>Ga0315268_10009435_pt1 | contig 10125 bp, 10 predicted proteins | sample C1_top_MG_FD_204535 | JGI IMG/M metagenome (GOLD analysis project Ga0315268, IMG submission 204535) | Sediment microbial communities from Yellowstone Lake, YNP, Wyoming, USA - C1_top | ecosystem: Environmental > Aquatic > Freshwater > Lake > Sediment | place: USA: Wyoming | collected 2017-08-01 | reverse complement strand
AATCACCCACAATTTTGCCGTTCGCTCCGCTGACATAGGTCTGCAGAGTATGAGTTGAGGTACATTATTTCTTTCCGAGAAAATGCCCCGTTTTCATTCTTCTTTGCATGGAGGCGTAGCGAGATTTGGTATGGGTAATATGATTTGCCGGCGTTTAGAGGGCTAATCCAAAATGCAGCATCGGCTGATCTAAATTCCGTGAGATGTTGTTATTTTGCTCGTTTCTTGAGCATGACTGTAATCGCAATAACTGCTATGATTACAACTACTGCTGTCGCATAGATAGAATCCATCGGAAAGAATGAGGTTGACTGAGGGCTCTGCGTCTGGGAAGGAACTGGACTTGAGGAGTTGGAAGGGTTTGGACTAGGCGATGGTGAAGTCGGTGAGCTTTGTGGCAGGTTTGGGCCAAGGGGAGGCAATGGAAGCTCTGGCGTAGTTCCAACTGAGTTAATATATGCTTCGTCAGAGTATCCTAGACTTTCATACATACCTAGGAAGTTATAATTGACAAGTTCGATGCCAGTGACTTGGGCTATCCACTTGTAACCCCAACATCCAGGCACCACTAAACGAAGCGTTTCACTCAGAGGCGCACCATCCTTCTCGTAGGCTAATATTACGTCGTCACGCAACGCTGTATCGACTGCCAAGTCTGTTGTGTAGCCATCTTGCGCGTGAAAAGCGACCTTAACGGTTTCGGGCAAAACTCCTGCCTCTTGCAGTAACAGCCAAAGTCTCACCCCGCTCCAGTTGCCTTCCGTAAGCACGATGTTGGGCGCGCCCACGCAAATAAGTTGCGCGTAAACGGTGGTTTGGGGCATACTGGCTATGTCAGCCAAGGTCAGATTCAAAGAGTGCTCAACAAGCCCATTCACGGTTAACTGCCACTCGGAGTCGCTGAAATCTGCACGAACGATAGAGTTTAAACTATAACCCAAGGAGGCGACAAGCAAAATTCCGATTATTGCCATAGCTACTGGTAGGAAGAGGGTTTTCTTCATTAATATTGCCAGCTTCGTCTGTTAACCCAAAAATATTACGATTGTCATATTCAAGAGTGTAGCCACAAAAAATCCGAATGATATTGATAACGTACTTCCACTAGTAAATTGGCGCTGAAATTTCTTCCCCGGCGCTTCCAAAATCGCTAGCGATGAACCTACATAGTGGGCTATTTGGGCTTTCTAAAAATTTTTGCACTCTTGAAATCACAGATGAAAGAGGCATTGAACAAAACCAAATGTGCTAACGTCCATTTCACATTGCTCTGACAACTGTGATGATGTTATTTGTGACTGCAACCGTAAGTGCCATGAGTGATACAAAATATCCTGAATCCAAAAAACGCTTTCCCAAATGCGAGTTACCTCTTAACATTTTTTCGATCCTATCTGCTTTGTAAAACAGAAATCCTACAAGTACAACTATCGAGAGTTTTATGCTGCTAAAAGCCAGAAGGTTCACTTTCGTTAATCCTGCAAACAGAGGATTAATTTCCACCACGCCAAAACAGAGTATACCTGTGACGGTAGTCAACCAATCTAGGATACCCATCAAAATCAGAGCAAAACAAAACAGCAGTTCTTTCTTAAACATGTATCTTCCTCTGCTTTTTCAGCGCGCGCTAACTGTTTCCAATATCATAATTCTCTGCTTTCCATAGCATTATAGGAGCAATTGTCCACATGTAAATATTGAAACCTGTCCAAACCATATTTAGTGGAAAAGAAAGCATCATTTCTCCTATAACTATAACAACCCCGCCTCCAATGATGTCGCCAATAACTGCTAAGATTTTAAGTATTCCCATTGAACTCTACTCCACAATACTTCATATGCGCACACCGAGTTGCGCGTCTCACAACTCTTCCTGCGGCTTACGTCACCTTCACCGCCCATAGGCCAAGCAAATGTGGACACATTAGATACTTCGCAAACTAATATGGGGAGCAAACACGCGCACCACATCTAGTTATGCCGATGACCCCGATACGAGTTTTGAATGTTTGTTGGTAATATCTGATGTACACTTGTACTCAAAAATTTAAATGAAAATATAAAATTGAAACAGCATAGTGGAGAGATTTTAACCTTTAGTATCAAAATGCGAAGTAGCCCTGTTGAACACAACACCCAATATTCCAGTCTCCATGTAGGGTAGTGTACAGACTGGACTTAAACCCATTTTGGTGCTGAACCCTTCATGCCCGCTGCGTTATTGTATGGAGTCACACAAATCCTACAGAGCCTCAGTTTTCAGCCAAGTTACACGCGACATAATGATCGGGTGAAATAGGGATTAACTCTGGTTCTTTCTCTTCGCAAGCTTTTTCGGCGCATCGGCATCTTGTGCGAAAGCGGCAGCCTGAAGGTATGTTTATAGCGGAAGGTACATCGCCTATGAGTTCAGTTGTTTTTCGCTTTCGTTCTGGAACTGGGACAGGAATAGCCGATAGCAGAGCCTGAGTGTAGGGATGCATGGGATTTGAGAAAATAGTTGGTTTGTCCCCTAACTCGACAATTTTTCCGAGGTACATTATGGCGATTCTGTCTGAAATGTATTTGGCTATTGCCAGATCATGTGTGATAAAAAGGTATGTGAGTCCGAAGTCCTTTCTCAAGTTTAACATCAAATCGATTATTGCCGTTCTAAGCGAAACATCAATCATTGAAACTGGTTCATCTGCAACGATAAATTCAGGTTGTAATATGAGCGCCCTTGCCATGGCTGCGCGTTGCCTTTGCCCACCACTCATTTGATGCGGATACAGATCCGAAAATTTTTCCGCCGGCGTAATGCCTACCCGCTCTAGTATCTCCAAAACCCTTTTTCTTTTCTCATCATGTTTCGCTAGACCGTGAATCTCAAGCGGATGCCCCACGGCTTCTCCAATTTTCATACGCGGATTGAATGAAGCATAAGGATCTTGAAATATTATTTGCATTCTTCTTTTAAGCATTCGCAGTGCTTCGTGATCAAGCGTTGTGATCTCAACATTATCGAAGAAAATTTTCCCACTAGTCGGCGGAATGAGCCTTACAACAAGTTTGCCCGTGGTTGTTTTTCCGCACCCACTTTCTCCCGCTAGAGTGAAAATTTCACCTTTCAGGACAGAGAAACTCACGTCGTCAACTGCCCTAACAAAGTGTCTCGTTCGTGTCAGCATTTTCTCTATGAAGCTCTTCTCCACGGGAAAATACTTTTTTAAATGTTCAACCTTGAGAATTTCGTTTTGGCTCACGCTTTTCTCCCTTCTTCGTATAGGAAGCATCGAGTAAAATGTTCTGTTCCAGTTGTAATGAGAGGTGGGGCCTCCATTCGGCACCTTTCAAAGGCACAGTAGCAACGAGGCCAGAATCGACAGCCCTTGGGCAGGTCAAGCAAATCTGGAGGAGAGCCGGAGATGGCTTCAAGTTTTTGGTCAGCGAGTTCAATGTTGGGAATTGACTTTAGAAGTCCCTGAGTATATGGATGTTTGGGGTTCGAGTAAATTTCTATACTGGGAGCATATTCAACCATATGTCCAGCGTACATAACCATGATTCTATCGCTTCTTTGCAGCACTATGCTCAAGTCATGGGTTATTAGGATGAGAGCCATTCCGTAGGCGTCACGCAGAGCATTTAGAAGGTCAAGTATTTTTGCTTGGACAATGACGTCTAAAGCCGTTGTCGGTTCATCCGCGACGACTATGCTGGGATTAAGCGCTATTGCTAGACCTATCATCACTCTCTGTCTCATTCCGCCGCTGAGCTGATGAGGATAATCGTTCAGTCGTTCAGGCTGTATTCCCACGTCCTTGAGCAATTTTTTAGCGCGCTTAAGCGCCTCTTGTTTGGTTACTTGGGGTTCGTGGGTTCGGATTAGTTCAACAAAGTGAGCACCGATTTTTTTGACAGGATTTAAAGAGGTCATTGGATCTTGGAATACGTAACAGATTTCTTTTCCTCTTAAGTTGCGCAAATCATCTTTTCGGAGCTTCAAAACCTCTTTGTCCTTAAGAATTATCTTGCCTTTCGTTATTCTGCCGGGGAAAGGAACGAGACCTATCAACGATAAGCCTAATGTAGATTTTCCTGAGCCAGATTCTCCGACTACACCAAGGGTTTCAGCCTTTTCCAGCGAGAAGGACATGTCTTCAACTGCACGGATTTTTCCTTTTCTCGTCCAGTATTCCACGGTCAACGCGTCAACGGTCATCAACGATCGCTCCATATTGCTCATTTCACCTCACTGTTCCAGCCTTGGGCTCAACAGCTCGCTCAGGCCCTCGCCCATTAAAGTGAACCCCAAAGCCAGAAGGATAATCATCACGCCCGGAAAGGTTATGACCCACCAAGCTCCACTCGGCAGAAGTCTTCGTCCGTTTGTCAAGTCCCAACCCCAATCTGGAACGTTCACTGGGACTCCCATGCCGATGAAAGTTAGACCCGCAGCGGTGAGTATGGCATCGGCAAAATTTACCGTTGCAACCACAGCAATTGAGGGAACAACGTTCGGCAGAATGTAGCGTGAAAGAACCGTGCGCTTTCTAGCACCAGCCGCGTTGGCTGCTTCAACATAAGGCATCTCTTTTATACTGAGTACTTGACTGCGAATTACCCTGAAGTAGGAGGGAACATACACCACCGCGATGGAAAGCGCCATGTTGATAACGCCCCTTCCCAAGACCAGCGCGATTGCGATGGCTAGAATCAATCCCGGAAACGCGTAGACACTGTCCATAATGAGACTGACAAACCTGTCAATTACGCCTCCTGTGTGAGATGAGAACAAGCCCAGCGGAACCCCTATCATTAAGCAGACGATTACAGATAATATAGCAACCTGAAGCATTATTCCCCCACCAGAGATGATTCTGCTGAGCATGTCCCGGCCCACATCGTCAGTTCCAAAAGGAAACTGGGAACTCGGAGGCGATAGTGGTTGCCCAACATTGATGGCTGATGGGTCATGGGGCGCAATCCAAGGTGAAACTATAGTCATTACAACGACTACAGACACCAAGATCCCGCCAAAAATTACGAGCCAACCCGCCAAGCCCCTTTTGGCCAATGAGGCAAGCCCAGGTAAAAGGTGTGAAAGCATGCTTTTCTTAATTTTGGGTTTCTGCGTTCCTAACACCTACAGGCGGATTCTTGGGTCAAGGTAAGCATAAAGTAAGTCGATTGCCAAACTCACAATGGAAACGAAAATACCGAAAACAACCACCGTCCCTTGAATAGCCGTGTAGTCTCGAAAGTTAATGCGGTCAACAAGGTATCTTCCGAGACCCGGCCAAGAGAAAGTGGTTTCGGTCAGCACAGCTCCGGCTAGAAGCATAGCAAACTGTAGCCCCATCATTGTGAGTACAGGAAGGAACGCGTTTCTAAGGGCATAGCTATAAGTCACCGTGCTTTCTTTCAATCCCCTTGCCTTGGCTGCCGTTACAAAATCCAGCCTCAAGGTTTCCAGCATGTTGCTTCTCGTGAGTCTGATGAATATTCCGCAAAGGACCAAACCCAAAGTTAACGAAGGCAAAAGAAGATACTTCAGAGTTAGAACAAATTTGTAAATGTTTCCTTCGAGAAGACTGTCAATCGTGAACAAACCCGTTGAAAAATGCAAGTTCCCAATGTTCAATCCCGTCGGTTCCATCGTCGGAGAGATCCTTCCGCCTACAGGCAACCAGTGTAATCCAACCCCGAAGATCAACTGAAGAATCATGCCCAAGAAAAAGACCGGAATAGCATAGGTCACTATTCCGAATACCCTTATCACTTGATCTTTGGGTTTATTGTACGCTTTTGAGGATTCTACGCCTAGAAATACTCCTAGCAGAACCGCAATTATCATAGAACAAATTGCCAATTCTAAGGTTGCAGGGAAAGCCGAAAAAATCTGCTGCGCCACAGGAGAATAATCCTGCATGGACTTGCCAAGGTCACCCCTGAAAATGCCAACCACGTAATCAAAGTACTGAGCCCACAAAGGTTTGTCAAGCCCCAACTGTGCACGCATCGCCGCCATCGCCGCAGGGTTCTCCATTTTTTCAAAATGAAGCAGAACAGGATCCCCTGGCAAAACTCGCAGAATCAAGAACACAGTAGTAAGAAGAATGAATATCATGGGAATAGTAAGCAGAATCCTCGAAATGATATAAGTGCGCAGCGTCATTCAGTCCACATGCTCACTAATATAATAAAAAAAAGGGAATAAGAGTTTATGTGTTATTCCGTTGCGTAGATTAGCCAGAGGCGCCAAGTCTGCGTGGCATCCAAATAGACTCCCTGCACATTAGTCCTTGATACCGCATAGGCGTAGCCTTGGTATATTGGGATTATCGGGCAGTCTTGAACCATGAGGTCGTTGATTTGTCCATACAAGCTGGCTCTAGCTGATTCGGTTGTGTTTCCTCGCGCCCACTCAATGAGCCGATCCATCGTCGGGTTAGCGTAATTTTGGTGTAACCACGATCCGCCTGAAGACTGCACAAACGGGTAGATGTAGTCATCTGGATCAATGTAGTCTGGATACCAGCCTAGAATGTAAGAGTGCATTATCTCTTGTTGTCTTGCGGTTCTGTATGCTGCCCAGTCACGGCTTTCCAGATATACGCTAATTACTCCGCTTGCTTCCAAGGAAGATTTGAGCACTAATGCTTGCTGAGCGCTTTGCGGATAATGCCCTGAGGTTTCATACCACAGTGTGAACACTAGTTTGTTGTTCTCGTTGTAGCCAAGCGGGGCTAAAAGTTGTTTCGTGTAGCTATAGTTTGCGTCACCTAGAGTCTTGAACGCGTCAGTGTGCCCTAACATGCCAATGGGTATCATACTATAAAGTTCCTCAGCATCTCCCTGGAACACGGTTTGAACCAACGCGGTTCGATTAATCGCTGCAGCTACAGCTTGTCTAATCTTCGTGTTGTTAAAAGGCAAAGACTTCTCCTGCATGCACAAGTATTGAATGAGACCAGGGCCATTCCAAACCTTCAGATTGTTGTTTGACTTCATCGAAGTTATATCTGTGGAAGCGAGTTGTCTATAGGCAACGTCAACATCTCCTGCCGTGATCGCCAGAGCCAAGTCGGCGGAGTCCGCGTAAAACTTAATTACAATGTTCTTGGTCTTCGGATAGCCCGAGCTTGCATCCCAGTAGTTTGGATTAGCCTGAAGCGACATTTCAGTGTCCTTTCCCGCGACTCTTGTCCAGCTCTTGAGCGTGTAAGGACCTAAACCCATCGGGTTGCTTCCCCTAGGATCACCATCCTTGTACACGACCACGTCTGACACGTTCCACGAAGTTCCATGCATCGGAGCATATTTTGGATCGACTATGTACGAGCCTTGATAAGCCATCAAAGACAGGAAAGCCCCAAACGGTCTCTTTAGATTGAATTCGACAACGTAAGTGCTCACAACCGTGATGCTTTCTATAAAGTCACTGTACCCAATACCCACAAAGGACCCATCTGGATCAGCTATGCCCATGCCCCTTTCAAAAGTGTACTTGACATCAGTAGCATTAAACTCTGTACCATCATCGTATTTGACACCCTGCCTGAGATTGAAGGTCCAGTGCAACCCATCATCCGACACGCTCCAAGAAGTCGCCAATTGCGGAATAAAATCACTCTCGACGCCGGTTGCACCAGGTTTGTATGCAACCAACGGACTGCCCAATGCCTGGACTATCTCCAAACCAAAGTAGTCGTAGGCCCGCGCTGTGTCTAGACACGATTCCACCGAATCAGTTGTTCCCATTATCAACGTTTCCTTCAATTTAGAAGGTATCGTTAGGTAGTAGCCGACAACTCCAGCGATGACTATCACGACAATCAGTACGCCAACGATCACCATTTTACTAACGGCTTTTGCATCTTTCATTTTCAACTTTTTCACCGTAAACACATTAATTAAGTCGTTCAAAATATAAGATTTTGCCAAAAACTGATCGCCCCAAACTATTTACTTCATTAAATTCCATAGAAAAGAAGAAGTGGAGGTGCGGGAGCGTCTGCCCGTGTGCGCGAGTTCCAAATCTCACCCCCTGTCTACCATCACTAACCCGAGTGTTCGAAAGAGTGCTTAACTAGGGTTTCATGGTAGCCCGGGAAAGATTCAAACTCTTGTCAAGCATAAATAGAACAGCCTTTTACTAGCAAATTGGGGCTGAAATTCCTTCCCAGGCACCATGCCTTGATTAGCTTTTTGTCTCTGGGTTTTCTTTGTGTTTTTCTTCTTCCGATATGTGATGTGTCACGTGGATGGCTAAGCCTGTGGCTGCACCCGCTGAGAGGCCCAGCAGGGTTTCGATGAGAGGAGCGTACTGGTTCACCAGTGCCAGTATTACCAAGCCATCAAAAACTAGGGCGATGGCGAGGTAGCCGTAGCACCACGTTTTGATGCTTGTTCCTCTTGGCTGATTTATGCCTATTCCGACTAGAACGACGAGCATTACTACGGCGCCAATTAACGCGTAAATCACTTTGTTTCACCTGCTAGGATTGGCTTATGTCTATTCAGTCGGCTTTAATAGCTTATCTGGTTTTCATTGGCTTTCTCTTTGAAACGGAAAAATAGCTTTCCTAGTCAAAATGTTTCGCAATTATACGATCTGAAGGATGTCTTGGTAAGGCTCACCTGAAGGAGCACTCGTCTAAGAGACTGCACGTGCAAATATTTACTTGCCAGTCCAATGTATGAATCGAAATGCAATTAAGCAAGCATCTCTTGAATTTTCAGCCTTAATGTTTTACCGTTATTGAAGCCTTTATCGGGTTCTTTCGCGGAGGCATTTCAACTATCTTTATTTTAACTTTGCTTAGTTTTTCTTTTATTGCTTCTTGAGCCTCGTTTTTGGTTTGAAACGCTTCTTTAAGCTCAATCCACGGCAAGCTATCATCAATTTTAACCCATGCTGAATACATCAAGTTCCACACTCTAAGTTAGACTGTGAAAGACATTTCAAGCTCGAATGATTAAAACGGTTATGAAATCAGAATATGGATTTCTACTAACTCTCAGAAACCTATTTAAGCAATACACATCCCCTCATAGAAAATTCGAGAGCGAAGGTTAGAGTAGCGCTTGGCAACCCACCGGCAACAATGCTGCCAAAGGGTGCCTATGGATGACCAAAAACGAGCAATGCCCACAAGAAGGTGAATAAAGTGAAAGTTGCGAATAGTTCATATAACCGATCCGATGCCCTTCTAGCGCCGGCTTCGTGCAATACACCAAAGCATTACTGTAGCTCCGTTAATCTTAAGTCAAACAATTTTCCCCAGTTTTCGAAAGCTTTCCCTTTTCTTTTCCACATTATTTTATAAAAGCTTGGGGGTCGTAGAGGATGACGCATGCTGGCATTTCAAAGAGCTTTGTTGGAATGTTCAAAGAGACGTCAATTGCTTATTTTTTCGATCTAGGCGGATTGTTTGCTGGCTTTATGGTTGCTTCTCAACTTGGCGTTTTTCGGCTGTCTCCATGGGCCATAGCTCTTTATCCTGCTATTATTAGCGCGAAAGGCGTGATTGAAGGTTTGCTCAGTGGTCGTCTGAGCACGGCGTTACATCTTGGCACTGTTTATCCTAGGTTTTTCATGAACACAAAGAGCTTCTACAAGTTGATTGAAGCAGTGATCGTTTTGACTTTGGCAACGAGCGTCGCAATGAGTACAATTTCTTTAGTTTTCGGTCATCTGTTTTGGGGTATAACGTTTGCGGATTTTCCCGCTATTCTGTCAGTTGTTGTGGCAACCATGGCTATAGGCTTGGTTCTCTTATTGGTAACCATAAAAGTGGCTTTTATCTCGTTTAAGAGAGGTTTAGATCCTGATGTTGTTGTGTACCCTGTAATGTCCACCGTAGCTACCATTTTCATCACTTTCTGTTTCATCGTGACGCTTAACTTGTTCTTTTGTTCCAATTACTTAGGTCGATGCATAATTGTTATCCTTGGGCTATTTCATGTGCTTCTTGTTCTTTTCATCTTTCCAAGGAATACACGTGAACCGGAATTCATCAAGACCATTAGGGAGTCTCTGGTTGCCCTGATGTTTGTAGCTTTCATTGTTAACATAACTGGAACAATCCTAAAGGGAATAAGCGATTTTGTGAGAGACCGAAAAGAGATTTACACGGT
>Ga0315268_10009434_pt1 | contig 10126 bp, 4 predicted proteins | sample C1_top_MG_FD_204535 | JGI IMG/M metagenome (GOLD analysis project Ga0315268, IMG submission 204535) | Sediment microbial communities from Yellowstone Lake, YNP, Wyoming, USA - C1_top | ecosystem: Environmental > Aquatic > Freshwater > Lake > Sediment | place: USA: Wyoming | collected 2017-08-01 | reverse complement strand
CGTCCCCCACTCAACCGCGTCAACGATATTGCCCGCAGGGTCGCGCAGGATCACTCTATCGCCGGCATTGCCCAGCTCAAACCCAAAGCCGTCCCACTGGCCCACCGGGACCATATTGGGCACCGTCAGATCGTCCGGGCTGGCAGGGTCAACCAGGAATTCAAACAACTGATAGGCGCCATATTGTGGCCTGAAGGTCAAGCTGATTGCCTGCTGCGCGATGACGATCACGCCATCTTGCGGGATCGTCGTGTTGTCGGGAAACCGGTAGCGTCCGGCGCGGTATTCGCCGTCCGTCAGCGCATCGCCGATGCTCCAACCGGTCAGATTAAGCGCATGGCCTGTGAAATTGAACAACTCGACCCACTCTTTGCCCTTGTCAATCGCGCCAACAGGGTCATAAAACACTTCGCTGATCAGCAAGTGACCGGCAAACGGCGGCGGCCTATTGACGATAGGCAAAAAGATTGGCGCAGACAAATTCCAATCTGCCCAAAAGGCGCGGTACAATGATGAGTACAGGTTTTGAGATTCGACCTGCACCGCGATCTCTCGATTGACTTTGCTGGACGCCTCACTCCCATTGATGCTGCTCACATCCGAATAAGCCAACCCTTCGTGGTTGAGCTTGACCAGCACGAGCTTGCTATGAATTCCATAGTAGGTGGGACTGCCCATGCGCGCTTGAAGGTCAAGCCCCTCTTGCCGGGCGATGGCGTTGAGCCAGTTCGTCGTCGTGACGTTTTTGGACAGGTCAACGTACTCTTGGTCAAACGACCCGCTGTTGAGCAAGACCCGTACTTTGGCCCCGCGCCGCGCCGCGTCGAGACAAGCCTTCAAACGCAAATTCGGCGCAGTGACCGCATTACCCCAATCCGGATACTCGGACATCTGCTCGACCACCACCTCATCGCCTGCCCCGGCGCGCGCCAACAAACCAAGCAGCGCATCGGACTGGCGCAGAGAAGCTTCGGGCGAAGTATACAACTCGAAAAACGTCGCGTCGGTGATCACGCGCGGAACAGGGAAAAACACCGTCGTTGTCGTGCCGCCGCTGATCGTGATGGGCACGTAGCCGCTCGGCGGCAATCCGAAACCAAATGGGTTGGCGGGCGACCACCGCGTGATGTCGGCGTGAACCGGGTCGTTGTCGCGATCCAAGATCAAACCGGCGCGAGCGGCCAGCTCGGGCGAGGCGATGTCGAGCACATAGCCGCGCGAGCCATACGTGCCATCGGATTTGATGTCGTCCGGCATTCCGCCGCTGGAAAAATTCTGTGTCGAGACAATCACCCGCTGGCGGTCGAGCACGATGAACTTGGCGTGGATCAAGTCATAGCGATTATAAATGTGATAGCCGCTTGGATGATGGTCGTACATGAACCAGCATTGCCCACCCGCCGCCTCGATTTCCTGGCACGCCCACAATTCCTGGTTGTCCAGCCCGCCGACCGGGCCGCCTTCCAGCAACACCGTCACGCTGACGCCGGAGCTTGCTCGCCGAACGAGTTCGGTGATGACGCCATAGTTGGTCAACTCGTATGCTTCCATTTCGATGCTTTGCCGCGCCGAGCGAATGGCGTCACGCACTACGTCGAAGACATTGTCGGGCGCGATGCCCAGCGTGATGGTCGCCGGCGTAGTGGAGGTGTACGGCCAGAAAAACTCGGCCATGTCCCAGCCAGGATACAACACTCTCCGCCCGGCAGTGTAATTGCCGGTGTATTGAATCCAGTCTGCGGCAGTGCCCGTGTCGGGGATCGGCAGACCCGTGCGCTCGTCAGGCACACGGGCGAGAATCTGCCCGGTCACTCCACCAACACTATAGGGAACTACTGTCTGACCAGACCATCCGCTTGGCGGCAACATCTGACTGCCATAAACGAGGCGATCCATCACCTTGCTCGTGGGGTCTTTGAGCTGCACATCGCCAGACGGGCCAAGGTTGCCTCCGGGCCAAGAGCCGCCCAAAGACCTGACCGATCCGCTCAAAGTGCCCGTGACGGCGAAATCGGGCCAGAAGCCAAACGAAGCGCGGAACTGATCCGAGTTCTTGGTCAACCACAGGTGCTGATTGACGGACCACGTATAGCTATTGGTAAAGATCACGCCGGGCGACGTGCCTTCGGTCACGCGCCAGTTCTTGAGATTGACCGGCGTGATGCCGACATTGATGATCTGGATGGCTTCGTCGTCATCGTTGAGCTGATAGCCGTCGTACATCACGCCATTGATCAGTACAACAGGTGTGGGCGGCATCACCACAGTGGAAGCCTGCGCAGAATTGTTAAAAGTGATTTGTTCATCTGTCGTGGTACTGGCTTCGACAGTGTTGGTCATCAGGCCGGAGAGATTCATATCCACCAGGCCCGTCACCGTCCAACTGACAGGCGATGCGGACGCGAGGACGTCGCCCACGTTCCACGTGAGCGCCTGACCCTCACGCGTGAACACGAATGGCGCGGACTGCCGCAAGAACGTGACGCTGATGGGCAGCGTGTCGGTGACACGCACGCCTTGAGCATCCAACTGCCCGACGTTGCTGATCGTGATGACGTAGGTGATCTCGCTTCCGGCTGGCGCCGAGGCCGGCGCTGATTTGGCAATGCTGATGTCTGCCGATTGTGGCGTTACCTGCGTGGCGACCGTTGCGGCATTGTTGGTAATGACCATCTCGGCGGTGACCGTTGTGATCGTCACCTGATTGGTTAGCCAGCCAGATGTGTCCGGCGTGGTTGTCACGACGACGGTCAGGCTGATCGGCTGACCGCCGACTGGCACGCTGCCTGCCTGCCACACCAGCGTGCCGCTGACAGGCTGGGAAAGCGAAAAAGCCTCCGTGCTCCGCACCAGAGTCGCACTCACTGGCAGCGTGTCGGTGACGATGACATTGGCCGCGTCCGTCTCGCCGGTATTGCTGAACGTGATCGTGTAGGTGAACTCTTGTCCAGCGGTCGCATTGTCCGGGCCTTGCTTGACAATCCACAAATCAGCTACCGGCGGCCTGACCAGCGTCGTGGCCGTGACAATGTTGTTAGCCGGGCGATAGTCGGGCACTTCTGACGTGATGACGGCGGTATTGGTGAGCCAGCCGACGAAGCCGATTTCGGGCGTGACGACAAAGGTCAGGCTCACATTGCCGCTGGACGTGAGTAAAGCGCCAACCTGCCACACTAATTCCTGACCGACTTGCGTGAACGTGTAGGGCGACGTTTGAGTAATAAAAGTTGTGCTGAGCGGTTTAGTGTCTGTGATGATGGCGTTGGCGACATTCAGCCGCCTCTCGTTGCTGAACACCAGCGTATACTGAATGGAATGATCCATCAACGCCGAAGACGGCGCAGATTGAGCGATGCCCAGATTGGCCGACGTGGCTGAGTTGGGCTGCTTCGGCGTGCCGTTGATCGGGCTGCCATTCGCATCATGACCGTTGCGAATGATGCCATCGTTGCTGGCCCAATTACCGTCCGTGTCTAGAGCAGGCGGATCAACACGTTCCATGCTGTAATAGTTGGGACCAGCACTTCCAGCCGGCCAAGCGCCACCATCGCCATTCGCCGTATCAATGACGACGCTTGTGTTATCTCGCAGAACCAAGTGATCTGGCGTCGATGGGTTGAGTAAGGTACCGCTATAAATCTGGTCAGCAGGAATGTCACTGATAGTGTTATCGTAACTACGTTCCAGCAAAAAGTATCCGTGAGATGGAATGACACCAACCAAAGCAACACTGATAATGCCAGTATTGGTCAAAGTCCAGCCAGTCAAAGTAATGGGAAAGGCTGTATTGTTTTTCAGTTCCATCCATTCACCGCTGGAAGAAGCAGCTGTGCCACCCCATGCTACTTCGTTGATGACGACGTCAAGCGGCAAGGCCGATGCAGCAGCCGGAGAACTGTTAGCGGGCAAAGCGTGTTGCAAGAGAACAAAAAGGATGACCAACCCTAGTGCAGCTAACGACACAGCGGCAAACAATCGAGGCTTCATAGCGCACTCCCTTACCCTGGCGAAAGCGGGAGCAATGACGCGGAGAAGCAACAAGCGTGAATGGCCTGGTGGATCAATCTCCGCAGATTCTACGATGAAACAATTCGCCCGGTCTCACTGCTTTTCACTTGGATGGCTCGCGCACGCCGATGAGCAAGTCCCACGCATTCCGGCTGGCCGAAGCGAGCAGCAAAATCATCACGGGTACGAGCCAGTAGAGGCCATTAGGCTGACCGAACAACACCGAAACTGCAATCACCACCACGCCGACAAGCGACACGATCGGCAGGGCAAAACGCCGGGCGATGGTGCCCTTGCCCCAGGGGCGCTGGCTCCTGCGGGTCTGGGCGAGTTGCTGAACAGTGCTCAACAAGCCAAGCCCGCCGATAGAGAGAAGCGGCAACCCTAATCCCATCGGCACTTGACGCGGGATGAGGAACAAGATGGCAAACATCAGCACGTAGAAAAAACTGTTGAACGTCTGCGCGGCAAGCAATTGGATATCGGCGTGCGACTCGCGGCGAACCGTCTCGATGTTCAAAGACAGGCCCACAAAGAGCAGGCCAATCAAGGTGGCCGCCGCCGTGCCGACCATGATGTAAAAATCGTGCCAGAGCTCGATGGATTGCGAGAAGGCGTCCATACTTTCAAGACTGCTATGGCAATGGCGCAACTATGCGGAAACCAATAAAGTCGTCTCCCTCGGATGGATCGAGCTTGAGGCGAACAGCGCTTCGGCAGTTATCAGGCGGCTCGTGCCACGAGCCACCCCGCGCCACCCGAAAAGCATCTCTTCCAGACCCCCCACACGCTCGCATCCGTGGGGGCGCCGCCGTAGCTATTGTGCCAGGCGTCCGCGCACCATTCCCACACATTGCCGTGCATGTCGTAGAGACCAAACGCATTCGGCGGAAAACTGCCGACCTCGGTCGTCCCGTGACGATAGGCGCCTTTGGGTTCAGCCAGATACGTATGCTCTCCGCAATAATTTGCCAGTTCCGTCGTGATGGTCTCGCCAAAGTGAAACGGCGTGATGGTTCCCGCGCGGCAAGCATATTCCCACTGCGCCTCGCTCGGCAAGCGATAGACGCGCCCGGTCGTCTTCGACAGCCGCTCGCAGAACTCGTGTGCCGCATTCCACGAGACGTTTTCTACGGGCCGCCTCGCTCCGGTGAATCGCCAAGGTAGAGTCGTCCCCATCACCGCTTGCCACTGTTCCTGCGTGACAAGGCGACTGCCTATGAGAAATGCCGCGACCGTGACCCGATGCTGAGGACGCTCATCTGCATAGCCGCGACCTTGCGACGACCCCATCAAAAAAGTTCCGCCGGGGATCGCTGCCATTTCGAGGACGACGCCGCTGCCCAGGTCTTGTGTGAATTGCTGCGCTCTGTGCAATGTGCGTTCGACGACCTCGCCCTGTGCGTTGACGGTGACTGTCTCTAATTCGTATTGGGGCTGTGACTTGTCCATCTTGCAGGGCATTACGTCCGGCGGTCACGTCGCGTGTGTGATCACGCCTTATGTGACTGATCTTTTTATTTTGCTTCCGCCAACCTTTGCCCATACCACTTGCGATAGTATTCTAGGTACTCGCCGCTCTTGAGCTTGCGCCACCACCACTCGTTCTCCACGTACCACTTGACCGTCTTTTCAAGCGCCTGGTCGAACGTGTGGCCGGGCCGCCAACCCAGCGCCTTGATCTTGGCGCAGTCCAAACTGTAGCGCCGGTCGTGACCGGGCCGGTCGGCGACGTGCTTGATGAGCGAGTGCGGCTTGTCCAGCAAGTCGAGCATCTTTTTGGTCATCACGATGTTGGGCGTCTCTACGTCCGGGCCGATGTTGTACGCCTGGCCCAGCTCGCCCTTGTGCAGAACAAGGTCAATGCCCTCGATGTGATCCATCACGTACTGATAAGGTCGTATCTGCATCCCATCACCATACACCGGCAGCGGCTGATGGTCAATCGCGTTCGTGATAAATAGCGGCACGACGTTTTCGGGATATTGGTACGGGCCGATATTGTTTGCGCCGCGCGTGATCGTGATCGGCGTGCCGTAGGTCGCATAGTACGAGAACGTGATGAGCTCCGCGCTGGCCTTGCTCGCCGCATACGGACTGCGCGGCTCCATCGGATCGCTCTCCTTCGACGAGCCTTCGAGCACCTGACCGTACACTTCGTCGGTCGAGACCTGGTGCAGGCGCTCAAGCTTGTACTTGTTGGTCGCTTCCAGCAAAACATACGTCCCGTACACATCCGTACGGACGAACGCGTCCGCGTCCATGATCGAACGATCCACGTGCGTCTCGGCAGCCAAGTTGACGATAGTATCAATATCGTACTGTTCAATCGCCGCGCTGACTGCTGCTGCGTCGCAAATGTCTCCCCTGATGAAGCTATGGTGCGAGTGGTCCGCCAGGTCTCGCAAGTTGTCCAGATTGCCGCGATAGTTGAGCTTGTCAAACACGACAATGCGCCAGTCCGGGTATTTATCCAGCGCGTAATGCACAAAGTTGGAGCCGATAAAGCCAGCCCCGCCGGTCACGAGAATGTTCTTCAAGTCAACCCTCCACTCAATTTTATTGTTGGCATCGTAAAGCGTGAAACGTAATAGACGCAGTCTTTACGTTTCACTGAGTCGCCGGAATACGCGCAACGTAGAGCTTCCCGCCGCTCATCACAAACAGCCGTCCGTTGCGCTCGTCCACGAGCACGTCTTCGAGCGCGTTGAACGCATCGGTCGTGGCGCGAATCTGCCGGATGAACGCGCCATCCGGATTGAGCTGCACGATGCGTCCCGGCGTGCCGGGGCTGCCCGCTTCGGCCACGTAGAGTGCGCCCTGCCGCGCCTCGGCGTCCACGGCCAGCGCCGCCGGCTTTTTGATCGGCTCCGTCAATCCGCTCACGGCAAACGGCTTATCTGAGCCGCCAAAAAACTTGCGGACATTGCCATCGGACTGGAGGAGATACACGCTCCCGTCAATCGCCAGGTCAATGGAGTTGCTCAAATCGAGATTCTTGTCGAAATAGTTTTCGGGCGCAGTGCCATATCCGTCGCCTTGCGGCCTGTAGCGCAAGACCTGCCCGGCGGCAGTATCGAGCAGATACAGGTTGCCTCCGAACGCCGCCAGGGAACGCGCGCCGAGCGGCGCAGGCCCCTGTCCTAGCGCCACTGCCTTCAAATTCCACGCCAGGTCATAATCGAGCAAGCCGCCCGTGTCCAGGATCACCAGGCTGGCGCGCGTGCGCGTCCCGCCTTGAGGCATCCAGACCAGATCAATCAAATCGCCTACTTGGCGGTCGCCCACGCTCTGACCTTTGTAAGCGCGCGTGGGCGGCTCGCCTGTATCTGTGAGGCCCTCGCCGGCTTCGTTGAGAGTCAACTGGAATACACGGTTAGTGGCCCGGTCAAGGACAAACAGATTCAATCCCTGCGCGGCCATTCGATGCGGCCCCACCGAGCCAAAGTCCCACAGCATAGATGGCGTCACGCGCAGGACATTGTCAATCTGATCGAGCGCGCGTTGAGCTTCGTCGCGCAACTTGAACGCATCCGCCGAGTCGGGCACAATCTCCAGCGCCGCGCTCGCCTCGTTCATTGCCGAGACCCAGTGCGCTCGACGCTCGGCCGGATCTAGAGTCGGGACAGCCTGGGCTGCCTCGTTGCGCGCAGTGGAAAGGTGCGACTCGTACTGCTCCATCGCGCTATGCTGATTGTAGCTCGTGGCGACCAGCACGGCGACCGCCATGGGAATCAGCACAGCAACGGTTATCAAAGCCGTGTTGATGCCCCTGCCACGCGGTCGAGTGGCGACCTCGGCTGGAAGAGTCTGCTGCAAAACGGATGCCAGTCCTCGACCGGCGACGGCGAATCCCGCCGCGACTGAACCGGCAATCGTTCGGCTTCGCTCGCGCAGGTTGAGCCGCGCGACAAACTCGCCCAAGCGCCGCGTCCACGGGACCCGTTCGACTCCTGCTTGAACTCCCGGCTCGGCTGGTTCGATGGGGAACGTGGCCGGCTGTGCTTGAGGCTCTTGAACAGTTTGTGTCTGCACAGGAATCGGCACCTGCGCGCGATCTTTGGCCTGAGGGGCGCCCGGTTGCCATCCCACACTCACTGCCCGCTCGTCCATGCGCTCTGCCCATCGAGCCTTGTCGGCTTCAACCATGTCTTCTGCGGTGGGATGCTTGACCGGTTTGACTTCAAGCGGCATCGAGACAACCTCAGACGGTTGAGCCTGCTCGGTTGGTTCGACTGGCGCGGGTTCTGGTGAGGGCGTCGCCGCCGGGGCTTGAGGCTCCCGCCCACGCGGACGCAGCGAAGGCAAACTGATGACCGGTCGAGTACGGGGCGGCGCAGACGCTTCCGCGACTGCCTCCATCGCAAGGGCAATCAGGTCGGTTGAACCGGCGAGTTTCTCAAGACTCTGCAGCGTCGCCTCGACGCCCGTGTACACGATCGCGCTCGTGATAGCTTCATCCGAGACACGCTCGGCAGTGACCGAGTCGCACAGGAGCAAGACATCGCCGGGGCTGAGCGTGGCGTGCGAAAAGCGCACCTCGACTCCGCGCGATGCGCCCATCGCCATTGGCGTCACATCGCGCGCAGGAAACCGCTCGACCTGCCCGTGATGCGCAACATAAGCCGCCGCAGGTCCCGCCTGCGCGATGTACACTTCAGCCTCACGCGCGCGGAGCGCGGCGCAACTCACGCCCGCGCGAACCCGGTCGGCGACCTGCTCCTGCACGTTGCGATCCATGAGCCAGTCGTTCGTCACGACAATGGCCGCGCGCAAGGCTGAAGTGACCGAGCCGGGTGTGCGCCAGTACGTCGCTTCGATGCGGTCTATCAGGGCCTCGTAAGGCAGCGGCTCCGGGCCGCGCAGTTCAATCAGGATGAAAAGACGTTCTCCTTCCCGGCCTCGCGCAGCGTGACGCGGCAGGACAAGCGCAGCCGTGGGCCGCGTCATACTTTGACGCACGCCCTGCGTGACGTGCAGTTCGCCGACGAACGGTTCCAGCGGAATGGACATGGCTTATGGCCAATAGGCTCAGGGCCGATAGGCTGATGGCCGAAGGCGCTACTTCAGCACTGGCTACATTCTAGCACAGGCGCAAAGCAAGGCCAAGTCTTTCACCTCGCACAGTCAGACCGTCGCCGGCACAGGTGCGGGTGCAGGCGCGGAGGCAGTTCGCGCAATCCATTGCCGGTAGGCCAGCGTCCAGACAGTGGAGGTGTACGCCTCGACAATGCTGCGCAGGATCGCGCTCACGATCGCGATGAGACAGATCACCCCGATCATGGGCAAGATCATGAGCGGCGTCAAGACCACCGCAATGCCCATCGGCACAAGAACGGCAATCGCGACGAGCACAGTCGGCACGCCGATGACAATGCCCACAGCGATCCCGATGAGCAAAAAGATCAGCCACAGCACGACGATTTCGCCCAGGTTGGCTGTGAAAACAGTCCATCCACGGCGGATGCCGCTCAAGATGCCCCGGCTTTCCAGCACGAGCGCGCGGATCGAGAGCGTTTCCAGCACCTGCAGCGGAATCGTCAACAGCACGCCGATGCAGCAGGCCGGCAAGAAACACGCGAACAGGGAGGTCAACATGCCCCCGGCAAAGAGCTGTTCGGCGTTGCGGAAGCCTGAGCGAGTGATGAGTGGAATAAAGCTGAGAAAGAACGGGATCAAGCCCGCGATGATGATGATGGCCGGGGGCAGCCCCAACAAGAAGCGGATGAGAAAGACCGGGAACATCCGCCGCAGGCCAGTGTTCCAACCGGCGCCGAAGCTGGTTTTCTCTGTATCGTCTGCCTCGCGCGCCATCTCGACCATCGCGCCGTGACCGAGCGCCGAGATCAAGGCAATGATCAGCCCGATCAAAAGCCCGATGACAATCAGCACGACCACGATGGTGATGACGAGCGCTTGATTGGCAAACAGCTCGGCGAGCGCGCGTTGTGCATTGGGCGGGAGGCCGCCTCCACCACCCTGTCCCTGCAAAGGTACGTTGAAATTGCCGCGCCCCCCAGAGCCTCCTCCGCCGCCACCGCTGCCCAATGCAGCCAGGAAACCGAACACCCAGATGATCTTGTTGCGCCAGACAATGTCCCAGGCGCGTTTGAGGAGA
>Ga0315268_10009433_pt1 | contig 10126 bp, 11 predicted proteins | sample C1_top_MG_FD_204535 | JGI IMG/M metagenome (GOLD analysis project Ga0315268, IMG submission 204535) | Sediment microbial communities from Yellowstone Lake, YNP, Wyoming, USA - C1_top | ecosystem: Environmental > Aquatic > Freshwater > Lake > Sediment | place: USA: Wyoming | collected 2017-08-01 | reverse complement strand
ATGCCTGGCGATGAGTTGCGCGGCGAGGTCTTCCAGCGGCGTGAGCAGTTCCCCGTCCCGGTATTTGCGCCAGGACTCGAATAAAAAGTTGCGCGCTTCATCGCGCGAGGGATTGAATAACAAAGTGTCTACTCCAAAATGGGAGCAAGATTCATCGTTTGGAGTGCGCAGACTCGTCTGCGCTCTTGAAAGCGGCGACACGTCGCCGCACTCCACAAAAACTCACTCGACCGCACCAACGAGAATTTAAAGTCTTCATTCCTTCCCCTTGTACTCGCACAGATCGCGAATGATACACTCGCCGCATTTCGGTTTGCGCGCCTGGCAGACATAACGGCCATGCAGGATCAGCCAGTGGTGCGCGTCGTGCAAAAATTCATCCGGCACGACCTTGAGCAGTTTCTTTTCCACTTCCAGCACGGTCTTGCCGGGCGCGATGCCAATGCGATTCGATACGCGGAAGATGTGCGTGTCCACCGCGATGGTGGGCTGGCCGAACGCGGTGTTGAGAATCACGTTGGCGGTCTTGCGGCCCACGCCGGGCAGGGCTTCCAGTTCTTCGCGGGTTTGCGGTACTTGTCCGCCATGCCGTTCCACCAGCAAACGGCAGGTCTGCATCACGTGCTTCGCCTTGGTCTTGTACAGGCCGATGCGCTGGATATATACACTTAGCCTTTCCTCGCCGAGCGCGAGGATCGCCTGCGGCGAGTTGGCGACCGGAAACAGATGCCGCGTCGCGGCATTCACGCTGACATCGGTGGCCTGCGCCGAGAGCATCACCGCGACCAGCAACTCGAACGGCGTGGAATATTCCAGCTCGGTGGTGGGGTGCGGGTTCGCGGCTTGCAGGCGCAGAAATATTTGCGAGCATCTGCTGCGCAGATTGCCTGCTTGAATCGCTGCGCGGCGTTTGGCGGGATTCATGGGGCTGGTCTGAAAAACGTCGCGATCGCCGCGCCGGACAGCGCCATCACCACCGATCTGCTCACCGCGAGGATGGGACACATGCCGAGCAGTTGCACCAGCCCGGTGTTCTGCTTCCACATGCCGTTGCGAAGAATGTCTTTGAATTCCCGAGAGGTCATTTTGCTTTTTCCTTGCTTAGCCTCTTACAAACCAAATGATCTCAAAACATGACAAGAATTTTGTGTTTGCCAGGTATTGACGAGGGCTTGGCAAGAAGCTGTCCTTTCGGCCCCGCTGTCATTTCGACCGAAGGGAGAAATCCTGCTCTTCAATCAACAGCAGGATTTCTCCCGGAGCCTGCCCCGAGCGAAGTAGAAGGGGTCGAAATGACAATGCTTTTTGGCTCCGGCTTGTCCGGCTTGGGATACTTAAAAAATCATCTGCCGTTCGTGTTGAGCGTAGCGGCTGATTTTGCCGCGAAGCCTGTCCTGAACCGTGCCAAGGGGTCGAAACACAGAGTCAATCAAATACCCTTCGACTTCGCTACGCTATGCTCAGGACGAACGGCGCTTATTATCGGCTGCTATCTTTACCAGCATCGGCTTTAGCAGCAAGCGGGTGCGGTTTGAACATCTCGTCGCGATGCCGCGCGTAATACTGCAAGGCCTTGTGCACCGCCTTTACCACGGCGCGCGGGGTGAGCGTCGCGCCGGCCATGTAGTCGAATGACCCGCCGTCCTTTTTGACTTTCCAGTCGCTGTCCTTGGGGTTGTCCAGCGACGTGCCGCAGAAGCCGGTGATCCATTTGCTCCGGGCGATCCCGATGTAATCGCCCAGCCCCGGCGTTTCCCTGTGCGATATTACGCGCACGCCGCCGATTTTTCCATTGCCTTGGCCATCGCTGCGGATCGAAACGATCAGGTTGATCTTGCCGCTATAGCCGTCCGGCGCGATGGCTTGCAGCACTGTGATGGAGGGTTCACCTTTCAGGGTACCTCTAGAAATTCAGAGTTCGCCCAAATGCAAGGCGCGGCAGTTGGGATGAAATGTGGATTTTTAGAGGTGCCCTAAAGTATTTTCATTGGACTGGCGTAGGTCGGGCTTCGCCCGGCTGGCGGGTAGAACCCGCCCTACGAACTACGAACTGAGGTTAAGGCGTACACCGGATATTTCCATTTCCGGCTGGCGATCTTTTCCTCGATGACCAGCATGCTGATGCAGTCCATCGGACAAGGCGCGATGCACAGTTCGCAGCCGGTGCATTCGGGGGCGATGATGGTGTGCATCTGCTTGGCTGCGCCGGCAATGGCATCCACCGGGCAGGCCTGGATGCACAGCGTGCAGCCGATGCAGGCAGTTTCGTCGATAAAGGCGACCGACCTGGGTTTGGGGACAGTATCGCCTCCGAACGGCTTGAACTCCACACCGGGCAGATCGGCGAGTTTCCGGATGCCTTCCTCGCCGCCCGGCGGACGGCGACTGATGTCGGCCTCCCCCGCCGCGATGGCCGTTGCATAAGGCTTGCAGCCGGGATAACTACATTGCCCGCACTGCGTTTGCGGCAGCACGGCATCGATCTTGTCCACCAGCGGATTGCCCTCGACGTGGAATTTGATCGCGGCAAACCCCATCACCGCGCCGAGCACGATGGCAATGGCAGCCATCACCAGCAGCGCGCTCAACATTTGGGCGCCTCTAAAAAACCCGCTTTCATCCCAACTGCCGCGCCGCATATGGGGTATATGCAAGCAAGAAATTTTTTCCGCAACACGGCAGTTGGACAAACCATCTGATACAGCACCGGACTGGTTTTCTGCACCACCATCCCGGTGAGCTGCACGATGCCGGCGATCACCACGATGAACGACAGCGCGGTCGAATAAGACAGCCCGGGGCCGAGCAGATAACGGTTGATCAGGTAGCTCGAACCCGAGGCCAGCGCCAGCGCGAAAGCGGTGGCCGCGCCCATGCCAATGGCAGCCTCCAGTTTTTTGGAGACTCCCATGAACGGACACAGCCCGAGGATTTCGACCATCACGATGTTGTTCGCAAACACCGCGCTGGCCAGGACCAGCAGATATTCAGCCATTGCGGCGCCTTATAAATCAGGCGCGGATTATCCCCCGATTCACACACCGCTTCAACCGCGTCAACGGTATGACAATATGACGGAACGCCGGGTAGTGCCGCAGCTTGCGGGCGAAACCCGGCCTGAAGTCAAATTTCGATCCGCGTTCCCATTTCGATGACACGGTTGGCCGGAATCTTGAAAAAGTCCGCCGCGTTCATGGCATTCTTGGATAACACGAGGAACAGGCGCTCGCGCCATTCCATCATGCCGGGATGGGGGCTGGGAACGATCAAGGCGCGAGAAATGAAAAATGAAGTGGACATCATGTCGAAGGATAAACCCCGTGCGGCGCACAATTCCAGCGCGTCAGGAATATCCGGCGTTTCCATGAAACCGTAAAAAACCTTCACCCGGTAAAAGTTCTTGCCCATCTCTTTAATCAACAGCCGGTTACCCTTGGTGACATAAGGCTTGTCCTCGACCACCACGGTCAGCAGTATGTTGCGTTCGTGCAGCACGTGATTGTGTTTGAGGTTGTGCAGCATGGCCGATGGGGCGCCGTCGCTCGCAGGGGTCAGGAATACCGCTGTGCCGTCCACTCTCGGCATATCGTCTATCCCGTCAAGAATTGTTTGCATGGGGACAGACAGCCGTGCGATTTCGGCAAACAGCAACGCCCTGCCCCGCTTCCAGGTCGTCAGCACGGTAAAAGATAACACCGCGATGCCGAGCGGGAACCAGCCGCCTTGCGGGATTTTCAGTGCGTTGGCCGCGAAGTAGGTCAGGTCCACGATCAACAGAATGGCGATTAACGGTATTGAGATAACCGCCGGCCAACGCCACAGCAGTACGATGACGAAGGCGATCAGCATGGTGGTAATCGTCATGGTGCCGGTGACGGCGATGCCATAAGCCGCCGCCAGATTGCTGGAACTCTGGAAGGCAAAAACCAGAAAGACTACCGCCAGATAAAGCGACCAGTTGGTAAACGGCACATAAATCTGCCCCTGTGCTTTATCTGAGGTCTGGCGAATTTCCATGCGCGGCAGAAAGCCCATTTGCACGGATTGATTCGCTACCGAGAATGCGCCGGATATGACGGCTTGCGAGGCGATGACGGTTGCGGCAGTCGCGAGCAGCACCATCGGCATGAGTGTCCAGGCCGGCGCCAGCAGAAAAAACGGATTCCGTATGGCTTGCGGATCGTGCAGCAGCAATGCCCCCTGGCCGAAATAATTCAACACCAGTGCGGGCAGCACGAAAGAAAACCACCCTAAGCGGATCGGAAATTTACCGAAATGCCCCATGTCGGCATACAGCGCTTCTCCACCGGTTACGACCAGAACGATGGCGCCAAGCGCCAGGAATGCTATCCGCGGGTCGGCAGTTAAAAAGCGAAAGGCATGGATGGGGTTGAGTGCCGACAATACCTGGGGACTTTGTGCGATGGAAATAATGCCGAGCACGGCCAGGCAGATAAACCACAGCACCATGATCGGGCCGAATGCCATGCCTACTGTGCCTGTGCCGCGTTTCTGGATAAAAAACAATCCCGTCAGGACGATAACGGTGATGGGCAGTATGTATAACTTGAACTGGTGCGAAGCCAGGTCCAAACCCTCGACTGCCGACAGCACCGAGATCGCCGGGGTGATCATGCTGTCGCCATAAAACAGCGCGGCGGCAAACACACCGAGTGTTGTGACGAGCCATTTTATTTTGGGCCGGTGCGCAGTAAGTTCGCTTACCAGGGCCAGCAAAGCCATCGATCCGCCCTCGCCGTGATTATCCGCCCGCATGATGATGACCACATATTTGAGCGACACCAGCAGCATGATGGTCCAAAGCATCACGGACAGCACGCCCAGAATATTGGCTTCCACGACAGGCAGCGGATGAGTGCCGGTGAAAGTTGCCTGTATTGCATACAGCGGGCTGGTGCCGATGTCGCCATACACCACGCCGATTGCACCCAGCACCAGGGGAGGTAATTTTTGTTTCGTTTGCGCGCCGCCCATATCCCAACCATTCTCTGTGGAAGAATGGGGCGGCACTCTACGCTTGCGCCACGTCGAAAGCAATCACGTAACCCGGTATCCGCAAATGTTTAAAGGGCGCTTCTAAAAATTCAAAGTTCTGACGAAACAACCAGCCGTTCCACCAGGCGCGATAAAACATGCGCCAAGCGGCTGGTTATCAGCAGGACAGGGCGCGGGCAAAAAGTTGCGGCGCGGCACAGGTTTGATATGCGAGCAGCAATTTTTTGCGGGCAACGCTGTATTGCGACACAACGAAGCTGTTGTGCAGGCTGACCTCAAGGTTATGCCGCAACTAAAATCCGGAATTTTAGAAGCGCACTGAAGTTGAACGGCTTACCGTTCCCAGGCAAAGCGCGGGAATGATAGATTCGCAACAATCCGGATACTGTACAGAGGGAATTTTTGCCGGGGTTCGTGTTGCTTACACCAGCCTGCAGCACTCAGAGTTTCTTATGAGCGCCATCGCACAGCACACCGTTGGCGCTGTGCTTGCAGCCGCAGAAATAGACGGCTCCCGATTTGTCCGCCTTGTATTCGACGGGGGAAAAATCGCTGCCCTTGTGGCTGCCATCGCAGAATGGCTGGGTCGCGCTTTTGCCGCAGGAACACCACCAGTAACTCTTGCCGGCTTCCACTTCAACTGCAAAGGGAGATTTTTGGGCAATAACGGGTTGCTTGTCTGACATTTTTAAACTCCTTTTGTTAAATTGACGCACTGACACAAAATTCCCCACCTTTTGGGTGAGCCCTCCGTCTGTGAAACTTATAGCCGGGCACCCGTCCAAAAAACTTTTGGCCAGGCGCCTGCAGGAACGGGCCGTGTCCGACCAAAAGTTTTCCGGACAAAATTTTCAAATGGTTCCCCCGGATATTAACTACTCCTTGCTGCTGTGCGCGGCGGTAAATACCCCGCGTAAACGGCTCAGACTCTCCGTCATTCCGTTCATCTCTTTTTGCGACAATTGGGCAAAGGCTCGCGCCATGTGCGCCATGTGCGCCGGAAAAATGCGCGCAAATAATTTCTCCCCCCGAGTCGTCAGCTGAACGATCTGGCAGCGCCCGTCGCTGGACGAGGCGGTCCGCCGCACCAGTTTCTTGTCTGCCAGCCTATCCACCACTCCGGTCAGCGTGCCTTTGGTGATCAGCGTTTTCTCACCCAGTTCCATGGTTGTCATGCCGGGTGTATTGCCGAGGGTGGCGACAATATCGAATTGCGCCGGCGTCAGGCCGAGCGAACGAACATGCGCCGACGAATAAACCTCAAAGGCCTGGTAAGTGCCGGACAACTCGCGCAGCAGCGGTAAAAAAATCGAGGGTGGCATGGCTCAACCGGTTAGTTCTAACCGGAACCATAATAGTTCTAGTTAGAACCAATGTCAAATTCCCGGCTTGAGCGATGGATGTTTTTTCTTGCGCCTCTCCCGCGTATCTAAGTACAATCGCGCGGTCGAAGCATTATCGTAACAACTATTTACTACATATTTTCATGAAATTAATCCCGACGATTCTTTGTGGCGGAGCAGGCTCCCGGCTCTGGCCGGTTTCCCGCGAGTTGCACCCCAAGCCGTTTATCCGCCTGGCGGATGGGCAGAGCCTGCTGCAAAAAGCCTGGCTGCGCGGCGTGTCTCTGCCGGATGTGGCCGAAACCCTCACCGTAACCAACCGCGAACTTTTCTTCAAGACCGAGGACGAGTACTGCGAGGTCGCCGGCGCCCAGCACAAGGATATTGCCAACAGTTTCATCCTCGAACCCTTTGGCCGCAACACCGCTCCCGCCATTGCAGCGGCGGCGCTGCATGTGGCTGCCAGCCATGGTGAAGACGCGCTGTTGCTGGTGCTCGCCGCCGATCATCTGATCACCGATCAACCCGCTTTTGCCCAAGCCGTTGCGCAGGCAATGCGTTTGGCCGCACAGGGCAGGCTGGTCACCTTCGGCATCCAGCCCGGGACGCCCGAAACCGGCTATGGCTATATCGAAACGGATGGCGATACAGTGCTGCGTTTCGTCGAGAAGCCCAGCCTTGAAAAAGCACAGGAGTATGTAAAATCCGGCAATTACTTGTGGAACTCCGGCATGTTCTGTTTCTCGGCGGGAACCATGCTGCGCGAAATGCAACTGCACTGCCCGGACATTCTGGCTGCCACCCGCGCCTGCCTCGAGCTATCCCGCCGGGCACAGGGCAAAAGCTATACCCAGATCGAACTCGAACCGGAAACTTTTGGTCGCGTGCCCGGCGACTCCATCGACTATGCGGTCATGGAAAAATCCATGAATGTCGCCGTGGTGCCATGCAGCATCGGCTGGAGCGATATCGGCTCATGGAACGCGCTGGGTGAACTCACCGCACCGGATGCCCAAGGCAACCGCATCGCGGGCGAAGTCATGCTGCATGACGTCAGCAACTGCTACATTCAGAGCAGCCAGCGCATCGTCGGCGCCATAGGTATCGACAACCTTGTCGTCATCGATACCCCGGATGCGGTTCTGGTCGCCGACCGCAGCCGCGTCCAGGATGTAAAGCTGCTCTACGCACGCCTGAAAGCCCAGGGCCATGCGACGCACAGGCTGCACACCACGGTGCATCGCCCCTGGGGAACTTACACCGTTCTGGAAGAAGGCCCGCGTTTCAAGATCAAGCGTATTGTCGTCAAACCCGAAGGGCGCCTCAGCCTGCAGATGCATCACCACCGCAGCGAACACTGGGTCGTGGTCAGCGGAATGGCAAGGGTTGTCAACGGTGAACAGGAGATTTCTGTCAACACCAACGAATCCACCTATATCCCTGCAGGCCACAAACACCGCCTGGAAAACCCCGGTGTTGTCGATCTGGTGATGATCGAAGTGCAAAGCGGGGAGTATTTGGGTGAAGATGACATCGTACGATTCGAAGATATATATGGACGCTGATGAGTGCCCGGTCGGTCGCAGCGGCAGATAACACCAAGCAAAGACTTCTGCCCAATTGATTAAAGTATTCGGCAATGCGGGACAAACTAAAGGGCGCCTCTAAAAATTCGCCACACCGGTTCAGCCCGGTGAAATGCGCCGGAATTGAAAATTTCAAACTGAAACACTACCCGCAACGTCGTTCGGTTGACGTGTATCCGAACTTATAGTCGGCAACTCAAACCCGCCGCCTTCCGCAGGGTGGTTGTTCATCTGGAGATGCAATGGAACAAAATAAATCGAGCGATGTCGTCTGGCACCACGCCACGGTGACCCGCGATCGCCGTGAGGCGTTGAATGGACACCGCAGTGTGATGCTGTGGTTCACGGGTCTTTCCGGCGCCGGCAAATCCACTCTGGCTCATGCCGTCGAGGAGCATTTGCACCAATCCGGATGTCTCACTTTTACGTTCGATGGCGACAATGTGCGGCACGGGCTTTGCTCCGACCTGGGGTTTTCATCCGAAGATCGCGTTGAGAATATCCGCCGCGTGGGAGAAATGGCCAAGCTGTTCCTGGAGGCGGGCGTCATTGCGCTTACCGCCTTTATTTCCCCCTTCCGCTCCGACCGCGAGAAGGTGCGTTCGCTGGTGCCGCATGGTGAATTTTTCGAAATCTATTGCCGCTGCCCGTTGGAAATCTGCGAAGAGAGGGATTTAAAAGGGCTCTACAAACGCGCGCGCGCCGGGGAGATCAAAAACTTTACCGGGATTTCTTCACCTTACGAGGAGCCGGAAGATCCGGAGTTGGTTGTTGATACCGGCGGCCTGTCTTTGGAGGATTCCGTGGCCAAGGTCGTCGAGTTATTGCGCGAGCGCGGCGTTATCGGACCAAGTGAGCATTGATCCCGGAAAATCCAATAGGCGTTCTATCATGAAAAATTCGCTCAAAACAAGATCCCTCACGGAGCCTGCCCTGAGCGGAGTCGTAGGGTTCGGGATGACAATACACGGAGAAATCTTGCTTCGTTTCGCATTCGCTCGGCTAATGGATTGATATGCATGTAAGCATGGGTTTGCTGGAGGAAGTCGAGGCGGTTGCGAGGGAGGCAGGTTCTGCGATCATGGATATTTATGCCCGGGATTTTTCCGTGTGGGAGAAAGAGGATAAATCCCCGCTGACCGAGGCAGACGCGGCGGCCCATGAAATCATCGCCCGGCGTTTGGAACGATTGCAGCCGGTGCTGCCGGTTCTCTCCGAGGAGGCGGTCGGGGATTTTTCCGGGGCCGATAGTTCGGGGCGTTATTGGCTGGTCGATCCGCTTGATGGCATCCGGGAATTCATCAAACGCAGCGGCGAGTTCACTGTCAACATCGCATTGATAGAGAATGGCCGTCCCATTCTGGGTGTGGTTTACGCGCCGGCGCTCGATGTGGCCTACCTGGGAGCTGAAGGACTGGGGGCATTCAAGAGGGGAGCAGATGGGATGCGTGCGCCGATCCGTGTTGCCGAACACCAGGAGGGATCGTCATGGCGTGTTGCCGGAAGCCGTTCCCATACAGGTGATTCCCTGACGGCATTTCTGCAACAACTCGGTTCACACGAGTTGATGCCGGTGGGAAGTTCGCTGAAATTCTGCCTGGTGGCGGAAGGAAATGCCGATGTTTATCCGAGAATGGGGCCGACCTCTTTGTGGGATACAGCAGCAGCGCAATGCGTGGTGGAACAGGCTGGCGGCGGAGTGATTCAATTGACGGGAGAGCCAATCTCGTACGCTGATCCTTCCGCCGCCCTCAATCCTTTTTTTGTGGTTCATGGAAAGAGTGCGGTTAACTGGGTCGATTTGGTTCGGGGTTCGCGGCATCATGTAACGGCTTCTCAAACTGACCCATCTACAGGCGTTATGCCGGCTTAAGACCGACCCAATTGTTCTGCTTGATCTGCCTAATTTTTGGGCGGGAGATAAAAGGTGATCACTATGGAAATGTCAGGCAAGATTCGACGGATGCGTGACGGCTGCAACCTTCACGTATTCCCTCGCACATTCTGTCAGGCATAAAAATGAAAAAGGAGGAATTCGAGACAAGCTATTTGGTACCAGTAGTGTCCGGTTAAAAATCAAACAACATCAACTGGTTATCTGTGGCTGATGAAATGGTTCTGTTCATATCGGGCTGTAAAGCGCATGAAATCTCGGTTTTCTCGAAAACCGACACCGACAAT
>Ga0315268_10009432_pt1 | contig 10128 bp, 6 predicted proteins | sample C1_top_MG_FD_204535 | JGI IMG/M metagenome (GOLD analysis project Ga0315268, IMG submission 204535) | Sediment microbial communities from Yellowstone Lake, YNP, Wyoming, USA - C1_top | ecosystem: Environmental > Aquatic > Freshwater > Lake > Sediment | place: USA: Wyoming | collected 2017-08-01 | reverse complement strand
AATGCGGTAAGAAGCTGTCTCTCGTCCCCATAAATATCGATGTAAAGCCAATACGATAGAACCTTCTGCAGAGGAAGAGGGCTTGACCGGGCAAATCCGAAGGACCCAGCTCTATGAAGCTTATCGTCGAACAGCGACTTTGACTGCTTTTGTGGGTTTCGAGATGCCTCTGTACTACAAGGGCATAACGCCTGAACATTTGGCAGTCCGAAACAGCGTGGGCATCTTCGACATCAGTCATATGGGACGTGTAATCATCACTGGATCTGACGTTGAGCGCTACTTGAACTATGTCATTACAAATGATGTATCCAAGCTGTCGCCTAACAGCGCCCAATACTCAGTTATGTGCACACCAAACGGCGGCATAGTAGACGATTTCGTCGTCTACCGACTCGAAACTGAAAAGTTCTTGATGGTTTACAATGCAAGCAACCGCCATAAAGACTACAACTGGCTACAAACACACGTAAAAGGCTTCAGCGCAAAGGTCGAAGACATATCCGATGATGTAGCGATGGCGGCAGTGCAAGGACCATACGCCGAAAAGACACTCCAAACGCTCTCAACTGAAGATCTCAGCAAGATCGAACGGTTCAAATGCGGACACGCAAAGCTGGCAAATACAGATGTTTTTCTAGCACGAACAGGATACACTGGTGAGGACGGCTTCGAAGTGTTAGTTTGGAACGCTTCATTAGCCAATCCAGGGAACGCATTAAGATTATGGAACGCGGTTCTCGAAGCAGGCAAACCTTTCGGCATTGAACCTTGTGGTCTGGGAGCAAGGGATACTCTGAGACTTGAAGCAGGTCTATGCTTGTATGGAAATGACATAGATGAAACCACGTCTCCATTAGAAGCTGGTTTGGGCTTTGTCGTGAAACTCCAAAAAGACAATTTTATAGCCAAAGATATTTTGCAGAAACAGAAAGCGGAAGGGGTCAAGCGCAAACGTGTTGGAATAGTTATGACTGAACAGGGAATACCGCGAGCAGGGATGGAGGTTTTCACCGAAGCAGGCGATAAAGTGGGAGAATTGACTAGCGGAACATTTTCGCCATTGCTTAAGGTGGGCGTTGGTCAAGCTTACGTTCAAGTTGCGCAAGCACAAGAGGGAACGACTGTGAAAGTGAAAATCCGTGACAAGCTTGTGAAGGCGCGGATTTCGCCGTTCCCGTTGTATGATTCTGAAAGGTATGGTTTTAAGCGAAAAGCGATTTCCTAGCGTTTAGCGCATGGATAATCATTCATGCTGTCAGGTTTGGTTCGCATTTTTCTGCTGTGCTCATTCTGGAAAGGTATTTAAGAATGACGTATGTCATGTAGGTTTTGAGTAAACCGCAAGGATAATAAAACACCTTAATAATGTGTGTAGCAATTTGCCTAGGAGAGATGGGTCTGCAATGGAGCTACCGAAAGTGTCGAAGGAAAGCGTCATCAACGGGTTGAAAAGTGTTGGAAAGCTTCGGGTGAAGATTGATCACAGTTCCATTCTCACTTTGACCGCGTTGGGGCTGATAATTTTCGTTTCTTTCACGATACGTGTATTTGCTCTTCGCTGGGAAATACAGACCGGAGCAGTGCATCTTTCTGAGTTTGACCCATATTATCAGTACAGTCTCACAAAATACATGGTTGACAACGGGTTGATTTCACCTTATTGGCCAAATCAATGGGTTGACACGCAACGTTGGTATCCGGGTGGCATAAACATGGCGATGTCTTACCCAGGACTGCCAATGACTGCTACAATATTGTACAAAATTGTTACGTTGTTGGGAGTCAACATCGATTTAATGGAGTTCTGTGCCCTTTTTCCCGCAATAATGGGCGCTGTGGCTTGCGCTGCAATCTACTTTGTAGGAAAAGATATTGGCGGAAGAGCCGTAGGGCTTTTTTCGGCGCTTTTCTTGGCGTTGAGCGCTTCTTACGTGCAGAGAACTTCGCTTGGCTTCTTTGACGACGAGACAATAGGAATTGTGGCTCTCCTGCTGTTTGCGTTCATGTTTCTGAGAGCAATTGAGGAAGATCGTCCAATTGGCTCAACTTTCAAGTACTCTATTGGCGCAGGCTTGGCTCTAGCATACTTCATTTCAGGATGGGGTGCTGCCTTCTACCCAATAGGCTTAACCGTACTCTACGTTTTCGTCTTGCTGCTGTTGAGAAGATACTCGCGCCGCCTTTTGCTATCATATAGTTTGACTTTTGGGCTAGGGCTGTTCATCGCCATAAACATTCCTTACATAGCGCCAAGCTATCTCACAACTTCGGTAATCTTGTCAGTGGGGGGAGTGTTTGTGTTACTTCTGCTGAATGAACTGCTTCGCACTCACGTGCCGAGCAGGTCAAAGATCATATTTGCAGCCGCGTTCCTAGCGATTTTGGTAGGTGGGTTCGCGATCATGTGGCAATTTGGATACATGAGGGAGATTGCTGGAAAATTCCTTTCAGTCATAGATCCCTTCTTGCGCGAAGCCAACCCTCTTGTCGAATCTGTGGCTGAGCATAGAATTTCCTCTTGGAGCTCGATTTACTATGACCTTGGAATTGGAATAGTTTTCTTCATTGCTGGTTTGTACTTCGTAGCGAGAAACCTCACTAACAGAAACCTTTTCTTGCTGCTGTTTGGGCTGACATCGCTTTACTTCGCTTGTTCAATGGTGCGTCTGCTGGTGCTGATGGCTCCTGCTTTCAGTCTTGTGGCTGCGATTGGAGTTCTAGGTATACTGAAACCGTTCTACACTCTTTTGAAAGAGCAACCTAAAATCCTCTCTAGAAAGAAGCTTGGTCTTGAACACGTTGGAAAAGAATACAGTGGAGTAGCCGTTTTTCTCATATTCATCATTCTGATGACAAACTTTGCCTATTCACCCCAATATGGCGGTATACCCAAAGTCTACAGCCAGGCTTATGCCCCAGTCACGATAACTGCAGGTAGCCTTCCGATAGCGCCTAACGCACCAGTTACCGAATGGTTGGACATGTTGAAATACTTGAATGATCTGCAAGACTCACATACCGTTGTGTGCAGTTGGTGGGATTACGGATACTGGCTGACAATGCTGGGCAACGTAACGTCTCTCGCCGATAACGCAACCATAAATGCGACTCAAATCGAGAACATTGGCTTCACATTTATGGCCAATGAGACAGAAGCCGTCAAGATGTTGAGTAACTACAACGCCAAGTACATACTGGTATTCACGACTTTGAGAGCAGATACTGGAGCATTCTATGGCTACGGCGACGAAGGTAAATGGATGTGGATGGCAAGAATCTCTGGCAAAGCCTACCAACGATTCATTGACGCTGGTCTGCTTGACAACTCATCTGCTTGGCAGGATGAAACAAAATTCGGAAACTACACCAACAACCAGTGGACTTGGTACGATTTTGGAAAGAATACGACAATCTACAAGTTGATGGCAGATGCAAAGCATCAATGGTGGCTGAACTTCATGAGCAGCACAGATTCTGACTTTGTGGCTACTCCTACATATTTCAAGCCAGCCTACATAGCTGGAGTGAACCTGAGTCCGACTGACTCAAGCAACAAGTACGGCGGCGTGGTTCCACTCGTAGCTTTGTTTGAGATTGACTATCAGAAATACAACAACCCTTAAAGAGGAACGTTGCTTGTTTCCGAAGGTCCCAGACCAACATAAGCCAAGCAAGCCTTTGATTCCAAACGGTCTGGGCGTCTTCTACGTGCTAGTCAGCACAGCCTATCTTTTTCTCATATACTTCTTTGATGTAGTCAAAACCTCAAACGGCGTATCTGCGCCCTTGACTTTGGCTGTGTGCATTCTTTTCGGCGGCTTCATGGGTTTGCTGGACGATTGGATTGACGTTAGATGGAGGTACAAGGCGTTCTTGCCCATAATAGCGTCGATTCCCCTTGTTTCTCTGGCTTCTAAGCTTGCTCTGCGTACATCTGTATCGCTTCCCTTTCTTGGAACGATAGATTTCGGTCCTGCCTACTATTTTCTAATAATCCCCTTGCTCGTGACCATAATCACGAACACTGTTAATCAATTAGGCGGTTTGAACGGTTTGGAGACTGTTTGTCCCGCAATTATCATGATGGGACTTATGGCTATCTCAGGAACGCAAGCAATCCTTTTGTATGGTCCGCTGGCCATCTGGCTCTTGCTGGCTGCTCTCAATTCCAGTGGCAAAATCTTCGTGGGAAACACTGGATCCTTTGCTGTTGGAATGACTTTGGCTGGCTTTGCGATTATTTCAGATCTGAAATTCGATCTGGTGATCTCAATTCTACCATACATCTTCAACTCGTCACTGATTCTGCTAACTTACTTCTTCTACAGAACGAAGGCAAGCGTTTCGTTTGACGGTGAAAAACTCTCTTCAGATCATATAAGAAGCTTGGTTACCGCAATCACATATCGTCGCCGCTTAACTGAACGACAAGTCGTCATAGTCATTTCAGTTATTGTTGCAATCTCGACTTTTCTGGCTTTGCTTATCCAATGGCTGTCCTAATGACCGTTCTTTCACTATCGATCAATCTGTGCGTGGTGTGATGCTACACACAAAGACCAAAAATCGCATCGGGCTGAGGCTTAGCCGTGGAGGTTAAGAAGCCCGCCCGCTACATTGCTTATTAACGTGAGGAATCAACTATTTGCCCAACCTCGTACGTTCCTAACGTCGCTGTTAAGGTAGAACTAGCTAATCTTGTAGCTACGAAACTTGAAGTCAAAAACGCAGGCGAAACAGTAAGTTTTGATCTGAAAGTGAAACTGGAAGAACGCGAACGCAAGAGCCAAATGATCACGGTTGGTTTTGGGCTGCTTCTGTCCACGAAACCAAGCATTGTAAAGTTTGAGGTAGAAGGCACAGCTACTTTGGTCGGCAAGGACGAGGACATACGCAAAATGTTGGAAGTCGATCCTGAAAGCAAGCTTCCATACGTGCTTCCAAGAGTCTATCAACATGCATTTACGGCTATGTACCTCATGTCAACAGTGTTGAATACGCCTCCTCCACCAAAAGACCTGTTAGGCTCTCACCAGCCAGAGAGTGCTGTTGTTCAAGGCGTCAGCGTGGAGATAAACCCAGAAAACGCTGAGCTGAAAGCAGAAGTCTCTAATACACCAGAGGCTGTGAAGGGAGAGAAAGAGGCAGCACCAGTATCCAAGTGATTCTACTGAAAGAATGACCATCGATAAACTTATGTTCAGGTTGACACCAAGTTAAATAATGGGATGTTAGAGTGCCTCGGAAACTCTGGGGATTAGCTATTTTTCTTTTTCTATTGTTCCTTCTCTTGTCCGTATTCCTTTTCGGCTTCTCAAACACAAACGGCTATACTCCTGCTGGAGTTGCTTTGATTTCTTGCATTCTTTTTCCAATAGGGTTCTTCATACTTCTCTGGATTGCTGATACAAGTGATGGTTGGCAAGCAGCAATGAATCCTTGGGAAATCGATGTAGAAAACATGGATTCTTTGTTCAATCCTATGTTTACCCCCATGGCTCTATGCACGTGACAAGAAACGATGGGCGAAATGGACTATAGGATATGCATTGCCGCTTGACTTCTTGTTCGGCGGGCTACTTGTGTCCTTCTTCATTTTTGACTGGGTAACGCTTGAAACATTGTTGATCGGGCTTTCATTCGGCTGCATTTTCACAACCTTGGTCGCCATTGCGTACTACAAAGCTTCGTTCGAATCCCAAAATATGGATCCTCAATCTGCGTCAGATAATCTTTAATAGAACAAGTTCTTTAGCTGATGCGCATTGGCGGGTGAGTGGGCCTCCACCCGTTCCGCCATTACAAACCCCGGGAGTTGGAGGTGAAAAATGTGAAGTTTGACAGCAGAGACGTAGCTTTGACGGCAGTTTTTGCAGCTTTGTACGTGATAATCAATGTTGTTCAGATGGCTGCTATTGGGAACCCAACGGTCTACGGTCCTGTACAGTTGAGGATTGCTGATTGCTTGATTGCGTTGTCTGCATTGTTGGGAGGACCTGTGATCGGTGGAGTAACTCTTGGCTGTGTGATAACAAACGGATACTACTTCCTGAGCATTCAAGACGTTGTGTTGGGTCCGCTTGCGAATCTTCTTGCAGCAACGATGATTTTCCTTTTGAGGAAGCATCGTTTCGTGGCATGTGTTATTGGGGCATTGCCCATCGGTCTTATTGTTGGAGGTTATCTCTGGTTGTTCCTTCCGCCGCCTGACGTTCTGAACATGATGCCAGCGTGGAGCGCCATGATTGTGAGCATAACAATCAGCAGTTTGATCTCGATTGCAGGATTCGGGTATGTGTTGCTATCGGCACTGAGCAGACCTAGCGTCATGAAGCCTTTGAAGTCTCATGGATTGAAAGTGGTGGCAGAAGGGGCTTAGCCAAGGAATCTTTCCAGCTTTGTCAATCCGATTATTTCATCGAAGTCTAAGCCTAAAGCATCGAGGACTTGGTCGAATGTTGAATGCAGATAGGCTATGTACTTGTCAGCGTCAACTTCGCTTTTTGTTGCAAGCTCAACTGGTTTCACGTGGGGTTCCTTGATGGTCTTGACGAAGCTCACGAGGTCGCCTGCCTTCATTTCTGTTCCATTGTCTTTCAGCATTCTTGCGGCTCTCACGTGCTGTGGCGTGGTTTTCTTGTAGCTGTCTAGTTCTTCGCCCAAAACCACGTTAAATGCGAGGTCGCTCATGTTTTCCCATTCTCTTCTTTTCAGCCGCATGTAACGGTCGCGGACGATTTGAGCGATGTCTTTTTTTGCATTTTCGAAGTCTGCTGGGCTCTTCACTTTTGCCAGACGTTCTTTCATTTGGTCAAAGGCTTTCTTGATGAAGGGTGGAATGTGTTTTTTCTTGCCTGTCAATCCTTTAACATCAACTGCCCCGTCTTCGTAAACGCCTAGATAGTTTTTTTTGCGGGAGCTGAATACGGCGTATCTGTAGACTTTGTCTACGTCAAGTCCCATTTTCAGTTCGTGCTCTGTCCAGTGGACAAGGTCGTCGGTTTGTTGTTTTGTTGGGTTTTTGAGGAAGACGCTGTCGGTGTCGCCGTAGAGCACTTGGATTCCAAGCTGCTCAGCTTTGTTGAGTATTTGTGTTATGGAGTGTCTTCCGATGGCTGCTGTTGCTTCGGCTACGGGTGGACAGTAGAGGTCGAAGCTTTCGGCTCCGAAGACGCCGTAGCTTGCGTTTAGGATGACTTTGAGTGCTCCTTGTGTTATGTTGTACCAGCTTCTTAGTTCTGGTGGCAGCGTTTTGTCTTTGGCTTTGGTCTTGTACCATTGCACTCGCAGGTCTCGCAGTGAGCCGATTAGCAGGCTTTCTAATGCTCGTTTTTTGGTGCAGACCCAGCTTGTTGTGTCTGGAATTACGTTGGTTTTGCATTCTGGGTGTGGACACAGTATGGATTGGTAGCCTAGGTTCCAAACTTTCATTATTGATGGGTATAGGCTTGGGAAATCCATGACGGCGACGTTGAAATGTACTCCTGGGGTTGGTTCGACGACTATTGCGCCTTTGTACTTTTTGCCTTTGATTATGGCTTTGGTTGAGGTTTTTCCTTTTTTGGTTAAGATGTCTTCGGCGTTTGGGATTAACATGTTCCTTTTTCGGTGTTCGCGTTGCAGGAAGTTTCTTATCCAGCGAGATACCCCCTGGCGGCTCACATCGTCCATGGGCATACAGCTGATTCTAGCCAAGATTAGAATGAGTTTCATGACTTGTTCATCTTCGAAATCTGTGAGTTTGAAGGCGATTTCTGAGTCTCTGAAGCAGTATCTGGCGAGTTCCGTGTATGCGAGTTCGCCGAGGTTTTTCTGCAGCTTGATTTTCTCCATTCCGATCAAGGATTTTCCAACGTCATCAAGTGTCACGTCTCGATATCGATTGTTGAATGCGTAAATCTGGATTGAGCGGTTGAAGAAGAACTTGTACAGGTCAATGTGAACGCCATAGGCGAGTGTGCAGGAGCGTTTGCCAACTTCAATTGGAATTTCGCTTCTTCTGAAACCGAAGTTTAGAGCTCTGTGGGCTAGGTAGCGGAGGTCAAAGTCGTCGCCGTTGAAGGTTAGCACAAATGGATATGTCCGTAGCATGTCGAAGATGGCTCTTATGAGCTTGTCTTCTGTGTCAGCGTATTCGATCTGTACGTTGGGTGGCAGATGTTCTGTGCCTTCGCGTGTTCCTTCACGTTTCAGAAGTAGGACTTTCTGTATTCCGTCTGAACTGTATAGTGAAGCGGCGATGACTTGATAGGCGGCTTCTCTGGGATCGGGAACTCTGGTTGGGATTGGCGCGAGAACTTCTATGTCTAGAGCTATTCGGCGAAGTTTTGGTGCTGGATATTCTAGGAGTCTTGCCCATTCTTCGATGAATTCTGTTTCTTCGGTTGTTGCGTCTTTGAAGATGGCTCTTATTTGTTTGACAGTGTTTTCGGCTTCGTCTAGGCATTGTGCAATGAGGTTGCCGTCTTTGATTTTGTAGATCATTCCTGGTGAGAGTTTTCTATCGTAGATGTATGATTGGTAGTATTTGATTTTTGATTCCCAGACTTTTATGTCTTCTTTGTTGATGGGTGTTTCTGCGATTCTTGGATAGTCTTGTGGGATGATGTCTCTTATGCATCCTGTTGGGCGTCCGCCAATTGCCAGTGGATCGTTTGTGATTATTTCGGTTACTTGCACGTTTTTGTCGAGTAATGGGTCAAACTTCTCCACGAGTTTGATTTGGTCGAAGCCAGGATGTTTTGTGACTCCTTCTAGTTTTTCAAGTTCGTATTGTGAGAGGTTGGTTAAGCAGTAGGGTTTGTGTCCTGTGTTGTCGAGCCAGAAGTAGATTTGTCCTGAGGTGGGTTCGTATAGTTTGATTAGGGCTTTTCGAGCTTGTCCATCGTAGGTGGCGGAAACAAAGTATGATGGTGGCAAGTTTTGAGGGGCTAATGGCGGAAAAACACGTTTCTTTTGTTTTTCCAAGACAGTTTCTAGAGAAGGCGGTGGTTCCACTTCCTTTTTGACCAGAGGCTTGGTTTCAGTTTTGGAGAATAACTGGTCTAAATGCTGTTGTGCCATTTCTGCCCCTTAATCCTGACTAACAAATATGAACTGGTTAGACTAAAATCTCTTGCTAAGCGTGTTCTGATATACGCGGCGGAATTTTAACCCCCCTATAAATAGGTTCAATGCGATTTTAGGCGTCTGTGGGCGACTAAATTGTAGACCCCTATCGTTTTTGCATGTATGTTCTCTTGTTTGCTGGCGGAAAAATGTCTTTGTTAAGCATTTTCCTTGTGGATTTTTCTGCATTTGTGCCACTCAGCGAAGCAATCGTGTTTGTCAGAGTTTGATTTGCTCGAGTCTTGTTGTGAAGCGAAAAAGAAAGGGGAGAGATCTTTGAAAGTTGCTTATGACTTGTTTTCCTCAAGTTGCTTGACTAATTCCCTGATTGTCAGTGAACCTATGTTTCCTTTTCCATGTTTCCTGACCGCTATCTTCTCGGTTTCTGCTTCTCGCTTGCCGACTATTGCCATATATGGAATCTTCCGAAGTTCTGCATTTCTGATTCTGTAGGCTATGGTTGAAGGACTAGCATCCAGTTCTGACCTCAATCCCTGAGCCAAGAGTCTTCCCTGAACATTTTTCGCGTAGCCAACGTATTCGTTGCTCAATGGAAGGACCACAACTTCTATTGGTGCAAGCCATGCAGGCAAGTTACCTCTAGTATGTTCTAATAGTATAGCGAGGAAGCGTTCGATTGCTCCGAGCAGAGCGCGATGAATCATTACTGTTCTTTTCTCTTTTCCGTCTGTTCCTACGTAGGTGATGTTGAAGCGTTCTGGCAGGTTAAAGTCAAACTGTATCGTCGTGCACTGCCACTCTCGACCCACAGCGTCAACTATGTTGATGTCGATTTTTGGTCCATAGAACACGGCTTCGCCAGGCATTTCTTTATAGGGAATCTGTTTTTTCTTGAGAGCGCTTGCTAAAGCATTTTCAGCTTGCTTCCAGTTATGTTCTGAACCCATGTATTTATCGGGTTGTTTCGGATTTCTGGTTGAGAGGTACACGTGGTATTCTGTGAAACCGAACTGTCTCAGCATTTGTCTGGTGAAGTCTAGAAGGCTGAGTATTTCT
>Ga0315268_10009430_pt1 | contig 10130 bp, 18 predicted proteins | sample C1_top_MG_FD_204535 | JGI IMG/M metagenome (GOLD analysis project Ga0315268, IMG submission 204535) | Sediment microbial communities from Yellowstone Lake, YNP, Wyoming, USA - C1_top | ecosystem: Environmental > Aquatic > Freshwater > Lake > Sediment | place: USA: Wyoming | collected 2017-08-01 | reverse complement strand
CCAGAGGATCTACCCCACTGGTCTTTTGACGGCAGCTCGACCCTTCAGGCAGAGGGAAAATCATCAGACTGCGTTCTTAAGCCGGTAAGAATCTACCAGGATCCAACTAAGGGAGGGTTCTCCTACTTGGTGTTCTGCGAGGTTCTAAATCCAGATGGAACACCACACTCATCTAACCTCCGATATTCTCTTCCTAATGATGAGGGATTTTGGTTTGGATTTGAGCAAGAGTATGTTCTATCTAGATCGGGAAGACCTCTAGGATTTCCTGCAGAAGGTGATCCAGAGCCACAGGGAAAATACTACTGCTCGGTTGGGTTTCCTTGGTCTGCAGGAAGAGACATCTCAGAAGAGCATCTAGACGCTTGTCTTTCATGCGGTCTTCACATCACGGGAACGAATGCAGAGGTTTTATTGGGTCAGTGGGAATATCAGATTCTAGGCAAGGGCCAGCAGCATGCAGCAGACGATCTATGGATCAGTAGATTCATCCTTATGAGGATTGCAGAAAAGTATGGGGTAGAGATTGATTTGAGACCAAAACCTCTAACCGAAGGTGACTGGAACGGATCGGGAATGCACGTCAACTTCTCTAACCAGGAGATGAGAGAAGAGGGGGGAAAAGACCTCTTTGAGGGAATCTGTGAGGCATTTAGACCAACCCATGCAGAAGCAATTGCAGACTACGGATCAGACAACCACCTCAGACTTACAGGAAAGCACGAGACACAGAGCATCGATAAGTTCTCTTGGGGGTTAAGCGACAGAGGAGCTTCGATTCGAGTTCCTGTCTCTGTTCCTTCTAGCGGATGGAAGGGCTATCTAGAAGACAGAAGACCTGGATCTAACGCAGATCCATACAGAGTGGTGGGGCACATCACCAGATCGGTTGAATCGGTTTCCGTGGGAGAAGCACAGACAAATTAACCATACATTTGAATTCAGAATTTTCATACGGCCAAGACGATGACGATGTTCCCTTCGAAGAGAAGGACAGAATCTGGAATCTCATCTACGAGAAGGTGTCAGCAGCCGTGGATAAGCAGCAGAACTTTGCAATCCTCTTCTCTGGGCTAATCAAGGAGAAGGACGATGCTGGGGAGGGTTATTCTGCGATCATCACGGATGACCAGTACGAGCTTCTTCTGCAGAACTTTCTCATGTGGTCCGAGAGTTTGGAAAGATACGAAAAGTGCGAAGAGATAAATAAGACAATTAAAAAACTAAAAAAATGAATAAAAAAGAATTAGGTCTAGTAGGGGCAGCCCCTCTATCGACTTCATCAGGAACTATGAGAATTCAGAGCGGGGACATGCTTAGAGAAACAGCAACACACAAGGTGTTAAAGGTTGTTGGTGTGTTTAGAAAGTACGAAGGCGGAGACTACTACGTCGAGTGCGAAGACATGGAGCCGGGAGCTTACGGTTCGACCAGGATCCTTCCACTAGGAGCTTTGTCCTTTATGATGGGATAAGAGATTTGTTGATCTGCGATATATAGTTGAAGAACCATCACCATGCAGAAATGGACTCAACAAAAGACATATCGCAGCTCAACTGGGCTCTCATAGTCTACTCGGACGTGATTAAGTTTGGGTCGAAGAGTAATCGGCTGGACGAGAGCAGATTATGCCTTCAGATCCTAGAAGAATTTGAAGAATATGAGAAGTGCTACGACTTATTTCTGACACTAAGTCAAAATTCTAAGGGTTTGTTAGAAAAAATATCCCTCAAAAAATCTAGAAAATGAGCGAAGAAAAGCCTATCATCGAAAGAAGAATCTACGAGAATGCCATTTCTAGGATGGAAAAATTTGGATTTAAGTCCATCATGGCTCCCCATCTCTTTCAGAGAAGAGAAACCATAAAGGATTCACTATTAAATTATTACGAGTCGACAGAGGAGTTTGAAAAGTGTAAATTCATCTCTGATTTCTTCGACAAGCTGGAGAAGGAAGTTCTAGTTTCCCAGGTGCTAGAATCACTGAAAAAAAATAACGGCTAGGTGAAAATTTTTGGACTGAAAATGATATATAGTTTCGATCCAAATCCTTATCGTTTATGTCATTCTGGGCTATTTTTTCTCTAATTGCAGTTTTAGTCGGAGCAGTCTCCGCAGGAATTTTCTTTGTCCTTAAGGGGATACAGAAGAAGAACAGAAGATCTTATTCCTACTATTCAGAGGACGGAGAAGAAATCCCACTCGGAATCTGACTCTACACCAATGGACACACTGGATCTTATCTACGAAGTCTTCTCTGAAATAGAAGAAGCAAGATCCCAAAATAACCACGATCTAGTTCAGACCCTCGAGGAGAAGTTAGATCACCTCAGAAACGAGTTGGGGATCCGTTATCGGAACAGAGGAAATATTCATTCCTTTGCGAATTTTAAAAAATCATAATTTTTTAAAATCCCAGTTGGTATATAGGGGAAATAAAAGCCTTCCATGATAAAAAACTTTCTTTTTAATTTAGATCTAATTTCCAGAGAGATCTTCTCAGAAGAAAAACTCGACTCCGTAAAAGGTGAGATTGAGACGATTGGAGAGGGACTTAGTTTTTCCGATATCGTCATCGAGACAGTTCAACTAACAAAAGACGACAGAATTGAAATTTACCTCGAGAACGAGGGTATAAGTGATGGCTCGGCAGAAGAAGTTCTGACGTTCGTCAAGTCTCTAGAGACCTTCTTGGGTGGATTTATCCCCGGGAGTTCCTTCGAGTGGATCCAAGAGCATCCCTCCCACATCGAAAGATGGGTGAAGGGAGAATACGCATGGGAACTCTCCGAGGAGATAGAAGACACTGGATCCTGGGAGGACGACACCTACTGGGAGGACGAATGGGAAGAATGGAACGACGAGTGGAACTAAAAAATAATGAACAACCCACTTGCAGCATCATTTGGAGACTTTAAAATTAGGTCTCAGAAGAACAAAGAGGAAGACGAGAAGAGCATTCTGGACAGAAGGTCCGAGAAGCTAATCACGGGGGGAAATCCCTGTCCATTTCCAACAAAAGTATTCGCGATTAATATGTCTTCCAGACCGGATCGGTGGGAGGGATTTCAGTCCAGAAATTCAGAACTGTTTGATCACTTTGAAGTTCAAAGGTGGGAGGCAACGATCACTACGACGACCAATCCCAACGTCGTGGACGCAATCTTCGGCAGCTTTATGAGATGCATGGAGGAGACTTTTGGAAAAGAGGAGGTGATCATCATGATGGAGGACGATGCTTATCTGGCCGAAGGTGGACTGGAAAAGCTAAGACTGGCCTGGGAGGATCTTCCGGAGGACTGGGACGTTCTGGTCGGCAACCACTACTTCTTTGGGCAGATTGAGGTGCTGACAGACCATCTAGCAAAACCAGTCGGCAGGGCTTCTACCGCCAACTTTGGGGTCTTTCGCAAGACCTGTCTGCAGAAGATTAAAGACCATCAGGAGCTGAGGAACTCCTATCCGACCATCAGAGACTTCGACCACTACATTACATCCGATATGGTTCCAGTCAACAACTATACAGTCTGGCCGATGATCTCAAGGGAGATTCCCTCCTTCTCGGACCACAGGCAGAGACACCTAGATGCTGCCGCCAAAATCAGAGAAAATGCCTTCAAGTATAAGTTTATCGACGGAGACAAATATTATTCTTCTCTGGAAGGATGGTGATATATACATAAAATTAAATTCACATGATCAAAAAATACAAAGATTTTTTACTGGAGGATTACGATGACGACTCGTACGAGGATCCAACCTTTAAGACGAGGTTTGAGAAGTTCAAGGCTGCCCTTACAAGGAGGATCTCCCCTGCTGCAGAACCTGCTGCTAGCACTGGATCTACCGAATCTACCCCTGAGATCTCGGCCAACAATCTTTCGGGAGACCCTAAGAAGATGGTAGAGGCGGTGGTGAAGGCCCTCAACAAGTACGGGATAACAAATCTGCTGGTTCAGAAGGCAATCCTGTCCACAATCGGCAAGGAGTCTGGCTTTAAGATCAATCGATCAGAGACCTCCTATAAGAACACATCTGCAGCTAGGATCAAATCAATTTTTGGGTCTAGATTTAGCGGCATGTCAGACGCAGAAATTGATGCTCTCAAGAAGGACGATAACGCATTCTGGGAGAAGGTCTACGGGGGAGAATGGGGGAGAAAAAATCTAGGAAATACCGAGCCCGGAGACGGTGCGAAATTTATCGGAAGGGGATTCAACGGACTCACGGGAAGGTCAAACTACCAGAGATATTCAGACCTGTTGAGAAGCAACGGAACCAATGCAGATCTAGTGGCAAACCCCAAGCTGCTCTACGATCCAGAAATAGCTGCAGAAGCTAACGCCCTCTATTTTTTGCAGGGTCTTACCCATCCACTGATCGTTAAGAAATACGGAAACAAAGATCCGAACGACTTTAGGGACTTTACCACAGCACTGAAGGCTGCAGTCAACGCCAATGCAGGAGCAGGAGCAGACATCTCCAGGGGATTTGCTAAAGTCTCCTACGACGCTGCAGTTGCAGCTTCGAATAAATACAACTTCGACACGACGTCTACAACAGCATAATGATCTACACCTGGACGCAGTGGACCTCAATTAACGAGAGCCTCACTTCAGAGCAGATGACCCTAGTTGAGGACTATGCAGACAAGCTCTTCGGTGAACTTGGTCTGGACGTCGAGTTCAGCAGACACTTTAGAGACAGACTGAACGACCCAAGGAACGCCAAGCCCATCACGGCTGCCGAGCTCATCGGCCTCTTCAAGAGAGCACATCAGAAGTCGGGCAAGAGAATAGCAGAAATGCCACCCAATGCAGAAGCAGTTCTGCAGGACATGAGAACCGACATCAACACCCCGTTCGTCATCGAGTACGACAGAAGAACAGGCGAGCTAGATTTAGTTCTCAAAACAATCATGAGAAAGAAGAACTTTATGACGACGAATGAAATCATTCCAATCTAAAGAAACTTTTTCTACGTTCTGACATATAAAAAGAAATTAAGCGGTGCCTTTTACCGTTTGATGTCCCGAGTCAATAATGGCTTTCGAGTGATCAATTAGGGGTCACGATGGGATTTTAAAATAAACAAAAAGAAAGGTAAAACTAAAATGAAAACAACAACAAACACCTATGTGGTGAATTCCGGAACGGAGTCTCCACAAGCTTGGGTTGCCATCAAGAGAAACAGGCAAAAAATTTACAACGGACAAGGGAAGACCCAAGTCTATCTCAAAGACGGACAGGAGTTCCAGGTCGAACTCTTCAATCCAACTCAGTCCAGATATCTGGCTAAAATCAAGATCAACGGGAGCTATCAGTCGGATAGAGGTCTTATTCTAAATCCCGGTCAAAGGTACTTCCTAGACAGATTCATCGACGAGGACAGAAAGCTTGCTTTCTCGACCTACGAGATTGAAGACAGCAAGGAGGCAAAGAAGGCAATCGAGAAGAACGGTCTTCTAGAGGTCGAGTTCTATGCGGAGACAACTTTCTTTAGCACTAGTGGTACTACGTATTGGAGAAACCCTTATTTGTATGGTGGATCCCTAACCGTTCCGGGAACAATAAACGCATTCCACACAACTACGACCGGAACTCCAAACACTTTCACGTATGCAGGATCTACCGTCAACAATGTGACGTTCACGACTAATTCTACGGGATCTATGAACACCCCCTACTCTACAAATTCTTCCAACCTCTCCAGCGTTGTCAACGATGCTTCGATAGAAACGGGAAGGGTGGAAAAAGGGGACAAGTCCGGCCAGATCTTCGAAGACAGTTATGGATCCTTTAACTCATGGGCGTCCTACACGACAACAGTCCAGGTCATCCCTCTATCCCAGAAGCCCGTGGAGGCTCAAGAGATTAGATCCTACTGCACAGGTTGTGGATCTAGAATTAAAAAACAAACCTGGAAGTTCTGCCCTAATTGTGGAACTGAAAACAACTAAATAAACTGGTAAAAGGCAAGCTTAATTAGCCCGGGAAAAAGTTTAAAATTTTTCCGGGTTTTTTGTGGGACGATCGTATATTCTACTATACGAAACAAACTCATCCGCCAGAACTAAAAACAAAACATGGAGATACTTAAGAAAACCTTCGAAAAAAAATCTCACGAGTTCAGAAGACTCGTCCAAAAAGCCTACATCGGGATGCACAGAAGAGCTGCTCTTCCGAGAGACACAAAGTCTCCCTACTACAACGAGTGCGTCGAGATCTGCCGCAGAATGCTAGAGGACAAAGACACTATCCTCTTGCTTGCACCAATCTCTTCTAAGAGATACATGAAGAACGAGAAGTACGGAATTTACATCGTCTTCCACGGCAGAACAATCGAGGTTGTTAACCACGTCTACAACTACACGGTTGCACTGGACGACAAGACCTGGAACATTCTAATCGACGAGTTCAACTACGAACTGGAGGACAGAAGGACAGAGTTCGAGGACGAGATCAGCAAGAACATCAAGCACTCTTTGAAGACCCTCTTAAAAACAATGGACAAACAAGATGAGACACCAGCAAGAAAATAAGCCCAACAAGGGATTTAAAAGGGCATACAGGGCAGGAATCATAGTGGTTCTGGTTCTCTCCCTCCTCATCTCTTGGATTTCCGTCACCGTCATCAACTCGCTGGGGGATAAGATCAACAAGAAGAACTCCACCATCGAAGAAACCCAAGAAGAACTGGTAGACAAGCAAGACACAGTCTTCGTCGAAAGGACCAAAGAGGTCATTGTTAAAGACACAATCTATCGATACGTTCAGCCAGCGGCTCCAGCTAAGTCTAAACCCGAAGAGTCTGTGGCTCCAAAGAGAGACACCCTGTCAAAATAAACAAATTTAACTCATAAAAAAGGTCCACCGTTATAGTGGACCTTTTTAGTGGATGTGGGTTGTGCGTGTTTATTTTTCCTCTGAGGTTGAAGCCTCTGCTATCTTTGCGTCGGTGGACTTACCTTTTCTGTATCCAAGAAGACCAACCCCAATACCGATCACAACGATCGATTGGGTTAGAATGTCAACAGTTCCGGAAAGGAACATCTTGTCGACTGATCCTAGAAGGAAACAAAGTCCTCCGACAAAGGAGATGACGATTCCAACCGTACCCGATCCGGAAGTCTTTCCGTCGTCGTTCGAAGTCATTTCTGCGACCGAGAATTTACTAATTTCTTTTGCCATGGTGTGTGTTATTTTCTTCTATATATTTTTTCCCGGAGAACTTTTTGCTTGTCCTCGGGTATAAATAATCGTAAAAATGAAGTACCAAGAGTATATGCAGAAGGCTTCGGAGATTGCGAGGCTAGACTATGAGATGACAAAAGCAGTCATAGGGAAGGAGCAACACAATCCCATTCAGGGGGACAAGTTTCAGGGACACCGGGACAGAATTTTAGAACTCAGAATAGAACTTTTTCCTGAGTCCGTCTGGGCTCTCGGGACAAAGCAGGACTAAGAGAGTATATTATTATAATGATAAAGTCAATTAAAATCGGACATTTGAGAATCACCTGGGTTATCCGACACCAGTGGGAGAAGGACGAGCCCGAAACATTTCTAATGAGGAGCACAAGGGAGCTTGGACTCTTCTTCAGAAAAAGCATGGCGGTCGGAACAAGGAAAAGGGGAAGGGCCATGTTCGACAAGGGCAATTTATCTCCCTCCTATATGTTTGGGCTGAATTTAATCTGGGCGAAGACCTGGATCAGCGTCGACTGGCGGGTGATGCACTTTGGAGAGGGCAAAAAATAACCCACCGAAATATTTTAACCTAATTCTTCTATAACTTGAAATGAATTCATTAGATAAACAATACCAAGAACTTCTCAAGACGATCCTAGAACACGGGGTAGAAAAGAAGGACAGAACAGGCACAGGAACCAAATCAATCTTTGGTTATACCATTCGGCATAGCATGTCCGAGGGATTTCCGATTTTGACCACCAAAAAAGTTGCATTTAAAACTATGGCGACAGAACTTCTTTGGTTCTTGCGTGGGCAGACAAACATTAAGTATTTGGTTGATAATGGGTGCCACATTTGGGATGGAGACTGTTATCAGAATTTCTATAAAAAATCTTTAGAGATTAAACTTGCTTATGAATCAGGAGATTTGTTAGGCAGTCAACCCCATATAGATGCTATGTTTAGCAACCCAAATGAACTGATAATATTATCAGAAGAAGAGTTCATCAACAAAATTAAAACAGATGATGGGTTTGCTAGACAGTTCGGCGAGTTAGGACCAATTTATGGACGTCAATGGAGAAATTGGGTATATGATAGAGATATGGATTATGGAACTGAAGAAAGTGTAGACCAAATCCAAAACCTAATTAACGACCTTAAAACAAATCCAGATTCAAGACGTCTAATGGTTTCAAGCTGGAACGTTCCGGAAATTTCAGAAATGGTTCTACCTCCCTGCCATTACGCATTTCAAGTTTATACAAGAGAGTTGAGTCGACTTGAAAGAATACAATTAGGACTTAAAGCAGGTTGGAAACCAAAAGGATATATTGAAAATTTTGAACATGAAGATTTAGATGGGTGGAATATCCCAACCAGAGCAATCTCTTTAATGTATAATGCTAGAAGTCAAGATGTACCATTGGGGACTCCATTTAATTTGGCGTCATATGGGTTACTTTTAGAAATCATTGCAAAAGAAGTTAATATGGTTCCTGATGAATTGATTACAAATATGGGTGATTGTCATATCTATCTAAATCAAGTTGATGGTGTCAAGGAACAATTAACAAGAGAATCTTACGATCTTCCAAAGTTAAAAATATCAGATGCCATTAATTTTAATGGTTCTATTGATGATTTTTTAGATAGCTGTGATAAAAATAGCTTTGAATTAGAAGATTATAAATCCCACCCAGCTATAAAAATTCCTCTTTCCAATTAATTATCTAGGACTACCGTTTAATATTTTTTATTTAGAAGATATATAAAATAAAAATAATATGATCGGAATTTACAAAATTGAAAATCTAATTGACGGAAATCTATACTATGGATCTTCTAAAAATATCCAAAAAAGATGGAAAACTCATAGAAGCCAATTAGATAGTGGTAAGCACGGAAACGTTTATCTACAAAGAGCTTGGATTAAATATGGTAATGATAGTTTTATTTTCGAAATAGTTGAGGAATGTAGTTTGGATATACTGTTAGAGAGGGAGCAATATTATCTAGATTTGAACCCGGAATATAATATAGGTATGAAATCTAGTGGAGGTGATAATTTATCAAAAAATCCGAATAGAGAAGAAATCATAAATAAAATAACAAGAAGCGTAAAGGAAAGATATGATAAAATGTCTCAAGAAGAAAGAAATGAGCTACATTCTTATCCAATGGAAAAAAACTCAAATTGGAAAGGTGGGAAATCAATTTCTTTTTGCGAAACTTGTAGGGCTAGGATATCGAAAGGAGCTACTAATCGGTGTAGAAAACATCTAGAATATGATAGGATTGGAGAAAAAAATTCCTTTTATGGAAAATCTCATTCTGAAGAATTTAAGAGTAAATTGAGTAAAATTATGATGGGAACTTATAATGGCAATCAAAATAAACCCATAATAATTGATGAAGTTGAATATAGATCTGCTGGAGAAGCTTCCCGATTATTGAATATCCCTATGGTAACAATAAGATGGAGGGTTTTGAGCAATAATAAAAAATTTGAAAAATATAAGTACAAATGAAATAATTAAAAAATGGAAAACTACTGCGTCACAGTTAAAATCTCCGGAGGAAATTCGGAGCTCAATGAGATTCTAAATCTGCTTGCTAAAATCCAGTACCTTGGGTCGGTTGGAGCAACTTGCACAATCCCAGTCGTCGTCGATGGGGATGGATCAGGTCAGCTGAGATTTGAAACTCTAGAGACAGAAGAAAATCTGATCGACAGCTACAAGTTGGAGTCGTTCAAAACCCAGGTAGACTCGGGAGCAGAACAAACCGAAGCACACTGGATAGGAGAATAATTAAAATGAAAACAATATTAAAAGACCTGGGAAGAAGCTAGACAGGCTGCAATCAACATGTCTAAGTATTTAAGTTAAGATCAAACCAAAAAATCTCAGAGGCCCTTGGAAAAGGGTCTTTTTTG
>Ga0315268_10009429_pt1 | contig 10132 bp, 9 predicted proteins | sample C1_top_MG_FD_204535 | JGI IMG/M metagenome (GOLD analysis project Ga0315268, IMG submission 204535) | Sediment microbial communities from Yellowstone Lake, YNP, Wyoming, USA - C1_top | ecosystem: Environmental > Aquatic > Freshwater > Lake > Sediment | place: USA: Wyoming | collected 2017-08-01 | reverse complement strand
GGCAGGCCAGCCGTAGGCGGCAAGGACGGCGCCGTCGAGGGTGGCGTGGGCGTTCGCGAGCCAGGTGGGGCGGGCGTTGTAGAGGTTCGTCAGGGTCCGCTTACTGAGGTCCGCGGGGCCGAGGCGCGCTACCTCGCTTGCCACACCGCGCTCTTCCCGGACGCCGTGAAGGCCTGGGACGAGCAACTCAGGAACACCGAGACCCTCGCCGATGTCGCTTGTGCTTGGCCGCGCTCGATGGGGTCCCGCCGGCGGAGCCAGCCGATCCCGAGGCCGCCTCAGCTCGCGTCACCCGGCTCATCGCCGACCTCGTTCAGCCGGCCAAGACGACCGCCCTCGAAAAGCTCGGCGAGGGAGAACAGGCACTCGGGATCGGGACCGCGTGGCTTCGCGCCAAGCTGTTGCCTGTCGATCCCGGTATGAGGGACGTCCCCGCAGCCGCAGCCGCGTCGCCGGCCTAGGCGTCCTCCTTTCAGCGCTTCATCAGGGGGGCCGCTCAGCTTTCACCATCGGCCCCCGGCTCCGCTCTGGGCGCCCTCCTCGCTCGCTACTCCCCGGGGGGAAGGAGGGCAGCGACCGGGGGCCGCTCCACCGTCCCGGTCGGGAGCTTGCCGTCCTGTTTCGGCGAGAGTGTGGGGACGCCGCGCGGGCGGGAACCCGATACGAGCAGGCTCAGCCCGATCCCGAGCATCCAGACATCCTTGCTGACGCCGATGCCGGTCCGGCTCGGCCAGATCGAACCTGGTTTGTGCATCGTCGGCGTCCGTGCGTACATCGCCACCAGGCCACCCGAGAACGCGGTCAGGGCGGTCCCGGCGATGCAGTTCGGGATTAGCGGATCCAGAAGCAGTGTCCCGGTCACGAGCTCGCCAGCGGCGAGCATCCGCAGGAACCGCCGCGGCGGGATCGGCCGCAGGAACGGGAAGGCAGTCGCAGCCGTGCCATGCAGTCCCTCGGCCTGCTCCGCGGAACCGTGCCATTTCTCCAGCCCGGAGTGCGCGATGTATGCGCCGGTGACCAGACGAACAGGAATGTCACGAGCAGGGAAGCGAAGTCGCATCAGGACCAAGGCCTCGCGCGTAGTAGTTGACGATGCAACCATACCACCAGCGGACATGGCCAGCCCCGTTTGCCCCCGGCGTCCATGCAGCGCTGATCGCCGCGGAGAGTTGGGCAGTGGAGACTCGTCGAGACCAGTCACAAGACAGTCCCAGCCCGAATGGTTCGGCTGTGGCGGCCGGGACGACCCACACCATGAACCCCTGGTGAAGGGACCAGCGAGAGCCGGCGGACGAGTCTTTGCGCATCCGACGGAATCAGCGCTCATGACCTCCGGCTTTTCCGCGCATCAGGGAACCCGCTCCACCATACGGAGCGGAAACCCACCGTGGCTCGACAGAAGAAGCGTGCTTCACGACGTCGATCCGGCCGAGCATCTGGTCGAGCGACCGTGGACGTCCGGACTGATCGGGAGTGCAGCTCTTCGGGGGCTGGGGGTCATCGTGCTATCGCTCACTGGCTTCGTGATGGCGCACGGATCGTCTCCGAGGTGCAGCGGCCGGGCGGCGTTGAGGACGCCGCCTGTGCGGTTCGGTTCGCCCGGGCGACGGGTTCCGCATACGGCGGCGATCCCGCGCAGATCACTGTGTTCGGCCTCTCGGCTGGCTCGGTTCCACGGCGACTGCGCGGTCAGCGATGTGTCAGCCCTGCCGGCCGCTCTCGTGGCGGTGGCGGGTCCGTATGACCCGACCCTCTGTCCTGGTGATCCTCGGCCGGCTCTGCGGCAGACCGATCCAGCCCGCTACGAAGCAATGAACCCCTTCACGCACTTCGGCGGCAACCCGGGCCTCCGCGTCTCCCTCCTGCACGGCGCCGACGACGTCGACGTTCCACCCGGAGGCTCGATCCAGTTCCGCGCGGCACTCACCGCCGCGGGCTACGTCGCGACGCTGACCCTCCTCGAGGGGTGTGGCCACGAGTTCCCGCTCCCCACCTCCTCGGCGTTCGACGCCATCGTGCGAGAGACCCTGAGGGTAGCCCGCGCCGAGCGGTGACCGCGATCCTGCGGAGCGGCGGCACGCAGGGAGACGTGGCACGCTCTCGCGGCTCGGCACCGACCCAGACATCGGTCGGAGATGACGCTACCCGACTGGCATTCCGCCCGGGGGATTCTCGAAACAGGCCCCCCGCGTCGCCCGCACCATGAACAGATGGTCTGGGGCCGCCGCGTGCCCAAGGAGATTGTCGGGTAACTCGCCGGGACGCTCCGCCAACGGGAGCCCGGCGAGCCTTGGTGAAGATGGAGACCGAGCGTCGGGATCCGGGCTCCATCCGCAAGGGGTGTCGGTTAGTAGTCCATGTCCCCGCCATACCCGCCGCCGCCGGCGGGAACGGCCTGCTTCTTCTCTGGCAGGTCGGTGATGAGCGTCTCCGTCGTGAGGACCATGGCGGCGATTGAGGCGGCGTTCTGGAGTGCGGACCGCGTGACCTTGGCGGCGTCGACGATGCCCTTCTCGAACATGTCGCCGTACTCGCCCTTGAGGGCGTCGAAGCCGTGGCCCTGGGGCAACGTCTTGACGCGCTCGACGATGACTTCGCCGTGCGCGCCGGCGTTGTCGGCGATCTGGCGGAGAGGCGCTTCGAGCGCGCGGCGGAGGATGCCGAGGCCCACCGCCTCATCGCCCACGAGCTCGACCAGGTCGAGTGCGGGGATGGCCTGGAGCAGGGCCGCGCCGCCGCCCGCGACCAGGCCCTCTTCGACGGCTGCGCGGGTGGTCGAGAGGGCGTCCTCGATGCGGTGCTTCTTCTCCTTGAGCTCGACCTCGGTGGCCGCGCCAACCTTGATGATCGCGACGCCGCCGGCGAGCTTGGCGAGGCGCTCCTGGAGCTTCTCCTTGTCGTAATCGCTGGTGGTGTCCTCGATCTGGGCCTTGATCTGGCTCATCCGGGCCTTGATCTGCTCAGGCGCGCCCGCGCCGTCCACGATCGTCGTGTCGTCCTTGGTCGCCACCACGCGGCGGGCCTTGCCGAAGTCTTCGGCCGTGACCGAGTCGAGCTTGCGCCCGATCTCCTCGCTGATGACCGTGCCGCCGGTGAGGATTGCGATGTCGCGGAGCATCTCCTTGCGCCGATCACCGTAGCCCGGCGCCTTTGCCGCGAGGACCGACACGGTGCCGCGGAGCTTGTTGACGACCAGGGTCGCAAGGGCCTCGCCGTCGATGTCCTCGGCGATGATGGCGAGCGGCTTGCTCTGTCCGACGGCCAGCTCGAGCGCGGGGAGCATGTCCTTGACGCTCGAGATCTTCCTGTCGGTGATCAGGATGAGGGGGGTCTCGAGGACCGCTTCCATGCGCTCGGCGTTGGTGACGAAGTACAGCGAGAGGTAGCCGCGGTCGAACTGCATGCCCTCCGTGTATTCGGTCTCGAGGCCGAGCGTCTGGCCCTCCTCCACGGTGATGACGCCGTCCTTGCCGACCTTGTCCATCACCTCGGCGATGATCGTGCCGACCTCGGGATCCGCGGCGCTGATCGAGGCCACGGCCGCGATCTGCTCGCGGTTGTCGACGGGGCGCGACTGGCGCTTGAGCTCGGCGACGATCGCCTCGACGCCCTTCTCGATCCCGAGCCTGATCGCGATCGGGTTGGCCCCGGCGCTGACGTTCTGGAGACCCTCCGCGACGATCGCCTGGCCCAGGACGATGGCGGTCGTGGTGCCGTCACCGGCGACGTCGTCGGTCTTGGTGGCGACTTCCTTCAGGAGCTGCGCGCCCATGTTCTCGAACGGGTCCTCGAGCTCGATCTCCTTGGCGATCGTGACCCCGTCGTTGGTGATCGTGGGAGCGCCGTACTTCTTGTCGAGGACCACGTTGCGGCCCTTCGGCCCGAGCGTGACGCGGACGGCGTCGGCGAGGCGGTCGACGCCGTGCTTGAGGCCCCGCCGGGCCTGTTCATCGAAGAGGAGCTGCTTGGCCATGGCCTGAGCCGTCCTTCCAGGGTGTGCGGGACGCTCGCCGGCAGGGGCCGGGGAGTGCCGGAGTCGAAGCGCTGACCTACCGTCGGCTCTCGACCACCGCGAGGACGTCCTTGCTGCTGATGATCAGCAGGTCCTCGCCGTCAAGCTTGAATTCCGTGCCGGCGTACTTCGCGTAAAGGACCGTGTCGCCCGGCTTGAGGTCCATGTGTTCGCGCTTGCCGTCGTCGAGGATGCGACCTGGACCGACAGCGCGGACCTTCCCCTCCTGGGGCTTCTCCTTGGCAGTGTCCGGGATGACGATGCCGCTCTTCGTCGTTTCTTCGCGCGCAGTCGGCTGAATGACCACGCGGTCGCTGAGGGGGCGGAGCTTCTTCGTCGTTGGCGTTGCGGTAGCGCGCGCGGCCGACTTCGAGGCGCGGGCGGGTTTGGCTTTGGTGGTGGTGGCCATGGATGGTTCCTCCTGGAAGGTCTGCCGCCGGCCCGGACTCAGCCGGCACGGCGCGTCCGAGCAGAGAACGCTCGACGTGGGACATCATCTCTGCGGAACCGTTGCACCAGTATGGTATGGTCTGGATGATATGTCAATCGACACAGCCGCCGCACCGCCCGCCCACCTCAGCTCGACGTCGTATCTCGTGCTCGGCCTGATCGAGCGAGAAGGTCCGTCCACGCCCTACGAGCTCAAACGCCACGTGGCGGCGACCATCGGCCACTTCTGGTCGTTCCCCCACGCCCTCCTGTACAAGGAGCCGGCGCGCCTGGTCGAGCTGGGTCTGCTGACCGAAGAGCGCGAGGCCGACGGACGGCGGCGACGGCTCTTCACCATTACCGACCGTGGGCGCGCGGCGATCCGAGCATGGCTCGCCACGCCCGCCCAGGAACCTAGCGAACTGCGCGATGCCGGCCTCCTCCAGCTGTTCTTCGCAGACCTGGGGTCAGCCGACGACCGCCGGGCTCTGGCGGTTGCGCAGCTCGCGGGCCATCGGGCCGCGCTCGCGCGCTACGAGGACGACCGGCGCGGCGATCGGGGGCTCAACGGCTCGGACTCGGCGGCGCGCAGCGTCGAGCATTGGCGAGGCGTGACCCTGCCCATGGGCCTCCTCTACGAGCAGGCGGCTGTCGAGTTCTGGGAGGGCGTCGCCGCTGGCGCGCGCGGCAAGGACGCCGCCGCGGACAGATCACGGGCGGAGGACGACGGCGCCCGCATCAGCTTGAAGGGTACTGGGCGAAAAGCGGACGGCGAGGACTAGGCACGTCGCGAGCGCGGGTCACTCAGGCTCTCTACGACCGGGCGTGCGAGTCGCCATCTGGGGTTCAGCGCACAAGGACAGCGCGGCGACGAGGAAGCCGGCCAAGGCCCCCGGTCGGCGCGATCTGGCCAAACCCCGAAAGGGATCGCCGTCGACGTGCGGAGCGGGGGCCACCCATATCGTAGTCCTACTGCCAAATCTCACGTCCGCGTTCCGCTGGTTGCGCGACCGAACACGATGACCTGATCGTGCTCACTCGTTCGGTGTCTGTTCGATTGCCTCATCGTGAATGCCCGTCAATCGGCGGCTGGTGGCCGCCGGCGTCCGGTTCCCGCCGCGCCCGGCGGCCCGCCCGCCGCCGTGGTTGACAGCATCGATGGTGGGACGCAGAGTCCGGCCCCCAGGGGCGCTCGCCCCGGCGCGATGGTGAAGGGAGACGGATGCGGTTCCGGGGTGCGGCGCTTTTCGTGGTCTCAGCGGCGTTCGTCGCCGCGTGCGGTGGTGGAGGCGGGAACGCGGGCGGCGGCGGGGGTGGCGGCGCCAGCCCGAGCGCCCCGATCCTCAACCTCGGGGCACCGGCCGTGAAGCTTCCGTTCGGGGGCGACGTCTGCCAGAGCCTCACGGCGGCCGACTTCCCGAGCTCGATCGCCGGCACCTCGGGCTGGACGCTGACCAAGACCGAGGTCCACGACGGCATGGCCGGCGCCAAGACTACCTGCGTCTACGACCTCACGGCAGACAACGGGAACACATCGCAGCCGGGCGTCGGGTACGAGAGCGTTGACAACTGGGACAGCCTGAAGCAGATCGCGGTCAAGTCGACCGATAACCCGTATCAGGCCGTGTCTGGCGTCGGCGACGACGCCTATCTCGTCAACGTGTTCGGCCAGAACGTCCTCTACGTCAAAGCCAAGGGCTACAGAATCGTGATCTCGGGCGTCGACCCGTTCAACGACCTGCCGACGCTGAAGTCCTTCGCGAGCGCGATCCTCGGGCGGATCTGAGAGCAGGCCGGGGTCTGCCCTTGCCACACGATCGTCCTGCAGCACCGGGACGCACGTAAGCATCGGCCGCACTCTTCCTCAGGTCGCCGGCACGCCGCACGATGGCAACCTCGTGTGGGTCTCGTTCGCGATTGCAGCGGGTGTCCCTGCAGAAGCATCAACTCTATGACCGCGCGAAGGGCCCGATCCGAGAATCATCCCGACCTTCTCTCGGCGATGGACCCATGCCGTTCTGATTACCAGAACGGTCGCGGCCGCCGTCATTGCTCGGACAACTCCCACGGCACAGGCGGACGCCCTGCGCGGAGGAGGCGCTCGACGAACGAGCCAGTTCGCGCGGACAGTCGTGCTTGGGGACTAGCTGTGGTGACCGGACGCAGGAGCGAGCGACCCGGCTGCTGTCCGGACGGATCGCGCTCCGGGCGCTATCCGGCCGAGGGGTCGCTCGCAGTGGACACTGGGGCCATGCCAGTAGCCTCGATGACCATCTCCGCCTGGAGCTCCGCGCCGATGCCCGCCCCGAGCTCGATGCCCAGCTCCTCCGACACCGAGTGGCGCGTCGTCCGGAGGGGGATCTCGCGAAGAAAGAACGCTGTCACGAAGGCGACCGCGATGAGCACGGAGCCGATGACGAACACCTCCGTGACCGCGCCTGCGACCGCCCCCCGCAGGATCGTCGTGACCTGGGTCGCGACTTGCGGGGCCTGGGAGCCGAGCGTCGCGAGCTGGGCCGTCAGCGCCTGCTGGGCGGCCGGATCCATGAGCGCCTGCGGGTTGGCGGCGACCCCGCCCAGCTTCGTCGCCACGGCGGGTGGCAAGGTGGCAATGCCCGCCTGGAGTTCGCTTGTCATCTGGTTCGTCATGATCGAGCCCAGGACCGCCACCCCGACGACGCCGCCGATCGAGCGGAAGAATGCGAGCGAGGCGGTCACCACCCCGAGCCGCTCGACCGGGAAGGCGTTCTGGACGACGATCGTGAACAGCGCCATGGACGTCCCCAGGCCGACTCCCAGGACCACCATGTTGCGCACGAGGGTGGCGTTGTCGGTTGCCGCGGTCATCTGGCCGAGCAGGAACATGCCCACGGTGGTGATGCCCGTGCCGACGATCGCCAGCACCTTGTAGCGGCCGGTCCGGCTCAGGAAGAGCCCGCTGGCGATGCTCACGACGATGAGGCCCAGCATCATCGGGGTGAGGACGAACCCACTGCTCGTGGCCGTGTCGCCGAGCGCGGCCTGCACGAAGAGCGGGATGTAGAGGATTGCCCCGAACATCCCCATGCTCGTGAGGAACGTGATGATCGCCGAGGCCGTGAAGATGCGGTTGCGGAAGAGGTCGAGCGGGATCGTCGGCGCCTGGGCCCGGCTCTCGATGAAGAGGAATGCCACCCCGAACACGGCCGCGACGATGAGGAGCCCGAGGACCTGGGGGCTGTTCCACGGATAGGTCGACCCGCCCCAGGAGAGCGCGAGCAGGAGCGGAACGACGCCCGCGATGAGAGCGCCCGAGCCCAGCCAGTCGATCGTCGCCCGCTTGTGGAGGGCCGTGTGGCTGGGCAGGACCGCGAACACCACGACCATGGCCAGGATCGCGAACGGGACGTTGACGTAGAAGACCCAGCGCCAGCTCAGGTTGTCGGTGATGAAGCCGCCGAGCGTCGGCCCGACGATCGTCGCGACGCCGAACACGGCCATGAGGAGGCCCTGGTACTTCGCCCGCTCGGCGGGCGTGAAGATGTCGCCGATGATCGCCTGGGAGATCGGCATCATCATCCCGGCGCCCACTCCCTGGATCGCGCGGAACACGATGAGCTCGGTCATCGACTGCGAGATGCCGGCGAGCATCGAGCCGGCGAGGAACGTCGCGATGCCCCCCAGGAAGAGCCACTTCCGGCCGAAGATGTCGGACAGCTTGCCGAAGATCGGGACGCCCGCGGTGGAGGCGACGAGGTAGCCGGTGATCACCCAGCTGTAGTGCTCCAGGCCGTTGAGCTCGCCCACGATCTTCGGCATGGCGGTGCCGACGATCGTCTGGTCGAGGGCGCTGAGCAGCATGCCCAGCATCACCGCCCCGAGGGTGGCGAACTGCGCGCGGCGGTCGATGTGGATGAGGCCGTCGTCGAGCGGGACGGCGGCCGCGGCGGTGGTCACGATGCCGTTCCTTCGGTGCGTTCGATGATCAGGCGGAGCAGCCGGTCCAGATCTTTGAGCTCGTCGACAGCGAGGACACCGAGGAGCCGGCGAATCGCCTCGAGCCGGATGCCCAGGATGTCGACCAGCAGCGTGCGACCGGGATCGGTGAGGTGGACCTCCACGATGCGCCGGTCGTCGTCGCGGTGGTGGCGTTCCACCAGGCCGTGGCGCTCGAGCCGCTCGACGGTCCCGCTCACCGAGGACAAGCTCGTGCCCAGCCACTCCCCGATGCCACTCATGGATGTGGGGCCGTGGCTGGAGAGCTTGAAGAGCAGGCGCAGCTGGCCAAACGTGAGCTCCGCCGCGACCCAGCCCGGCACCTCGCCCCGGAAGCTCTTCGCCAGGTCCCCCGCGTGGGCCAGGACGTCCTCGAGCGCGCCGGAGAGCGTCGCGTTGCCGGACGACGCCCCTTCATTCATGAGCGAAGTATCAGTGTAGGGACGAATGGTTGTCAAACTGGCGAAGCGTCTGTACGCGACCGACCGAACCGCTCCTCGACGAGAGCCCACCGCCGGTTCGTCAGCTCAAGGATGACGGCCACGCCGCAGCAGCAGAGCGCCGTCCCGCGACCCCGTGCCCACCAGGACGCCACCGCCCTCACCCAGCCAGTCGGCCGCAGCGTCGCTCGTCGTGACGGCTGCGGACAACGGCACGACCTTGCACCTCGCGGTCGGGCAGCAATTCCTCCTCGATCTCGGCTCGGCCGTCGATTGGACGGTGACGGTCGCCGACCAGCGCGTCGTGGGACGGGTAATCGGCGTGTTTGTGATCCGGGGTGCACAAGGGATCTACGAGGCGCGGACGGCCGGCACGACGCTCCTGAGCGCGGTTGGGAGCCCGCCCTGCCCCTCCGGCGGCGCCTGCCCCTGTTCAGGCTCGGGTTCCGCCTCACGCTCGTGGTCGGCTGAGCGCACGCTCGCGGTTGTTGGCACGATCCCGCGATCGTGCTGCTGGTGCCCCGCCGCTTTCAGTTCGTCCAGGAGGTTGACGGCGCTGACGCTGCGACGCTCGTGAACGTCCGGTTGGCCGCTCCTCGCGCGACCTCTTGCTAGCCCCCTATGGCCTGCGCAATCCGGATGCTGCCGCATGGCGACTGATCAGGACGACGTCCGCAGTCTCGCTGGTCCCGTCAGGAAACTCCACCTCCGCTTCGGTGACTGGGGCGAAGCCCGAGGTCGAGCGCTGCCAGGCGTCCCAGACGGTCGCGCCCGGCAGCAGGTGGCAGTTGCCGCTGATCATGACGAGTCCTGCCACATCGATGGTCACCGGTACCGTGCGCTTTGCGATCCGCAGTTCGGTGCGCGCCGCGGCCGGCGGCGGAACAAGGGCGAGGACCTCGTCTCGATCGATCTCCCGATAGCCGTCGCGGGTCATCATTCCGATCGCGCTCCGACCCGAGAGTGCGTCGCTCACGCGGCCATCGACGTCGATGAGATCACCGACCAGCCACCCTTCGTATGTCAGCAGGATCGACGTCGAACCCGGGTCGCTCTTCGTCCCGGCCGTCGGTTGGGCGGGGACGGCCGAGCTGGGGCCGATGGGCAGCAATCCCATGAGGGAGGCCTCGCACTTCGCGGATGTCGCCGGCGCGCCGGACAGCTGCCTGCCGACGTCACGGGCTCTCTGTGGCAGACAACGAGCGTCGAGGGCCACCGTTTGGTCGGGATACGGGCGCGGCGGGATCAGGTGGTGCGGTCGGACACCGACCGACCG
>Ga0315268_10009428_pt1 | contig 10132 bp, 14 predicted proteins | sample C1_top_MG_FD_204535 | JGI IMG/M metagenome (GOLD analysis project Ga0315268, IMG submission 204535) | Sediment microbial communities from Yellowstone Lake, YNP, Wyoming, USA - C1_top | ecosystem: Environmental > Aquatic > Freshwater > Lake > Sediment | place: USA: Wyoming | collected 2017-08-01 | reverse complement strand
CCATCTCATAACTGTTCTCCAATCTCGCTCTCAGTTGTCCAGTCTGATGGTCAAGGTTTGGTGCGTGTTGGAGACCCTTGCCATTCACGTCAAGTTCATGACAAAGATTCGAGTTCCAATGAGATTCGGCCATTCTGTGATAGTGGATTTGGGATGGCTAACCTGGCTGGCGAATTACAAACGCCTTGGTAACATATTTCCTGAGCGGTTCCGCGCCACATCGTGGTGGATCGACCTCATGGAAGGCGCTCTTCGTACCGTTCGACCTTCGAGAGTGCTGTTCCTCGACGCGCGAGTCAGTCCGCTGCAAGGACGATTGAAGGAAAGGAGCCAAGCGATTCTTGTTGATGCTCCTGTTGCTACAGCCACAGCAAGTTTCGCTGAGGTATGTAAGTCACTGCGCACCCTGATTCTGGATTTGCTAAGCGCCAATTATGGTGAGGTGGTTCAATTGGACACGGGGCGAGGTAGAATAACGACTGAGAAAGCCCACAAGTTAATCTCTGACCTGTTCGCGACCGAGACCGGATCCGAACAAACGAACTAGAATCGTGCGCTCAACGACGTCAAGGGAGAACGTCCTCATAGATCTTCTCCGTCTGAACCGCAACAAGTTCCCAATCGTGATCTTGCGCGAATAGTCTCCCGTGGCGTCCCATCCTGATTGCCTTCGCAGCTTCGTTTCTCATTGAGAGAATAGCTCTGGCGAGGGCCTCTGGGTCGTTGGGTGGGACCAGCAACCCATTGTACCCGTCCTGGATCACGCTTGGGATGCCGCCTACTCGGCTCGCGATCACAGGCTTGCCTGTGGCGTTTGCTTCAAGAATTGTCAGCCCAAAGCCCTCCGACATGTCCATGCTTGGCAACATTAGAACGTCAGCCAGCGCGTAATACTGAGGCAGCACGTCGTCGGGAACGTCGCCAGCAAAGATCACGTTCCGCTCAAGATCGAGCCTCTGTGCGATTCGGGAATAATCGTCTCTAAGGTCCCCGTCTCCGACTACGACAAGTGCGAGATCAGGCGCATCCTCCACCGCTATTCGGAGGCTGCGAAGAAGAACGTCTAGGCCTTTGTATCGGTGCCATTTCGTCAGGGCCCCAACAAAGAGAAGAACGATCTTTCCGCTCGTTCGTAGACGGTGCCGAAGATCGGTCGCGTCAACTTTCGGACTGAATCGCTCACAGTCTACTCCGTTAGGAACCACCGTTACTTTGTCTCCAAGGGCTCTCAGAATTCGAGATTTATCTGCGTAGGTCTGCGATGTCGCTATGATCCTGTCATAAGCGCGAAGGTAACTTGGGAGAATTAGTCTATCGTGGATTTCGATCAGAAGGCGCGCTGCTCGAGTTACGGGTGGGAGGTCATTGTGCCAAGTGAGAACAGCCCTACCAGGTCTAAGTGTGCTTGCCGCGGCGACGGTGAAGGCGATGTAGGGGCTGGGGAAGTTGGCGTGGAAAACATCCACGTTAAGCCTGCGCAACTCCTCGAAGAGGCTAGGGATTAGGGGTGTGCCATACAATCTGCGGAAGAGTCGCAACCGCTTGACGATGAAACCGTGTTCTTCGTACACACCGGGAGGTAACGGGTCGTTTGCGCATAGGACTGTGATCTGATGTCCGCGCTTCGCAAGTTCCTGTGCGAGGTTGAATGCGTAAGTCTCAGCGCCCCCGCGCCACGGAGGAAAGAAGCTGTTTACGATCGCGACTCTCAAGGCTCACTCACTTTGGAGTCATTCACGCGTCGGGTGGGATGCGCTCTTGATGTTGACGCGTCTAACTAGAAGAATCCATCTGTTAGAAACGCCACCCACGCTACGTAGTCGAGGCATGTGAGAACCGCGAGAGCCACAGCGAGATGTCGCATTCTGCGAATGTACAATGGAAGGCCGATTGGGAAGAGGAAGAGAAGATAGCGCGGGAAGGAACCGAAACTCGGTACGAATCCGAAGTAGAAGATCATGAAGACGGAGACGATCAAGTAGATGAACAACGCTCTGTCCAGTTTCCACACCCTGTAGGCAAGCAGCAGCACGAAGGCGCACGAGGCTGCTCCCGCGATTGCTTGCGGTAAGTAGCGCACGAGGAACGAGTAGAGAATCCCGGGGGCCGCGGAATCTCCTTGAGCTAGGGCTACGACACTCCTTGCGAACAGTAGTGCGTTTTCGCTCTGCCAGAAAGAGCGGGCGGAGAGAAATGCGATCTCCCCGGTCATGGAGTATGAGTATAGCACCCAGCCCGTGAATGTGGATGCCGGGAGTGTGAGATAGGCGACTGCCTTGAGGTCGCGTTTACGAGCTTGGGCGATTGTTAATGGAATTAGGAGTAGGATGCCATACGTCTTCGTAATCGCGCTGAGCGAGGCGGCCAGAGCCGACCTGCCGCTTCTGCTCGTCAAATGATACAACCAAGCTAGCAGTGTGAACAGCAGGAATAGGGGCTCAGAGCAGTTGATGCCTGAGAAGACGAATACTGGAGGCAACATGAAGTAGAGGTACGTAGCCACGAGAGCGCGTTCCCGATCGAAGTATTGCTCGGCAACTTTCTGAAAGACCGGAACGCATGCCAGGCCAGTGGTGATCGCAATAACGCTAGCCGCCGTGCCAACATCCAAACCGACTACGTGGAGAAGGCCGACTGTTGCCGGCTATAGGGGAAAGAACGCCCAGACAGGCGACATCGAGCCTGGATACCAAGACTCCGCGATCGCGTAATAGTAACCAGAGTCCCAAGCCGCGAGAATTCCCAGACGGGGACTTGGCACTGTTGAGTAGACTAGAATCGCCAGTGCTATTCTTGCCGAAGCGATGAGGGATACAGGCACGAGAAATCGGCCCCTCGTCGTGAGTGACAATTTCCAATCAGCGATTGTGTCAGTCAACAATGGTCACCCTGGTCCGTGGATGGTGATCTTGAAGGGAGCTGCAAGACTCACTCGACCTTTGTTGTGTCAGTGTTTTCGTAATCGGCAAAGAACTCAGTCTCTTCAGAGTTGTCGATTTGAAGTCCACCGAACCTGCACGAATGTCCTAATGATCATTTCTCGAAAGAGTTATTGTTATACTGACACAGAGAGAGGTCAGGTTCTGTCCTAGGATTGTGTGAGGCGTGAGTGTGAAGGGTATTGTGTTGGCGGGTGGGTTGGGCACACGGCTCTACCCGATGACTCGGATCACCAGTAAACATTTGCTGCCGATCTATGACAAGCCCATGGTGTACTATCCCCTGAGCACGCTCATGCTCTCGGGGATACGAGACATCCTCATCATCAGTACTCCTCAAGATGTTCCAGCCTACAGGCGGCTGCTCGGGGACGGTAAGGCGCTTGGCCTATCGTTCTCCTATGCGGAGCAGCCCAAGCCGGGTGGGATCGCGCAAGCCTTCATTGTCGGAAGAGAATTTGTAGGTGCGGATACCGTCGCCCTCGTCCTCGGTGACAACATCTTCTACGGCCAAGGCCTCTCAGGTTTCCTCCGCAAAGCATTGGCGGAGAATGATGGGGCAACAATATTCGGATATGCCGTCAAAGATCCTGAGCGGTATGGGGTTGCGGAGTTCGATCGTGACGGGCGCGTGGTGGGCATTGAAGAGAAGCCTACACAGCCGAAATCCAACTATGCGGTTACCGGGCTCTACTTCTATGACAACCATGTGCTGGACGTTGCGGCGGGTCTGAAGCCTTCTGGGCGCGGGGAGCTTGAGATCACGGACGTGAACAGGGAATATCTTCGCCGCGGGAAGCTCAGGCTTCTGAAGTTTGGGCGTGGGTTTGCATGGCTTGACACAGGGACAGCGGAATCACTTCTTGAGACCGCGCAGTATTTTGCTGCAATTGAGCACAGGCAGGGCTTGAAAGTCGCCTGCCTAGAAGAGGTGGCCTACCGTATGGGGTACATTGACGCTCAGCAAGTGGCCAAGCTTGCTGAAGGCTACAACGGCGAGTATCGCGCCTACTTGCTATCAGTAGCGGCGGAGGCACCAAACCGAACAGGAGAACCGTCTCATGCCCTTTAGCTTCAACCGCTTCGACGAGCTTCCTGATATCGTAATTGTTCGGCCACAGCCAGTTGAGGACGAACGTGGTTGGTTCATGGAGACCTACAAGAAGAGCGAGTTCTCAGGTCAAGGCATACCTCAAGACTTTCTGCAGGACAATCATTCCTGTTCCATAGTCAAAGGAGTGTTGAGGGGACTCCACTTTCAGAAGGAGCCCGTTGCGCAGGGAAAACTTGTGCGCTGTGTCGTCGGAGAAGTCTTTGATGTGGCGGTGGACATTCGCAAGGGCTCACCTACCTACAGAAGATGGGTTTCTGGGGTTTTATCAGCGGAAAACCGCCAGATGATGTGGATCCCGATAGGGTTTGCTCACGGTTTCTTGACGACCACGGATGTGGCGGAGGTTGAGTACAAAGTCACCGCCGAGTATAGCAGCGCACACGACCGTGCAATACGCTGGAACGACCCTAGCATTGGAATCAAGTGGCCTGTCCGAGACCCGGTATTATCGAGTAAGGATGCGGAGGCACCGTTCCTCAAGGACGCAGACAACAATCTCGAATGGAAGGGAAATCCCTAGAAAATCTCCTAGAACTTACGTGCCTACTCGAGACTCCGCTGCGAACTCGTTTAGCGCTTCGTCGAGCGTGCTGGGTTTGTTGTTGAAGTTCTCTTGAGCCTTGGCTACGTTGAGGGAAGAGTCAAATGGTCTCCTCGCTTTCCAATGGATCGCGTCTGCTTTGACAGGGGTTAGGAGCTTCTCGTCGAGACCGAATTTGCGGGCCAAGAGAACGGCAAACTCGTATCTGTTGACTCGTGTCGACCCTGAGAGATGAAAGATTCCGCTCATTCGGCGCTCAGCTGCCTCTAGGAGCATTCGTGCAAGGTTGCTGTTTAGCGTTGGCGTGGCGTACTGATCGGTAACAACATTGATTTTCTGACCTCCTCGCAACTTCTCGTACATCCACGTTGCAAAGTTTGGGCGATATTTACGTCCCCACCCGAAGAGGACACTAGTCCTGGCGATGCAGAAATCCTCAGCTTTTCCGGCGACTTCCTGCTCGCCGAGGAGTTTGGACTTGCCGTACACATTAACGGGATTAGGCTGATCATGTTCCCTGTAATTTCCGCGTTCGCCATCGAAAACGTAGTCGGTTGACACGTAGATGAGCAGGCTTTTCACGTTCCGGCATGCCTCAGCCAGGAAACCTGTTGCGGTTGCGTTCACGCGGAAAGCAAATTCGGGGTTCTGCTCGCAAAGGTCCAAGTCGGTGATTGATGCCGCGTGCATCACAACTTCGGGCAACTTATCGGCTAAGCTTTTCTCTACTGCGGCTTGGTCGGTGATGTCAAGCCGTTGTGGGTGTCCTTCCGGTGATGAATGTTCGAGGTAGAGGGAGTGAACCTCGTGACCGGACTCAATTGCAAGCTTCACAAGTTTGCTGCCTAGCAGACCGCTTGCACCGGTTATGAGGAGTCTCAAGCTACCAGGACTCTTTCCATGGAGTCGCGCTTAGGATCTTGTCACCTATTAGAGGACGCCACCAGGACTCGTTCTCAACATACCACTTCACGGTTTCGTCAAGCGCTTCATCGAAGCTTCTTTTGGGTTTCCACCCAACATTCTTCGTGATTCTTGACGCATCTAGACTGTATCTGAAGTCGTGGCCAGGCCTGTCCTCCACATGCTCGATCAGCGAAATCGGCTTCCCCATGATGTGCAGAATCTTCTCTACTAATTGGACGTTTGTGACTTGGTTTCCTCCCGCGATGTTGTAGATCTCGCCCGGTCTGCCCTTTTTGAGGACTAGATCAAGCGCTTCACAGTGGTCCCTTACATGAATCCAGTCCCTGACCTGCCGGCCTGAACCATAAACAGGGACTTTCAACCCTAGATGAGCTCTGATTACGGTTTTCGGTATCAGCTTCTCGGGGAACTGATAAGGTCCGAAGTTATTGGTGCATCGAGTTACGAATGCTCTTAGGCCGTAGGTTTTGTGATATGCGTTGACCAATAAGTCCGCGGCAGCCTTCGAAGCGGCATAGGGCGATGAGGGATTAAGCCGGTCCACCTCCTTGAACGCTTGCAGATCCCCCGCAGACCCGTAAACCTCGTCAGTAGAAACTTGAAGGAACGTCACGTCGTGCGTTCTGCAGGCTTCCAGAAGGTTCAGCACACCCTCCGTGTTAGCCTCAAAGAAGGTTCTCGGGTTGGAGATGCTTCTATCCACATGGGTCTCTGCCGCGATGTTCACAACCGCAGCCGTATCACGAGTGAGCTTGAGCACCGCGTCAAAGTCGTTGATATCGCCTTTCACAAACCGATAGGCCGAGCCTTCCGGTATGTCGCGGAGATTAGCTGGATTCGACCCGTACGATAACCTGTCGAGATTTATCATCGAAAGATCGCTATGGCCCTTCAGCATGTGGCGTATGAAGTTTGAGCCAATGAATCCCATCCCGCCGGTGACAAGCCACTTCACACGCGCAGCACCTACGGCGTTTCCTTCGCGTAACCCTTTACGAACTGTGCATATATCAAACCATTTGATGTTCTGCCAGAGTATGCGGATCTCTCTTTACATGCATGGTGGGCGCCACAGACTACTATGAATGAAAGCCCAGCAGGTTTTGAATTTATCGAGCAAGGCGAGACAGCAGTCGAATCGGTTTCTCGCCTAAATCCGCGCTAAGAGGCACCCCTCTTCTTTCTTTCCGAGAAGTGGAGGATTGTTAAGCCAATGATCTTGTCGCCCTTGTATCGTATCAGTACGTCATTTTCGGTCAACTCCGAATCGTCCGCAACCGTGTCGCGGCTGAACGCAATGTAAAGGGTGTCTCCCTTGGTATCGTATTCTACATCGACCAGTTCCGGAGAAAGTTTCACTTGTTCTGTCTTTGCCATACTCGCTCCCTCTTCTTCAATAGCTTTGATGGATCCGATGTTAAAAACGCTGTTATGATTAGCAGCTTATCTTCACGATAGACAACTACCATGTGCTTGGCTCCGAGGGGTGTAGTTCCGTAGTATTTCATGGCCAGCAGCTCGTTGTTGTGACCTCTAAGAATCAAGTCTGGCTCATTTACAGTCTCCAGGATCAAGGATTCCAGGCCTCGTAACTCACCATGCTTTCGATATATCCTCTCAAGCACGTCATCATGGAGTCTGACCCCCATGCCATTGACCGAAGTGGTCTCTCGATTACTCACACTTGACTCACCTAATGAACGTTCTATCGGAGGTTATAACGCCAGAGTGGTCTGAAAAGACAGCGTGTGTGAATTATTATGTATACGGTTTGCTTGTTGTTTTGATTGTGCAGGGTTTGGTTGCTGCAACGGTAAGTGTTCATTGGTTAGCAGGGGTACGGTAGTGGTTTGCGATGATGGTTGAGGTTCTGTCTTCGTGTTTTTCTCTATGAATATCGTCGTTTGGGAGTATGATTAGCCTCCTTGATCATCGATTCAAGGTTCCTACTGGAGTACTTTCTCTCGGACAACCAGGAGACAAAGTCGAAGGCTTCCAAGCGGCTCAGAAGCATCGTGGAGAAGAGAACGGGCATCCTACTTAGGATAGTTGTCACCGAAATCGTGCGCTACGTCGCAGCTTCGTTTAGGTTGCGGAAGATTAGGTCCGGATGAACGTTCGGCTACGGCGGACCCGTAGAGCTCGTCTGTTGAAGCCTGCAGAAACCCCAAGTCGCGAGACCTGCACACCTCAAGAAGAGTTACCACGCCAGCAGTGTTCGATTCGTGAAATGCGAGCGGGCTAGTTATGCTTCTGTCTACGTGGGTCTCGGCAGCGAAGTTGACGACTACCTCCATGCCTAGGCCCAGTCCCTGACCAATTCGAAGTCGTTGATATCGCCCTTAACAAACCTGTACCGGCCCGATTGTTTTATGTCTTGTAGGTTTGCGGAGTTAGAGCCGCAGGACAGCCTGTCCACATTAGTTATGTTAACATCGTCGTGGTTTGTGAGCATGCCCCGTATGAAATCTGAGCCAATGAAACCCATACCACCCGTAACTAAGAAGCTCAAAGACCCCGCCACCTAATTCGCCCAGATCCCACTCCGCGTCGTTAGCCAGTCCTTCCGGTCATATCAGTTGCACGCTTAGAACAGGCAGACCAGTCAAGGCCGACAAGTCTACCGTAGCTAGCTGACACCGACGCAAATCATGGAGCGCATGACATTGCTCTAGAGCTTCTACAACCTCTACGACCGACATTTCCGGAGCTCCTGCAATTCTTGTGCTTTTAGTGTCCTCTTCAGACACTGCGCTCATGGTGAAGCATATAGTTCGTGGCTCTGCTGTCAAGAGCGCCAGTCGCAGGCGTTGAATGGCTTCGCGTGAACCTAGCGAGAAGCACATTCGCGCGCAGTTCTTCGGAGCGGACGATTTTGCAAGCGAATGAAACAAACCTTCAGCGCGTAGCGGCATAACGATCATGCGCTCTTGAATGAAGCGAAGAAATCGAGGAACTGTGTCGGCGACAGTATCTTACGGTTTTTGCGAGGGCGCTGAACCCTTGCAAATCTTCTCTTAGAGTCGTGGAAGTCACTTTCGGGCAAAACCGGAATTTGAGTCATCGAGATGCTCTGTTTTGCGTTCGTCTGGGGTATCGCAGTGCGTTTTGGGCGTGTTCGTCAGAAAAGAGTCTGGCGAAGCTTGAGAGAGCCCGCATAGGAAAAGATTATATGCCATTTTACCATAGCGTTTGTCCGTGGTATGAATGGCAGAGCTTGTCGAAGCCGACGCGTCGGGGCGGATAGTGATCCCCAAGAGCATACGCCAAGATCTCCGCATTAAGGAAAGAACGAAATTCCTCCTCACCAAAAGGGGCGAAGGGCAGTTGCTGCTTCAAAAGCTCGATGTCGATGAGCTCGCTCGGAGACTTGAGACGGAGCTAGCTGGAACAGATATTGACACCATTCTCAAGACAGTTAGGGAAGAAGTCAACAAGAAAATCAACGTTCAATACCCAGACCTTCTTGCTTGACAGCAACGTCTTCGTGGCCGCAATAAAAAATCCACGTAAGCAAACGACTACTCTTAGACTCCTCGTAAAGATCGTTGAAGATCCGGACATTACGCTCGTGGCTGACGACCTTCTTCTAGACGAGATGCTTCGATACGCCGAACTGTTGAAGTCTCAGACCGCAGCCACCATCGTTGCGGCCTTGCTGAGGAAGACGACGATACTCAGGGTTCCCAGGAACTATAGAAAGATCTGCAAAACATATATCGAAACGCCAGACAGGGCAGACATACTACACGCCGGCACATGCCTGCAAACAGGCGCGATACTGATAACGAACGACCACCACTTCGACAGAATAAGGAAAGAAGGCATAATCAAGGTCTGGAGCATCACAGAGGCTGTCGAAAGGTTACTGGCTTGAACCAGAACTGATTACAATAGCGGGCTCCCAGGAGGAACGATGAGTGGGAGACAGGGGCTCCATCGACAGCGCCCAGAACTCTAGCCAAGTGTGAGCCATCAAGACGCCTCGAAAGGCTAGAGAATCTCCCGACCTCAGTCGCGGAGAGTGTCAACGAACAGACTCTTAATTGCCAATGTTGAAGACCTCAAGTTGAAGCTGGCCGGCTCGGACTGTTGAGCTGGGCTGTATACGCTTTCGTAGACATTCTTATATGACGAGGCGTCTACTAGACGTCGACAAAGCTTGTCCGTTGTAAGCGTTCGAGTTCCAAGGGACCTCAAGGAGAAGATGAGCAGGATACAGGAGGATTGGGCAAGTTACCTCCGCCGCATGATTGAGCGGAGAATCAAGGAGCAAGAGATGCTTCAGGCCTCAAAGACGATCGAAGGAATACGCTCGAAGACAAGGCAAGGCGCATACGACGCAGCCAGGTCGGTAAGAGAGGATCGAGATCGAACGTGAGGCTCGTCGTAGATGCAAGCGTGGCAGCAAAGTGGTTCAACAACGAGGAACTCTCCGATAAGGCTGCAGAAGTCAGGGACGCGCATGTTAGAGGCGACTTGGGTCTGGTTGCCCCAACCCACATCATCTATGAGGTTGGGAACTCCATCTGGAAGAACACGCAGTTGACGGACGAGGATGCATGCGACGCCGTCATCGCGATTCAACGGCTAGGCATAGAAGTGTTTCCG
>Ga0315268_10009427_pt1 | contig 10133 bp, 11 predicted proteins | sample C1_top_MG_FD_204535 | JGI IMG/M metagenome (GOLD analysis project Ga0315268, IMG submission 204535) | Sediment microbial communities from Yellowstone Lake, YNP, Wyoming, USA - C1_top | ecosystem: Environmental > Aquatic > Freshwater > Lake > Sediment | place: USA: Wyoming | collected 2017-08-01 | reverse complement strand
TCGCCTTTGTTGATCTTCGTGATCTCGCTCGTGTCTTTGTAGGTGCTGAATTTTTCATCAACATAATTGAAATACGAAAAAACTTTTTCAATGGCGCCTTCCGCCGGAGCATCTCCCGCGATCTCCACCGTGATGTGCATCCCCATCATGACCCTGGTTTCCTTCATATCACGCCTTCGCCTGCGCGAGGGCATCGCCGAGCGACTGCTGGAACGCCATGCTCGTATCCGTCGCTCCGGAAACTATGTCAACGTTCGCGTTTTGCGCCTGGATCGCCTCGCTCTTGAGGATCGGCATCGCCTGGCCGTTAATAAATACGGATGTGTTGCGGTCGTTCGGATATTGAAGGAAACTCACGCTTGCAAGCTTGCCGCCCTGAATGACGGCCTGAATCTGGACCATGCCGTAATAGGCGTCCGCGACGCCGCCCGTGTAGGTTCCGTCGTTATACATGCCCTTTGGCTTTGGGGGCGGAGGAGGCGCGACTGGAGCAGGAGTTGGCGTGGGGACCGGTTTTTGTTTTGGTATGACTATCGGCGCCGGGGACGGCGTGGCGATTTGCGGCGGCGGCTGAACCACGCGTAAAGAACCGGAAGATGATGATTGCGTGTCATTAATGGCAACAGGAAGAACGACGTCGGCCGGAACTCCTGGAACGCCAAATAAAACATAAAGCGATGAAGCCAGGATAAAAGAAAGTGTTACAATTATTTTTTTCATACAATGGTTAATCGTCCTCGGTCGCGTTTTTCATGCTATCAAAAATCATTCCGACACTTTCAGTGAATACGTTACTGGACGCAATAATGTTACAAACTTAATATAAGTATACTTGATTGTCGTATAATGGATCTATGAGGTCCTTCCTTATTGCACTGTTCATTCTCGCATCGGCCGGGCTCATCTTCTCCGGCTATTTGAGCGCCACCAAGCTCTTTACGGGAACATGCGCGTTCAATGAATCCTGCCCGTATTTCCTGGGATATCCAGCCTGTTGGTATGGTTTTGCCATGTATCTTTTCATGTTCATCGCGACGCTCCTCGGCCTAGTGCGGAAATTACCAGTCGCAACGGTACTCAAAACAGACGGCGCGGTGTCGCTCATCGGCATCATTTTCACCGGCAGCTTCGTCGTTCAAGAAATTCTTCAATCAAGATTGACCGGTGCGCTTGGGCTCTCAACCTGCGCTTACGGCCTCATTTTTTACGTCGCTATATTCGCCGTATCCATCATTGGCCTGCGAAAGCCGGGACTCAAAAGTCTATAATCGTGGTTCAAAAAATAAAATCGCATTTCCAAATGCGATTTTATTCTCCTTACAATACGGATGGATTTCTATTTGCCGAGTGCTGCCTTCAATGCATCCCGAGCCGCGATCACGGCGGCCTTGAAATCATCCTGAGCCTTCTTGATGGCGGCATTTTTCGCCGCAACAAGCTGCTTCATTTCCGAAGACATATCGTCCTTCTGCCGTGCGGACGCAAAGCTTGATTGCAATGACTGCATCACGCTCATAAGTTGGGTTCGGACCGTTTGGGCGCTCTTTCCGGCAGTGCAATCCGCCTGCGCTTTTTGGATAGCCGAATCAAGGGCGTTGGATGCGCTCTTCAGCGCATTTGCAACGTTTGAGTCTTTTGAACTTGCTACAGCAACCACGCCCTTATGGAACGTGTCCAAGGCAGTTGCCACGGCCGTTCGCCGCGCCGTAAGCGCCACCCGCATAGACTGAGTGAATGCCGCCACGGCCGCCTGCTCGGCGGTACTCGTCGCGTTATCATTGAGCTTTTGTGATTCAGCGGCGAGCCGCTGATCCTGCCCATCCTCCTTATTCTTTATGCCGTTCAGGTAATTGTTCCATTTATCCTGAAGATTACTCTCCCGCTCGGTCTTCCGCTGTTCAAGCTTGCTTGCCATGTCGGAGAGCTGCTGCTTCATTGACGAAGCGCGCTGTGACAGGGCACTGCAAAAACCAGCACTGCGGGGACGGGTCGGCACGGTTCCCGTCGCGACGCCTCGCGACTCGGCCCCCGCAAATGACGGAGCCAATGCGGCCATCGCGAGCATTCCCGCACCAAGCAGAGAAACGATTCTATTTTTCGTGTTCATGTTAAAGATTACTCGTGTTCACTGCCTGATCAAAACCGCTTGTGATGTCTGAGTTGGACGAGGTGAGCGACGGATCGGATTCCACGGGCGTCGGCGAAACCACCGAACCGTTCAGAAAGTTGCTCGCGATAACCTCCGGATTGCCACTGGCCACTATCTGGCCGGTCGCCGATGTTCCTGCCGATGTTCCCGACGTCGGCGCATTGGCCGGATTCGGGCGCGTGAGCAAGAAGTATCCCGCACCCGCGATTACCAAAACCGCAATGATACCGACTACAATTTTATTCATATTTTCTGGTTTGATCTGTTTACGACCTTTAGATATCTACCTTTACATTGTACAACTCCTCCCTGCTCTTCACCAAAAGCCGATGAACGAACATCGCGGAAAGCACTCCGACCACGGCGCCCCCTATGATGTCAAGCGGCCAGTGAACGCCCACGTAAACGCGCGCGACCCCCATCGCTGTGGAAAGCACGAGAAACCAAACGCCCCACCGGCGGTTCACGTACCACACGGTCATAGAGAGCGCGAAGAAGAACGCGACGTGGCCGGAAGGGAATGACCATCCGCCTTCTCCTATGAGCGGCACGAAGTTATAGAAAGAAAATGGGCGTTCGTGATGATAGAAAAACCTAATGATCTCCGTCACGAGGCCGCGGGCGAGCATCACGGCGATCGCACCCTCAAGAAAAACGTAGAATTTCTTCCGCCAACCATTCTCGTAATACGCGAGGATCAAAAAGCCGGTGACCAAAAGATATGCCAGATATTTCGCAAAAAAAACGCCGAGGCCGTCGGCGATAAAATTCCTGCCGCTCAACCCGTGAACCAACTGGAAAAGCGCCTGATTGATGGAAAACATTGTTATTTGCGTACGAAGGCAAGGAGCCCCATATATCTCGCGCGCTTGATCGCCTGAGCGAGCTTCCTCTGGTGTTTGGCGCAGACGTTCGTATGCCTCGGATCAATGATCTTAGCCTGGCTTGAAACGAACCTCTTCAAGAGGTCCACCTCTTTATAGTCAACATTCATCATGTTTTGCGAACAGAAAAAGCACTGTTGGGACATGGACAATTTATTGGTAGTTATATTTTTTTGACCTGGAGCGAATCAAGTTCAACGGCGGTATCACGCCCGAATATGGGAACCAGAACCTTTATGCTTCCCTTCTCTTCGTTCACCTCGGCGATCTTCCCATCGTAATCCTTGAACGGACCGTCCGTTATTTTTACCAGATCGCCGACCTTAAGGTCAAGCACCATCTTGCCTTCCTCCTTCCCGGTGCGCGCAAGAAGCGTGTCAACTTCTTCTTTTGAAAGCGGGGTCGGCGTGGTATTGTCGGGGCCAACGAAACCGGTAACGCGCGGCGTATTCCGCACCACATACCACGAATCCTCGGTAAGGATCATTTCCACGAGCACGTATCCGGGATAGATCTTCTCTTCCACCGTCTGCCGCTTTCCGCCCTTCACTTTGATCGTCTTTTCTTTCGGAACCAAAATGTTGAATATCTTGTCGCCCATCGCGAGAGATTCCACGCGCTGCTTCAAATAGCGCGAGACCGCCTCTTCATAGCCGGAATAGGTCTGCACCGCGTACCACTGGCGGATGTGCTGCCTTTCAATGGATGATCCCTGCCGTGAAGGATTGAGCGCCATTGTGTTATCGTGAGATCAAACTTTTTATCACGTTCGTGAAGATATAATCAAAAAAACCGAGGAATACGGCGAGACCGAGCGATATGCCGATCACGATGCCGGTGAGCCGCATTGCTTCCTGGCGCGTCGGCCAGTTCACGTGCCGCAATTCCTGCCGCGACTCCGCGAAAAAGTTTTTTATGCGAGCGATCATGGTGATTGATGATACCCCTTTAAATAAAATACCGCTATACTCGCGGCATTGGAGGTATTTAGGAGTATACCACCAAGGAAATTTGCCGTCAACAAGGCCGACGCGACGGCGCCGCGCCCGTGGATCTGCCGGGACTTGCACCCGGTTCACCGACCTGGCAAGGGCAGTATCCTACTCTATAAACGACAGACCCATCACCACGGGCAAAAATATTGTGACGCAAACAGCATTAAAATTATCTAAAAATAAAAACAGCCACCTCGGTGGCCATTTTTACGCCAGGTCGGAGATATAATCCGCGTTTATACGGATCCCGCCTTCCTAAAAATCATAGCTTATCAATAAGCGAAGTCAAGAAATGCTTAATGATTTTTTAATCTTTGAACCGGCGGCTGGATGACGTTGGAACTTTACGCGGGTTTATTCATTCTCCGTATTGCCCGTAATGCCGACGGCAAGCTATTGACTCCATCATCTTTGGTAAAGTGACCCTTGTTGTGCTCAATGACAATTTCGAAGCCCAGTCCCTCTTCAAACCAATCTGTTTGGTCCAATGGAACGTAGGGATCATTGTCGGAGAAAATAGCCACTCTTTTATTTTTTGGCAAATGTCTAAATACTTTTGGTTTATCTATCTCTTCCTCAATCCAAGGTTTTGCGATTTCCTGTTCTTCTTCGGTGCCCAATCCCGATAAATAAATCCAGGGAGCGATGAAAACGACGCCACCCGCTTGTTCAGAACTGTTAATGCTCGCTAAATATCTTAAAATAGTTTGGCAACCAATAGAATGACCTATAAAAATAAAATTTTTGTCCAGCTTTGGTCCGACTATCTCATGGAGCTTTGCAATCCATTCTTCAATAACGGGTTCGTCTGAGTTCGGCATTTTGGGGACCTCAACCTCAAGCCCTTCCCTCGTCAGTTCGGAGGCCAGCCATTTATGCAATGGCTCGTCAGGAGATCCGCCCCAGCCGTGTATAATATAGACCCTCTTCATATCAACCGATGTCCAAGTTCCGGACGCTCGCGGCGTGGGCCTGGATGAAGTTCTTGCGCGGTTCCACGGCGTCGCCCATCAGGATGTCAAAGAGCTTGTTGGCCTTCTCGGCGTCGTCAACCATGACCTGCTTCATAAGCCGGTGTTCCGGATTCATTGTTGTCTCCCAAAGCTGTTCGGCGTTCATTTCGCCGAGACCCTTGTAGCGCTGGATGTTCGGGATGCGCTTGCCTTCCACCTCGCCTTCCACGACCACTTCCGCTTCGCCAGACGCCGGCGTTTCCGCGGCCGTATCTCCCTTCACGGCTTTTTTCTTCGCGGCAGTGGCTTGTTTCGCAGGGGCGCTCTTCTGTAGCTCCACGATCGCCTTGTCTTTTTCCGTATCCGAGAAAGCGTAGCGGAAACTTTTCCCTATGTTCACGCGATAGAGCGGCGGTTGGGCGATGTAGAGATAACCGCCGTCAACGACCTCGCGGAAATAGCGGTAGAAAAGCGTGAGAAGAAGTGTGCGGATGTGCGCGCCGTCAACGTCCGCATCAGTCATAATTACGATCTTGTGATAGCGGAGCTTCGCCATATCAAACTCCTCTCCGATCGCGGTGCCGATGGCCACGACGAGCGCCCGGACCTCCGCGTTCGCGAGCATCTTGTCCAGCCGCGCCCGTTCAACGTTCAAAATTTTTCCGCGCAACGGCAGGATCGCCTGCGTGTGGCGGTTCCTCCCCTGCTTGGCCGTACCGCCAGCCGAATCGCCCTCAACGATGAAAAGCTCCGAATCGGCAGGGTTCTTTGAAATGCAATCGGCGAGCTTGCCGGGAAGCGTGAGCCCTTCAAACGCGCCCTTGCGGAGTACCGTCTCCCGTGCCGCCTTCGCGGCCAGCCGCGCCTTGGCGCTCAAGAGCACCTTTGCGATTATTCCCTTCGCCTCCTGCGGATGCTTTTCCAAGAACCCCTTGAGCGCCTCGCCAACCACGGCCTCCACCGCAGTCCTTGCCTCTGGATTGCCGAGTTTTGCTTTTGTTTGGCCCTCAAACTGAGGCTCGCGGAGCTTCACGGAGATCACCGCGACGAGGCCCTCGCGCACGTCATCGCTCGTGAGGTTCTCTTCTTTCTCCTTCAAATATCCTTCACCGCGGGCAAATGTGTTCAACGATCGCGTAAGCGCGGTGCGAAAACCGGTGATATGCATGCCGCCATCCGGCGTGTAGATATTATTCGCAAAGCTCATCTCCTGTACCTTCGTTTCGTCCACATAGAGGAACGCGGTTTCCACGTCCATCTTCTCGTGCTCTTTTTCCACATAAAAAATATCCTCATGCAATTTATTTTTGCCGTGCGCGAGGAACTTTACGAACGAAAGCAGGCCGCCTTCAAAATAGAAGCCGTAGAATATCGGCACTTTCGTCCGGCGGTCGTAGAAATTGATGCGCACTCCCTTTGTGAGATAGGCCTGCTGGCGGAGATGTTCAAGAATGGTCTTGTCGTTGAACTCCATCTCCGAAAAGATTTGCGGGTCCGGCGAGAATATGACCTTCGTGCCGTGGCGCTTGGATGCGCCGACCTTCTTCACTTTGTATTCCGGCTTCCCACGCTCGTATTCCTGCACGTACATTCCGCCGTCGCGCTCAACCTCCACCTTCAGCCATCCCGAAAGCGCGTTCACTACGGACACGCCCACGCCATGCAGGCCGCCGGACACTTTGTACGACTCGCCACCGAACTTGCCGCCGGCGTGAAGCGTGGTCATCACCGTTTCAAGCGCGGACTTCTTTGTCTGTTTATGGATATCCACCGGGATGCCGCGGCCGTCATCCGTCACGCTCACTTTGCCGTCCGGCAAAAGCTCCACCATGATGTTCTTCGCAAAACCAGCCATCGCCTCGTCGATTGAATTGTCCACCACCTCCCAAATAAGATGATGAAGACCCGATGTCCCCGTGGAACCGATGTACATTCCTGGCCGCTTGCGCACCGGCTCCAACCCTTCAAGTACGTAAATATCCTTCGCGCCATACGACGCACTGCCCTTGTTGCTATCCTTTTTCTCCTCTTTTTTGGGTTCCTTTTCGGCCATATGACTTAAAAAATGCCCCTGCGGCGATACCTCATTCTACCACAATTTTGAGGCAATTTTCAAGCTGTTCCGCAGCCAAATTAGAACCCAAACTAGAACCGGAATGTCTGCGGGCTTCCAAGGCCGGTCACATAGTCGTAACGCGCCCTAGCGTTGCAATAATACTTACAGGTGCCATTGGAACCGCTCGTGATATCACGAAAAAAAGCGAGTGTGCTCGTGGATGCCTTGTCGCCATAAAGCTTCGGAAGCGAGACCGAAAGTCCTAGTGAGTGGATCGCCGCCCATTGCGGTGCACCGGCAGAAGTGCCTCCAATCGTGTACCATCCGTTTTTTGAAGAACCGGTTGTCCTATAGACAACGTATCCGGACTTGGGATCGGCGTTATAGGAAACGTCGGGGACCGCGCGCCTCCCGCCCGCCTTCGGGATACTGTACGCCTTCTGATAATCTGGCTGAGGTTCGTAGGCGCTCACGCCACCGCCGCTTCCGGACCACGCCGATTCGGAAATGAACGATCCTCCCTTAAAAAGCTCGAGCGAGGTGCCGCCGACGCCGACGACGTTCTGGGAAGCGGCGGGCCAGCTCGTGCCGGCGCCGTCGTCGCCAGATGAGGCGAAAAATATGGCACCCGACTTGCTGATAAAATGCGCATCAAGCGAAATCTCTTCGGGAAATTCCGCACCGCCCCAGCTCATTGAAACCGCGACCACATCCTTACGCGATGCCGCATAATCAACGGCGCTCAACAAGTTCACGCCGCTCGGCGTCTTAGCTTCTACGAGTAATATCTTGGCCTGCGGCGCGATCGCGTGCGCCCATTCCACGTCCAGCGACGTTTCAAGCGCCCAGCCGCCGCCAGCGGCGGTTGAACTCGCCATCTTATGCTTTTCAAAACAACCATTCCTTGTCGTACACATTGGCAGGCCGTATGTATCGCTGAAAATATTCAGATCTTTCTCTATATTCGCGTCGTCATAGGCCTCTATGATCGCGATTGTCCCCTGTCCGCCCGAGGGCGGCAGGTTGTATATTCGCTTTATTTCCGCTGGCGTCACGCCCGCTGGCGCCTTTTGCGCGGAACGGAAAATATGCAACGGCGGATGCCCCAGAAAACTCCCGAAATGATATGCCGCCTCCGACATACCGACACGGACGAACACGGTAGCAACCACGATGAGCACGGCGGGCGCCGCAAAAAATATTTTGTTCTTCATGGTGAGTAAGTATACTCACCGGACATTAAAACTCTCTTAAATTCTTACCAGATCTTCACTCTATCTCCTTGATCCCTCCAAAGCCCGCTGCCTTTCGCTAACGGGAAGATCTCATAAAACACGTCTATGTTTGAAAGCGGGCCGTTCACGCGATACTTGCTTGGCGAATGTGGATCGGTCTGAATCTGCAGCCGCAAATATTCCTCACGCGCCTGGCCACGCTCCGTTATGGCGTAGCTTACGAAAAAACGCTGGCGCGGCGTGAGACCATCAATGGTTTCCACGGCTGGTTTTTCACCGAGTGCTAGCTCCAGCCCGTCGTACGCGATGAGAAGACCGCCGAGGTCGGCGATGTTTTCCCCCAGCGTCAGCCGTCCATTCACGTGAAGGCCCGGCAACGGTTCGTATCGGTCAAACTGCTCCGCGAGGCGGCCCGTCCTCCCGTCAAAATTTTTCTTATCCGCCTCCGTCCACCAATTTTTAAGATTTCCCTTCAGATCAAAAAGGCTTCCTTGGTCGTCAAAACCGTGCGTAAGTTCATGCCCGATCACACTTCCGATGCCGCCGAAATTGACCGCGTCGTCCGCGTCCGGGTCAAAGAAAGGCGGCTGGAGTATCGCAGCCGGAAAAAGGATCTCATTCATGGTCGGCTGATAACAGGCATTCACGGTCTGCGACGACATATACCACTCCGCTCGATCAACGGGTTTCCCGATCTTCTTCATCTGACGGTCAAATTCAAACGCGTGCGCGAGCATATAATTCTCGGCGTACGATGCGGTGCCTACCTCAAGCGCCGTGATGTCCTTCCATTTATCCGGATAGCCCATCTTTTTTGAAACGGCGGCGAGCTTTTCGCGCGCCTTCTCTTTTGTCTCCAGGCTCATCCATTCCAACTTATCAATGCGCGCGCGGTACGCGGCGATGAGATGACCCACAAGCTCGTTCACTTTTTTCTTGGCCTCCGTGCTGAAGTGCCGCTCAATATAGAGTTGGGCCACGGCCTCGTCAAGCAGCTCGTTCAGAACGCCGAGCACGCGCCGCCACCTTGCTTTCATTTCCTTCGCGCCGCCAAATGTCCGTCCGTAAAAATCAAAATGGGCGCGTTCAAGATGCTCGTCCAGATATGGAGCCATGCCGTTTACCACCTGCCAGCGCAAATGGGTTTTTAATGCATCAAGCGGCCACGTTCCAAAAATGCGATTTATTTCTTCAAAGAACTTCGGCTGGCAAACGATGTAATATTCCGGCGCGGGCACCCCGATGGCCTCAAAATAAGCGGCCCAATTCACGCCGGGAGCGAGCGCGGCAAGCTCGGAAATCGACTTTTTGTTGTATTGTTTTTCCGGGTCCCGAAGCTCCACGCGCGTCATGGACGCCTTCGCGAGCAGCGTCTCAATATCCATGATCATGCCAACGCTCTGCGCTCCGTCCTTCATTACCGCACCAAAGTCCATGAGCGTCGCCTTCATATAAGCGAGATATTTTCCCCTGATCTCGCGGCTTTTTTCGTCGCTATTCAAATAGTAATCGCGATCAGGCAGGCCCAATCCCCCTTGGTAGAGATGAAGCGCCATCAGCTCCGTATTCTTTTCGTCCTGTTCAACGCTCGGCGACCACCAAGCACATATTCCTCTCCGCTGAAGATATCCAACCGCGCGAACGAGGCCTTCATGATCATGCACGGAATCAATTTTCGCGAAAAGTTCCGAGAGCGGCGCGTTGCCGAGGCGATTGGCCTTTTCGGCATCCATCGCCACATTGTAAAAATCGCGCACCTTCCGCGCTTCCGGAGCGAGCGGCTCGCGCCCACCGCCCACAAGTTCATCCAAAATCTCTTTCAATTGCTTTTCAACCTCCACGCGCAGGATTACGAAAGAAC
>Ga0315268_10009426_pt1 | contig 10134 bp, 8 predicted proteins | sample C1_top_MG_FD_204535 | JGI IMG/M metagenome (GOLD analysis project Ga0315268, IMG submission 204535) | Sediment microbial communities from Yellowstone Lake, YNP, Wyoming, USA - C1_top | ecosystem: Environmental > Aquatic > Freshwater > Lake > Sediment | place: USA: Wyoming | collected 2017-08-01 | reverse complement strand
CGGCCCGTAAACAATAATCCCGGTCTCTTCATCAAAAGCCATATTAACAACTACAAGCCCTTCTTCGGAAAGCGCCCTTCTTTCTTTGAGCACACTCCTTCCGACATCCCCGATTCCCTTTCCGTCAATAAGAATTCGCCCGGTTGTAACATTTTCCCTTATCCTTCCACCCTTCTCGTCAAACTCTATTATCTGTCCGTTTTCTGCAAGAAGCACCTTTTCCTTTTTTATTCCCACTTCTTCAGCAAGGCGTGAATGCAGCACAAGATGCCTGTATTCACCGTGAATCGGAATAAAATACTCGGGTTTGGTCAGGTTCATCATCAGCTTTAATTCTTCCTTAAAAGCATGCCCCGATACATGTATGTTTGATATTTTTTCATATATTACATCAGCCCCGCGTTTATAAAGTTTATTAATGATGTTGGTTATGGCTCTTTCGTTGCCGGGAATAAACTTGGAAGAGAGAATAACGGTATCATTTTTTTTCACGTTTATCTGCTTGTGCGAACCCGTTGACATTCTCGCAAGTGCGGATAAAGGTTCTCCCTGGCTGCCTGTGGTAATCATGATTATCTCGTCGTCTGAAAACTCGTTTATCTGGTTTATGTCTATCTCGAGCCCGTCGGGCACTTTCAGATAGCCAAGGTCTTTTGCAATCCCGACGCTTATTTCAATGCTTCTGCCGTTGAAAATAATCTTTTTATCTCTATCTCTTGCTATATTGACAATCTGCTGAATCCTTGCAATATTGGAAGCAAAAAGGGCAATTATTACCCTGCCCCTGCATCCCATCGTTATTCTTGCAAGGGTTTCGCCGATCTCCTTTGCTGAAATAGTATAACCCTCTTTTTCAATGTTTGTCGAATCGGAAAGAAGACACAAAACCCCCTCATCCCCGCATCGCGCAAAGCTATGGACATCAGTCATCATTCCGTCCATGGCTGTGTTGCTGATTTTAAAATCACCCGTATGAATAATCAGACCTAAAGGGGTTCTTATCGCAAGCCCGACTCCGTCAACCACGCTGTGGCCAACCCTTATAAACTCAATCTCAAAGGGTCCCAGTTTTAATTTTTCTCCAGGCGATATTTCATAAAGTGAGGCCGGTGTAACAAGCCCATATTCTTCAAGTTTATGGCGGACAAGTCCCAGTGTAAAAGAAGTTCCGAAAACAGGAACGTTTATATCTTTTAATAAAAAAGGAAGCGCCCCGATATGATCTTCATGGGCATGAGTCAAAACTATTCCGGCTATTCTGGATTTATTCTGCTTCAGGTAAAGCATGTCGGGAATTACAAAATCGACTCCCAGCATGTAATCTTCAGGAAACATGAGCCCGGCATCAACTATAAATATTGAATCGGCATATTCGAAAACCATCATATTAAGGCCGATTTCACCAAGCCCGCCAAGGGGAATGATTTTTAACATCATGAATTACCCATCTTATCCTTATCAATAGATTCGCACATGATTGTTCTGATCTTTTCCATAAGCTCGCCCTTGCTCTCTTTCGTATAACCTGAAGTCTCCACTGGTTTTTGGATTTCAAGGGAAACCTTGCCGGGTTTAATGAGGAGCCTGCTTTTGGGCATGACTGAAAATGTGCCCCGGATAATAATCGGCAGAATCGGGACACCTGACTCAATCGCAAGAACAAACCCGCCTTTTTTAAAGGAACCTATATTGCCGTCTCTGCTTCTGGTCCCTTCGGGAAAAATCATGACGGAAACTCCGTTTTTTATTATTCCGGCAGCCTTTTTAAGACTTTCAAAGGCTGATTTCTGGTTTGAACGATCTATGCAGATATACCCGGCCCTTTTCATCGCATATCCAAAGAACGGTATCCTGAAAAGCTCAACTTTGGCGAGCCACCTGAACTGAACCGGAAGAAGCCCTAAAAGTATCGGAATATCATAGTTGCTCTGGTGATTGGACATACAAATATAAGATTTATCCGGATCTATATTTGAAAGCCCCTTAACCGTCACTTCCAGGGGGCTTAAAGCAAGGATAGACCGTGCCCACATCCCGGCAATCTTGTGAGGCAAATCTCCCTTACGGCTAACAAAAGAAACAAAGATTGTCAGCAGGCCAAAAAAGATTGTTACCAGAACAATCCATGTAATAATAGCCGCAGTCATTAACATGTCATTCCCCTTCTGAACAGGCCGGAACTGAAAAATTTGTTTTTCTCAAACCAGAATGGATAAAAGATCATACTGATATTTCAAGCTGCTTAAGCATATCATCAATATATTGAATAAGCCAGTTTCTCTGTTTTTCAGTGGCATAGTTAATGCAGCTGCATTTGATCCGGTTTTTCGTACGTACAAGAAGCTCGCAGGAAATAAGCTCCGGTTTAAGGTCGACAACAAAAAAAAGGGGGCGGCATTCGGTATGGGATGCCTGTTCATTGGTTAAAAGCCCTTTTTTAAGCGGCAACCAGTAAATGCCTTCGATCTCCGAAACCCCAAGATTTTCATCAAGGTATAATTTAACCTTTTCATAGTCATTGTATCGCAGTTCATCAATAACATATTGCTTCATGAAAAATTCACCTGTTTACAAAAATTATCACAGATTAACCTGCTAATCAACTTTCCAGAATTTCTCTGATCTTACTGCTTATCTGCTGTATATTATATGGTTTCTGGATAAAGCCGTTACAGCCGCTCGCAAGTATCCTTGTAGCTTTGCCATCAATGGAATAACCGCTGGCAAGAAGAACCTTTATGTCAGGGTTGATTTTTTTTATCGCATCAAAAGTCTCAGCTCCGCCCATTTCCGGCATTATCATATCGAGGATGATAAGGTCAGGCTTCAGGGCTTTCCCTTTGCCCCGGTCATTCATGTCCATGGTTTGGCGTATTATTTCAATTGCCTCTTTCCCGCTTATTGCAGGAATTACATTGTAACCCAGGGCTCTTAAGACTTCTCCGCCAACATCGAGAATTACACTCTCATCGTCAACCAGAAGGATTGTTTCAGAACCTTTGGACGGAGCATCAGCGATTGTTCTTTCAGCTTGCAATAAACTGAGTTTCCTTCCCGAAACAGGAAAGTATAATTCGAAAGTCGTACCCTTTCTTTTCTCGCTCGACACATGTATAAAACCTCCATGACTCTTGATGATTCCGTAAACGGATGACAGCCCAAGACCGGTTCCTCTGCCTCTTTCTTTTGTAGAAAAAAAAGGCTCAAATATTCTCTGCTTCGTGGCTTCATCCATACCTGTACCCGTATCAGTTATGGTTACCCTTACATACCTGTCCTGCAAGGCTTCATATGCTGTTTTAAGCTGCTTGCTCAAAACGATATTCCCGGTTTCAATGTATAAATTTCCGCCTTCCGGCATAGCATCAGAAGCATTCACATAAAGATTTAAAAGAACCTGAGCTATCTGGCCGCGGTCCACATCAACGGTCCACAACTCTCTTTCGTATTTTTCGTGAATCGTAATCTCCTTTTTTGTCCTGGCAAACATGTTGGTGCTGTTTTTTACTACGTCATTTAAATCCGACGTTTCAATATCGTACTTCGCTCCTTTTGCAAAGCCCAGGATGCGCCTGGTAATATCAGATCCTGTCTTAATCAGGGCCATTATGTTTTCGAGATGTTCCTGATTCGGGTGGTCTTTCTCCATCCTTAGCTGAACAAGAGTTGCATTTCCCTGAAGAGCCATAAGAATATTATTAAAATCGTGCGCAATACCTCCCGCAAGAGTGCCGATTGATTCAAGTTTCTGGGCCTGGTGCAATTGAGCTTCAAGCCGGTTCCTTTCGTTCTCAGCTATCATCCGTTCCGTTATGTCACGTGAAATTCCGCGGAATCCGATGAAACTGCCTTCATGATCTTTCAAAGGATAAACCGAAAGTTCAAAAAATCTTTTACTTCCGTCTTTTCTGACAATTTCATATTCTGTTTCAGTGGCATGTGCCCCTGTCTTATATACGCGGTTAAAAAATCTGAAAAGCCTGTCGGCTGTTTTAACATCCAAAAAACTTCTGTAATTGCTGCCTATTAGTTCACTCGGACCTGATCCGATCATATCGCAGAATGATCTGTTGAAGAAAATCATATTTCCGGAAATACTCAGCTCAAAATAACCTTCTTCCATTGCTTCAAGTATGCTTCTGTACTTTTCTTCGCTTTTTCTTAATGCCTCCTCTGCTTTTTTACGCTCGGTAATATCCAGAAAAGCGCCTGTTATAAATTCAACTTCTCCTTTTTCATTACAGACAATCTGGGCGCCATCCTCGATCCATATCATCTTTCCGTTCTTTGTTTTAATTCTGTACTGCCTGACATAAGATTTATCGGCTGCAAGAGCCTCCATAAATTTTTCATTAGCGTATGGAAGATCCTCCTCAAATACAATGTCGTGCCACTTCAAGCCGCCTTGAAAAAATTCTTCTTTTTTATAACCTGTCAGCACTTCGATCTTGTCGTCAAAAAATTCTATCGAACTATCCATATACGCCCTGCAAACGATATTAGGCAGGTTATTAACAAGCATCCGGTATTTCTTCTCGCTCTCTTTGAGTGCTTCCTCGGAACGTTTTATCTCAGAAATGTCGGATGCAACGCACAAAAACCCGCTTGCAGTTCCATCTGAATCGAGAAGCTCGTTTACAGAAAGAATTACCGACAACCTCGTTCCGTCTTTTCGGATGTAAGTGCATTCGCGTTCTTTCAGATTCCCGTTTCTTGCATATTCAAAGAATACTTCAGGACCATCAACCTGTCTCCCGCTGGAAGAAATTAATTCCTCTCTTAATAAATCGAGTTCGGATTTCAAATGAAACGTATCATATCTCAGTCTCCCGACAACCTCATCAGGTCTGTAGCGCAGGAGATTTTCAGCCCCCCTGTTAAAAACAATTACAAAACCCTTCTTGTCTGCCGCAATTATGGCAATCTGCAGAGCTGAATCAAGAACGGCCCTTCTCAGTGCATTTGCGATCTGGAAGCGATAGAGAATCTCCTCGGTCTCCTCAAACTGTTTTACGACAAGATCGGCTGTTATCTCAGCCGCCTTCCTTGCGGTACGGATTTCTTCCCTGAGGATCCTGTTTTCTTCGTTCAGCTCAAGGATCTCTTTTTGAATTGTGTTCAGGTTTTCAGGATTGCAAATCTCCATGCTTATCTTTCTTGTTATAACTCTTTATTATTATTAAGTATTGATGGATTAGTAAAAAGTCATTACTTTTTCCTGACATCGATTACATGCACTGTGCATACAAGACATGGATCGAATGATCTTATAACGTGCTCCACTTCGACAGGATTATCTTTATCTTTAATTCTGGTCCCCACAAGAGCTTCCTCCCATGGTCCCCTGACATTTTTTGAATCCCGCGGGGAACCGTTCCACGCTGTTGGAGTTATTATCTGATAACTGTCAATCTTTGAATTCTTCACCTTCACCCAGTGGCCTAAAGCCCCTCTCGGGGCCTGGACCAGCCCGAACCCTTCTCCGTTTTCAGGCTTATTACAGCTTTTATAAAAACCGCCTTTATCCTTTAAGATCTCTTTCAGCCATTCATCCAGAAGAGGGATTAATTGAACAGGTCTTACAAGCCTCGCAAGCTCTCTTGCAAAGACACTGGGCCTATTATTCCCTACGAGGTCTTTGAAAAGAGGATTCGAAGATATTATCATCTCGGCAAGCGGACCGGTTTCAGCAGGTATTCCATCATACCTCGGTGCTTTTGCCCACGAATATTTTCCTCTTTTATCACCGGCCAAATAAGGGTTTGTCAAACCTTCAAAAGGATGCCTTGATTTTCCATAATCATCATAGAGCGAATATGAAACATCTTCGGTAATCTTATCCTGGTTAAAAGAGATTGTTTTCCGGTCCGAGAAGAATCCGGCCGGCATATAATAACTGCTTCCGTTGATACCTTTAACAAAACTCTCATCCGGAAGTTCATGGGAACCAAAGCTGATAAAATTTCCATGCCCTGTTCCGATTCTATCAAGACCGGCTTTTTTTGAAAACCTGACATAAAAACCCAGATCGCTTTCCCGGTGAGACCCGCATTCATCAAGCCATGAAAAAAGATCATACTCGCTCTTCACATCCCGGAAACGATCCAGAGTGCACCCAAGGACCCTTTTCTCAAACCAGACACGGAAGCTTCTAAGCAATTGGCGGCATTGAATAATATCGTCAGAGTCCGGAACGGAAACAACGCCCCCAGGAACCATAAAAGAAGAATGGGGCCACTGCCCTCCCAAAATTGAAATAATTTCAATGAGTCTTTTGCTTTCTTGAATTGTCTGAACTGCTGTTTCTCCCCTAAGAGGTTCATATCGCCGGACAGCCTCCCCGTACAGCGGATATTCTTTGTAGGCAACATTGGCAAAATCAGGCATAAAGAGGAGAAAAGGGTGTCTTATGTCGTTTTGTATCTGCTCTACGATAAGTGTCGCATTTCTTACTCTCCTTGCATTGTCAGGAACCGTTGCACCAAATATCATGTCAAGTGCTAGTGCCGCAGCTTTAAGGTGGGATGAACTGCATATGCCGCAAACCCTCGGAGTTATGACAAGCCCATCCAGAACGGCACGTCCTTTCAATATATTTTCAATACCGCGATACATTGTCCCGATGCTCCATGCATCAACGACCACTCCATCTTCAACCTCAATACGAATATCAAGATCCCCTTCGACCCTGTTAACAGGAAAAATATGCTTGCTTTTACTCATTTTGGCAGCCTCTTAATATATTGAAGATTTCCCGCCGCAAGCAGGAAGCTTCATAAAGAGTGTTATATTTCTGTTTTTCTCGTTTTAAGCCTCTTTGGCGCTGCTGCAGCAGCCATGCTTTTGTAAGCAAGATAATGCGCTCTGCTGACTCCCTCAGGCAATTCAATCGGTATCCCCTCAATGTTTCTGGTTTCAAAAAAAGGATACTGCTGAGGAAAATCGGGACGCGTGCAACCGAAACAGGGAACTCCGACCCTTGTTTTCGATGAGCGCCTGTTCCACAGAATCTTGTTGCATGGCCCCCATGCAAGAGGACCATGGCATCCCAGGTGAAAAAACATGCAGCCTTTTTCACCGAATTTCTCCTCTTCCACCCTGTATTCATGGTACTCGTTTCTGGAGCACCCTTCATGCACAAGCATGCCATACCATTTATGAGGCGTGTTATATTTCAGAAGCTCAAGCCCTGATCCTTCCACAATGGCTGACAAAGTCCCTTTAATTATGTCGCAGTGGCAGGGACATCCCGGGAGATTTATAACAGGCAATCCGCTTTTTGTGATAAAATTTTCTCCCAATAAACCGCCCTTTTCATATTTCCTGAACTGGACGCCTGTGGCCTCCGCAATATAATCCCCGCCTATTCCTCCAAACGCGGCGCATGTTCCAACGGCTATGACGAACTTTGCTTTATTTGACAGTAATGAAACGAGTTCTTTTTTGGGTCTGCCGAATATTGTGTCACACATACCTGTCCCGGAAGGACCGCAAAGTATGGAACCTTCTATACAAAGAATATCTATTTCAAGATCTTCTTTTTCCAGACTATCGATCATCACTTTCAGGTCTTTGGTCTTTAAGGAAGAGATTGAGGGATGCCACAATACTTCAATATCAAGAGAATCAATTAATTCAATAAGATCCGGGGACTCAGAATTAAAAAGAGACCACGTATCCCCGCCACATCCGCCACACTGAAGCCAGAATAATTTCACAGGCATTTTCCCCTCCCTGATCATCAGAAAAATAAATTGGCTGGTTGAAAACAACCATGCGCCGATACTATCAATCTTTATACGATTTTTGCAACGATAATGATGGGGTTACAGGATAGTCGTTTACTCACTGACAAGAAAGGAGGGAGGACTTTGATTTTGCTCAAGAGCCAGCATTTTCATTTTAAGATCCCTTCCGCCTCCAAAACCGCCGCATGATCCGTCACTTTTAATCACCCTGTGGCATGGAACAATAACCGGAAACGGGTTTTTTGCAAGGGTGTTCCCGACAAAACGATACGCTTTTTGCCTCCCGACAACTCCTGCGATAACGCTATAAGATGCTGTTTGACCATATGGGATATATGCCGTTGCCTGAAGAACCCTTTTTTCCAGCCGGATAATATTTCCGAAATTCATCCATTCAAAAAAGATGGGGGGGAAAGATTCTGTTTTTCCAAGGAAATAGTCCTGAATAGATTTTGTTACAAGAATAGCCTGAGGATGTGAAACATATTTACTTGCCGGGTAATCGATGGTTTTTAGAAGAATATCTTTTTTGTCCGGATATGGAAGAAGTATTCTTGTAATATTAAAAGGAGTTATGGAGTACAAAAGAGCGGCATAACCAAAAGTTGTATGAAAAACATAATTAAAGTTCATAGTCGACGGACTCATAAAAAGTCAAAATTCGGACGGAAACGGTAGCAGGTTATCATTTTCATCAAATTTAAAGGGCTCCCATGTGGAAATCCTTTTAATATCCGGATTTGATTCAATCCCGGGTTCAAGCGACTTGGAAACCTGGATATGTTCAAGGCTTTTAGTGCTTTTGATTCTTACTATCCTTGCATTTTCCATCGAATCGAGGCCAAGAGTTTTGGCGCAGGCATCAAGGCATTGGCGGTCTGTATTGAAATGAACCGGAATAGCCGCTTTTTCGGGTGAAATAGCGGCTATGGCGTTAGCGTATGTCTTATCCATGTCGAGACCGTTCACAAGACGGGTTGTAGTTATATCAGCCAGACCTATGCCGTTTCCGTTTCCATCCGAACCGGGAGATAAATCCCTAACGAAAATGCGTTTTGCATGGGGAGAGGTATAAAAATCTCCAACGATATCCCTGTGACGCCCTGTGATGTTTGAATCCATTCCTATCCCGCTGATATCTTTTCCGAAAAAATCGACAATCAGAAGATCGAGAGAATCAAACGGGATGCTTCCCATCATTTTTCTTGCATCTTTTAAAAGCTCTTTTTCTCTGGCAATAAGAGCGGAAGGCGGAACGGCCTCGATTTTCGAAAGATTTCCATACCCGTCTTCTATCAGTGCAAGCCCGAACAGAAGCCTGATTTTTTTGAGGACGATATCTGCCGCCTCCTCGATAATCCCAAATCCGTGCCTTACCGCAAAGTTGTGGAAAGCTGCTGCACCTTCAGCCTTCCCGAGTCCTATCGTCAACATTTTGGAAAGCCCGCTTTCTATTTCTGCCCTGAATTTCGTATGGGGCTTTATCCTGTTTATTACCACAACATGATCGGCCAGAAGGACTCTTTTTGAAATATGGATATCCAAACCGCACTGGAGCTTTCCGATACTTTCAGTTTCCATATCCGGAAGAACCGGAACTCCGGTTTCAGTTTCGGTAATTCCAAGCTTCTCAAGCACTTTTCTCTGCCCTTCGGCCTTCGCTCCTCCATGACTTCCCATGGCAGGAATTATAAAAGGCTTCAATCCCATCTTTTCGAGATATCTCACGCAATGATAAACAATGGAATCTATCTTATCTATTCCCCTGCTGCCAACAGCAACAGCAACAGTTTCTCCATATTTGATATTGAAGCTGGAAGAAACGGATGAGACATATGCTGCAACTGCGCCTGGAATATCAGTCAAGGGTGAGCTCGACAACTTCTGCGACACAAGAGCCGTATCGGGATATCTAATAGCTTTTGCAGGAACCATAAGCTTATCGATTACTATGGAAACAAACAGGATGGAAAATCAAGAGAAGCGGCATAAAGTCCCCTGGCTGCGTGATACGGTATATCAACCAGGGGACTTTAAAATTAAGTCTCTTCGACAGTTATTGCGCCGGGTTCACAGACCTCGACACAGCTTTCACAGCCAAGGCATTCTTCGGCATTGACAGGAACAGATTTCTCACCCTGCAATTCGAAAACTTCAACAGGGCAAACATCAACGCACTCGCCGCATCCCTGGCACTTTTCTTCATCAACAGTAGGATTAAAAGCCATTTTAACGTCTCCTTTCTTTATAAAATTGAACTATGAGTATTTTACTCAGCCATTTTTTTGTATATCGGGCAAAGTCCTTATACCAATTGATAATTCGAGTCAAGCCTTCTTATTGTTTTTTTAATTGGAAAAAAGGATGCGGCTGACAGGACGTATTT
>Ga0315268_10009424_pt1 | contig 10135 bp, 6 predicted proteins | sample C1_top_MG_FD_204535 | JGI IMG/M metagenome (GOLD analysis project Ga0315268, IMG submission 204535) | Sediment microbial communities from Yellowstone Lake, YNP, Wyoming, USA - C1_top | ecosystem: Environmental > Aquatic > Freshwater > Lake > Sediment | place: USA: Wyoming | collected 2017-08-01 | reverse complement strand
TGAACGCCCTCATCCTCGTCCTGGCCCTGGCCGTCGCGGCCCTGGCCGCCATCCTCATCACCGTCTTTGCCGGTCCGCTCGTGAGGTTGGTGGCCCCGGGGCTTCCTCCGGCAGACGCCAACCTGGCCGCGGCGATTCTTCGGGTCCTTTCGCCGCTGGCTATTCTCGGCCTCGCCGAGAGTTGGGCCGCCGGCGTCCTCAACTCCCACGGCGTCTTCGGGGTCCCCGCGGCGGTCGGCATCCCCCGCAACCTGATCCTGGCCGCCGCCGTGACCCTGACCGCCGGCGCCTACGGCGTCTGGGGCCTCGTCGGAGGAGCTCTGGCTTCCTTCGCCCTCGGCACCCTCTGGCTCCTCGCCGTCGTGCGGCGGTTGGCCCCCTTCAGCCGGCCTCGCCCGGCCGCGGAGAAGCCCGAACTTGAGGCCATAGCCTCGCTGGCCTGGCCGATCATCGTCGCCAACATCGCCCGCCGTCTGGAGTACTTCGTGGACCAGATCCTGGCGAGTTTCCTCGGCGCGGGCAGCATCTCAGCCATCGCCTTCGGGAGCAAGTTGGCCCAGACCCCGGTCGGCCTCCTCGGCGCGGCCGTGGCCACGGTTCTCTACCCCGCCCTCGCCCGGCGCGCCGGCGCGCCGGGGGAGAGTAATTCGGCCACACCGCCGACCGCCGCCCGCGCGGCCCACGCGACCGGCCCTGTCGCGCTCTTCCACCTCACTCAGCAAGGCTGGATCGGCGGCGCCCTGGTCTTGGCCCCCTTCACCGGACTTCTCATCGCCTTGCGGGTTCCTATCGTGGACCTCATCTACGGGCGAGGTTCGTTCGGCTGGGAGGCGGTGACAACCACGGCCTGGGCCATGGCCTTCTACGCCCCGGCCATCATTCCGTGGGGCTGGCAACCGCTGACGAGCCGTTCCTTCTACGCCCTGGGGGACAGCCGGACTCCGGCTCGGGTGGCCGTTGTGGCCGTCGCGGTCAACGCGATCTCGAGCATCGCTCTCGCCCCGCTCCTCGGGGTGGGCGGGATAGCCCTGGGGACAACCATCGGGGCCACCTTCCATGCCGCGCTTTTGAGCGTTCTCCTGGCCAGAAAGGTCGGCCGGGCGCCGGAGGGCCGGTTCTGGCGGAGTCTGGGCAAGATCGTGGTGGCGGCGGTGGTGGGAGCGATCCTGGCCTGGGGCGCCGTGGCCCTCCTGGCGATGGTCCTGCCCACCGGCAGGCTCAGGGCTCTCGGCGGGGCGCGACCGGACCAACTCGCCGAACTGGCCACCGTGGCCATCGCCTCAATGGTCTGTCTCGCCGGCTATGCCGCGACCGTCCTCGCCTTGCGGGTTCCGGAGGCCGGTCTGGCCTGGCGGGCCCTGTGGTCCCGCTTTGGCCGGCGGCCAGGCCGGTAACGCGGTGGCCGTGGCGGCTATGTCCGTGCGGTAGTGGGCCCCTTCGAAACGAATGAGGGCCACGGCCCGGTAGGCTTCCTTCACCGCCTCGCGCAAATCCCCGGCCGTGGCCACCACGCTCAAGACCCGTCCGCCGGCGGTGAGGACCCGGCGTCCGCCCCGGCCGGCGAGCCTGGTCCCAGCGTGGAAGATCTTGACCTGGGCCCTGAGGTCGGCGATCTCCAGACCGTTTATGGGCTTACCGACTTCGTAGCGATCGGGGTAGCCGGCGGAGGCCACGACCACGCCGGCGGCGGCCCCGGGGGAGATCTGAAGGTGACAGTCGCCCAGCCCCGTGGCGCCCGCGAGCCTCCGTCCCACCGTCGCCAGGATCAGCTCCACGAGATCGCTCTCCAAGAGAGGCAGGATCACCTGGGTCTCCGGATCTCCGAAGCGGCAGTTGAACTCCAGGACCTTGGGGCCGCTTCCGGTGATCATCAGCCCGGCGTAGAGGACACCCCGGAGTGGCGCTCCCTCCTCGGCCATTCCCCGCACCGTGGGCTTGAGGATGGTCTCGATCACGGCCTTCTCGCCTTCGGCCCCCAGGACCCTGGCCGGGCAGTAGGCGCCCATGCCGCCGGTGTTGGGTCCCTGGTCATCGTTCCGCAGGCGCTTGTGATCCTGAGCCGGCGGGAAGGGTAGGACGCTCTCCCCATCCGTCAGAGCCAGGACCGAGACCTCCGGCCCCTCCAGGCACTCCTCGACGACCACGCGCCGACCGGCCGGGCCGAAGATGGATTCATCCATGGCCAGGCGGATAGCGTTCTCGGCCGCCATCCGGTCGGTGGCCACGGTCACGCCCTTGCCCGCGGCCAGGCCGTCGGCCTTGACCACCACCGGGGCGCCAAAGCGGGCCACGGCCGCCAGCGCGGCCGCCGGGGTTTCGGCCACCTCGAAGCGGGCGGTCGGGATGCGGCGCCGGGCCATGAATTCTTTGGCGAAGGACATACTCCACTCCAGGCGAGATGCGGCCTGAGTGGGGCCAAAAATGGCCATTCCGGCCCGGTCGAAAACGTCAACCACTCCGGCGGCCAGGGGGTCCTCGGGTCCGATGACGGTGAGGTCGACCTTGAGGAGGCGGGCCAAACCCAGAATGGACCCAGGATCCTTGGGGTCAAAGGAGTCGTCGCCGGTGACATTGGTGACGAAAGGCTCCCGGGCCGTTCCGGCGTTGCCGGGGGCACAGAAGATATGCGAAACGAGAGGGCTGTCGGCCATCTTCCAGGCCAGGGCGTGCTCACGCCCACCGCCGCCGACGAGGAGAATCTTCAGATTGGCGAACAACTCGGGTCACTTCCTACTGGTAAGTGGGAGAAGGCTTGGCCCGGCTATACGCTACCCGGGGCCAGGCTCCTTCGTCCGGTCGCTGGAAGTCTGCCCGGATGCCGCCGGATTAGTGCCCGTAGGCCAGGACGGCCTCCATGACCGGATCGCGGCCGGCGAAGTAGTCCGCGGCCGTCACCTCCACGGCCACGTCCGGCATCAGGGACGGTGTGTCCTCCGGCCACAGGCTGAAGTACTTCACCGAATAGGAGACCTTCAATTGGCTGTTGGGGAGGGTGAGGCTCCGGACCTCGCCGTAGCAGTTCGGCTTACCACCGGTCGGCTCGCCAAAGAGAAGGGCCTTGGTCCGAGACTTCAACTCGATGGCGTTGAGCACCGCCGAAGAAAATGTCTTCCGGCTGATCAGCGCGAACAGCCGCCCCTCCTCGTTGAACGACCGACGCTTCTCTATCTCCCCGATCACCGGGGCCAGGATGCTGGAGTTGCCGCCGAAGTTGTTCCGCAGGTCAATAACGAAGCGCTCGACCGGTCGCGTATCAAGGATCACCTTCGCCTCGGGTAGAAGCCGCTCGGCGAGGTCCGAACCTCCGCAGACATTGTACTGGAGGTAGAGCGTCTTGGAGTCTGGGAGGTAGGAGAGCCAGTTGATCGCCTCCGCGGACCGCTGGTAAAGGAGGGGGTCTGGAAGTATCGCCGTCGGAGACAGGTGGTCGGTCCAGAGATCGGAGATGGTCGGGGCGATCGTCATCTCGAACTCGGCGCCGTCTGGAGCGGCGAAAGTGAAAGACGCGGTCTCGGGATCCGGGAGGATGTCCAGCGCGCCAAGAATCTCGGGGACCATGAGGTAGGCGGGACTCACATACTTGACCCACTGCTCGTTCTCATGGGAGATGAGGGTGGAAACGGCTGTGTAGGCCTCATCAATGTCAGTGTCGGCGATGCGGGAGACTCGACAACCGACGGTCTTCTCCAGGCCCGTCCCGGCGCGAATCACGTAGAGTCCGTCCGAGAACCAGTGCGTAATGAGAGGATAGGTCCTCCCCTCACCGTCAAAGGGCAGCACCTTGGTGTGGGCGTCGCCGGCGAGGGCCACCAACCGTGCCAGGCCCACCTTGATCCCGTCGTCGGTGAGATCGGGCACATCGGCCGCGAGTCTCTCCGCGGCGGCCGCGAACTCCTCCCGGCTCACCTGGAAGAACAGGTTCTTGTGGAGCGCGGGAAGACGCGTGGTGAGGTACTCAATGTCCTCCACCCACGCCCGGTCGCGGCTGGACGACCGAACCCCGTCCGCCGCGCAACCGTTTGCCGGGAGCCCACCCAAGAAGGTCGCTCCCGCCAGGACGAGACTCAGGGCGATCGTGGCCCAGGCGGCAGTCATACTCCCGAGCCGAGTCTTCCGTAGTAGCATGTCACCGCTTCTTCCACTGTGGCCCAGTTTAGGGGCCACGTTCCACGCGGGTACCCTTCTCTCCTCTCCAGGGGCGGCCCCGGTCCGCCCCCCACACCGACCCCGAAGGGTGGCCTGCTCCGACACCAGCGCCGGGGGGGACCGGCCCGTCCAGGCGAGGCCGCCTACGAACCAAGAGGCCCGAGCGAGAAGTGAGGGCCTCTGTTCGTTAAGGCCGAACCGGACCGGGCCGGTCCCCCCCCCGGCGCACCGGCGGAATTCGGACTGGCCACTCCTCGATGCACCGGAAGGAGCCGGGTGCCCGGTGCCAGAATGTGGCCACCGTGGAAACCAGTCTTCAGTGGGAGGGTACCCCATGACAAGCCAGCGCCGGGGCACGGCGGCTATCGTTCTAATGACCGTCTTGCTGCTATCCGCCGTGGCGGGCGGAGGATGCGTTCCGAAGGAGGGCACGGCCGAGAAACCCGCGATCATCAAGGCCTGGGCAAATGTCATTGACCCGTCTCGCACCGGCCCCAGCGTGAGCCTAGACGTCCCCGGATCGCAGAGCCTCTTCGTCAGCACCGGTCTGGTGGATTTCTGCGTCGAACTCGGGGTCGCGCCGGGTGACGCCTGGTTTGGCCAGAATGTCAAGGTGGAGGGGGCCACTCCCTCCCAGTCCTACCTGCGCGACAGGCAGATCACTTGCTCGTTCCCCGAAGGCCCCGCCGGCGAGAAGATAACCATAACCGTCAGCTCCGTAGTCCCGCCGGACAACAAGAAGGGGAACTTCCTGGTCGTGATCCTGGAGCGGGCCGAGTCGACTTCGGCCAAGCTTGAGATCGAGCGAGACGGGAATTGGAGCGAGATCCAGTCGGGTGACATCGTTCAGGGGAGCCCGCTCCGACTGCGCCTTGGCTTCACCCAGGCGATGGACCAGGCAACCGTTGGGTCGGCCCTGGCCACGACAGGACTGGGAACCCTCACCGACTGGACCTCGGATAGCTCGGCCACGATCGCCTTTGCCGAGCCCCCATCCCTGATCGAGGTCAATCTGGTGCAGGCTCGCGACGCGCGCGGCTTGCCCCTCAAGAACCGTGCCGTCTGGGAGCTCTACGTCGGGCAGCCGCCCAAACTCTACTCCATGGAGCCGGGTCTTTCCGCCGGGCAGCCCATCTGCGATCTGATGGCCGACGTCTGCGCCGCGGCGGTCAGCCCAGATGGCCGGACTCTACTGGTCGAGGCTTTCAAGAACCGGACGGGGCTCATCGGCGTCTGGCTGGTGGATCTGACGACCGGTGACCGCCGGATTCTGGAGGGGGCCTACTACCCGGGTTGGGTTGGCCTGTCCTCTCTCCTACGGTTTGCCTGGGCCGGGGAGTCCATCGGCTACGAGGTCGTCACGACCGCCGGCTTCGTCCTCCACAAGGGGGTTCTGCCCAGAGACCTCGACCACTACTCCCTCTCGCCCGACGGCAAGTGTCTGGCCGGTCTGGTGGCCAAAGCCTCCGAGTCGGGGGAGAGCGATCTGGTCCGGAACGACCTCGCCGTCACAGATCTGAGCACCGGCGTCACGCGGCTATTCGAGGACTTTATCCTGGTCTACGCACCCCCGGACGCTCCAATGATCCTCGGGGCCCCGGCCTGGTCGAAGGACTCCTCCCGCATCGCGGCCGTGAGCGACCAAGCCTCCGGAAGCCTCATTCGCGTCCTTGAACTCCGCACCGCTCAGGTGATAACCGAGGTTCCTCTCGCCGGCCTCCAGAACGGTTCGTGGAGCTTCTTCTCCTGGTCGCCCGATGACCGCTGGTGGATAGCGGGCGAGTCCATCATGGAGGCCAATCCGCCCTACTCGGTGCGCGACCTCGAGGTCGCCGGTCAGGGTCGGCCGAATTGGAGTGGAAAGGGGACCTGGTTCTCCAGATCCGAGGCCTTCGACGGCTGGGGCGAGATCAAGCTCTACCGCATCGACTCCATCCTGGGGCCGGTCGTCGAGCAATCCCTGGGCGAGGCCTTCCCCTGCGGCTGGGACAAGGGCGGCAAGTTCCACTTCATCCGGTGGTCCGGGGCGGTTGACCGGTTCCTGCCGGTGTGGTGACCCTGGAGACCCAACCCATGACCACCAGACCGCCACCTATGTAGCCCTCATATCCGCCCTTCCGCGAGAAACTCGTGCAGGGTGAACTTGCTGACGTCTTTCAGGCCCATCTTCTCCAGGGTGAGGCCCTTGGACAGCCAATCCACGCCGTTGACCACGGAGGCCAGCAGGATGAGGGCCGAGATGACGGGGGTCTCCACCCCGGCCAGGGCGGCCAGGTGCCGGTAGGGTACCAGGCCGAAGGGCACGTCCTCGGTCAGGAAGCGGAACTGGAGGTTCGGCGGGGCCATGATCTCCTTGTTGCGCTCGCTGTCGCGGAGGGCAACGTAGCATGAACCGCTCTCGACAGCTTCCTTGGAGGTGGCCCCGTAGAGGTAGAAGACCTCCACGAAGGGCTTGGGGTCGAGGCCCAGGGCCAGCATCGTCGAACGGCGCTCGCGCTCCAACTGGTCGATGACCAGGCCCACGCTGGCCGTGCCGCCCTCGGCGTAGAAACGGAAGTTGCCCCCGGTGTGCTCGATCCAGCCGGCGTTCATCAGGGTGCCCGCCGGATGCATGATGGCGTTTACGTTGGCAAAAGCGGTGTCCAAGACCGTGGGCGCCGGGACAAGGGTCTTGTAGTAGGGATGGATTTCGGCGAAGAACTCGTCGCGCCGGTTACCGGGCAGGGTCGAGAAGAGTACGCCACCCTCGTTCCAGACCGTCACCACGGCCGGGCCGGTGATGCGGGTGATGTAGATATTGGTGTTGGTCTCGCCGATGACCACGTCCGGCGGGCCGCCGCTTCGGCGTAGCGTCTCGCGGAAGGCCAGGGCGCCGCCGGTGGACCCCGGGTTCAGGAAAACCTTGGCCCCGTTCGGGAGAAGAGGCGCCAACTCCCGGGCGAGGTACTCGTGGGCCACGGCCGGGGTGGCCACCCAGAGGAGGTCGGCGCCCTCGATAGCTTCCTTGAGATCAGTGGTAATGACCGGGATCTTGTAGAAACCACTACCGAGAACGCCCTCGAGCTGTATCCCGCCCTTGGTCTGGATGGCCTCGATCTCATTGGCCCAGCGGTTATAGAGCCGGACCTCCAGACCCATCTTGGTCAGGTGCGCGGCGGCCGCTTGCCCGGCGTTGCCGGCCCCGAGAATCGCCACTCGCTTCACTTGCCGACTACCCCCATTCTTGCGCCCGCGCGGTCGAAGGAACCGCTCCTGACCGTCCCCTTGGCGTCCACCACGACGTAGCGGTCCTCGTAGACTATCGCCGGGTTGATGTCCATACTCACTATCTCCGGGTGGGCCTGGACCAGCTCGCTGAACCGGCGGACCAGCTCGGCCGGCACGGCCGGGTCGACCCGTCGCCAGCCGGCGGAGGCCCCCATCCGGGCCTGGATCCTTTCGACCATCTGCCGGGCGGCCGTGGTCGTCACGGGCAAGGACCGGAACTCGACGCACTTAAGAACCTCGGCGAACTCCCCACCGGCGCCGAACATGACCACTTGGCCGAACTCCGCGTCGAGCGTGGTCCCGACGATGACTTCGGCCAACCCGCGCGGGGCCCGCGCCGAGACCAGACAGCCGTCGATCTTCGCCTCCGGCGCCGCCCGGTGGGCGTTGGCCATGATCCGCTCAAAGGCCGCCTTCACCTCGTCCGGGGTTTTGAGATCGATCTCCACGCCGCCGATCTTGGACTTGTGGAGGATGTCGGCCGAGGCGATCTTGAGCACGACCGGAAAACCGAACTCGGCGGCCCGGCTGGACCGCTCCTGGCCGGAGGGCGGTTGGGTGGAGGTCCATTCATCGGCGGTGGCGACCACCCGGTGGGGTATAACCCTGATGCCGGCGCTCTCGAGAAGGCGGTAGGCTTCCGCCTCGGAGAGGTTGCGCTTCGCCATCTAGGACTTCGCCCCCGTCTTGGACAGGCGTTGGGCAATCTCGCGACCCCGATCGAAGGCCTTCATGTTGAGCTCGGCCGTTCCGGCCGGCGCCTCCTCCGCTATCGTGTCCCTGAGGGTCTTCTCGTCCATGGGGAGCAGGCCGGTGGCGCTGGCCGCCCCGAGCATGATCGTGTTCATCACCGCCGCCCGGCCGAGCTCCTGGGCCGCGGCCGTGGCGTCGAAGGAGATGACCTGGCGCCCCAGGCGCTTCAGGGCCGCCAGAGTGCTGTCCATCTCCGGGTAGCCGGCCCGGCCCATCTTCACGTCGGCCGGGACGTACTTGGCCGTGTTGACCACGCACACGCCTTCCGGCGACAGGTAGGGGATGGCCACTCGCAGGGTCTCCAGGGGCTCGAGACCGATAATGATGTCCGCGCCGTCTTCGGCCGTGAGCGGCGCCCGGGCGTCGCCGATGCGGACGTGCGAAAAGACCTTGCCGCCGCGCATGGCCGCGCCGTAGGTCTCGCCGATGCGGACCTTGACCGGCCGGCCCGGGGCTGTCTGCCGGATGGCCGTTGTCTGCCGGATGGCCGCTGTCTGCCCGACGGCCGTTGTCTGCCGGATGGCCGCCTTGCCCAGGATGTGGGCCGCCAAAATGGAGCCCTGGCCCCCGACGCCGGCCACGATAACGTTGATTGTGCCGGTAGAATTAGCTGTGCTCATCACTTGGCGCCTCCCTCGTTCTTCACGGGTCCGGCCTTCACGGTTTCGGTCTTCACGGGTCCCGCTGAGATAGCCTGCCTGGCGCAGACCTGAGCGCACAGACCGCAACTGCTACAGAGAAGTTGGTCGATCTCGGTTTTCTTGCCGTCGGGTCCGAGGCCAAGGGCCGGGCAACCGAGCGGAAGGCAGATGCCGCAGCCGTTACAGCGGTCGGGGTCGACCGTGGTCACCGGTCGGACGTCCTTTCTGTGCCGGCGAAGCCACTGCAGCCGGCACTCGCCGGAGATGACGACGATCACGGCCCCTTCGAGGGTCCAGGCCTTCTCGATGGCCTCCTTGACCGACTTCACGTCGAAGGCGTTGGCCTGAAGCACGTTCTTGACCCCGAGGGCCTTGGACGTCTCGACGATGTCGAGGCTCACCGCGGACCGCCCGTCGCCCACCCTCCCGGTGGTCGGGCTGGGTTGGTGGCCGGTCATGGCTGTCCAGCGGTTGTCCAGGACCATGAAGAGAACGTTGCCACCGTTCCAGGCGGCGTTGGCGACGGCCGGGAGGTTACCGTGGAAGAAGCTCGAGTCGCCGGCGATGGCCACGATCTTGCCCCGGTCGTAACCCGCGAGCGACTGGCCTTGGGCCATGCCCAGGGCCGAACCCATGACGTAGATGGTATCGAGCATCTCGTAGACGCTCTGGGCTTTCCAGACTTTGTGGTCGTCGGCCGAGGAGAGGTTCTCGGCGAAAATGCCGTAGCCGGCCTGCTCGTAGCAGCCGATGTCCCCGTTGAGGATATGGACGCTCTCCTTGCCCTGCTTCTGGAGGGCCTGCCGGAGACCCCAGTAGGCGCCGAGGTGTGGGCAGCCGGCGCACAGGGTCGAGGACCGGGGGCAAAGCCCGGCCGAAAGCTCGTCCTTCAACGCTTTGCGCTGCGGGTCGGCCGGGACCCTCTTGCCCGCCAGCGGGGCCAGGGAAGCAATAACCATATCCGTGTTGATCTCGCCGTAGAGCGGCATCGGCAGGCCGTCGCCCTTGCCGGTGACGCGGCACCGAGCCCCGGTCTTCTGGGCGATCCCCCGGACCAGGGTTTCGATCCAGTCGATGCCCTCCTCGACAACGAGAACCGTGTCGCAGGCGGCGAGAACCTCGGCTACCTTCTTCTCGGGGAGTGGGAAGGCGACGCCGAGCTTACACCAGTGAACCTTGCCCTCCAGGCCGAGGGTCCGGATAGCCTCGAGGGCGTAGGCTGAGCCAAGCCCGGAGGCGATGACGCCGAGCCGGCCGCCGGGCGCCATGACGAGCTCGTTGAACGGGGACTCGTCAACGTAGTCCTGGATCTTGGGAAACTGCCTCAG
>Ga0315268_10009423_pt1 | contig 10135 bp, 10 predicted proteins | sample C1_top_MG_FD_204535 | JGI IMG/M metagenome (GOLD analysis project Ga0315268, IMG submission 204535) | Sediment microbial communities from Yellowstone Lake, YNP, Wyoming, USA - C1_top | ecosystem: Environmental > Aquatic > Freshwater > Lake > Sediment | place: USA: Wyoming | collected 2017-08-01 | reverse complement strand
GATTTACGAGGGCACTAGCGAGATTCAGCGGCTCGTCATCGCGCGCAACGTGCTCGGACTCTAGGCATCTATCCTTGCCACGGCTATGAGCCTTGGCAAAGGTGACACATCACTTTAGGACGAAACTATGAGCGAAGACAAAGTCTGCCCGCCGGAGCCTGGATTGGAACCGGCTCCCATTACGTTCGATCACTATCTTTACCTGACGCCCGAGACTGTGGAATTCGTCGAAGGCTACCTGGTCGAAGGACCAAACGATCACATTTGGCGCGAGCGGTTGCTGGCGCTGCTCTTGACGAACGAAGGGCTGCTGCGCGCCGTTCAGCTCGCGCCCGAGTCCACCTGGCGTGAGGCGCTGAAACAGGTGTACGGATAGACCTGATCCACAGAGGGTCTTGGGGAGAACAACATGTCAATCGCCGATGTGCATGGACGCATCGCGCAAGCGATGATTCTGTTCACGCTGATCGCAAGCGCATACGGCTGGATCGAGTATTTTCGCAAAAAGCCGGTCAGCCCAAACTATTGGGGCGTGATTGTCGTCGGCAACTTGCTGGCTCTGGGCCAGGGCCTTTTAGGTGCGTGGATGGCGATCAACGGCGCGCAGCCGGCGCGTGGATGGATTCACATACTTTACGGCGTCGTGGCGTTGCTGTGGATTCCCCTCATCCAGTTTGGCAACAATCAGTTTCTCAAGGAAGGACACGCCAAGCATCAAGAGACGCTGGTCACGGCCATCGTCTCGGTGTTCGAGTTCGGCATTGCGCTGCGGGCGATGGCGACAGGGGGATAGCCAAGAGGAGCGCTCAGACATGAAAGCACTCTTTTTCAACCAACACGGCGGGCCGGAAGTGATGCAATACGGCGATTTGCCCGACCGCAAGCCTGGGCCGGGTGAGGCGCTGGTGCGCGTCCGCGCCGTCGCGCTCAATCACCTCGATCTGTGGGTGAGGCGCGGCGGGCCAGCGTTCGAGAAATTGCCCAAGCCGCATGTGGGCGGCGCCGATGTGGCGGGCATCGTCGCGGGCTACGGCGAGGGCGCGACTGGGCCTGCCATCGGCACGCGCGTGGTGATTGACCCCGGTGTGGTGACGGGCGAGGACGAATGGACGCGACGCGGAGAGGACAGCGTCAGTCCACACTATCACATTTTGGGCGAAGACGCTTGGGGCGGCTGCGCGCAATACGTGACCGTTCCAGCCGTCAACTTGATGCCTGTTCCCGATCACGTTGACTTTGCACAGGCGGCGGCTCCACCGCTCGTGTTCCTCACCGCATGGCGGATGCTCGTCAAGCGCGCGCAGGTTAAAGCGGGCGAGACGGTCGCCATCGTCGGTGCCGGCGGCGGCGTGAACAGCGCGGCCATCCAAATCTGCAAGCATCTCGGCGCGACGGTATACGCCATCACTTCGACGCCGGAGAAAATGCAGAAGGCAAAGGAACTGGGCGCGGATCACGTCATCAACTACAAGACCGAGGACTGGTCGAAAGCCATCTTTCTCGCCACGAACAAGCGAGGCGTGGACGTCGTCGTGGATAATGTGGGCGCGCCGACGTGGACGCCGAGCATCCGCGCGCTTGCGCGCGGCGGGCGATTGGTGAACGTGGGCGGCACAGGCGGGCCGGTCGTGGAAATGGATTTGCGGCTCGTGTTCCGCAAACACATCAGCCTCATTGGCAGCACGATGGGCAGCCACCAGGATTTCCGCGACGTGATGAGCCTGATCTTTGCCGGCAAACTCAAACCCGTCATTGATCGGGTGATGCCCCTTTCCGAAGGACGCGCCGCGCACACATTGCTCGAGCGCGGCGAGCAATTCGGCAAGATTGTGCTTACGCCACCCGAAGGCGATTTCTAGCCTATGCCGGCCTCGCATGCCACAACACCGCCACGGCGAAAGCGTCCGAGGAGCGTAACCTTTTTCGCCCTGGCGGTGTTATATTTAGGCATGGTGAACCTGGCACGCGCTGGTCTGGCTTTTGATGGTAATTCTTTTGAGCGCACACTTCCATTGACGATGCCCCTGCCCTACCTTGTAGTGAGTGGACTCGTCTGGGGCATGGTGTTCATCGCGGCAGCCTTTGGGATGTGGCGACTGTGGACGTGGGCGCGCAATTTATTACTTGGCGCAATCGTTGTATATCAGCTACACATTTGGATCAATCACGTGCTATTCGACGCGTCGCACTATGCGCGCCAGGTGTGGCCGTTCGAGGCAGGCATTTGCGTCGCGTGGATCGTTGCCGTCTGGGTTTTCTTGTGCCTGCCTGCCGTCCGGCAACTTTACCAGCCAAGGTAAACGCCCACTTCAATACTAACATGATGTGCGTGGAGATTGGGCCAGGCACATCCTTCTCGACTTTGCAGCCCAACGCAGGTTCGCCCCGAGCCTGGACCGGTTTCTTGATGTGGAACCAGGCCCCACAAGCCGTTCTGGATCGGATTGAATCAGCCATAAGCTGCAACAGATAAGCTGGCACACAAGCCAGGAAAGGAGAATTTTCATGCCAAAACAAAATGCCGCAACGCAGGCAAGAACACGCAGACGTGGTTACGGCTGGGTGCCCGACCTGCCGGATCAACGCGACTATATGTTCACCGCTACGTTTCGGGTGGCGCGCAAGCTGCCCGCAATGGTGGACCTCCGGCCACATTGCCCGCCGATTGAGGATCAAGGCAACCTGGGTAGTTGCACGGCGAATGCGCTCGTGGGCGCGCTCGAGTTCCTCGAGCTCAAGGACAAGTTGTCTCTCGTGGATTTGAGCCGGCTCTTTATCTACTACAACGAGCGCGTGATCGAACACACTGTCAAATCGGACTCGGGCGCTATGCTCCGCGATGGGATCAAGACGCTCGCCAAGCAAGGCGTGTGCACAGAGGCAAAATGGCCGTACGCCATTTCCAAGTTCACCGTCAAGCCGACTCCTGCGTGCTACCAAGAAGCCGCGAATCATCAAATCACTTCGTACCATCGCCTTTCGACGCTGAACGAGATGCGCTCCTGCCTAGGGGATGGTTTTCCATTTGTCTTTGGCTTTACGGTGTACGAGAGCTTTGAGTCGGCACAGGTAGCGCGGACGGGCGTCGTACCCATGCCCAAACCGGGTGAGCGCACGCTCGGCGGGCACGCGGTGGTAGCGGTCGGCTATGATGACAAAAGGACCAGGTTTATCGTCCGCAATTCGTGGGGGACAAGCTGGGGCATGAAGGGTTACTTTACAATGCCCTACGATTATCTGGCGAATGCCAGTCTCTCGTCGGACTTTTGGACCGTCCGGCGAGGGGAGCAAATGTGAGCGCGCCATGCTGAACTAACGTGAGGTCATCGGTTTGTGGGGCCTGGTTCCACACCCAAGACACGCTGACAGGCAAGGGAGAAAAAGCCACCGGGAGAGAACATGAATATCGCTGCAAAAATCGAACGGCTGCGCGAGCTTCGGGCGCAGGCCAAGTTGGGCGGCGGCCAAGAACGCATCAACACACAGCACGCCAAGAACAAAATGACGGCGCGTGAGCGGCTCGACCTGCTATTGGACAAGGGCAGCTTTCGTGAACTAGATTCGTTCGTCGAACACCGGACCGTCGGCCTGGGCATGGAAGACAAAAAGTTCTTGTCCGATAGCGTGGTGACGGGCTGGGGCACCATTGACGGGCGGCTGGTGTACGTCTACTCGCAGGACTTTACCGTTTTCGGCGGAAGCCTGGGCGAAGTCCACGCCGCCAAAATCTGCAAAGTCATGGACATGGCGATCAAGAACGGCGCGCCCATCATCGGGTTGAACGATTCGGGCGGCGCGCGCATCCAGGAAGGCGTCGTCTCGCTGGGCGGATACTCGGACATCTTTTTGCGCAACACACTGGCGTCGGGCGTCATCCCGCAAATCTCCGCCATCATGGGGCCGTGCGCGGGCGGCGCGGTCTATTCGCCTGCGCTCACCGACTTTGTGTTCATGGTCAAGAACTCGTCGTACATGTTCGTGACGGGACCAGACGTGATCAAATCGGTGATGCACGAAGAGGTAAGCTTTGAGCAGCTCGGCGGCGCGATGACGCACAACACCATCAGCGCGGTGAGCCACGTGGCCGCCGAAAACGAAGCCGACTGCCTCTACCTCATCCGCCGTTTGTTGAGCTTTTTGCCGCAAAACAATCTCGACGATCCGCTCGTGATTCGAGGGCGCGACGATCCGCTGCGGATGGATGAGCAACTGGACACTCTTGTTCCCGACAATCCGAACAAGCCATACGACATCAAGCGGGCCGTTCGGATGATCGTGGATGGCGGCGACTTGTTCGAGATTCACGAACATTTTGCGCCCAACCTCTTTGTCGGCTTTGCGCGGTTGGGAGGGCGAACCGTCGGCATCCTGGCGAACCAACCGGCCGTGCTGGCCGGCGTGCTCGACATCAACGCCTCGATCAAAGGCGCGCGATTCGTCCGCTTTTGCGATTGCTTCAACATTCCCATCGTCACGTTTGAAGACGTGCCGGGCTTTATGCCCGGTACGGCGCAGGAACATGGCGGCATCATCCGTCACGGGGCCAAGCTGCTTTACGCCTACTGCGAAGCGACCGTGCCCAAGATCACCGTCATCACGCGTAAGGCTTATGGCGGCGCGTACTGCGTGATGAGCAGCAAGCACATCCGTGGCGATGTGAACCTGGCCTGGCCCTCGGCGGAAATCGCGGTGATGGGACCAGAGGGAGCAGTCAATATCATCTTCCGCAAGGAGATTGAAAAAGCCGCCGATCCAGAAGCCAAGCGACAGGAACTCATCGCCTTGTATCGCGAGCAATTTGCCAACCCGTACGTCGCCGCCTCACGCGGCTATCTCGACGACGTGATCGAGCCGCGTGAGACGAGGCCGCGCTTGATCAATGCGCTAGAGATGTTGCAGAACAAGCGGGACACGAATCCGCACAAGAAGCACGGGAACATTCCATTGTAGATTTCTGTTTCTAGATTGATGATTTTGGGTCGCGCGTCAGTCTAAAATCAGAAATCAGCAATCTACAGTCGAGGGGAGCAGGGGGCAATATGACTATCTATTGGCGAAACTTGCTCCTGGCGTTTTGCATGGCATTGGTAGCTTGCCAACAAACTGCGCCCATCGTCGTCGTCCCGCCGCCAACGGTTGCGCCGACTGCGCCGCCTACACTCGCGCCGGTTCGCGTGTACGTCAGCGGTGCGGTCGCCACGCCGGGCGTGTATACGCTTCCGCCCAGAAGTTTGGTGGACGATGCTGTGAAAGCCGCAGGCGGCCCAACGTCAGAGGCGGACCTTGATCACATCAATCTAGCGCAAGAGGTGCGGGATCAAGAACAGATTCACGTGCCGCGCAAGGGCGAAGCAGAACAGGTACAACCCATACTGCCTGCGCCGGGCGGCGAGCCAGCCACACCTGTCACGCCGACGGGAAAGCGTATCAACATTAACACGGCAACACTCGCTGAATTGGACTCGTTGCCCAAAATCGGCCCGAGTATTGCGCAGCGCATCATTGACTATCGAGCCAAGAACGGGCCGTTCAAGAAAATTGAGGACATCAAGAACGTCAGCGGCATCGGCGACGCAACGTTCGAGGCGCTGAAGGACTCGATTACTGTCGAGCCATGATAAGTGGGCAGTGGACGATGGTCAGTGATTAGAAGCCGCTTCTCGCCAGAACTGACCACTGACCGCCGTCCATTGACTACTGCCAGGAGAGTAATGTTCACGAAAGTATTGATCGCCAATCGAGGAGAAATCGCCGTAAGAATCATCCGCGCCTGCCGCGAGCTGGGCATCAAGACAGTCGCCATATACTCGGATGCGGATCGCGGTGCGCTGCACGTGCGCTACGCCGACGAAGCATATTGCATCGGCCCCGCGCCCGCGCGCGATAGCTACCTGCGCATTGACCGCGTCATAGACACAGCCAAGCGTTCCGGTGCAGACGCGATTCATCCGGGCTATGGTTTTTTGGCCGAGCGGCCCGAGTTCGCCATGGTGTGTGCAGAGATGGGCATTGCGTTCATCGGGCCGCCTGCTTCGGCCATCGGCGCGATGGGTGACAAGGCCGTGGCGCGCATGACGGTGCAAAAGGCTGGCGTGCCCGTTGTGCCCGGCACCGAAGGTGAAGGCGGCCTGCGCGATGAAGAGATTTTGGCCGTCGCGCCATCCATCGGCTTTCCGCTCCTGGTCAAAGCTACGGCGGGCGGCGGCGGCAAAGGGATGCGCATCGTCGAGCGCTTTGAGGATCTGCCGCGCGCGCTGGCTTCCGCCCGGCGCGAAGCTGAAGCCGCATTTGGCGATGGCGCCGTGTATCTGGAAAAAGCCGTCGAGGGCGCGCGGCACATCGAAATCCAACTGCTGGCCGATCAGCACGGCAACTGCATCCACCTGGGCGAGCGCGAGTGTTCCATCCAGAGGCGGCATCAAAAGCTGCTCGAAGAAGCCCCCTCCCCCATCATGGACGAAGAGCTGCGTCGGCGCATGGGCGAAGTCGCCGTGCGCGCCGCACAGGCCGTCAACTATTCGAATGCTGGCACGATTGAATTTCTGGTGGACAAGGACAAGAACTTTTACTTTTTGGAGATGAACACGCGCCTCCAAGTCGAACACCCGGTCACCGAAACGGTCACGGGCGTGGACATTGTCAAAGAGCAAATCCGCATTGCGCGCGGTCGCAAGTTGCGCTATTCCCAAGAGGACATTCGGCTCAACGGCTGGGCCATCGAATGCCGCATCAACGCCGAAGACCCGTTCAATAATTTCATCCCGTCCACCGGGCGCATCAGCATGCTCCGGCGGCCTGCCGGACCCGGTGTGCGAATTGACAGTGGTGTGGACACCGGCTCCGAGATCACACCCTATTATGACTCGCTGCTGTCCAAGCTCATCGTCTGGGGCGAGACGCGTGGCGAGGCTATCGTCAGGACGCGCCGCGCCTTGCGCGAGTACCGCGTCCTGGGCATCAAGACGAACATCCCATTCCACCAGGCCATCATGGAAAGTCACCGCTTCCACGGCGGCCAGTTCGACACGACGTTTGTCGAGCAGCGTTTTTCAATTGACGAAAACATTCCAGAAGACCTGCCGCGCGTGGCCGCCATCGCGGCGACGCTGGTGGAGCATCAGCGTGGGCAGCAGGCCGCGCAAATGGTGCGTGGCCCATCGCGCGACGTGAGCAACTGGAAGCTGGCCGGGCGAAGCGAGCGAATGAAAAAGTGATCGGTGATCAGTCATCGGTAATCAGAGCGAACCGGGGAGAACCAGACGTGGAACTGGAACGCCGACTTTGATCGGCAGCCTGACGGAGAAGACATTATGAAATACTCAACGACAGTTGGCGACAAGACGTTTATCATTGATGTGAACCGTGACGGCGAAGTGACCGTGGACGAGCAGGTCGTCCCAGTGGATTTCCTTCCGATTGACCGGGTCACAGCATACTCGCTGCTGCTTGACAACAACTCGTACGAGGTGATCGTGAATGAGGAAGGCAACGGGTACCAGGTGTTGGTGCTGGGTCATTTGTTCACCGTGCGCGTCGAAGACGAGCGGGCGCAACGGCTGGCCCAGGCTTCGCGCGGGTTCATTCCGGGCAGCGGCGAAATCCAAATCAAAGCGCCGATGCCAGGACTGATCGTCGCCGTGCCGGCGGTCGAGGGGCAGATCGTCAAGCGCGGCGACGTGCTGGTCGTGCTGGAATCCATGAAGATGGAAAACGAGCTCAAAGCCCCGCGCGATGGAAGCGTGACCGCCGTGCGCGTCCAGACCCGCCAGAGTGTGGAACAGAATCAGGCGCTCGTCACGATCGCGTGAGAGCGGGCCTGGCCGGTTGGCATCTTGCGATTCAATGATTCCTGTCTGGAGTGTGAAATGCTTGCTTCGATCAACATCACCTCAACCGAATTTCAATCCCGCGCTGCCAAGTTGCTCGAACACGTTCGAGCGCAAGACCTGAGCGGCGTGGTCTTGTTTGACAATTACTACATCTTGTATTTTACCGGCTTTGCCTTCATCCCCACGGAGCGCCCCATCGCGTTTGTGATGAACGCCCAGGGCGACAGGGCCATGTTCGTGCCTTGCCTCGAAGTCGAGCACGCCCAATCGAAAACCGGTTTTGAGCGCGTGGATCATTACGTCGAATATCCATACGAGCCTCACCCCGCGTACCTCCTCAAGAAAACGCTGGACGACATGGGCATCCGGAGCAAAATCGGCACAGACAGCGACGGCTATCCCTGGATTCTGGGCTATCGCGGCCCGTCGCTTTCCGAACTGACCGGCGGAACGGTCGTGCGCGTCACGGGTTTCGTCGAAGACATGCTGATGATCAAGAGCCAGGCCGAGATTGCCCTCATCCGCGAAAGCGTCAAGTGGGGCAACCTCGCTCATCGCCTGCTGCAACGTTACACGCGCGTCGGCGCGACCGAGACCGAGGTTAGCCTGCGCGCGAGCAACGAAGCGACGCTGGCAATGCTGGATACGCTGGGGCCGCTCTATCGAGCGCAAAGCTTGTTTGAAGATGGAGCGAGCGCGGGCTATCGCGGTCAGATCGGGCGCAACGCCGCCATTCCGCATTCGCTTGCCAACAACATCACTTTTCAGCCGGGCGACGTGCTCGTGACCGGCGCGGGCGCGCCGATGTGGGGCTACAATTCCGAGCTGGAACGCACCATGATCGTCGGCCAGCCTTCCGATCAGCAGCGCTGGATGTTCGAGCACATGAAGAAAGCGCAGGAGGCCGCGTTTGATGCGTTGCGTCCCGGCGCACAGTGCGCGGACGTGGATCGAGCGGTGCGGAAATACTATGAAGACAATGACCTGATGAAATTCTGTAAGCACCACTCGGGTCACGCCATCGGCCTGCGGTATCACGAGGGACCATTCCTCGACCTGGGCGATCACTCGCTCATCCAGCCCGGCATAGTGTTCACCATCGAGCCGGGCCTGTACGCGCCCGACCTGGGCGGTTTTCGCCACTCGGATACGGTGGTGATCACGCAAGACGGCGTCGAGATTCTGACGTATTATCCGCGCGACCTGGAGAGCCTCGTCATTCCCGCCTGACCGAGGGAGCAATACGTCTATCCCCATCCGCAGGAAGCGGCAGGCCATACGGAACAAAGTGGCGCGCGCTCATGACGTTGCCGCTCGCATCCGTCCGCGCAGCCTTGCGCCTTGCAGGCCAACTTGTGGTAAAATCCATCATGACTAAACCAACGGAGTGAATCAGCGTGGAAGAACTCGTGCCTCGTCTCATCGAAATGGAAACCAAGCTCACGGGCATTCTGGACCGTCTTTGACATCGCCGGCAAACAGAAGCGGATACAAGAACTGGAGCGCCAATCGTCGGCGGCAGATTTTTGGAACGACCCCGAAGCCGCCCAGACGACGATGCGCGAACTTACCACACTGCGCGGAGATGTGGAAAGCTGGCTGCGTCTGCACAAGCAGGTGCACGATGCCCGCGAGCTGCTCGACCTGGCGATGGCCGAAGCCGACGAGTCGCTGGGCAATGAAGTCGCCGCCGAAGTAGAGCGGCTCGCCGCCGAACTCGAACAGCGCGAGTTCAGACTATTGCTGTCTGGCTCGCACGACCGGGGCGGCGCGATCCTCGCCATTCATGCGGGAGCGGGCGGCACAGATGCATCCGATTGGGCTGCAATGTTGCTGCGCATGTACCTGCGTTGGGCAGAAGCGCGCGGCTTCAAGTGTGACATTATTGACCAGATGGATGGCGACGAGGCCGGCATCAAAAGCGTGACGGCCACCGTAGATGGCGAATTTGCCTACGGCTATCTGCACGCCGAGCGCGGCGTCCATCGTCTGGTGCGACTTTCGCCGTTCGATGCAGCGCATCGCCGGCACACCTCATTCGCACTCGTCGAGGTATGGCCGCAGATCGGCGAAGACAGCGAAATCGTCATTCGACCGACCGACATTCAAATTGACACTTTTCGATCCTCTTCAGCAGGCGGACAACACATGCAGAAAAACGAGACGGCGGTCCGCATCACTCACCTACCCACTGGTCTTGTGGTCTCGTGTCAGAACGAGCGCAGTCAGACACAGAACCGCGAAAACGCCATGAAGGTCTTGCGCGCACGCCTGGCGGAGCTGGAAGAGCAAATGCGGCGCGAGCA
>Ga0315268_10009422_pt1 | contig 10136 bp, 14 predicted proteins | sample C1_top_MG_FD_204535 | JGI IMG/M metagenome (GOLD analysis project Ga0315268, IMG submission 204535) | Sediment microbial communities from Yellowstone Lake, YNP, Wyoming, USA - C1_top | ecosystem: Environmental > Aquatic > Freshwater > Lake > Sediment | place: USA: Wyoming | collected 2017-08-01 | reverse complement strand
TTGAGCATGCGAAGGAAATAGGTGAATATGATGATAAAAACACACATTGTTCGGATTAATCCACCTCCGTCTGATGAACGATGCGAGTGTTGTGGAAGGCACGTTAGCGAACTGAAACCCTTTGGTGGACCGGGTGATCCGCTTGTCGGTGATTTCAGCGGCGCTTTATTGGCAAAACATTTTCGTCGTATATGCAGCGAAGAACAAGTTGATGCTAGCTGGGAGTGCAGGGATTGCTTCGTGTTGAGTGATGAAGAATTTAGAAAAATCTATTTTAGATTAGACACTAAAAATAAGAATGCGGGGGCGGTAACTGAATGAAGAACAAAATCGAACGTTATGCAATAACTACGCAACATAGGGACGACTTGTATACGTTGTTGTCACAATGTATTTAACAATATCAACTCATGAATATTAATAGAGTCTAACTATGATTTCATGGTATCCAATTTGGAAACATATGCACACCGTAACTGGTAAACCTGTCGAAAAAAGAGCAATCATAGAAATCGTGTCCTATTATGAAAATCAGATTGAAAAAGTAATTCGCCAAAGTGAGATAGAACTTGAGATACTAAACCAACAGAGGAAAACTCAAGGTCTCTACCAGAAAAACCGGATTGACTACGAATGCGTACAAAATGCCATAAAAACTATAAATCCGTCCGCCAATGCTCTCCCGTCTGAACAGACAGGAGGCATGATATCAAAACAAGAAAAAATTGAGAAGCATTCGCAAAAAGAGAATGTTCTCACGGAGGTAGCATAATGAACGAAGAAATACTCGAAAAATATTGGCAATATCTCCGTCGAGAATACCGAAAGACTCACACACAAAAAAACTACTACCGCTTTGTCAGGAAGTTTCTCAAATGGATTGAAGAAACCAAGGGAAAAACCTACACGGAACTAACACCAGCGGACACAAAGGACTACAAAGCATACTGCGTTAAGTCATTCAAAGTAAATGGCAACGTAGGACGACTGAATGCAGTGAACAACTTCGTTCATGAATTCTTGGGCAAAAAAAAGCTCAGAATAACTGCACCAAAGAGCGAAGAAATCCAAAAAGATGTCCTGGACAGTGAAGAACTCGAAAGATATAAGAACGGTGCCCAAACACCACTTGAAAAACTCATCGTGACATACCAAATTGAGGCATATCTCAGACCCAGCGACTTCTACAATCTCAGGATATCACGGCATAACAAGAAAACACAGATAGTATACACAGATGATTCGAAAACAGGAAACACTAGAGTCATACTAACACCCAATATGGAGAAAGCATACGATGAATATCTACTCCATAGGACCAAGCCAAAACGTGAAGAAGATGAAGACAAGCTGATCATCGTCGATAAAGGAAGCAACTATGGACTTGCGCCATCACCAGATTCTGACTTCATCTACAGACAGACAAAAAAGATCGCCGCGCGTGCTGGATTCAATAGAAGTGTCTATCCGTATCTCATAAAACCCAGCGCGATCACCGATGCTTTCAATAGACAAGTAAACCCAAAGATTATCAGAAAACAAGCACGACACAAAAACATAGAGACTACATTACGATATGATCAAACAAGCGATGAAATGGCAAAGGAATACTTCAATCGAACACAGAAACAACTCAACATGGACAATCTAACGCCAGAGGATAAAGCGAAGGTCTGGCTCGACAAGCTCCTCGTCGGTGAGATCGACCTTAAAACATTTAAAACAGGATTGGATGTCCTGTTACCAGACAAGCGGAAGGGTGAAGACATTGGCTACATCTAAGCGCGGTGTCTTACCCCCAAGCAGAACGTCTAAAACGTTGGGCCAGTGGTCTAGTGGTTATGACGTCGCGCTTACAACGCGGAGATCGCCTGTTCAATTCCGGCCTGGCCCACTTTCCCCTTCACACTTCACTAACAACAACTAGACAGAGAATTAAAAACATCAATACTCAGTGATAGAGGGATATTTTTTTAGATTTCTGTGTGCGATATATTGTCTTGCGATGTCACCACTCAACAATGCTCGATAAACTCCCTGACTAATGAATAGGAACGTCTCAACACCAGTATTACCCACAAAGAGAGCATTTCTACACAAAAATGGACTTGCTACTTTTTTTGATACTATTAATCAAGGATAGCAACCTTGATGGTATCATTTATTTCAACAATCGCTCCTTCCGTTCGTTTACCCAAACTGCAATTCACTACAGTCGTATTCGCCAATTTTGTTACCCCTGGATTCTCATGGATATGTCCGCATAATAATAATCGAGGTTTACGTGTATCAATAAGGGTTCTTAGTTCTTTGCTTCCCCCGTGACTACCTATAAATATTTTATCTTGTAATTTGAACGGTGGGAAGTGTGTTACCAGAACGCTTGTTTTATCAAGAATATTCATCAAAGATTTCTTCTCAGCACCTTCAATAATAGTAATATCAACGATGGGAGATGGGATTTCACGTCCGATTCCTACAAATGGGATAACCTGGATTACCACCTGTCTCATATGAAGATAGATTGCATTACTATCTATGATTCCTTGGTCTACATCAAATGTATCGATATTCCCCGGAATCGCGAATGTCTTCACTGGTATCTGATTGAGAAGGTTTGTCGCTATTTCACCTGGTCCAAACTGAGTGATATCCCCACAGAGCACTACTAAATCAGGACTGTATTCTCTAACATTTTTCAGGACAAGATTCAAGCGATATTGAGATCCATGGATATCGGCGACAGCAAGAATTTTCATAGACCTAGGAATTCAACCATTGATTAATAATACTGTTGCGTTAAACGAAGTATGATAAAAAAATAAGAAGAGAGGGATTAGTGGCTGTCTTGTTTCAGATTAAACAAGTCAGCAATAGTATCTTCTAAAAATATTTCTGAGAATTTTTCAGTAAATTCTCTGCTAAGTTCCATGGGTTTTTCCCTTCCTCTCCTTCTCCTTCGTATTCTAAATCGAATCGTTTGTATAAATAATTTACTTTAATGTAATGTTTTCCTCGGTGTTCACCGTAAGACTCTGTTCTTTTCTCCTCTCAGGAAAGATATTAATAACACCTTCTTTGATAGAGGGCTACAAATTCATCAGAATGAATTAAAGGGACGTTATGACAAAAGAAGAAGAAATCACCCGAAACCTTACCTTAATTGAATACTATAAACAGCAGCTAGAATCCATTGATATCCAACTCCAGTATTTGCAATCGACCCTTGCGGATTATCAACGTGCAAAAATAACCATAGGGCAATTGAATACCGTAGATGATAACTCGGAGCTCCTTATCCCTGTTGGTGCAGGAACTTTTGTTAATGGTTCTCTGAAAAACACATCGAATGTTCTAATCGGTGTTGGAGCAGGGATTGTCATCGAAAAAACAGTTGACGAAGCAGTAATTAAACTCGAGGAGCGGATTAAACGAATACAAGAAAACCTTGAAAAGATGGTTTCGCTGGGGCAGAAGATACAATCTGATGCGGAAGAATTATCACACAAAACGCAACAGATGATGGAAGAAACACAGCGATAAAAGAAGTGTCCTGAGGACGGGTATGTTTGATTTTCTCAAAAAGAAATTGAAACTCTTTGAAAAAAATATTGAAGCGGAAATCGAATCTGAGCTAAGGAAAGAAGAGAAACACGAAAAAAATTTTCATGAAGATTCTCAGAAACAATCTATCCAGATCAGTGCACCTGTAAAATCAGTAGATGCACCGCCAGTAGCTCCTTTAATAAAAGAAGAGGCAGAACCTGTAGTTATTCGGAAACGAACGCTCCGTACTCAAAAACGAGTAAGCAATGAAAAAAGAGAGCGAGATAAACAAATCGATAAACAGATTGAGGAAAGCATTGAAAGTGAACTGCAGCGTGTTCTGCAAACCAGAAAGAGCATTGAAGAAGCAGTATATACTGAGAAAAAACCCTCATGGACAATTGACGAAAAGAAACTTGATGAGTTGCTCTGGGATTTGGAGATGGGGTTACTCGAAGCTGATGTTGCCTATTCTGTGATTGACTCGATTAAGAAAGACGTCAAACAGGAAATTAAAAGAGTCCCGTTTGATAAAGGGAAAGCAGGAAACCTTATTGAGATAGTTTTAAAGAACGCGATTGGACATGTTCTCAAGTCTAATAACTTTGATTTTGACAAGTTTATCGAAGAGCGGAAAAAACCGATTGTGTTAATGTTTGTTGGAGTGAATGGAACCGGGAAAACCCTTTCTATTGCTAAGATTGCATTCCAACTGCATAAATTAGGGAAAACCTGTGTGATGGCAGCAGGGGATACGTTCCGAGCTGGAGCAATCGAACAGCTTTCGATTCATGCGGATAATCTTGGTGTGAAAATCGTTAAACATGGGCCAGGTTCAGATCCAGCTGCGGTGGCCTTTGATGCGATCGAACATGCAAAAGCCAAACATAAAGACATAGTACTCCTTGATACAGCTGGTCGAATGCAGACGAACTCGAATCTTATGGATGAAATGGCAAAAATTAAAAGAGTCGCTAAACCAGATATGATTATTTTTGTTGGTGATGCGTTATCAGGAAACGATGCAGTCGAGCAAGCGAAGCGGTTCAACGAAGTAGTTGGTATTGATGGAGTGATTCTTACGAAAGTCGATGCGGATGCAAAAGGAGGAAGCTCCTTATCTATCGCCTATACGATTGGAAAGCCATTGCTTTTTATTGGGGTCGGTCAAGGATATGAAGATCAGATATCGTTTAATCCTGAGTGGATGGTTCAACATATTTTTGAGAAATAATTTACACTAGTATTATCGTCCCATCAAAGGATTGGCCAATGAGAGCTTTTTCAAGTTGATCGAGTCGTTTTCCATTGACAATATAGGTTGTTATTTTTGATCGTTTAATAATCTCCAATGCAGGTTCATCCATAAAAATATTTTTTCCCGCTGCACCCCAGATTGTGCCGTATTGAGTAATTAAACTATCTATAGTCACTTTCTTAAGTTGTTTCGCATCCTTATATTTATTTGGATCTTTATCGTAAATACCGTCGACGTTTGTTGCATTTACAAATCGAACCGCCTTGGTTTTTTCAGCAAGTTCTGCACCAACAAGATCTGTGCTGTGTTTTGGATCTGTCCCCCCCATCACGACGATCGGGAAATTTAGTTTTATCGCTTCGTTGGTTATGTGAGGAATCTCTTTATTAGAAATTCCTATGAGATTTGTGATAATCCTTGCGTTTACCCGTGTTACATCAATTCCTATTAAATCTAATGTATCTTCATCAAATCTGAGTTCTCGTCCTAGTTGAATGTATCGTCGTGCGATGTTTCCTCCACCGACGATAACATAGAGTTTATATTCATCACTAATTTTTTTGAAAAGAGTAGCGAGTTTTTTAAGGAAAAGCGCATCAGCCTCATCAGAAAGAACCACTGATCCTCCTATAGACACCACAACGGTTTTCATAAAGCTGAGAATCCTTTTGATTTATTTAAATATTATACAGAAAAAAGAATTACGCGACTTCGATGCCGCCTTGGCTTTGCCCTTTCTTCGGATCGGAACCAAGACGTACTTGCGGTAGTGGAATCGGCGGTGGTAGACCTAGGTCTTTTGCGATACCAACTGCTTCAGGGACACATGTGTGCATGACTGCTGTATGAATATTACTTGCAAATTGATCAGGCAACTTACGAGTATCCTGCCATTGTTTCGCAAGTTGCTTTGCATCATCTTCCTCACAGATAATCGTCCCTTCTAGTTTGATCATCCCTATCGATCCGTAACTTGCTGTGTATTGATATTCTATAGTAAGATGTTTCTCTGCATTGCTAATAACTTGAGATATCTGACTGTTATGATCGATACGAATCTGTTTGGGCTTATCGTCGGGTTCTACATAGCGTCGTGCTTCGATCGACTTCAGTTTAATTGTTTTGATTAACATATCGAGCACCATAACAGAAAACTACCTTTTACGTCTTTCGTTTCCTTGGAATAAATATTTAATAGCATATTAAAAATATAGGAGTAATATGGCAATAAAATCTATTAAACACTTTTTCATAACTGGTTCAGAGTTCTATGAAAAACATGAAAGTCGCGATGTATTATAATAACAACGACGTTCGCATCGAAGAAATGCCGGTTCCATTGATTAGTGATAATGAGCTTCTAGTGAAAGTAAAGGCAAGCGGTATCTGTGGTAGTGACGTCATGGAGTGGTACCGTATTAAGAAAGCACCTCGGATCCTTGGTCATGAAATTGCTGGGGATATCGTTGAGATTGGGAAAAACGTAAGGAAGTATAAGATTGGCGATCGGGTTTTTGTTTCTCATCATGTTCCCTGTTATATGTGTAAATTTTGTCTAAATAACCAACAGACTTTATGTCATACCTTACATTCTACGAATTTTTATCCAGGTGGCTTTGCAGAGTATCTAAGAATCCCAGAAATCAATGTTAATAGAGGAGTGTTTGTCCTGCCTAAAGAAATGTCCTATGATGAAGGTGTCTTTATCGAGCCTTTAGCCTGTGTAGTAAGGGGACTCAAAACCGCTGAGATGAAACCAGGACAAACCATTCTTATCATTGGTAGTGGAATAGCAGGGCTACTTCAAATAAAGTTAGTTAAAGCCTGGAAAGCAAGGAAAATCCTAGCAACCGATATCGAGGAATATCGATTAAAAGCAGCAAAAAAGTTTGGTGCAGATGTAGTCATAAACGCAAAAGATGATGTACCTGAGCTGGTTAAAAAACACAATGATGGAAAACTTGCGGACCTTGTAATTATATGTACTGGTGTCGTGTTAGCTATAAAACAAGCACTTAAATCGGTGGAGAGCGGCGGTACCATTCTTTTCTTCGCACCAACAGAGCCTAACGTAGATATACCATTCCCACTGTTTGATCTATGGAACAAGCAAATAACAATGGTTTCTACCTACGCGGGAAGCCCAGAGGACATCAACACTGCAATAGATTTAATCAAATCTAAGAAAGTCAATGTTTTAGACATGATATCTCATATCCTTCCTCTTTCAGAAGCAGCAAAAGGATTTCAGCTTGTCGCACAAGCAAAAGACTCCATGAAAGTGATTCTTAAACCGTAATAAAAAATATTCATCCTTCCTTATTGAAAGTTTATAACTCTGCATTTTATTCTCGTCTGCGATGAAAAAATTAAAGGCTATTTGGGAACTCATGCGTCTTGGGCATGGAGTGATGCTGTTCATTGCGATCCTCATTGGCTCCCTTATCTCTCAAAAAACACTTTTTAATAACCTGAATCTCCCACTTTTGAATATCTTCCTAACGTTCTTTACCGCGCTTTTTTTAGAAGCAAGTACCTTCGCACTGAATGACTACTATGATTTAGAGATTGACCGGATCAATAAACGAACAGACCGTCCTCTAGTCCGAGGTGATCTCTCCCCAAAAACAGCATTAAACATTTTTTATCTCTTATTCCCGCTTGGGCTTCTCTGCTCCTATTTTGTAAATATGACCTGTTTTCTCATTGCTGTCATCACAGCCTTAATATCTGTCCTATATGATGCCAAAATGAAAAAAATTAAACTGATTGGCAACTTTTATATCGCGTATATCATGGCGATCCCCTTTGTTTTTGGAGGAGCAACAGTCCTTGGGAACAACGCATTTTCACTTAAGGCCATTAACCCGGTAATCTATGTTATCGCACTCATCGCGTTTCTTACAGGAGCGGGTCGAGAAATCATGAAGGATGTCATGGATTTTGAAGGCGACAAGAGACAGGGGGTCAAATCGCTCCCGCGATATATCGGTATACGTGCCTCGAACGGTATTGCAGCAATCTTCTATCTGTGTGCAATCGCGCTTAGTTTCCTGCCGTTCTTTCTTGCAGATTTTGGGGTATATTATCAGAACATAACCTATTTTATCCTGATATTTATCACAGATACGATGTTACTGAGTACATGTCTTCAACTGGTTTTCAAGAAACAACCGAACATGAAATTTCATCGGAAATATACACTTGCTGCAATTTTCATCGGGCTTCTTGCGTTCCTGGTTGGAGCATTTATCGGAGGATGAAGAACCATGTTTCAAAGTGATGTCGTCGGGGTTGCTGCAGTCTATATTTATGTAGTCGCATTAATCGTATTTACCGAAAAAGTGTTTTCAAAAAAATACCCAGTGCAGAGCAGAAAATTCCTTCATATCATGACCGGGAATATCGCGTTCATCCTTCCCTTGTTTGAGACCAGGGAGATTATGGCGTTTCTTGCTGCTGGTCCGTTTATTCTGTTTACGTTTCTTATGAGCCCGTATTCGCCTATCAAATCGATGCGGGGGAAAACCTCTGAAGCGGGACATGGGTTGGGTTTGGTGTACTATGCGATTACCTGGGCTATCCTTGCGTATGTGTTTTTTGATCATCGGGAGATCATTGCAATGGGGATCCTTGCGATGTCCTATGGGGATGGTCTGGCGTCATTGATTGGGATTAAATACGGAAAACGGAAATACACGGTTTTCGAAGATACGAAAAGTTATGTTGGTTCATTAGCGATGTTTTTATGTACGTTTCTGTTATTGGTGATTGCTGTCGTGTTTTACGCGGAGCCACTAACGACGCGTGCTGTAGCGTATTTACTCTGTATGGCCGGAGTTGCGACCGTGGTTGAGGGTATTACCCCGCTAGGTCTTGATAATCTCTCGGTGCCGTTTGTTACTGCAGTGATGTATTGGTTCTTTTTGGCGGGGTGACATGCGGCTGATCATTGTGGATGGTCTTGATGGTGTCGGCAAAGACACGCATGCCCAGTTGATCAAGCAACGATATGAGAAAAAAGAGGAAAAAGTGATTGTTCGATCCCATCCAGAATCAGATAATTTCTACGGAAGGACCGCAAAGAAAGCATTGCTTGGTCAAGGGAAAATCGATCGCCTGAAAGCATCATTGTTCTATGCAATGGATGTTATGTATTCCCTGCGGCGATATTATCGGAAACCGACCTGTGATACGCTGATAATGGTACGGTATCTAATGGGGACGGCATATCTACCAAGACGATTAACGAAAACCGGGTATCGATTTTTTGAAAAACTGGTTCCTACATCCAAATACATGTTTTTTTTAGATGCGAAACCAGAGGAATTGGTTGAGCGTATTAAGCAGAGGAATGAAACCGAGATGTTTGAGACACAGGAAGCGTTTCTGAAAGTGCGAGCAAAAGCGTTAGATTTAGCGCAGGGTTGGTATATTATCAACACTGGTCAATCAATAGAACAAACATATAGTGCTATTGAGAAAGTATTAGATAAGCTCGATAGAGAACATGTTTCATAGGTTGCTTGCTATTTTAGCACCCATCTATTTATTAAATAATACCACCAGCACCAAGAAGTTTTATAACAACCTCATCAAGGCCAGGAACCGTATCGAATTTTTTCACTTCCGATGGATATACCCACCGGTACTCCTCATGTTCCCAATCAAGACGAACAAGTTCTTTTGACCTAATATGAAAAAGGAACGGATATACAATCCAGTCATATCTTCTCCCAGTATAGGTATCAGAAAATTCAATCGGATCTCCTTTACAAATGAGCTCCAATGCATCCAAACTAATTCCTGCCTCTTCCTGAATCTCCTTAACTGCAGTGTTATAGGGGTCTTCGAGTTCTTCAATATACCCAGCAACACCCCCCCACAAACCACGGTAAGTTCCCACCAGATTACTTCGTTTCAAAAGAAGGATTTTCCCGTCATGCTCTAAAAGACACGTTACCACCTTCGGCATTGTACAACGACTCCGTATTCATCCCAGCTTATAGTCGAATTGCACCTCGTCAAACTCAGAAGAGAGATTCAGCAACGTCTCTATTGGTTCTCCTTTCAAGGATACCTCAAAGAACGCGGTGACGTATGTTCTTGTGATATTGACCATACGTTTCGGTGCTATCGAACCAAATGAAAGAAGCTTTGGAGGGATCAAAGGAAGAAGATGAGAAAGAAGAATTCCGACGTCTGTAAACGCGTAATGCGTTGAGCCTAAAATATTCATTTTAAACGTGTCATTGGTTGTGTGATTCCACAGGTACATAATTGTTGAATCGTTCGCTAGATGTGCCTCCGCAAACATAAAGAGAAATGGTAC
>Ga0315268_10009421_pt1 | contig 10136 bp, 7 predicted proteins | sample C1_top_MG_FD_204535 | JGI IMG/M metagenome (GOLD analysis project Ga0315268, IMG submission 204535) | Sediment microbial communities from Yellowstone Lake, YNP, Wyoming, USA - C1_top | ecosystem: Environmental > Aquatic > Freshwater > Lake > Sediment | place: USA: Wyoming | collected 2017-08-01 | reverse complement strand
TGTCGAAATAGGCGAGATCGGTGGTGGCAGAGGTGCCGTTCTCGAGCTTTTGGGTCAGTTGCGCGAGGTTGCCGGTACTGCAGTCCGGTATGGTACCGACACGGCTGCGCATGAGTTGGCCCGCTCCGATCACGGCTATGGTGGTGGGTTTGCCGATGACGTAGCTGCTGTCTTTGCAGTTGGTCGAGTAGTTGATGATCGCTTCGATGTCGTCCGCGCTGCCGGTATCGCCTGCATCGAAGAAGTCGGTGATGTTGCCGTAGTCGTCGTATACCTGGGCGGTGTAGGTGCTCTTGTCTCCCTGCCCGCCTTCATAGAAATGGCGCTCGGTTTTGGTGAGCATGGGGAAGAGTGTGGCGGTGGTGCTGCCGCCAACATCGACATTGTCTATCGCGACATCGCTGCCGGGATTATTAATGTCACGCAGGCGCCAGGTGTTGATGCTCTCAATGTATTTACTGCCATTGCCATCTGTTGTCAGCGCGGATAGCTCCAGTCCCTTGCCGTAGTAGTTGCCGTTGAAGTAGCTGCTAATGGCTTTGCGGTAGACGGAGTTGTCGGTGCTGTCGCGCTGTTCTTCAATCACTTTGGCGAAGCCGTAGAAATCGCGTTCCAGGCGATTGTAGTTGCCGCCTTCATAACGGCAGGTTGTTTCCTGCACGTCCACACCGTCGCCCGCGTAGCCGTCATTCACCAGCACCTTGCTCATCACCCAGCGCGACTGCGGCATCGGGTAGGTGTTGCCGGTGCGTTCGTAAGTGGAGACGCTGCCATCGGCGCGGCGGGATGCTGCGAGATACAGCCGGGGTCGTTGTGGTGCCGGATTAGGTTCACCTATCCAATCGTCAACAAAAGCGAGTGCTGCACTCATTCCTGTCCTGAGCCTGGCCGAAGGGCCAGCCGGGTTCGTTCTTCGTTGCAGCGCCGGCAGCGTTCGGTGTAGAGAAATTTTCCTTTGCGTACGTCAAAGCGTTGTTCAGGTACGAGCTTCCATTTATGGAAACCTGTTTGGCAAAGGGTGATGCCTTTGGCGCGGGCTTGCTGGCGGGCCTTGCGGTGGGTGTCAAGGTTGATGATGTTGTTCATTTTCAAGCGTCAGATGAACTGGTACGATCGTTGCAGTTTTGCACTTTAAGCATACATCAACCGATGCCCACGGGGATTCGGCACAGGCTGTCCTTCGTCCTGCGCTGCTTCCAGCCACAATGACATTGCCAGCTTTGCGTTGCTCAAGGCTTCTTCATGTGTTGCGCCGTGCGCCATACAGCCGGGCAGTTCCGGCACGTCGGCGATAAATGCCTGATCCTGCGCGCTCCAGTAAATAATGATTTCGTAGTGATCCATGTTATTCGCCTCCAAGATGATATTTTACAATGACATCGCGCACTTGCCTGACCTGATAGGGCTTGGCCTTTGCACCATCGCGTTGCAGATTGATTTTTTCGATAATACCCGATTTTGAGAACAGGTGATGGCTGCCTCGTACGCGCAAGGCAAAACCAAAATGCGTCAGCAATGTACACAAGTCGTCAAAGGCAATATCGGCATCCGAGCTGCCACGCAAAATGCGGTCTATCAGCTTGTCGCGGCGCGTCATGCGGGTTGCTCTTTACTCATTATTGTTCCTGTTGATCATCATGATGATTATTTGAATGGTTGCTCATTTTCTGTTGCGTTTGATGCCACCCTCACACAGGTCTACCGCCAAGCCGCACAACTCAAGATCGAACCACTGGCGAAACAGGGCCAGGGTGCGCGGTTTCGGCCACTGTGTTTGATCCGTACACCAGCTAAAAAGCTCGCGCTCGAAGAGGGTGGCGTAGATCGCTTCGAGCAACTTTGGATCCACCTTCGGGGAATCCTGCAGCGGTATCAGGTAGGCGGTGTGATCGTCGGCAAGCTGATCCTGCGACGGTTTCAAATATTCGAGTTCATCGGCGGTCAGACTGTCGCGTATTTTTGCCAGCATTCCCGCATCCACTTTAGCGGCCCAGCGCTTGAACGGCTTGGCGGGCCTCACCACCAGCACACTGCGGTTGATGGCATCGTCCAGGAATTGGGCTTCCATCATGTCTGTTTCGCTCCCCTCCTGGCCGGTATCGTGCTTATACTGCGGCGCCTTGCTGTCTGCACGCAAGCACGACCAACAGCATTTCAGAAATCCGATCGTCATCGCTCTCCTTGTTCTGCGTGAGTTGAGGCTGCATTATCCTGTCGAATTATACCAATCTTATCCGGGGAATTTTATGTTGTTGATGTTATTTTCTTTACTTGCACTGCTGCAATGGTGTGTTTGCAACGGACATGGGGTTCGCTTGCTGATAAAACGTTTGATTGTTCGTCTGCGTGCCTTGGTATTTGCACTTGCAATACGGTGGCACCTGCGTGCGCAGCACCGCCCGCACCGGCGGATGGCTGAAAAAGGGTTGGCTGACGAAGAAGGTGTGATTTACCGAACCCGCACAAAGCCCGAATGGGTCAAACAGGAAGTGCTGCGCTTGAAGGCGCTGATGCCGCACACAGGCTGCCGCAAGATTGCGGATTGTTTCAATCGCAGGTTTGAGGTTGCGCGGAAGATGACGGTTGGCAAGACTTACGTTTCCAATATGATTCGTCAGCATTACTACGAGATACAAGTGTTGCGGAAACAAATCAAAAATGCCAAGCCTAAGGCGGTTCCACATAATCTGATCTGGGCGCTTGATCTGACTGGCAAGGCCACGCTCGACGGGCAAACACGGCTGGTGCTGGCTATTCTTGAGCATGGGAGCCGTGCTGCGTTAACGCTTGAGGCAGTGCGCAGCAAGTCGAGCTGGACATTGGTCGGCAAGCTTGTTGCTGCGATCAAGTGCTGTGGCAAACCCGGGATAATCAGGACGGACAACGAGGCTATTTTTACATCGCGCGTGTTTGCGCTTGCGCTGTTTCTGCTGGGCATCCGCCATCAAAAAACCGATCTGCATTGCCCCTGGCAGAACGGGCGGGTGGAGCGGTTCTTTGGTACGCTGAAAGAAAGGCTGGATCGACTCGCGGTTGAATCGTTCGAGGCGCTGAATAGCGCACTGGGCGAGTTCCGCTTCTTCTACACCATGTCAGGCCGCATCAGAATCTTGGCGGGGCTACGCCTGCCGAGGCTTGGGCGGGCGTTAATCCATATACAACAAGATTCAAACAGGAATACTGGTTTGAGGGCTGGGATGGGTTGCTCGCTGGATATTATTTGAGGAGGTAGCAAGCAGACAAGGCAAGATAACAAAAAACCGGCAATATTCAGGGCAGTTTTACAACTGTCCGGGAAACGCTCGTCTGAGTGCTGAAAATTTGGAAAATTCGGGCGGTCGGTTTGGAAAAATCGGTTGAAATTTGTATGTCAGGTATGATTTTTTGGTGCCAGACTCGGAAAAAAACTGAAAAAATCGGGGCTGCGGCATGCGAAACTGCTTGCGGACGGTGCGGACAGGAACCAGCACCCGGAGAAACCAAAAAACTGATCGGCTGACGTAAAATAACGAACATATACGCTTGTAAAAATACCAGTACACGCTAATCTAATGATTTGTAATGATGTTTTTTGCTGGATGTTAAACTTGGGTTAAACTGCAAGCTAAGTTACAATCCCGCGCTTCTCCGAATTACATCTTAGCTTGTAAACATGCTGCTCGATTCCTCCCATTCCCGCCCCCGCTACACCAAGCTGATCGGCTCCTCCGATGCCTTGGCATTGGCCGAATACGCCGAGAAACATTCCCCGCTGGTGGTGATAGCCGCAAGCGCCCTGGAGGCGCAGCGGCTGGTTGAGGAAATCCCGTTCTTTTCGCCCAAATTAAGAATCCATCTGCTGCCGGACTGGGAGACCCTGCCCTATGACCATTTCTCACCGCACCAGGATTTGATCTCCGAGCGCCTGGCCACCCTGCACCATATCCGCAGCCAGTCTGTGGATGTGATTGTGGTGCCGATTACCACGGCGCTGTATCCGCTGCCGCCGGTGGAATATCTGGCCGCTTACACTTTCTTTTTGAAGCAGGGCGAGAAGCTGGTGATCAACGATCTGCGCGAGCAGATGACGCTGGCGGGCTACACCCATGTGCAGCAGGTGCTGATACCCGGCGAATATTGCGTGCGCGGCGGGCTGATCGACCTGTTCCCTATGGGCAGTGTGCTGCCTTACCGCATCGACCTGTTTGGCGACGAGATCGACAAGATCGCCACCTTTGACGTGGACACCCAGCGCACGCTGTATCCGGTGCCGGAGATACGTTTGTTGCCAGCGCGCGAGTTTCCGCTGGATGAAAAAGGCCAGGCGCGTTTCCGCCAGAGTTTCCGCGACCGCTTTGAGGGCGACCCTTCCAAGTCGCGCATCTACAAGGATGTGAGCAAGCGCATTGCGCCCTCCGGCATTGAATATTATTTGCCTCTGTTTTTTGAGAAGACCGCAACGCTGTTTGACTACCTGCCTAAGAGTGCGACGCTGTGTTTGCATCGTGATGTGGATGCGGCGATTGCTGCTTTTGCCAAGGATGCGGCCTCGCGTTATAACCTGCTGCGGGGCGATCCGCAACATCCGTTGCTGGAGCCGCATGAGCTGTTTATGAGCGGGGAGAACTTCTTTATTAAGTTGAAAGAGTTTCCGCGCCTCGACATACTTTCCAACTCCGTTCGCCCTGAGCCCGTCGAAGGGCCTTCTGATTCGCCGCCCATGCTTCGACAGGCTCAGCACGAACGGACTCAACCTGATGCAGAAGATAAGTTGGCAAAAAACGTTATCGCCTGCCCCACCTCTGCCCTGCCCGACATCGCAGTCAACCGCCGCGCCGAAATCCCCACACAGGCCTTTGCGAACTTCCTGCAAAGCTTTGATGGCCGCATGCTGCTGCTGGCCGACAGCCTGGGGCGGCGCGAGATTATGGCGGGGTATTTGCAGGGCTATGATTTAACGCCTGTGCTGTGCGACAACTACGCACAATTCTTGACCAGCAAGGATAAATTCATGCTCAGCGTGGCGACGCTATCAAATGGATTTATTCAATATAAACAACAACTTGCAATTATAACCGAAAGCGATCTGTATGCCGCCCAACCGCGCAGCCGTGTGGCTCGCAGCCAGAAGAAGAGCAATGTGGAAGGCATGCTGCGCGACCTTTCCGAGCTCAAGCCGGGCGACCCGGTGGTGCACGAGCAACACGGCATTGCGCGCTATCAGGGGCTGGTGAATCTTGATCTGGGCGAGGGCGAAAACGAATTTTTGCTGCTGGAATATGCGGGCAGCGACAAGCTGTATGTGCCGGTTGCGCAACTGCATGTGATCAGCCGCTACAGTGGAGGCGCATCGGACACCGCACCGCTGCACAAGCTGGGCAGCGGCACCTGGGACAAGGCCAAGCGCCGCGCGATGCAGCAGGTGCGCGACACCGCCGCCGAGCTGCTCAATCTGTATGCGCAGCGCGCCACGCGCAAGGGCCACCAGTTCAAGCTGACCTATCACGACTATGAGGCGTTTGCCGATGGCTTTGGTTTTGAAGAGACACCCGACCAGGCCGCCGCGATCGAAGCGGTGATACTCGACCTGCAATCCGGCAAGCCGATGGACAGGCTGATCTGCGGCGATGTGGGCTTTGGCAAGACCGAGGTCGCGCTGCGCGCGGCGTTTGTCGCGGCGATGGACGGCAAACAGGTGGCGATACTGGTGCCCACCACTCTCTTGGCCGAGCAGCACTTCCAGAATTTTTCCACGCGCTTTGCCGACTGGCCTATAAAAATTGCCGAGCTTTCTCGTTTCAGATCGGCCAAGGAGCAGACACAGGCGCTGAAGGAGATGGAAGACGGCAAGCTGGACATTATCATCGGCACGCACAAGCTGATCCAGAAGGGCATCAACTTCAAGAACCTTGGTCTGGTGATCATCGACGAGGAACACCGTTTTGGCGTGCAACAAAAGGAAAAACTCAAGGCACTGCGCGCCGAGGTGGATGTGCTCACCCTCACCGCCACACCAATTCCGCGCACGCTGGCGATGTCGCTGGAAGGCCTGCGCGATTTCTCGGTGATTGCCACAGCGCCGCAGCGGCGCCTGTCGATCAAGACCTTTGTCAGCAACTACGACCGCGGCGTGATCCGCGAGGCGGTGCTGCGCGAGCTGAAGCGCGGCGGGCAGGTGTATTTCCTGCACAACGAGGTCAGCACCATCCAGAATATACTGGAGAGCCTCACCGACTTGCTGCCCGAGGCGCGCATCCGCGTGGCGCACGGCCAGATGGGCGAGCGCGACCTGGAAGCGGTGATGCGCGACTTCTACCACCAGCGCTTCAACGTGCTGCTGTGCACCACGATTATCGAAACCGGCATCGACATCCCCACCGCCAACACCATCATCATGAACCGCGCCGACAGATTTGGCCTGGCGCAGATGCACCAGCTGCGCGGCCGCGTCGGCCGCTCGCACCATCAGGCTTACGCTTACCTGCTGGTGGACAGCATGGAAGGCCTCACCGCGCAGGCGGAGAAACGGCTGGAAGCGATCCAGGCGATGGAGCAGCTCGGCAGCGGTTTCTACCTTGCGATGCACGATCTGGAGATACGCGGCGCGGGCGAGGTGCTGGGCGAGTCGCAAAGCGGCGAGATGCAGGAGATTGGTTTCAGCCTCTACACCGACATGCTCAACGCCGCCATCACCTCGCTGCGCCAGGGCCACGAGCCGGACATGGCGCACCCTCTGGGCGTCACCACCGAGATCAACCTGCACACTCCCGCACTGTTGCCCAGCGACTACTGCGGCGACATCCACCAGCGCCTGATGATCTACAAACGCCTGGCAAATTGTAATTCATTAGACGAACTGGACGACATGCATCAGGAACTGATCGACCGCTTCGGCCTGCTGCCGGTGCCCGCCCATGTGCTGCTCGACAGCCACCGCCTGCGCATCATGGCGAAGCCGCTGGGCATCACCAAGGTGGACGCCTCCGCGGATGCGATCCAGATCCAGTTTGTGCCGAATCCGCCGATCGACCCGATGAAGATCATCACGATGATACAGAGCAAACGCCATGTAAAACTGAACGGGCCGGACAAGCTAAAGATTGAGTTAAAGTATGGCGATATGGCGCAGCGGGTGCTGGCGATCAAGAATTTCTTTAAGGAGCTTTCATAGGTTGCGTCACACGCACCATGGTGCGCACGGAGCACCCTACATGAATTTGCAGCATGCAGGGTGTAATCGGCAGGGCACCCAATTTGATTATACTAAGTCACTGATGATAGTATCAGGCTGGTTTAATTAACGAGTCGACATCATGGCCATATCCAGATGCAACAGTTGCGGCACACTCACCGAACATGAACGCGAAATGGTCGGCATGCAAACCAGCTGTGCCCGATGCGAAACATCGACACCGATCTACGACACCGTTTATTTTTTGAGCAAACTGTTCGATCAGTATTTTGCCCAACGCAATGAACTCAAAGCGCTACGTACCACAGCACCCGTATCTACGCCTCAAAATACCGAGGTAGCAGATAGCCTCTTTAATATTCACAATTCAAATTTACTTAGCACAGAAGCCCAGCATAAACCCATCATCGAATGGTTGCGTACTAAAAATGTATCCTCCTCAATAAATATGGATGCAGTTAACACAACAGGTTTTTTTGACGAAGCCGCCGTTGCCATCGGTAACGACTTTGATCTGCTGGGCGAATTCTGCGAACGTATTCGTTTTGCCCAGCAAAAAGAATATACAAGCACCTTAATCCACCTTGATAAGAAAACAGCAGAGGATGCCAAGGCACTCGAGTCCTTTGCACGCAAACTTCACGACTATTCACTTCTTGCCCGTTGCATTGTCAACAGAGAAGAAAAAAACATTCGGCTTATCCTGCAAAATGCGCCCAGTGTCAGGCGTTTTTTCTCTGGTGAATGGCTGGAGTGGCATGCGCTGATGGTATGTCTGCGTATCTGCCAGGAACGTAAAGTTGAGTTTTCCTGTGCGCGAAACCTTACGCTTGAGATGCAGCCTGGCGAGAAACGAGAGATGGACGTATTTTTTCTCATTAACAAAAATCGCCCACTTTATATTGAATGCAAAACCGGAGAATTCCGGCAGGATCTCGACAAATACATCTCACTGCGAAAACGCCTGAACATCGAGTCAAAATATTTCATCCTCTGCATTGCAGACATAGACATGGAGCAAGCCAAGGGGCTAAGTGCGATGCATGGCATGACCTTCGTAAATGCTCAGACGCTGGGCCAGCACCTCTCGACATTAATCTAACAATGCATAAAACAACCCTCGGGTGCAATATGCCTGCCCTGAGCGCAGCCGAAGGGCGTAGCGCCTTGCACCCGAGAGTACGCAACATACGGCGCAATGCCCGCTGCTTGCCTTGCAGACCTGCTTGCAGGCTGCTGAGATAGTCACTTGGCACACAGAGAAGATATTAGTCTTTTCCAATATAATTTTCCTTCCGTATGCTAGCGCACCGAACGCTCTGTCCTGAAGCTGGATATTACAGACTAGAGTGGCTCATGCCTTGCTTCCGGCAGATTTAATTTCCATTTGAATTGACCAAACTGCAACCCGCATAGTCGCGAGGTATATTAACTCTGTATACTCATAGCCATACATTGAAATTTGCTCCCACTTCTGACAAGGGGAAACATAGTGCATCACCATTTCGACAAGCACCTCGGCAAGTGTCTCTCCCCCCTACCGTTCACGATGCTGCGGGCAGGAGTGCTGTCGCATTCGTTTCACATCTCTTTCCCCAACTACGCACTTATCCCATGCTCCACATTTAAGACTTGCCGAAAGGCTGCGCGAAGTGTGCGGAAAATCATGCCCCCGCTATTGCACCTGACGGTACTTCCAGCATGCCCGGCATGACGAGACTGCGCGACTCCCTGGCATCCTTCATCGATCACTCGCCGTTTCGCTGGGTTGTGCTGACGCTCGCTGCTGCGGCGGTTATCGGAACCGCTACCTACATCTATCACGAGATCGACAGTGAGCTCACCACCGTAGAACTGTCGCGACGAGAGGCCGTCGCACAGCTTATGGCTGCCATGCTGACGGAAAAATTCGGGCGCAGCATGGATGTCGCCATTTTTCTCTCCAGTCGCGCACAGTTCAGAAGTCTTGTAGCCGAAAAAAAGTGGGACAAGGCAATCGAAACTCTGCACGACGTGGCCGATAATTTTCCGTATCTCGATCGACTGGTACTCACCGATGCCGGAGGGACGCTACAAGCTGACTTGCCGGCACTGCCCGGCGTGCGCGGGGTCAGCTTTGCATCCCGTGAATGGTTCCGGGGGGTTAGTCGCAACTGGCGGCCTTATCTCTCCCCGGTATATACGCGAGCGGCTGCTCCGCAATACAATGTTTTTGTGATCGCCGTGCCGATCAAAGATACAACCGGCCATGTCGTGGGCATTCTGGGTTTGCAAATCCGTATTGAGAGTCTGCTTGAATGGATTCCGGAAGTCGATACTGGCGCAGAGGCGTTTACCTATATAATAGATTCGAAGGGGCAGATGGTATTTCATACCAAGCACCGGAATCTGGAAAAAATCATCGACCTGTCGGCAAACCCGATTGTGCAAAAACTTTTGCAAGGCGAACAAGGGGTGGAAATCGGATTCGATGCGGCGGAACAGGAAAAATCCATCGTCGCCTACGCGGATGTGCCCGGCTACGGCTGGGGCGTGGTTGTGCAACAACCAACCCGCGCGACTACAGGTCTGGCAGCGAAGGACAGGCTGCTCCGTCAATTATTGGCAGGGTATGGCATTATCCTGTTGCTCGGTGTCATCACGGCGATTTTGACGTTGCGCATTGCCAGCGCACGCCAAAATGCAGAAAATAATCGCCTGATAAAAGCCGATCTTGAGCGGCGCGTAAGCGAGCGCACTGCCGAACTGGAGGCCGCCAACCAGGAGCTTGAGGCATTCAGCTACTCGGTATCGCACGACCTGCGCGCACCGCTGCGCGCGATTGACGGCTTCAGTCAGGGTCGCGGTAGAAATGCTGGTTGCCCAACACCCCCCGCACAGATCCCTGCGAGCGGAATTACCGCACAAGGCTCCTGCCTCGGGTTAGTGACGTAAAACGTTCAGGCGGGTAAGGATGCACCCGCAA
>Ga0315268_10009419_pt1 | contig 10138 bp, 8 predicted proteins | sample C1_top_MG_FD_204535 | JGI IMG/M metagenome (GOLD analysis project Ga0315268, IMG submission 204535) | Sediment microbial communities from Yellowstone Lake, YNP, Wyoming, USA - C1_top | ecosystem: Environmental > Aquatic > Freshwater > Lake > Sediment | place: USA: Wyoming | collected 2017-08-01 | reverse complement strand
TACCCGTATTGATGACAATCTGCGACAAAAGCATGGTAAAAAATCCGAACGAAAATATGTATACACCCAAATGATATGTATGTGTCTTCATAAATGTCAGGAGTATCTGGACGAGAAGGATGATATCCAGGAAAAACACCAGAAACCCTCCGATGAATCCCAGCTCCTCGATAAGTGATGCGAAGATGAAATCCGTGCTTTGTTCGGGCAAAAACCGAAGATGACTTTGCGTGCCCAATCCGAGTCCCCTGCCCATTATCTGTCCGCTTCCGACGGCAATCATAGCCTGAAGTGCATTGTACCCGCTACCGGCAGGATCAAGCGCAGGATTGATGAATGATAGGATACGGGTCTTCTGGAAAGGCAAAAGAATGTGCCAAACGCCCGGAAGTATAAGGAGAAAGACGATACCACTCGTCAACAAAAGCGATAACGGTAATCCACCGCCGATTAACATGGCAACCCATAGGCAGACATAGACGATGCTGCTTCCTAAATCCGGCTGTTTGAATACCAATACGAATGGTACCAAAAAGAGCAGCATATGGATCGGTATGTTCCGGATATTGCGTGGCGAAAATTTGGTCATAAAAAATGAAAATGCCAGAAGAAATAACGGCTTGGAGATTTCGGACGGTTGGATTTGCATCGAGGCTATCTGCACCCACCTGTGTGCACCGCGTATTTGAGGACCGATATACGATAAGACCAAAAGGATATTCCCCAGGATATATGCAAAGGGAGCAAACCACCACAAAAAAACCGGATCTATCTTCGAACAAAAATAGACAAGGGCCAGACCGACGCCGACGTAGATAAGTTGCGTAACGAATAAATCCTTATCGAGGGACAGCAAAACAAACAGCCCGAAGCAACTGAGACAAAAAAGGACGATGATGGTCACCCAATCGATAGTTGAAGTGTTTCTCCCCATGATATCTTTGTTGCCAATGTTTCCGATTTTATATCATCCAGAAGTTTTTCAGACAAGTGCTGGTATTCTTTCGGTAATTCTAACGTTATTGTCTCATGTATTGTACAACCTTTTTCCTTACGCATCATCTGAATCTTCCGTACCAACATACGGGCATCCCCCATCGCCCGTATTTCCTCATCTGCGATGTGTACCTCGTTGGCTGGATACACTCTTTTTCCATTAATCTTCAGATTAAACGCGTTGAGTTCCTCCAAAACGACATTCCACATCTCATCCGGTACGTTTGCATACTCACCGGGTGCATCAAACGATAACGTCACAAGGGGTTGTTTCAACGGAAGATTATCCGATTTTCTTTTTGCCTGTCCGTACGTCACCACCTCACGGGCAAGAATCATCTGTTCCTCTAGAGTATCATCTATAGTTTTTGTATCGGCAATTGGCCAATCCATATGATGGACCGATGACGGATGGTCATACAGATTCTGCCACATCAGTTCTGTGATGAATGGTGTTATCGGAGAAAGCATGGGAATGACCTTGGACAATACCCAACCGAACACTCTCCTGGATGTTACGTCTATACGTATCCGTTGACGGCTCCGGCGAAGATACCATGTGGAAAAATCCGCGATGAATTCTCGAAACAGTCTGCATGCCGCTACCGTATCATACGTATCCATGGCCTTGGTGACATCTACAATCAGCCGGTTTGTCTTGCTTATGACCCATCTGTCAAGTATATGTGTCGATTTCGGGGCAACATGTGATGGCTCCTCGTCTGCATATAATTTATAAAATGTGAATACGTTCCAAAATATGGAAATCACGTTCTGATACACATCGGCAACCTGCTTTTCCGAGAAATTCAGATTCTCAGCTTTCATGACGACCGATTCCATGAGATAGAACCGTAACGCATCGACGCCGTATTTTTCGAATAATACCGATGGGTCCGGATAATTATTCTTGGATTTGCTCATTTTCGTTCCGTCCTGTGCCAGTATCGTCCCTGTCGTCACTGCATTCTCAAACGTATTCCGTCCGAACAATCCGACAGACATGACATGCAACGTATAGAACCACGCCCTGGTTTGCGCGATGTATTCTGCGATAAATTGAGCCGGATGTGATTTTTCGAAGCGTGTCTTATTCTCAAACGGATAATGGATAGAGGCATACGGCATACTCCCTGATTCTACCCAACAATCAAATACTTCAGGCAACCGTTTGCCTTTTTCTTTTTTTGCATCATCAACCCATATCTCAAGATCGTCGAGATATTCACGATGGATATCAGTAAGCTTCGCCACGGCTTTGGGGTCTACTGCCCATTGTTCCAATTCCGTAAGTGACCCGATTATACGTTTTTTACCTGATGCCCCTATCCAGACGGGCATCGGCGTACCCCAATACCGCGACCGGGAAATATTCCAATCCGGAGCCATCTCAAGCCCCTTTCCGAATCTTCCGTGCTTCAGATGTTCAGGATACCAATTGATATGTTCATTTTGCTTGATGAGATCCGTTTTTATCTTTCCTACGTTTATGAACCATGCGGGAACGGCATTGAAATACAACGGCGTCTCACAACGGTAACAAAACGGGTACGAGTGGGTAATCTTTTCCGCGAGGAACAGTAACTTGCGTTCCGTAAGGTCCTCTATCACCCAATCCTCGGATTTTTTGTAGAATACCCCTTTAAGAGGTTCGACAAAGTCCAGGAATTTCCCCTGGGCGTCGAGTGTCGGGACACAGGGCAAATCCAATTGTTGTGCAAGCGCATAATCATCTTCTCCGAAAATCGCAGCGGTATGGACGATTCCTGTACCATCTTCAAGTGACACGAACGTCGCCTTGGCGACATAATGTGCTTTTTTATTATCCAGGGGCATGTACGGGTATAACGGTTCGTATTCACGACCCGCAAGCGCAGAACCTTGTACCGTTTCTAGGACTTTTATGGTATTGGCGGCTTCCTTAAACACAGCAACCTTGCGTTTCTGTGCGACCCAAACGGTCATATCACCGGTTTGCACGCGCTCATATGTCGCGTGTTCATCCACCGCTAAAGCGACATTGCCGATAAGCGTCCACGGTGTTGTTGTCCACGCCATGAAATATTCCCGGTCTTTTCCCTTGGCCTTAAAAAGGACATAGACGGAATTGTCCGTTGCGTCCTTGTAGCTGTTATCCATCGCTATCTCGAAATTGGAAAGGGGTGTCGCACACCGCGGACAGTACAGGATTACCCGCCTGCCCTCATAGACCAAACCCTTATCGTAGAGATTCTTGAATGCCCACCAGACGGATTCCATATACGTCTTGTCCATGGTCTTATATGATTTCTTGAAATCCACCCATCTGCCGATACGGCGTATCACTTTTTCCCATTCCGAATCAAACCGCAGGATTGCTGATCTGCACGCAGCATTGAATTTGTCTATACCGAGGGCTTCTATGCCTTTCTTTCCGCCTTTCAGCCCTAATTCTTTTTCGACGATGTTTTCTATCGGAAGTCCATGACAATCCCATCCCCATACACGCTCAACCCTGTATCCTTTCATTGTCCAATATCGGGGCACAACGTCCTTTATCGTAGAGGCCAGGATATGGCCATAATGAGGCAAGCCTGTCGCAAACGGCGGACCGTCATAGAATACGTATTGCTTATCAGGGTTACGCATTTCAACCGATTTTACGAACGCGTCGGTCTCATCCCAAAAAGAAAGCACATCAAGCTCTGCGTTGGGTATATCAAGTCTTTCCTGAAAATTATCGATTTTGAGTTTATTCATGTTTTTTCCAAAAATAAATCCGTTCTCCTTATATTCTACTATAAGGGTGAACGGATGTTCACGGTACCACCTTAATTTGTTCTTATTACAGCAATTACGGGCTTACCCGGAATGATCTACTTTGATTTATCATCCCCAACCTGATCGGGGATCCATCATTTCTTCATTCAGCGTTTTGACACTTTATCAAAATTCTTCCGATGATTTTCGGAATCAGTCGCTATTAACTATTATAAGTATATCAAAAAACTGTTCAATACTACAAATACGGATACGGACAGACTCATCCATGTGATAGTATAAATATATGGACACGATTGCACCGATTCAAATTCCTTGCCCTGTCTGTTCATCACTTGTTGATACAACAGCGTTTTTCTGTCCGATTTGCGGAAAAAACCTGAAAGAAAAACCTCTCTCAACCGGTATAGGTACTCAGATTGGTTTATATGCAGTAAGTGTTTTACTTCCCCCACTGTTCATCGGCCGGACAATCAAATATCTCAAATCAGCCGAGCCGAAGGCTAAACAGATTGGCGTCATTTCACTGATTTTGACCATCGTTGTGCTTCTCACAACAATATTGTTATCGATTTCTGTAGCAAAAAACATGTCCCGGGAAGTAAATCTTCAGATGAAACAATATCAGGATTTGGGGTTATAATTCCGTTGATTTATTTTGCTTTCTGATGGTATCGTTATTTATCCAGAGGTTTATTCTCCGGTACCGGTAGAATTTCTTCTATCCCTACATCGAGCTTTTTTGCCATTGTGTTGGCTCGCGTACCCGGTGTTTCCAGTGGTTGCTGATCTGATGTCCGTATATGATTTTCAACATCAATTTTCATCAGATTATTTGTTTTTTTCGCTTCTTCAGTTAATTCTTCTACGTTGATACCGTCAGTATTTTTTGGTTCCATAGTTGTAATCCTTTCATATATCAATCATACAACAAATTCATTATTTTGCGTAAATTTCTTGAACATAAACTAAATAATATAATCAAAAAGAATGCAGTATAGCATTGTATATCCGTCATTATTCAACATATCTGATATACTTTACTCATACACGATATGACAATTTTAAAGAAGCTTCCCTTTCTTCAAATAATTTCTATAGGTTTATCACTTCTCGCGGCATACATCCTCTTCTACCATCTTGGTCTTGCACCGTTAGATAATTGGGATGAGGCATGGTACGGAGCAATCACGAAAAACATGATGGTTTCCGGAGACTACATAATCCCCCATTGGAACAATGCGATTCTGCTTGATAAAGCACCATTCTATATGTGGTCAAGCGCTTTGATATCAAAAATAATTGGCTTATCTGAATTATCCGTGCGTTTTACATCCGCCGTAAGCGGTCTTTTGGTAATTTTGCTTGTCATCTGGTACACATATACTCATTACGGACTGTTGCCGTCGCTGGTAGCATATTCTTCAATTACATTGAACAACTTGTTTATCTACCGCGCCCGAAGCGGCAACCTCGATGCATTATCGACCCTTCTTATCTTCGTTTCATATTTAGTTCTGATATCTAAACACAAATTCCGTCTGCTCTATTTGGGACTATTATTCGCCATCATCTACCTGACCCGAACGTCGTTTGTAGTTTTCCCTTTTACAGTATTTTTCCTTCATGAACTTCTGTTTCAGAGAAATGAAATAAAACAAAACCTTAAATACTATGCGCTGTTTTTTGTATCTTTCGCGATCATGGCAGGTTGGTGGCTTCTTGCCGGATATCTACGGGAGGGCTTGCCGTTTTTGCGATACTATCTTTTGAATTCCGACCAGGCGACGGTAACGGGTGCATCGTTAAAATTTTTCAAGCTTGATTATTTCTACTATTGTTATTATTCGCTTCAGAGACGGTTATTTTTTCTGTTTATTGCGGGCCTTTTGCTTCTCATCCCCAAACTGAAAATACGTGAATATTTCACCCAGGTGTTTTTTGCGGTTGCGCTTTTGTGTATTCTGACATTTTCCCAACGTACCGATAATTGGTATCTGACTCCCTCTCTCCCGTTCTGGTCCCTCATCATCGGATACGCGGTATATGAATTGTCCAGAATCTTCAAACCGCTTAAAATCTTTCCGCTTCTCATATTGATTGCCGTTTCCTATATATCGTACAGGACATATACACAAAATATCATTCCTATTCTCAATACGATTTCAGCCCAGGGTGAAGCGGCAAGCGGAACATATATCGATACACATGCGGGGTTGCAGGACGTTATCGTCCGACTTGACCATTTTTATCCGACTCTTGTCTATTATTCGAACAGAAAGGTATTTGCGTCACCGAGAAACGCAACAACACGCTCCTACTTCCTTTCCCGGCCGGATGTATATATCAAGATACAAAAGAAACAAATACAATGGGCATCAGGACAAAAAGAAGCAACAGACCAATTTATATCGGATTATCCGGATATCCGATACGAACGGATACAGATGAATAACGATGAATATGTCCTGAGGTTTCTGTAATTTTCTGTTTATTTGTCAGGGAATTGCCAACCGTTTTCAAGCGCAAGTGTTGTCTTCTCCCGGGTGACAGCTGTCAATTCATTTTCCCATCGCAATTTTTCTTCTATGGTAGCTCCGTTATGGAGATTTCCCCAATGGGCCTCATGGCATACGGTCGCCAGATTTTCAGGTTCATCTTCCTTTCCGTTGATATGATGGATGGTAAGTTTTCCGTGACAATCGTGTTGGGACACGAACACACATCGATGATCGTCACGATTGAGAATCGCTTTTGCCTGACTTATCGTTATGGCAACAAGCGGTACAATTGCTGCTATAGCTGAATAATCAATACCCTGTTCTATCATTTATTATTTTTTTAACTTCTCTGCCGCAGGAATGCGGGGATGTCGTATTCGTCTTCCTCAGGCGGCACCTCATCCGTCACCGGTGGTGTATATTGCGGCGCTTGCGTCGGATTTACCGGTGTCTGTGGTTGGCTTGGAGTATTGACGGGCGATTGCTGGCTTTGGAACGGCTCTCGGATTCCATACCCCGGCCTTCCGGACATCTCACGGAGTCTCCGTTTCGTTTCGTCAAATCCCGTTGCAATGACTGTGATCTTGACCTGGTCCACCAGATTTTGGTCAACAGTTGCACCGAATATGATATTCGCATCCGGATCTACCGCTTGTGATATCTGCTTGGCTGCCTCGTCTACCTCTGCCATGGTCAAATCAGGTCCGCCGGTGATATTGAACAATACCCCTTTGGCACCCTCTATAGAAATTTCCAGAAGCGGGGAAGCTATCGCAGTCCGTGCTGCAGTTGCAGCCCTGTTTTCACCAACTCCCGTTCCTATACCCATAAGGGACGAGCCGGCGCTAGTCATGATGGTCTTTACGTCAGCGAAATCCACGTTGATGAGTCCCGGCATGGTGATGAGGTCGGCAATACCCTGCACTCCCTGTCCCAGAACCGAATCCGTGACGCGGAATGCATCTAATAATGTCATTTTCTTGTCGATAACTTCCAAAAGCCGCTGATTCGGTATGACGATAAGGGTATCGACCTTATCCTTCAGGTTGGATATTCCTTCTTCCGCCTGCACCATACGTCTCGTTCCTTCAAAATGGAATGGCTTCGTGACAACCGCAACGGTCAATATGTCCATTTCTTTGGCGATTTGGGCAACGACGGGTGTTGCACCGGTTCCGGTACCGCCGCCTTCACCGCACGTAAGGAATACCATATCCGTTTCGCGTAAAAAATCAGTTATCTTATCCTTCGATTCCTCCGCAGCCTGTCTCCCAATTTCCGGTTTCCCCCCTGCACCTAATCCGCGTGTCAACGATTCGCCGACCTGCACTTTCGTAGACGCCATACATGTCATAAGGGCCTGCGCATCGGTATTGACGCCCAAGAAGTCTACGCCCGCTATCTGATTGACGGAAATCATGGAATTTATGGCATTACATCCGCCTCCGCCTATACCGATGACTTTGATTTTTGCGAAACGTGCGACGTCCGGTTTGATTAACATATCAATATGTGATTCCGCAATTTTTTAATATGATGCCTATCCTATATAGTGCGGGACTATCAGTCGGCATAATAATTTCATCAGGGGCAGTCTGAAGAATCGAATATTTCTATGGCAAAAATGACTTTACCAAATCCAGTATCTTTCCTGCAATACCCCGAATTTGGACCTTCTCTCCGATTTTACCAAATCCGTTGAATAATGCGTTTCCTTCATTTCGTTCGTTGCTTCCGCCGTATAAGAGAAGTCCTGCACCTGTGGTATATGCCGGCGTCATGATTTCATCAATCAGACCTGTCATCCGTTTCGGTATGCCGATATGTACGGGCATGGCCAAATTCCGTTTGGCTGATTCTACAGCCCCGACAGTTTCCGCTCCGCCACCTGTTATGACGACTCCTGATGGTGTCATTCCGCCGAAGCCGCTTCTTTTGATCTCAAGCGCTACCATGGTGAATATTTCATTCAACCGCGGTTTTATGATGCCTTCCGTCAGTGTTTTTCTGGACAGTATCTTCAGTTCTTCCGGAAACCCAAGTGCCGATACATCCAATTCATCGGATTTATCTTTGAATTTCGCGTTGCTTTTTTCTTCTTCATCGGATAGTACGGGAATCTTGGGGGGTTGCCCTAACATCAGTTTTATCTTTTCTGCACTTTCAAGCGACACCCGAAGTCCCGCTGCCAAATCCTTCGTTATGTTTATCGCTCCGATAGGTATAACAGATGAGTACGACAACGCGCCCTCGACGTAGATTGCGATATCAGTTGTGCCGCCACCGATGTCGATAAGTACGACCCCTAATTCTTTTTCCGTGTCGGACAAACATGATTGAGCTGAAGCAAGTCCTCCGAAAACCATTCCTCCGACTTCCACCCCCAACTCCTCCACGCACTTACGGAGATTTCTGACTGCTGTCGCGCCACCGGTCACCAAATGTGTCTCCACTTCCAACCGTACCCCGGTCATACCGACCGGATCGATAATCCCCTCCTGGCTGTCTACCGTATACCCTCTGGGCAACACATGAAGGATTTCTCTGGATGAAGGCAATGAAACCGCTTTGGCTGCCTCAATGACCCGTTTGACATCATGATCGGATATTTCTTTATCCGGTTCGGCAACCGCTACAACGCCGTGGGAATTTTGTGATGCAATATGCGCACCGCCTACAGAGATATACGCACTGGTTACGGATGTTCCGGCCATACGTTCGGCTGCTTCCAGTGATTGTGATATTGCAGACGTTGCTTCCTCAATGTTTACCACTTGCCCTTTTCGTAAGCCTTTGCTGGGTACCGTAGAGACTCCAATGACCTGAGCGTCTCCCTCTTCAGAAAAGGTACAAATCAATGTAGTGATTTTAGACGTTCCTACATCTATACCGGATACAACGTGGTCGCGAGCCATAAATTGATTAAAAAGTTACAACCGGTTTGTCGAAACGAAGATCAACAACCGCGGGCAGTTTACCTTTTATTCTAAACCCAGCTATCAACGTTTGTAAAGTAGATAAAGTATCTTGTATGGGTTTGTTCTGAGTAATATATATATCCGTATTCTGACATCGAGCCTGCAGTGACAATGCGTCGATTTGTTTCACCCAAGAAACCGGCATGATGGATTGCATGGCGCTTATGAATGCAATTGATGTCTGCACAGACAAGTCTTCTGTTCTTTTACCGGTTTTCACTTCTCCTTCCGATATATATACATGAGGCAATACACTGTTTTTGTCCCCTTCCATAAGGACAAATCCGTCTTTATCCAAAACAACAGTCCTGTCGGCAACCGTAAGCAATACGAAAGGTACCCTGATAATCGGAATGATTTTTAATGTATGGGGATATTGTTTTTCTAAACGGATATCTGCAAACAACGGATTTGCAGACATGATTTCTTTCCGGATCCGGTCAGTCGGAAAAAAAAGCAGATTTTTCGGAATCCTGTCGTTATCCAGTGTCACCGCAACATCATTACCTACAACTTCTATATACTTCAATGAAAATATGTTCGACCCGAGATAATACAGGCCTGCAGTGGTAAAACATATGATAATGATACCGATAACATATCTTCCGAATTTTCTGCGGACCGATCCGGCTTTTTCCATATCATTTAACCAATCAGTTTTTGAATTTCATTCACCACATGTGCCGCACCGTTATACGAAACCGATACTACATCGCTCCTGACAGGAGCACGGACCATGCTTTTGATGCTTTTTACGATATCTATGGGATCCGAAGTGTTTTGATGGATTATGAGCGCCAATCCCTGCTGTTCCAACCATCTGGCATTCGCTTCCTGCTCTCCTGCACCCGCCCAAGGCAAAGGAATCAATACAGCTTTTTTACCCAAGACTGCCAATTCCGT
>Ga0315268_10009418_pt1 | contig 10138 bp, 9 predicted proteins | sample C1_top_MG_FD_204535 | JGI IMG/M metagenome (GOLD analysis project Ga0315268, IMG submission 204535) | Sediment microbial communities from Yellowstone Lake, YNP, Wyoming, USA - C1_top | ecosystem: Environmental > Aquatic > Freshwater > Lake > Sediment | place: USA: Wyoming | collected 2017-08-01 | reverse complement strand
CGTCGCAAGGTGGACGATCCCTTTGAAACGAAACTGATCCAAACCGTGCGCGGCGTCGGCTATAAAATCGAGGCACCCAATGTTTAGAACGATTCGCGCGCGGTTGACCCTGGGTTACGTCGCGCTCCTCGCGTTGATTCTCATTCTGTTTAGCGGCGCGCTCTATTTCACGCTCGCGCGTTCGCTCGATCAACAGGTGGACGACAACCTCAGCGTGAACGCCGAGCAAGCGGCAGGCGCAGTCAACCTCGACCAGGGACAAGTCAATTTTCAAAATAGCGAAGGCGATCCGCCCGATGTGGCGGGCGTGCGTGATCGCGGATACTTGGTGCGCTTGCTTGATGCAAATGGCGCAGTAACCGACACGACCATGCGCTTTGCCGCTTTGCCGATTACGTCGAATGAATTAACGGCGGCGCGGAATGGGCAGACCGCGTTTGAAACGTTGACGGTGAACGGACAAGCCTATCGCGTCCTCACGCACCCGATTATCGAGAACAGTGTTTTCTACGGCGTGATCCAGGTCGCGCAATCGCTGGATGCGGTGACAAGCACCTTGCAACGCTTGGTGCTCCTGCTCGCCATCATCGTTCCGCTCACGCTGGCGTTCGCCTCCATCGGCGGAGTGTGGTTCGCGCAACGCGCGCTCGCGCCGATGGATCGCATCACGCGCGCGGCGCAACGCATCAGCGCGCAAGACCTGGGTCAGCGGCTCGATCTGAATTTGCCCGACGACGAGGTGGGGCGTCTCGCGCGCACGTTCGACGCGATGCTTGAGCGGCTCGACGAAGCGTTTCGCCGCGAACGCCAATTCACCGCCGATGCGTCGCACGAACTTCGCACGCCGTTGACGGTGATGCGCGGCGAGATTGATGTCGTGCTAAATCGCCCGCGCTCCAAAGACGAATACACGCGCGTCTTGCGCGAACTTGGCACAGACGTGGATCGGCTGACGGAAATGGCAAACGATTTGCTGATGCTCGCGCGCGCCGATGCGAGCAAACTGCCGTTGCAACTCGGCGCGGTAAGCGCGGCGCGTTTGCTCCAAGCCGTCGCGGAAGAAATGCGTCCGCTCGCCGAAGAACGCGGCATCACGTTGCTTGAACGCGCGGACGAAACGCTGACCCTTTGGGCGGATGAAGACAAACTCCTGCACGTGTTGTTCAACCTGATTGAGAACGCACTGAAATTTACGCCGCGCGATGGCACGATTACGTTGTCTGCCGCGCGCGACAATCATCACGCGGTTATCGCAGTGGCGGACACGGGCATTGGCGTGGCGGCGGAACATCTGCCGCACCTCTTTGAACGTTTTTATCGTGTGGATGAAGCGCACGCCTCTCACACAGGTGGCGCAGGATTAGGACTTGCCATCGCGCACGCGCTCGTCGTCGCGCAAGGCGGAACGATTACGGCGCACAGCGTCGTGGGGCAAGGCACGACGTTTACGATTCGATTTGAAACACAGAGACCTGACAGGTTCGCTTCGCGGAAACCTGTCAGGTCTGGAGAGAATCAATGACCTGGGATTGGAATTTATTTCTTGCGATCAATCAATTCGCGGGACAATCGCAACTCTTGGACGCGCTGGGCAGACTCTTTGCCGAAGATGCCTTTCTAGTTTTTCCGCTGTTGCTGATCGCGCTGTGGTTTTTGCCTGCGCCGACCCAGGTGCGCCGCGCGCGTCAACAAGCAAGCATCAACGCGGTCATCGCGCTCGCGGGCGCGTTGCTCGTCACGCATTTCAGCGGCGTCTGGTTTTATCGCGCGCGTCCGTTTGTCGCGCACACCGTCACGCAATTGATCCCGTACACGCCCGACGCCTCGTTTCCCTCCGATCACACGACGCTCGCCTTTACGCTTATCGTCGCGCTGTGGTTTGTCCTGGGACGCACGCGCTGGCTCTGGGTCGCGTGGGGCGCGCTCATCGGACTCGCGCGCGTCTTTGTCGGCGTCCATTATCCAACGGATGTGCTGGGCGGCGCGGCGCTTGGCGCAACCTGGGGCTTGCTCGCGCTGGCGTTTGCGCCGTACCTCGCGCGCGTCGAATCGCCCATCTTGGAACGCCTGGCGCGGTGGCGCTTGGCATAGCGAATCGTAGACAAATCAACTCGCCTCACCCAAGGCGAGTTTTTTTATTGCCGCCCGTGATGAAAAAACTGTAATCTTTTCGCCGCACTCGTTTTAATCTGCGCCGTTTATACTGACGGTAGATTCGCAGAGACACAAACGCGAATCAAATATAGGAGGTTACGATGAAACGAAAGTTGCTTGTGCTTGCCGCGGTGATGGCGTTCGCGTTCCTTGCGCTCGGCGCAGTGGGACACGCTTCCGCGCAAGGACCTGTGGGCACACCGCCCCCAACGTCAAGTGCAGTTGCGCCGAGTGTGGACAATGAACCACAATCGGCGGTGGACACCGACACCACGCAAGACCAGGTCGGCGCGCAAATCGAAGATGGCACGCCCGACGGCGCGGAGATGAATTCCACCGCGCCCGATACGGACACCATCCAGGATGGCGCACAATCGGGACAGCAGATCGAAGACGGCTTGCCCGAAACGACGACCCCCGAAACGGGCGGTTAGTCAGCACGCTGAGGGCGCAGGTAAATCCTGCGCCCTCTTTTTGACAAAAGGAACGACGATGAAAATTTATTCTTTCAAGTTCATTCAAATCGAATTGATAGCGGTCGCGCTAATGTTCTTGGTGATCACGGGTTGGTTAGTGGCGTCGCTGAATACATTACCCCAAGTGGTAGATGGCGTGCGCGGACTGGTTGGTCCCGAACCGATCGCGCTTGCCGAAAATACGTTTTACGGCGTCACGGATTCGCTTCAACAAAAGACGAGCGCGGCGAACACACCTGGCTTTTGGTCGCCGCCTGCATTGTCTGTGCCCGCGCAACCCCAGGTCGCGCCCAATCTTCACGCGTCCCCAAAATTATTTTTGCCGCGCGCGGTGACGCCGCTGTATCCTGCGCTCGCCGCGCCAGGTGAAGGCGCGTGGACGCCACTGCCCAATGCGTTCGATGCCAGCGCCGCGCCATTGATGTACAAAACCTTTTTGCATCCCGATTCGATTCGCCCCTACGCCCAGGTCGGCATCGTGGCGTTGGATGCCACGCGCTTGCGTCTGCACGCCGTCGCGGGAACGCGCGAGCCAGTTTCATCGATGAAGGTTCTCTACCTAGGTCTGATTCCCAATGCCGATTTGGCGTCGCTCGTCGCCGCGTTCAACGGCGGGTTCAAAGCGCTGCACGGTCATCACGGGATGATGGTCGACGGGCAAATGGTGCTCGCGCCGCAACCTAACTCGGACACGATTGCGCTCTACCGCGATGGCAGCATCCGCATTGCGCCCTGGTCGGCGATTTCAAATACGCTTCCGCTGATGCAATCGTTTCGCCAGACGCCCGCGTATTTGGCGATGCAAGGTCAGGTCAACCCTGCGCTTCAGTACGAGCAATTTAACCTTTGGGGCAAGAGTGTTAGCGGCAAGACGGCAATCTGGCGCTCCGCGCTCGGCATCAGCGCCGATGGACACACGCTTTATTACGCGGCGGGCGAAGCACTCACGGCGCAAACATTGGCGCAGGCGCTCGTCGCCGCAGGCGCAAGCGATGTCGCCGAACTGGACGTGAACTCGTCGTTTGAACGATTTCTGATGTACGCGCCCAGCGCGGGCAATTATTCGGAACAGGTTTTGCTCGGGCAGATGATTTATGAACCTGGGATGTATGTGGCGCGGCCCGCCCAGCGCGATTTTTTCTACGTGACGATTCGAAAATAAGATGTTGAAAATAAATTTCGTCCGCTGGATGGTTGGCATTGGCTTGAGCGTGCTCGTCGTCGCTTGTGCGCCCGTCGCGGCGCAAACAACGCAAGCCACGCCCACGCCGCGCTCATCACCAACCATTGCGCCGACAATGACCGTGATACTTCCAACCGTCGCGCCGACGACGCCAACGGCGCAACCCACGCCAATGCTTTCGCCAACACAGACCATCAACGTTTCGACACTCCAAATCATACCCTCTGCGACGCCGCGCATCGTTCAGACGTGCGGCGAGACCCAGGGTCGCCAATCCGTGTTGCATTTCGATAGCGCGACGCTGGCGCGGCGCGTTGCCTATTCACTGTATTTGCCGCCGTGTTACGCCGCCAATCCCGCGCGGGTCTATCCCGTGTTATATCTGCTTCACGGCGTCGGCGCGGACAATACACAATGGCTCGATCTGAATGTGGTTGCCAGCGCGGATGCGTTGATTGCCCAGCACACGAGCGCGCCGTTCATCATCGTGATGCCCGATGGCGATTATCGCGCGGGCGAAGATTACGCGGCGTTCGTTCTGCGCGATCTTGTGCCGCACATCGAGCAAACGTTGCGTGTCTCACGTGATCGCGCTGGGCACGCTATTGGCGGATTGTCGCGCGGCGGTTATTGGGCGCTCGACATCGCGCTGACGCATCCCGAATTATTTGCCGCCGTCGGTGGGCACAGCCCCGTCACCAACGCTGGGTTGGTTGAAACATTCGCGCTCACTATGGGCGCGACGGATCGCAATGCCCTGCGGATTTATTTAGATGTGGGGCGCAACGACCATCTCGCGCCAACGGTCAAGCCCTTCGCCGCCGTCGTCCAAGCCCAACACGCCAAGACGATTTTCCATCTCTACGACGGCAGACACAATCGCGAGTATTGGCGCGCGCACGTAACGGAGTATCTCGCGTTTTATGCCGCCGATTGGCAAAAGTAGAGTTCCAAAGTCATCCGCAAGTTTAATCGGCTTTTAATTTGGCAATGGTATGCTGAAGGCACTCAAACCGAGACCTCACATCTCTAATCGAAAGGATTTCAAAATGCAACGAAAAGTTTCTGTTGTCCTTGCCCTGCTCGCGCTCATCGCGCTGGCGGCGTGCGGCAGCCCTGCTGCTAAACCCACTACCAAGCCGCTCGCGGCAAATTCACAGGCACGTCCCACACTCGCACCCAATTCCCAGGTCGCACCCAGCAATCCGCCTGCCGCGCAAAATAATTCCGCGCTCGTGCAACTCGCGGAACCGACTACCGCCCCAGGTAGCGAAGGCGCGCCCAATGCCGAAGGCGGACGCCCCGAAGGTGGTCCATCAGTCGCCAGCGTCACCGACCCAGGCGGCTTACCGCCTTCGCCGCCGACGAACGATCCCGTGATCAACAATATCGGCGACGAACGGATGATTGTTCAGCGCGACCCACAAAATCGCTACCAGGTGCTCTTCGTCAGCGGCTGGACGGTCGGCGCAGGCGATGTAACCGAAAGTGTCAAATCCACCAGCAAGGATCGCTACATTCAAATTCAAGTGGTCAACAGCGGCGGCAAATCGGCAACCGATTATGCCAGCGCCGATGAAGCGCAATTGAAAACGACCGTCGCGGGGTATCAGACCGTCATCATCAAGCCAGGCAAAATTCCGTATGGCGCGGTCACGAGTTTGATTTATCGTTACCAAGCGGGACAAAACGCGGTGACAGGCAAGGGTTTCAACTTTATCGCCGCGCGTGTCTATGTGCCGCGCTCTGGTTCGACCGATCTCGCGATCATCACGACGACTGCGCCCGCGCAATTCTACGGCGACCTCAGCGAAATCTTTGATCGCATCGTCAATAGTTTCAAATGGAATTAGTTCGATAGTTGGTTAGTTGGTTTGCGGCAAGTTTGCCCACCTGTTTCAACTATCCAACTAACAAACTAACCAACGAGGATTTTGAATGTTTCATACAACCACCACTCATCGTCCTGTCGAAACGGACGGCGCGCTGTTGCTGGCGCGCGATGTGTTCAAGATTTACAAGACGAATGATTTGGAAACGGTCGTCCTGCGCGGCGCGCACCTCAGTGTGAAACCAGGCGAGTTTATCGCCATCATCGGACGGTCGGGCGCGGGCAAGACGACGTTGCTCAACTTGATCGGTGGGATGGATACGCCGACGGCGGGGCAACTCGTGATTCGCAACACGGACATTAGCAAACTGGAAGAAACCGAACGGGGCGCGTTTCGCCGCCAACACATCGGCGTCATTTTTCAAACGGGGAATCTGTTGCCCTTTCTCACCGCGCTGGAAAATGTGATGCTCCCGATGGAATGGGCGGGCGTCAATCCCAGGATCGCGCAAACGCGCGCCAGGGATTTGCTCACGCGGCTTGGTCTCGGCAAGCGCCTGGATCACAAAGCGAGCCAAATGTCAGGCGGCGAAGCGCAGCGCGTCGGCATCGCCATCGCGCTCGCGAACAATCCCGACCTGGTGCTCGCCGATGAACTGACAGGCGAACTCGACACCGAGACCGCCGACCTAGTTATGCGCTTGCTCGAAGACTTACACCGCGAACGCGGTACGACGCTCGTCGTCGTCACGCACAATGCGCGCGTCGCCGCGCGCGCGGGGCGCATCGTGCATCTGCGCGGCGGATTTTTGGAGGATGCTTAATCAGACTTCCGAAGTTTCCAAAACTTCGGAAGTCTATGGAGAAACTATGTCAGATTCGATTGTAATGGCGAATGATCTTGAAAAATCCTATCGTATCAACGGCTCTACGATTAGCGCACTGCGCGGCGTGAGTTTGCAAATTGTGCGTGGCGAATTCGTTTCGATTGTCGGACCGAGCGGGTGCGGCAAAAGTACCCTGCTCAATTTACTCGGTGGACTCTCCTTGCCAACGAAAGGCAACATTGCGATTGACGGCAACGACCTGGCGCAACTGTCGGCAGAACGCATCGCCGAATTACGCCGTCACACGCTCGGCTTGGTGTTCCAAGCGTTCAACCTCTCGCCCGTTTTGACCGTGCAAGAGAACGTCGAATTGCCGATGATGCTTGCAGGCGTCGCCGCAACCGAACGCACCGCGCGCGCGCGTGAACTCGTTCACGCCGTCGGGCTGGAAGATAAAATCGATTACTTGCCGAGCGAATTATCGGGCGGGCAAAAACAGCGCGTCGCGATTGCGCGCGCATTGGCGAATCGTCCTGCCGTGTTGCTTGCCGACGAACCGACGGGCAACCTGGATAGCGCGACCGCGCGCGAGGTAATGGACTTGCTCATCCAAATTCACCGCGACAATCAATCCGCACTCGTAATGGTCACGCACGATCCCGACGACGCCGCGCGCGCAGATCGCATCGTGCGAATGCGCGATGGAAAAATTGAATAGGATTAGACCTGACAGGTTTTTAGAAACCTGTCAGGTCTATCGATGGAGTACCCAATGGCATACTTGTCCTACGCTTTCCAACTCATCACGCGCAATCCGCGCCGCACGTTCACCTATCTTTTTGGGTTGGTGCTGGCGGTCGGATTGTTCGCGGGCATTTTATTTTTCGTGGATGCGTCCAGTCAACGGATGACGCAATCGGCGGTGCAAGCCGTCAGCGTCGATCTCCAAGTGGTGTCCACGCTGGCAATTCCCAATCTCGATCCTGTGGTCGCACAACTGCGCGCCACGCCGAATGTCGTCGCCGCGCAACCGTTGCTCAACGCGAATTTTAGCGGCGTTGCCAATGCAACGGGCGATAAAACCGCGGCGGCGGGCAAAGTGTTTGTCGTGCCGCCCGAATATTTTTCGACGCTGAAAACATTGCGACTTGCAGGCACGTTCGACGCGCAAGGCGCGCTCGTCAGTCAACAACTCTACAGCGCGCTTGGTTTGACGCTGGGCGATTCGATAGCGGTGGATTTTCCGCAAATTGCCCAGCCCGTCCAATTGAAAATTACGGGCGTCGTGGATACGAGTCAGGCAAGTTATCTTTTCGCCGCCACCGACCCCGCGCACGCGGGCGAGTACAATCCCGTGCCGAATGATCTGTTCATCGCGCCGTCCGTGTGGCAAGCCACGCTCGCCGATGCGCTGACGAATCCCGCGCCGATGGTCAACGGCAAAACCGTGACCGCGCAAACGATCCAGGGCGAAGTGGACGTGCGGTTCGATCACGCGCGCCTGCCGAGCGATCCGTTGCAAGCCAGCCGCGCGATGGATGTCTTGCGGCGGCATATCGAGGCGCAGTTCCCAGGCGAGGTACGCGCGGTGAACAACCTGGGCGATGCGCTGAAAAAAGCGCAGTCGGATGCGATCTGGGCGAAACTGTTATTTCTGTTCCTGGGAATGCCTGGCGTCGCGCTTGCCGCGTACCTTTCAAAATATGCGACCGACCTAATCACGGGACCGCAACGGCAAGAGATTAGTTTGTTGCGCGCGCGCGGCGCAACCCCGCGCCAGATTCTCATCACGGCGGGCATGGCGAGCGCGCTCATCGCCGCCATCGGCACGCTCCTGGGTCTGCTCGTCGGCGTGGCGACCACCCTCTATCTTTTCGGTTTCGCGTTGTGGCAACAAATCGATTACGGCAATTTCTTCTTGTCCGCGCTCCTGGCTTTTCTCGCGGGGCTGGTGTTGACGACGCTCGCCACCTACTTGCCGATTCGTAACACGTTGCGGCAAGAGATCGCACGGGAACGACAGGAACTCACGCGCACCGACAAGCGCGCGTTCTGGGCGCGCGCGTATCTCGATGTCATCAGTCTCGCGATTGCCGCGCTCTTGTTCTGGGTCAACGCGCAAAGCGGCGGCATCAACACCGACGCGGGCGAAGGGCAGGCGCTCTCGTTCGGTTTTTTGATTTTCTTCGCGCCGCTGTTTTTGTGGCTCGGCGCAACCCTGCTCTTGTCGCGCGTGATGGGCGGCGGGATTCAGCGCGCGGGCGCAGTGATTCGCGCGCTGTTGCGCGGCGCGTTCGGCGACCTGGGTGACCTGGCAGGGCGTGAGATCGTGCGGCGCGCACACGAGATCGGCGCGGCAATCGTCATCATCGCGCTCGCCATTTCGTTCGGCACGAGTCTGGCGATTTTCACACGCACCTATCAAGCGCAAAAGGCAGTGGACGCGCGGTACGAACTGGGCGCGGATATTCAAATCACGCCCGCCGTCAATTTGTATCCCGATGTGAATATGGGCAACACGCTGGCGACCGTGCCAGGGGTTCGCGCGGTGACGCCGCTCAAGACGACGCAGGTTTCGGTTGGCAGTTCGGCGCAAACGATCTACGGCATCGCGCCCGCGTCGTTTACCAACGCCGCATTCTTTCCCGATAGTTACGTGCGCGATCAGACCGCGGCGCAAGCGTTACAGAAAATGGCGGCGACGCCCGACGGCATTTTGATCTCGGCGCAACTCGCGGATGCGTACAGCGTTCAGGTCGGCGATCCGATTCTGTTTCGCGCGCTCGACAAAAAGACGAATCAATCGGTGCAGGTCAAGGGACAGGTGCTCGGCATCCTCACGCATTTTCCCGCGAGCCAGGTGGACACGTTCCTCGTCGCCAACTTGCCGTTCCTCGCGCAAGCGACGAACGATCCAACCGTTACACTGTTCCTGGCAAGCGCGGCAGGCGCGCCCGAAACGGTTGCCGCGAATCTGCGTTCGCATTTTGCCGATGCGCCCGTCCAGATTCAAGACATTGACACGGCGATTGTCGCCACGGGCCGTTCGCTGACGAGTCTGAACATCAACGGGCTGGGGACGATTGAAGGATTGTATACGCTGATCATCGCGTCCATCGGGCTGGGAATTTTTCTGATGGCGATGGTGTATCAACGCGCGCGCGAGTTCGGCACGATACGCGCGCTCGGCGGTAGTCCCGCGCAGGTGAGTCGGTTCCTGTGGTCCGAGGCGCTGACGATTGGCTTGCTCGCGCTCGTCATCGGCGCGGCGACGGGATTCTTGTTGAGCAAGGTGTTTGTCTTGATGCTAGGCGCGCTGTTCACGATTCCGCCGACCGACATTACGATTCCGTGGACGACCCTGTTCGCGCTCTATGCGCTGACGCTCGCGGGGATGATCGCGAGTACGCTGTGGGTCAATCGGCAACTTAATCGGATGCAAGTGGATGAGGTGTTGCGCGAGTTGTAAGCGAGGCGGAATACGCCGCGATATAAAAAAGGAATCGGGATAATTCCGATTCCTTTTTTATTCTGTGTCTTCGTTTTTGGCGCGGTGGGTTTCGCTTTTCTACGTTGCCCGCAAGCCGATAGCGGGCTGGGGCGTTAATGCCGAAATCAATTCGTCGATGGGTGGCGCGTGATGATAGCGCTGGTCGCCGACGATCAA
>Ga0315268_10009417_pt1 | contig 10139 bp, 7 predicted proteins | sample C1_top_MG_FD_204535 | JGI IMG/M metagenome (GOLD analysis project Ga0315268, IMG submission 204535) | Sediment microbial communities from Yellowstone Lake, YNP, Wyoming, USA - C1_top | ecosystem: Environmental > Aquatic > Freshwater > Lake > Sediment | place: USA: Wyoming | collected 2017-08-01 | reverse complement strand
AGGAAACCGGATTTTCGTTCGCTGGAGAGTGAAAAATTCATCCACGGCGTGTACAGGATAGGCACATCCATGAATTCGATGTAGGCGTTCCGCGCCGTGCCGACCTGGCCGACACGGTCGATTTCGAGGTCTTGGGCGCGGATGAACCAGTCGTCCGAACCGGCCTGGCAGGTGGTGTAGCGGGCATCCTCCAGGCGGTATTTGTTTTCGCCCTCGAACAGCAGCATTTGCGCGTCGCCGCGCCCGGCGGGAATCTGCTGGGTCAACTCGAAGGCCGGCTGTTTCATGTAGCCTTCCTTCTTCTCCAGAATGAGCTTCAGCTCCGGCCCCGTGGTGACATCCCCCTTCTGCTCGATGCGTACATTGCCCTCGGCGAAGAGCTCGTCATCGGGCTTGGTGTAACGCAGGCGGTCGGCGGTGATAACCTGGCCCCACTGACGCAGTTCGGCTTCGCCGATGGCCTCGGTTTCGAGATCCTGGTGTCCCTGGATGCGCAGCGCCTGGATGAATATCGGTACCGATTGCGTGCCGGGCGGCGGCGTCAGGGTCAGTTTCGAGTTCGGCTTGAGCTGCAATGCCCCAGCGTCTGCCACAGGTTCGGCTGCCGCTGCGGATAGCGGTTGCAGCGGCTGCGCTGCCGGGAGGGGGAGCGATTCGATGGTGCCGGTGCTTGCCGCCGGTTGGACTACGGCAGCCGGTTCTGCCGGCTGCGCTTGCGCCGCTGCGCCCTGTGGCGCACGGACGGCTTCGGCCGCAGGGGGAGAGGCGGGGGCAGCTTTTTGTTGCGCTTGGCCCTTGGCGGCCGGCTGCAGCAGGCCCGGGTCGATCTGCAGCGCAGGCAGGGTCAGCGCAGCCTGCGCGGCGACGGGAAAGAGGCAGACCAGGGCAAGTACGAGCGGGGTCGGGCGGAAATCATGGGAAAGGCCATCACCCTTGGGCAGAGGCATTTCACGGTAAGGTTTTTTCATGTTCTGGAATATAGCGATAGCCCTTGGCCTGCGTGTCTGTGAGCAAGCCTCGGGACCGTGTTGTGCGCTCATTATTATTTTGGCCGGTATCAACCTAAAAGCCGCAGACGCAAGCCACAGAGAACACAGAGGGCACAGAGATTACGGTTTTGGGTGAGCTCACCCGTTGGGTGAATACGCCATGGCCGGCAACCTGATGATTTTTCTCTGTGAACTCTGTGTTCTCTGTGGCTGACTTCTTTTTCAAGGATCAATGATAAAATCGCACAAATTCTGCTTTTGCGCAATGCGAGATTATCTTGGACCGTTTTGAATTACTCGAAAACTGGCTAAAGGGACAATTCCCCGGCACCCCTTATAGCGTCGCGCCGGCGTCGGCGGATGCCAGCTTCCGGCGCTACTTCCGGGTCAGCCTGCCGGACCGGTCGCTGATCGTGATGGACGCTCCGCCCGAGCAGGAGGACTGCCGGCCGTTCATACACGTGGCCGAGCTGTTCCGGCTGGCTGGCGCGCATGTGCCGCACATTTTGGCGCAGGACTTGCGTCAGGGCTTCCTGCTCCTCAGCGACCTCGGCAGCACCACCTATCTGGCGGCATTGAACGACAACGAGGCGGAGGCGGACGCCTTGTACCTCGCCGCTGCCGAGGCGCTGGTCAAGATACAGATCGCCAGCCGCGCGGGCGAGCTGCCGGACTATGACGAGGCGCTGCTGCTGCGCGAGATGCGGCTGTTTCCCGACTGGTATGTGAGCAAGCATTTGCGGGCGGAGCTGAGCAGTGAACAGGCGCAGACGCTGAACACGGTTTTCGCCCTGATTCTGCGCAACAATCTGGCGCAGCCCAGGGTATTCGTGCACCGCGATTACCATACGCGCAACCTGATGGTGACGGAGAACGGGCCGGGCGTGCTGGATTTCCAGGACGCCGTGTACGGGCCGGTGACCTACGACCTCGTGTCCTTGTTCAAGGATGCCTATATCAGTTGGGACGAGGAGCGGGTGCTGGACTGGGTGATCCGCTACTGGGAAAAGGCGAAGAAATCGGGCCTGCCGGTGGCGCGCGATTTTGCCGAGTTTTACCGCGATTTCGAATGGATGGGCGCGCAGCGGCATATCAAAGTGCTGGGCATTTTCGCCCGGCTCTGCCACCGCGACGGCAAGGACGGCTACTTGAACGACATGCCGTTGGTGATGGCTTACTTGCGCAAGACATGCGAGCGCTACAGCGAGCTGCACCCGCTGCTGAAACTGCTGGACGAGCTGGAGAACCGAGCGGTGCAGGTAGGGTTTACGTTTTGATTTTTCACCGCGGAGGACGCAGAGGACGCGGAGGTAAGACGATAGTCGTCTTTTTGTTTTCCTCTGCGTCCTCCGCGTCCTCTGCGGTTCACTCATTATGAAAGCGATGATATTGGCCGCCGGGCGCGGCGAGCGCATGCGGCCGCTCACCGACGCGACGCCGAAGCCCCTGCTCATGGCGGGCGGCAAGCCGCTGGTCGTGTGGCACATCGAAAGGCTGGCGCGGGCCGGTTTCAGGCAACTGGTGATCAACCATGCCCACCTCGGCGCGCAGATCGAGGCCGCCCTGGACGACGGCAGCCGCTTCGGGGTGAGCATACGCTATTCGCCGGAGCCGGAAGCGCTGGAAACCGCCGGCGGCATCGCCAACGCACTGCCGCTACTTGGGCCGGAGCCGTTTCTGGTGGTCAACGGCGATATTTTCTGCGACTATGACTTTGCCGGACTGCCGCGCGAACTGGGCGCCCTGTCGGCCTACCTGGTGCTGGCGGACAACCCCGGCCATCATCCCGGTGGGGATTTCGCGTTGAAAGAGGGCAAGGTTCTCGACCAGGGTGAACCTAAACTCACCTTCAGCGGGATAGGCATTTATCGGCCGGAAATGTTTGCGGCCATCCATAGAGGGGCGAAGGCCAGGCTGGCCCCGCTGCTGCGCGAACAGATGGCGCAGGGCAGGGTGGGCGGCGAGCATTTTCGCGGTGTGTGGATGGACATCGGCACGCCGCAGCGGCTGCAGGAACTGGATCGGATGCTGCAAAACAAAATCCATGGCTAAATATTTAGCTTTTCATGCGTGAACATTCGCGCCATTCGTGGTCAAAGATTTTAAATGATTGAACTCAGCACATATCAGCAACGCCGTCAGCGGCTGGCCGAACAGATGCAGGCCGGCGTCGCCGTCATCCCCACCGCTCCCGAGCGGGCGCGCAACCGCGACAGCCATTTCCCCTACCGCTTCGACAGCTACTTTCACTACCTGACCGGCTTCGGCGAGCCCGAGGCGGTGCTGGTTATGGTCGCCGGGCCGGCGCCGAAAAGCATCCTGTTCTGCCGCGAGAAGAATCCCGAACGGGAAATATGGGACGGATTTCGCTACGGCCCGGAAGCAGCGCGCGAAAAGTTCGGCTTCGACGAGGCCTACCCCGTCGCCCGGCTCGACGAGATGATGCCCAAGCTGCTTGCCGACCAGCCCAGCCTGCACTTCCATCTCGGTGCCGACAGCGACTGGGACGTGCGCGCGGTGGGCTGGCTCAACGCGGTGCGGGCCGAGGTACGCAACGGCGTCACAGCGCCGACTGAAATCAAGGATGTGCGCGTGCTGCTGGACGAAATGCGTTTGATCAAAGGGGCGGATGAAATCGCCATCATGCGCCGCGCCGCGGAAATTTCTTCCGCCGCGCATCGCCGCGCCATGCAGCTTGCCCGGCCGGGGCGACATGAATACGAGATCGAGGCCGAACTGCTGCACGAATTCCGCCGCCACGGCGCGCAGGCCCCGGCCTACCCGTCCATCGTCGCGGGCGGCGCCAATGCCTGTGTGCTGCACTACGTCGACAACGGCGCCGCGCTCAAGGACGGCGACCTGCTGCTGATCGACGCCGGCTGCGAGCTGGACGGCTATGCCGCCGACATCACGCGCAGCTTTCCGGTCAACGGGCGCTACAGCGCAGCGCAGAAGGACGTTTACGAAATGGTGCTGGCGGCCCAGGCGGCGGCGATCGCCGCGGTCGCGCCGGGAACCGGCTGGGACGAGCCGCATCAGGCGGCGCTGAGGGTGCTGGCGCAGGGCATGGTCGACCTCGGCCTGTGCCGCGGCAGCGTCGACGCGGTGCTCGAAACGGGCGACTACAAGCGCTTCTACATGCACAAGACCGGCCACTGGCTGGGCATGGACGTGCACGATGTCGGCGACTACAAGCGCGGCGGCCAGTGGCGGAATCTGGAAGCGGGTATGGTGCTGACCGTCGAACCGGGCTGCTATATTCGCCCTGCTGAGGGCGTGCCGGAGCATTTCTGGAATATCGGCATCCGCATCGAGGACGACGTGCTGGTGACGGCGCAGGGCTGCGAAGTGCTGACCCTCGCAGCACCAAAAACCGTAGCCGAGGTCGAGGCGGTGATGGGTGCAGCGGCATGAGCAGGGAGCAGGTTCACGGCAAACCCTCACCCCCACCCCTCTCCCAGGGGGAGAGGGGAACCGTTGCCCTCTCCCCCTGTGGGGGAGAGTTGGAGAGAGGGCTGGCCGGGATGCGACCGGTCGCGATTGGCGCCGGACGCAGACACGAGGAAATTAAAATCCGCATGGCGGTTGAGGAGGCATCGGCATGAGCGAAGAATTTGACATCATTATCGTCGGCGCCGGCCTGGTCGGCGCCTCGTTCGCGCTGGCAATGCAGGACAGCGGCCTCAAGCTGGCACTGGTGGAAGGCGTGGCGCCAACGGCGCCGTCACCGGAATGGACCAGCCGGGTCTACGCCATCAGTCCGGGCAGCATCGAGTTTCTCAGCGAAATCGGCGCATGGCAGCAGTTCGACGCCAGCCGCATCGCTCCGGTGCAGGGCATGCACATTTACGGCGACGACGGTAAAGCCTACCTGGAGTTCGACGCCCACCAATCCGGCCTGGCCGAACTGGCGGTGATCGCGGAAGTGCGCTGGATGCAGTACGGACTGTGGCAGGCGCTGCAGCGCCAGGGAAACCTCGAATTGTTCTGTCCGGCCCGCTGTGCCGGCCTGAGGCTGCAGGAAGAGGGCGCCGTGTTGCGTCTGGAGGACGGCCGCGAGTTGCGCGCTCCCCTGGTGGTCGGCGCCGACGGACGCGAGTCCTGGGTGAGGGCGCAGGCGGACATGGACGCCGAGCCTGCGCCTTACCGCCAGATGGGGGTGATCGCCAATTTCGAAACCGAGCTGCCCCACGGCGGCGCTGCCTGGGAGTGGTTCCGCGGCGACGGCGTGCTGGCTTTCCTGCCCCTGCCCGGCAACCGGGTGTCTATCGTCTGGACGGCGTTCGATGAGCATGCAGCCGGGCTGATGGCGCTGGCGCCGGAGGAATTCACGCGCCAGGTGCAAGAGGCGAGCCGCAGCGCCCTGGGCGAACTGCGCCTGCTCAGCAAGCCGGCGGCCTTCCCGTTGCGGCTGCTGCACCTCGACCGTCTGGTCGAGTCCAGAGTGGCGCTGATCGGCGATGCCGCCCACAACGTCCACCCGCTTGCCGGGCAGGGCGTCAACCTGGGTTTCCAGGATGCCAGGGAGCTGGCGAAAGTGCTGCAACAGCGCGGCCCCCAGCCGGACTGCGGCGATTACTTTCTGCTGCGCCGCTACGAGCGGGCGCGCAAGGCCGACATCCTGGCCATGCAGCTGGTGACCGACGGGCTGCAGAAACTGTTCAACAACCGCAACCCGGCGCTCAAGCTGGCGCGCAACTGGGGCCTTTCCCTCACCGGCAGCATGGCCTGGCTGAAAAACAACCTGGTGCGGCACGCGGTGGGGCGCTGATGCTTCCGATGCGCGGCCCAATTTAACCTAGAAAAACCTATTGAACCGCAGAGGACGCAAAGGAATTCAGATGGTTAGCGTAACAAGCACGCTTACCCAGCGGGTGACTCAGCACGAGTTGCCAAGGTCTTGTTTTCCTCTGCGTCCTCCGCGTCCTTTGCGGTGAAACGCCGTTTTTAGGTTCAATCTATTTCAACTCTAAAGGAAACACGATGCGTTTAAAATTACTGGCCTGCCTGTTGTCGGGTTTTATGTTTACCGGCGCTGCGCTGGCCGATTCCAAGCCGGGTGCGAGCGAGGCGACGATCAAGAAAAGCCTGCTGGCGAAGTTTTCCGATGCCAAGGTGCAGAGCGTCCAGAAAACTTCGTATAGTGGTCTGTACGAAGTGCTGATGGACGGCCAGCTTTTTTATACCGATGAGAAAGTGGGCTACTTCCTCGTCGGCAACCTGATCGACGCCAACACCCAGCATAATGTCACCGAGGCGCGCATGCGCGATCTGATGCGGGTGAAATTCGACAGCCTGCCGCTGGAATCGGCCATCAAGCAGGTCAAGGGCAACGGCAAACGCAAGCTGGCGGTGTTCTCCGATCCGGACTGCCCCTACTGCAAGAAGCTTGAAGCGGAGCTGGCCAAGGTTACCGACATGACCGTCTACACCTTCCTTTATCCGATCGCCAGCCTGCACCCCAATGCCGGGGACAAGGTCAAGGCGGTATGGTGTGCCCCCGACCGTGCCAAGGCGTGGGACGATCTGATGCAGAAGGGAACCGCCCCGCAGGGCGGCGCGAGCTGCGACACCGCTCCCCTGGCGAAAATCGCCGAGTTGGGCGCCAGGCTCAAGGTCAACGGCACGCCGACGATTATCTTCGCCGACGGGCTGCGCGTTCCCGGCATGGTGCCGGCCGCCCAGCTGGAGAAGTTTCTCAACGGGGAGCGTCCACAGTGAAAGATTTCTGGAACCAGCGCTATAGCAGCGATGCCTTCTTCTACGGCACCGAGCCCAACGCCTTCCTGGCTGCGCAGGCCCATCGCTTCAATCCGGGCCAAAGTGTCCTGGCGGTGGCCGACGGCGAAGGCCGCAACGGCGTCTGGCTGGCGCGGCAAGGGCTGGACGTGACGGCGGTGGATTTTTCGCCGGCGGCGGTGGAGAAGGCGCGCCGGCTGGCCGAACAACATGGCGTGACGGTGCGTCATGATGTCGGCGACCTGTTCGCCCGGGATTGGCCGGAAAACCACTACGATGCGGTCGTGGCGATTTTCATCCAGTTCGTCGCGCCGGCGCAGCGCCGGGTCTTGATCGACTTGATGACGCGTGCGCTCAAGCCGGGTGGACTGCTGATCCTGCAGGGGTATCGGCCGAAGCAGCTGGAATACAAGACCGGCGGCCCGTCCAGCGTGGAAAACCTGTACACGGCGGAGACCCTGCGCGAGGAATTCGCCGCCATGGAAATCCTGCACCTGCGCGAGCACGACGACGAGATCTGCGAAGGGGAGGGCCACTGCGGCATGTCGGCGCTGGTGGACATGGTGGCGCGCAAGCCGTGAGTTGCCGAAGCGAGGCGGCGCGGGGTTTTCTGAGGCATGAACCTTGAAAAATCGGTTATCCACAAGATGACCAAAAGTAGGCGCCTCTAGGCGACGCAGATTTACACAGATATTTCAATGTGTTGACTTCATTCTCCGCCTCACCCTGATGGTGAGGTGGCATGTCTGCCAACTGCCCGATTCAGCGGGGTTTTATCTGCGTGAATCTGCGCCATCTGTGGATTATTAGGATGAAAAAAGAACGGCTCCGAATGGAGCCGTTCTTTTCGGTCAGGCTTCGACCAACAGGCCGCTTTCCCCGCTGCCGAAGTATTTCTTCATGCGGTAGAGCAGGGTATAGCGGCTGATTCCGAGCAGCTTCGCCGCCCGGGTACGGTTGCCCCGGGTTTGTTCCAGGGCTTGCAGGATCAGGTCGCGCTCAGTCTGCCCAAGATTGAGCGGGGTGGCGGCAGAGGCGGCGACGGGGGCGCGTTGCCCGCTGCGGATGTTGAGCGGCAGGTTTTCCACGCCGAGTGGGCCGCGCTGGAAATTGCACAATATCGTCAGGCGTTCGCACAGGTTCTTCAGCTCGCGCACGTTGCCGGGCCAGGCGTAAGCCTTGAGCGCCTTCATCGCGTCCGTGCCGAAGGAAATAGCGTGCAGGCCGTGCTGCTGTGCCGCCATTTCAACGAAGTGTTCGATCAAGAGGGAGATGTCGCTGGCGCGCTCGCGCAGCGGCGGCACTTCCATCGGCACCACCTGCAGGCGATAGAACAGGTCGGCGCGGAAACGGCCGATTTTCACCATTTTTTCCAGGTCGCAGTTGGTCGCGGCGATGACGCGCACGTGGGCCCTGATCGGTTGGTCGTAGCCCAGCGGCAGGATCTCGCCGTTTTCCAGGAAGCGCAGCAGCTTGGCTTGCGCAACCAGCGGCAGCTCGCCGATCTCGTCGAGGAACAGCGTGCCGTTGTGGGCCGCCCGCACCAGGCCGTCGCGGTCGGCGATGGCGTTGCTGAAAGCGCCGCGGCGGTGGCCGAAGAGTTCCGACTCGACCAGGTTTTCCGGCAAGTTGGCGCAGTTGACTGCGATGAAGGGCCGGCTCGCCAAGGGGCTGTGGACGTGCAGGAAGCGCGCCAGGTTCTCCTTGCCGCTGCCCGATTCGCCGCAGATCAGCACGGTTGCGCGGGTTGCGGCAACCAGCTGTGCCGTGTTCAGCAATTGGCGGAAGAGGGGGGAGTGCCCGATGAGAGAAAAGGTATCCATAGCCGCAGTATAAAAACTGCTTTTTAATACGTCAACATCCTTTTTAAAGGGTTGTGCGATATGGCGCACTTGTGTCGTATCGCACACCTTTCCTGGCCTGGGATAGACTGATTCCATTCGTTTTTAAAATGGCACAGCGCTTGCTGTGTGTTGCCGGGTTGACATGGGCCGGGCTGAATCGGTATTTTGCCTGATACAGAAGAATAAATTCAGGGGAGTCGAAAAAAGCATGGAAAGCAAAAAAAGCACACTGCGTTACTTGGTCGCGGGCATTTGCGCGGGAATTTCCGGCATGGCGATGGCAGCGGACGCCAAACTGGGGGAAGTGACCGTCACCGGCACGCGGGAAGGCCAGCTCAAGGCCGAAACGCCGGCTACCGTCGATGTCATCAAAGGCGAGGCGATCCGCGAGATCAGGCCGACGCATCCCTCGCAGGTGATGGGGCAGGTGCCGGGCGTGTGGGTCAACGTCACTGGCGGCGAAGGCCATCAAACCGCGATCCGTCAGCCATTGACCACCAGCCCGGTATACCTTTACCTCGAGGATGGCATACCCACCCGCTCCACCGGCTTTTTCAACCATAACGCCCTGTATGAGGTCAACGTGCCGATGGCGGGCGGCATCGAGGTCAGCAAGGGGCCGGGCACCGCGCTCTACGGCTCGGATGCGATCGGCGGCGTGATCAACGTGCTGACGCGCCCGGCGCCGCTGAAACCCGAAGCCCAGGTGAGCGCAGAGGCCGGCCAGTACGGCTGGACGCGCGTCATGGCGACAGGCGGCAATACGACGGGGAGCGACGGCTGGCGCGGCGATTTGAACCTGTCTCACACCGACGGCTGGCGCGACAGGACAGGCTACGATCGCCAGGCCGGCACGCTGCGCTGGGACAAGGCGCTGGAGGGCAACGCCGTGCTGAAGACGGTCGCCGCCTTGTCCGATATCGACCAGCAAACGGCGGGCAGTTCCACCATTGCCAAGAACGATTACCTGAACAATCCGACCAAGAACTACACGCCGATCTCCTATCGCAAGGTCAAGGCGTTCCGGCTCTCGGCCGCCTACGAAAAGGAATCTGCCAATTCGCTGTGGAGCGTGACCCCTTATTTCCGCTACAACGACATGGACCTGCTGGCGAACTGGTCGCTCTCCTACGACCCCACGGTGTACAACACCAACAACCAGTCTTATGGCCTGATGGTGAAATATCGCCACGACTTCGCACCCTATCGCAGCCGTTTGATCGTGGGCATGGACGTCGACCGCAGCCCAGGCAGCCGGCTCGAGAAAAGTATCGGCCTGACCACTTCCGGCGCCGGCTATACCCGGCTCTACACGGCCTATACGACGGGCGCCACAGTGTACGATTACGATGTCACCTACCAGGGCGTGTCCCCCTACGTCCACGGCGAAATGTCGCCCACCGAACGGCTGCGCCTGACGGCGGGCCTGCGTTACGACGACATGCGCTACAAGTACGACAACAAACTGGCGGACGCCGCGATTCTTGCGGGCGGGAGAAATTACGGCCATGTCGGCGACGCATCGGTGAGCTATGGGCATTTCAGCCCCAAGTTGGGCGCGACTTAC
>Ga0315268_10009416_pt1 | contig 10140 bp, 8 predicted proteins | sample C1_top_MG_FD_204535 | JGI IMG/M metagenome (GOLD analysis project Ga0315268, IMG submission 204535) | Sediment microbial communities from Yellowstone Lake, YNP, Wyoming, USA - C1_top | ecosystem: Environmental > Aquatic > Freshwater > Lake > Sediment | place: USA: Wyoming | collected 2017-08-01 | reverse complement strand
GATGGGGTCGCCGGGACCGAAGCGGCCCAGGGCGAAGGTGGCCAGCGTGACCGCCAGCAGGACGAAAGGCGCCCAGAGGAGACGCCGCACTATGTAGGGGAGGATGCCCGCCATCGCTCTGGCCTCCCCCGGCTTCTACTTCTCGATGTGCACGTAACGCAATCGAGGAATCACGAAGGGCGGCAGCACGTAATCCTTGACGTAGGGCTTGATGAGAACGCTGTACTCGTCGTGGAACAGCGGGATCCAGGGCACGTCGTTGACGATGATCTGCTCGGCCTGCTGGTAGAGCACCAGCCGCTGCGCCGGATCTTGCTCCGTGTCTGCCTGCTCCAGCAGGCGGTCCACCTCCGGGTTGCTGTACTTGGACTCGTTGTCCTTGCTCTGGCCATAGAGCTTGACCTTCAGAAAGTTCTCGGGATCCACGTAGTCGGCCACCCAGCCCACTTCAAACATCTGGAACTTGCCGTCGCGCAGGTCTTGGAAGAAGGTGGCGCTCTCCGTCTGTCGAACGGCGACGTCGATGCCCAGGTTGTCCTTCCACATGCCCAGGAGCGCCTCGCTCACCGGCCCCACACTGGCGCCCCGCCCCGACGAGGCGATCTCCACCGCCGGCAGGTTCCCTCCGTACTTGGACTCGCTCAGCAGTTGCTTGGCCTTGTCGGGGTCAAATCCCAGACCCTGGAGGTTTTCGTTGTAGCCGGGCATGCCGGGCGGCAGGATACCGTCGGCCTTCACCACAGCGTCCTTCAGTACTACCCCGATGAGCTTGTCTTTGTCGATGGCATAGGCGAAGGCCTGGCGCACCTTCACGTCGTCGAAGGGGGGCTTCTCCACGTTGAAGCCGATGTACCAGATGTCCATCCGCGGCTCGGTGTGAAACTCTTTGTTCAGGGGCTCGCTGGGATCGCGCACGCGCTCGATGTCGTTGAGGCCCACGCCGGTCACGTCGATCTCATCGTTTTCGTACATCGTCACGGCCGAGCCGCCGGCCAAGTTGAACTCGGCCAGCGCCAGGAGCGGCGCGCCCAGGTGATAGCGGCTGTTCGCCTCGAGGACGATCTTCTGGCCCAGGTCCCACTCCTTCAGCTTGAAGGGTCCGGTGCCGTTGGCCCGCCGCTGCCAGTTGGTGTTGGAGAAGCAGGAGGAGCCTTTCGTCTGGTTGCGGTCCACGACGAAGGCGGTGGGATAGGTCAGCTTAGCCAGGAAATAGCGTTTCGGCGCGTCGATGGTAATGGTCAGCTTGTAGGGATCGTTCGGGTCGACCTGGATGCCGCTCACCTCGCCCTCGCCTGTGCGGGCGAACTCCTTGGCCCCCACGATATCTCCCAGGTAGGTCTCCGCGATGGGCGACTCGGTGTCGGGGTTCAGGGCCCGCTCCAGCGAGTACTTGACGTCCTCGGCGGTCACCTGGCGGGACTGGTTGTGCAAGAGAACGCCGCGCCGGAGCTGGAAGGTGTAGCTCACGGTGCCGTCCGCGTTCTGCACCGGCTCCGGGATCGCCTCGGCGATGTCCGGAACGGTGTTCAGATTGCGGTCGATGGTCACCAGCCCGCCGAAGATCTCCACGATATAGGTGGCCGACTCGACGTCGCTGGCGCAAGCGGGGTCCAAAGTGATGGGATCATTTCCCAGGAGGCGCAGCGTCTCACCCGAAGCGGCACCGGAGGGCGTACCGGTGGTTTGGACTTGAGGCGTGTTGGTACCGGAGGGCTTGCCGTTGTTGTCCCCGCCTCCGCCCATTACCAGGGCGGCGACAACGCCCACCACCACCGCTGTCGTGGCAGCCAGCGCCCCCAGCACTAGCCAAAGCGCCCTCATGTCAGCGCAGCATCCCTCCGCACTCCGTTTCCCGTGTCATTCTGAGCCGCGGCGAAGAATCTGGGGTGGAGGGGCGGCAACCCCGCCTCCTCCAGACCACTTCGCTTCGCTCAGGGTGACAGAGTGACGACGAACGAATCCCATCATACCCGTGACCGGATGTGGGTTCAAGGCGAAGCTCCGCCGCCCTCGTCCAGATCCAGCTTCAGGTGCAGCTCCTTTAGCTGTGCCTCGGAGACCGGAGAAGGCGCACCGAACATGGGGTCGGAGGCCGTCTTGGTCTTGGGGAAGGCGATGATCTCGCGGATGTCCCGCTCGCCGGCCAGGATCATGACCACCCGGTCGAGGCCCCAGGCGATGCCCCCGTGCGGCGGTGCGCCGTACTCGAAGGCCTCGAGCATGTGGCCGAATCGTTCCTGCGCCTCCTCGGGCGGGATGCGCAGCAAACTGAACATCTTCTCCTGCACGTCACGGCGATGGATCCTGATGCTGCCGCCCGCGATCTCCCAACCGTTGCAGACGATGTCGTAGGCGCGGGCGCGCACGTGGCCGGGGTCGCTGTCCATCAGCGGCACGTCCTCCTCCCTGGGCGACGTGAACGGATGGTGGACGGCGTCCCAGCGCTCCTCGTTCTCGTTCCACTCCACCAGCGGGAAGTCGGTGATGAAGCAGAAGGCCAGCAGACCGTCGTCCACCAGCTTGAGCTGTCGGGCCAGCTCACGGCGGACGGCGTCCAGCGCCTGACAGGCGCGGTACTCCTCGTCCGCCACCAGGATGAGCAGGTCGCCGCGCTTGGCGGCCGCCCGCTGAGCGATTGCCCGCACCTCCACCAGCGTCAGGTGGCGGTGCATAGGCGAGTGGTAATCGTCCTCGGTCAATTCCTCGATGGGCCCCTCGCCGGTGAGGCCGATGGAGATCAACCCCTTGCCGCCGACGCCCTCCACGAAGCGGGTCAGGTCGTCGATCTGGCGGCGTGTGAAGCTGGCGCCGCCGGGGGCGCAAAGGGCACGTACCACGCCGCCCTGAGCCAGCGTGTCGCGGAACACCGCGAACTCAGAGTCGCGCAGCAGGTCCGATAGGTCCGCCAGCTCCATAGCGTAGCGTATGTCGGGCTTATCGGTGCCGAAGCGGCGCAGGGCTTCGTCGCAGGTGAAGCGCGGGAAGGGCTTGATCTGGCGCAGGTCGGGCCGGATGCTCTCCGCCAACGCCGTCAGCATCTCCTCCATCAGACTGAGCATGTCCTCTTCGTTGATGAAGCTGATCTCCACGTCCAGCTGCGTGAACTCCGGCTGCCGGTCGGCGCGCAGGTCTTCGTCGCGGAAGCAGCGGGCGATCTGGAAGTAGCGCTCGAAGCCGGACACCATCAGGAGCTGCTTGAGCTGCTGCGGCGACTGGGGCAGGGCGTAGAAGCAGCCGGGATTGACGCGGCTGGGCACCAGGTAGTCCCGCGCCCCCTCCGGCGTGCTCTTGATGAGGATGGGCGTTTCCACCTCCACGAACCCTTTGTCGGTCATGAAGTCGCGGATGAACTTCACGACCCGGGCCCGGAGCCAGACGTTGCGATGCATTCGCTCCCGCCGCAGGTCCAGGTAGCGATAGCGCAGGCGCAGGAGGTCCTCCACCTCCGACTCCTCGTTGATGTAGAAGGGAGGCGTCTTGGCCGGGTTGAGAATAGTGGCGGCGGTCGCCTGCACCTCGACCTCGCCGGTGGCGAGCTCGCGGTTCTCTGTCCCCGGCCGGCGGCGCACCACCTTGCCCTTCACCTGGATCACGTACTCCGAGCGTACCTGGTCGGCGGCGGCATAGGCTTCCTGGGCCTGCTTGGGGTTGAACACCACCTGGACGATGCCGTCGTTGTCGCGCAGGTCGACAAAGATGAGGGCGCCGTGGTCGCGGCGGCGGTGCACCCAGCCCGCCAGGCTCACCTCCTGGCCCTCGTGGTCAGCGCGCAGCTCGCCGCAACTGTGGGTTTTATATGACGTCTTCATGGTCAAACCAGAGTTTCGCACGGGGTCTGGGCTGAGTCAACGATTGGGGTCGGGTGGGCGGAACAGGGGCGAATGTAGCGGACGCCTTCGGGCCTCCACGGGTGGAGCGTGGAAGGCTAGAGCCTCCCGGCGCATCCCACACAAACGAACGGCGCTCGAACAACTGGCCCGCAAGTTCTCGTATAATGGGGACGGCCTGAGAGTGACCAGCGAGATGGGGCGGTTCTGGACCGACTACACCTGGGACGTAGCGGCCGGCCTGCCGGTGGTGACGAAGATGCCTCAGGAGACGCGCTACATCAAGACCTACGTCTATGGCCTGGACCTCATCTCCGTCTACACCGACGACTTGGAGCACGGAGCTACGGCCCAGGACTACTACTTCAGCGATGGCCTGGGCTCCACCGTGACCCTGGCCCGCGACTCGACGCCCACCCAATCGGCCGCCTGGACCTATGACGCCTTCGGCGAGGTGCGCAGCACGAATAGCGGGACGCCGTCCACGAGTTTCCTGTTCACCGGCGACCAGTTCGACGCGAAGGCACGCCAATCGCAGGGCCTCTACTACCTGCGCGCGCGGTACTACGATCCGGAGGGCGGCAGGCTCTTGACGAAGGACCCGTTCCCTGGCATCGCAGATCAGCCGCAGACCCTCAACGCCTACGCCTATGCCTTGAATAGCCCCGCACTGCTGGCCGATCCCACGGGCTTGTTCGGCCCCTGCGACATCTTGGACAGGGCTCGAGATGTCGGCGAGCCGATAGCCGACTACGTTGTCGACAAGGTACAGGATGTCGGCCAATACACGGTCAGGCGGTTCGTTTCCCCCCAGACGACCTTCCAGGACACCGTGGCGCTAGGGATATCGCTGTTCTCTGAAGGGAATCGCCAGGCTGGCCCCTACGGCTTCAGTTACTACGAGAACTGTCGTGGGCTGTGTGACCTGATCGCAGATCACGTCCTGGATGCGCCCGCCTTCACCCCAGGCTACATAGGCTTCGCTGAGCGGAGGCTAGGGCCGGCCGAGGTAGCCCACGAGGCCCAGCACTACCTTCAGTCCCTGGTGTTGGGCCCGGGCTATCTGCCGTTGACCTTCGAAGAGTGGGTGAGGAGCGGGTTCTCCTGCGGCTGGGGCGGCGAATGCCTCTACAAGACCAGCATCATTGAAACCGATGCAGTCCGCGCCGCAAAAGATAAGAAACAGCATTTCCCCTTCTGCCCCAGATGAAACCATCGCTCGTGTCAGCCGTACTGCTTGCGATAGCCCTCTCCGTTGGGCTGGTCGGCATCGCCTGCGAAAAGGGGGTCAATATAGACTTTGAGAATCGAACTGACCGCGACCTGACGGTCACCTTCGCCCGGCCGTCCTTCAGTTCTAAGAGCATAGACGCCTTCGTGGTCAAAGCTGGTTCGAAGACTGGGTATTCGTATCCCGGCCTGGTCGACGACGAGGAGGTTCTACAGGTAGAAGCGCGAGACCCGGGGGGCAATCTCGTGTACTCTGAGACCATCACTCTCCGCCAGTTAAAGCAGCGCGGGCTGCGCTTCGTGTTTTCGGAGACGGCGCCAGTCACCCCTTCGCCCACGGGGTGACGACGCCTTCGGCCAGGTGCGCACCAACACTGTGAACGTGGAGAACAACTCAGGCCGTCCACCCGTCCTGTCGCCCACAGAGGGCCAAGGTTACTCCCCCTGGCCCTCCTCTCGTTCGTAGCCGGCGACGACGCGACGGCGGGTGAGCTTCTCCAGCACCTCCGGGCTGGTGACCAGAGCCTCGGCGTAGGCCTTGATGTCGGGCAGGTCCTCCAGCCGGAAGTCGTACTGCTCGTAGTCCAGCCCCTCGGCGATGGCCTTCCGCTTGCAGTCGCACAGCAACTCCATGTACTCCTCGATCGTCCCCCGGCAGGTCAGGAAGTGCACGTGCACGTCCCGCTCCTGCTGCGGCCGCAGCACCCGCGAGAACGCCTGCGCCATCACCGACGGCACCCAGTCGTAGTCCAGGAAGACGACAGCGCTGGCCTCGGGGATGTTCAGCCCCTCGGCCAGGCAGGGCGTGGTGGCCACCAGCACCCGGTGGAAGGGGCTGCGACGGAAGGCGTCGATGCGCTCGATGCGGGGCGAGGTCCACGTCCGGCGGTTCAGATCCCAGGCTGACGCCGCCGTCCACATACAGGGGGTCGCAGCCCAGCGCTCGATGCGCTTGTGCATCCACCTGGCGCCCTCCTTGTTGCGGGAGAGGACGATGACCTTGCGCCCTTCGCCAAGAGCGTCGAACGCGAACGCTGAAGCCCACACACCATGTCGGCATAGTGTGCGTTCCCCCTCCATGGTGGGGTTCACACCATCTCGTAGCGCCAATTGCCGCCAGCGCCTCGCCGGTGCTACGATCCGGACGATCGATATGCGTTCCGCCCGACTAGCCCTCTACGTCCACATTCCCTTCTGCCGGGCCAAGTGCCCGTACTGCGATTTCAACTCCTACGCGGGGCTCGAGGGCCTGATGGCGCCCTACGTCGATGCCCTCATCACCGAGATGGCCCTCTGGCGAGATACGATCCGCCAGACCCGCGTGACCACGGTCTTCTTCGGCGGCGGCACGCCCAGCTTCCTGCCGCTGGCCGAGACCGAGCGCATCTTCGCCGCCCTCCGCCGTTCCTTCCGCCTGGCGCCGCACGCCGAAATCACGGTCGAGGCCAACCCCGGCTCCGCCGACAGCGCTCGCCTGGACGGCCTGCGCCGGCTGGGCTTCAACCGCCTGAGCCTGGGCGTACAGTCCTTCCAGGACGATGAGCTCGGTCTGCTCGGGCGCATCCACTCGGCGGCTGAGGCGCGCGAGGCATACCGCGCCGCGCGGCGGGCGGGCTTCGAGAACGTAAACTTCGACCTGATCTACGGCCTGCCCGGCCAGCCCCTGGCGGCCTGGCAGCGCACCTTGGCCGAGGCCATCGCTCTGCGCCCGGAGCACCTGTCCCTCTACGCCCTCGCCCTGGAGGAGGGCACTCCGCTCGCGGACGATGTCGCCGGCGGCCGCCTGCCCGCGCCCGACCCCGATCTGGCGGCCGACATGTACCTCCGGGCGGGCGAGGCGCTGGCCGAGGCCGGCTATCAGCAATACGAGATCTCCAACTGGGCTCTGCCGAGTCGTCGTTGCCGCCACAACCTAGTCTACTGGGACAACGAGGCCTACCTGGGCCTGGGGGCGGGCGCCCACTCCTGCCTGGGCGGCTTCCGCTTCGCCGCCGTCCGCGACCCCGCCCGGTACATCCGCGAGGTCACGGCGGCCAGCGCAGAGCCGCCTGCCGAGGGCCTTCCCGCCTTCCCGGCCGGCCTGCGCCACTTGGAGACCGTCGAAGAGGTGTCACAAGCCCGCGCCATAGCCGAGACCGCGATCCTGGGCCTGCGCCTGGCGGAGGGTGTGAGCCTGACGGCCTTCCGCCGCCGTTTCGGCCTGAGCCTGCTGTCGGCCTACGGCCCGGCAGTGGCCGAACTCACGGCCCTGGGGCTGCTCGAGCGCGCCAACGGCCGCCTCCGCCTCACCCCCAGGGGCCGCCTCCTGGGCAACGAGGCCTTCGTGCGCTTCCTGCCGGACAAGTAATCGTCAAAGACCCCTTCCGATTACGTCGCCGGCCCCTCCTGGCGTCGTACAATAAAGAGAACCGCTTGTGATCCTTTTCCGGCTCTTCCACTTGGCCGCTAGATGTGGGGTGGAGACAGGTTCAGCCGCCAGAGCCAGCGAGACAACCGGCGAACGCATGCATCCCGTCAATCAACTAGAAAGAGGAACAAACATGCCCAACCCATTCGTGCACGTTGAACTACAGACCAAAGATCTGGACAAGGCGAAGAAGTTCTACCAGGGCCTCTTCGACTGGAAGCTCGAAGACATGCCAATGGGCAACGGCATGTCCTACACGGTGATCAACGTAGGAGAGGGCACCGGCGGAGGAATGATGACCAACCCCGCGCCTGGCACGCCCTCTCATTGGTTAGCCTACGTGGACGTGGCTGACATCGACGCAACGACGGAGAAGGCAAAGTCCTTGGGTGCCACCGTTGTCCAGCCCAAGACCGAGGTCCCGGGTATGGGCTGGTTCAGCGTCATCATCGACCCCACAGGAGCGGCCGTCGCCTTCTGGCAGACGAAGCCCGGCATGTAAGCCATCGGCCCCCGCAGAGCGGAGTGAGGCCATATTCCCCCGGTGGTCGGGGGAATATGGCCTCGTCGCTAATCGCACCTTAGTCCCCCAGCTTGTGCAGCCCGCGGATGGCCGCCAGCAGCGGCTCCACGTCGGGGCCCGCCGCCGCGGGCGCCGGGCCGCGCGGGTCGGGCGCGAAGGGGTTCCCCAGAAGCGCGTCGAAACAGGCGCGCACTCCCCAGGCCAGGGCCGTCAGGTCGTAGCCCCCCTCCAGCGCGAGCACGACACGGCCGCCGCACAGCTCCTCCGCCGCCTGGCGCAGCATCAGGGCCAGCTCAAAGTAGCCGGCGCAGCTCAGGGACATCCAGGCCAGCGGATCGGCGAAGTGCCCGTCGAAGCCGGCGGACACCAGCAGAAGCTGCGGCCGGAAGCGCCGCAGGGCGGGCAGCAGCACCGTCTCGAAGGCCCGCCGGTACTGCCGGTCGCCGCTCTCCATAGGCAGCGGCACGTTCACGGTGAAGCCCAGGCCGGGGCCCGTGCCCACTTCGCGCCAGGTACCGGTGCCCGGGTAGAGCGGCCACTCGTGGGTGGAGCAGTAGAGCACGGTGGGGTCGTTGTAGAAAGCGTCCTGGCTGCCGTTGCCGTGGTGGACGTCAAAGTCCGCGATGGCCACCCGCTCCAGCCCCCGCCGTGCGATGGCGTGGCGGGCGGCGATAGCCACGTTGTTGAACAAGCAGAAGCCCATGGCGTGGCCGGGCGTGGCGTGGTGGCCGGGCGGCCGCACCAAGCAGAACGCCGAATCGATCTCGCCGGCCAGCACCGCGTCCGTGGCCCGCAGACAGCCGCCGGCCGCCCGCAGCGCTGCCTCGTAGGAGCGGGACGAAACGGCGGTGTCCATGTCCAGCGCCCGCTCGCCGCCCTCGATCTGCTCCCGCACCCAGCGGATCATCTCCGGCCGGTGCACCAGCTCCAGATCGGCCAGCGTGGCATCGTCGGCGGCGATGGGCGTGAGGGCCGAGCGCAGGCCGCTCTCCTCCAGGAGTGTCATTACGGCCTGGAGGCGCTCGGCCTTCTCCGGGTGCCCGTCCGTATCGTGCTCCAGGTAGAGCGGGTCGTAGACCAGGCCCACGCGCGCCATGGCAATCCTCCCGCCATTATCCTAGGGGAAGGCACGTGATCAAACAACCGCCGCTGCTACCGCTCATAGTGAGCCCGTCGAACCATGAGCGGGCCACTCATCCTTCGACACGCTCAGGATGAGCGGAATCAGCGATGCCACCCGAAGCTGCGGGTTTCAACCCCCAGAATTCGAATTCCCTCCGTCCAGCTAGAGACAAATCGAGCGCGGTGTGCTAACATCTTTCGCCGAACAGATGTACGTCATAGGCACCGCCGGCCACGTCGACCACGGCAAGTCGGCCCTGGTGAAAGCCCTCACCGGCATCGACCCCGACCGCCTCCAGGAGGAGAAGGAACGGGAGATGACCATCGACCTGGGCTTCGCCTGGCTGCGCCTGCCCGGCGGCGGGGAGGTGAGCATCGTCGACGTCCCCGGCCACGAGCGCTTCGTCAAGAACATGCTGGCCGGCGTGGGCGGCATCGACCTCGCCCTGCTGGTCATCGCCGCCGACGAAGGGGTGATGCCCCAGACCCGCGAGCACCTGGCCATCCTCGACCTTCTGGACGTGCGGCACGGCATCGTCGTCATCTCCAAGAAGGACCTCCTGCCCGACGCCGAGCTGCTGGCCGTGGTCGAAGCCGAGATCGCCGAAGCGCTCCAGGGAACCGTCTTCGAAGGCGCGCCCGTCGTCACCTGCTCGGCGGTCAGCGGCGATGGCCTCCCCGAGCTGCTGGCCACCCTCGAGGCGGAGCTCGCCCGTACCCCGACCAAGCGCGACCTGGGCCGGCCTCGCCTGCCCATCGACCGCGCGTTCACAGTCGCCGGCTTCGGCACCGTGGTCACCGGCACCCTCATCGACGGCTCCCTTCGCGCCGGCCTCGAGGTCGAGGTCGTGCCCGGCGGACAGCGGGCGCGCATCCGCGGCCTCCAGACTCATCAGCACAAGGTGGAAGACGCCTCGCCTGGGCGCCGCCTGGCGGTGAACCTTACCGGGCTCTCGCCCGCCGACCTGCGACGGGGGATGGTGGTCACCACCCCCGGCTGGCTGCGCCCCACGGTCGCCGTCGACGTCCGT
>Ga0315268_10009415_pt1 | contig 10140 bp, 7 predicted proteins | sample C1_top_MG_FD_204535 | JGI IMG/M metagenome (GOLD analysis project Ga0315268, IMG submission 204535) | Sediment microbial communities from Yellowstone Lake, YNP, Wyoming, USA - C1_top | ecosystem: Environmental > Aquatic > Freshwater > Lake > Sediment | place: USA: Wyoming | collected 2017-08-01 | reverse complement strand
ATGAGCAACGCCAGCATGGCGACGTTGAGCGAACGCGGCTTGGTGCCGGTCGTCACCTCGATGGCCCGGAGCAGCAGCCAGGCTGCGGCGGCAAAGGTCAACGCCTTGCCGACCACGATGCCGCGCAATCCGTCGAGCTGATAGGCGCCGTAGACGAGCAGCTGAAATAGCCAGTGCAGGTTGTACCAGGGCTGGTCGAGCGACAGCGTCGAAAAGGGGTCGCTGCGGAGAAAGGATCGTTCGGCCACCAGCTGCCGGGCGGCCGCCAGGTGCCACCAGATGTCGGTGTCGTTGATCGGATAGCAGACCGCGGCAAAGGCGAAGCCGACCAGCAGCAGACCCGGCAATTTCTCGGCGAGGTGCTGGCGCCACGTCCGCGGATCGCCAGCGCTCATCGACCGGACTGCGGCAATCGGCGACGGAAATCCCGGCGGCGGCGCAACAGCCCCAGCAGTGCCAGCAGCGCGAAACCAGGCGCTGACTGGCGCAGCGACGACCAGGGGCACAGGCAGCCGCCGCGGTCAGGCAACAGCGGGTGCAGCTCGCCGAGCGGATTGACCTCGAGTGTCACGCTGGCACTCACCGGTCCCTGGTAGCCCTGCGCGGTGAGGGTGAAGGTCGTGCGCTCGATCGGGCTGACCTCGCGGCTGCCGATCGGTGCGACCGGCGCACCGTCGAGATCCAGGGTGTAGGCGTTGACCACCCGCCAGCTCAGCAGCGCGGTGTCGCCAGCGACCACCCGATCTGGCGCGGCCGTGAAGGATTGGATCGCCACCGCCTGCGGCGTCTGGTTGACCGTGATCTCGATGGTATGCGTCGCGGTCGCCGAGGCGACCGTGCTGGCCGCCAGCAACGTGTAGGCATGCGTGCTGGTCGGGCTGACGACCTGGCTGCCATCGAGCGCCACCGGCGTGTCGTCGAGGGTGACGCTGTCGGCATAGCTGGTCAGCCAGAACAGCTCGCTGTCCTCCCCGGCCAGGATCGTGTACGCGCCGGGATAGAAGGCGTTGATGCGGGGCGTCGGTGGCGGCGGCGCCGTGGGCTCGCCAACCCAGAGCTGCGGCCAGCCGTTGAATCCGCCACTGGCGAGCAACTGCTCGTCGCTGGCGACCTTGCCAGCCAGCCGGTAGAGGTACACGTCGTAGCGGCCGGCGTTGTGATCGTCCTCGGTCGAGTGGGCGGCCATGAACCATTGCGCATCGGTCGAGATGCCCGGGTGGTAGACCAGATCGCCGCTCGCGTGCGGCGCGATCAGCAGCTGGTCCTCGAGCCGGCTGGCGACGCCGGGCGCGTCACCCCAGCGAATGCCCTGATCGCGGCCGGCGATGAAACCCCAGCTGCTGTCCGGCGCGATGTAGGGCATGCAGCCGATGTCCCCGGCGCGCGCCAGCAGGTGGAACGTCGCCGGCGCCAGGTTGAACGCGCCGGCGCCGGTCACCGAGGAGGCGCCGCGCGTGCGTGCGGCAAACCAGCTGGCGTCGGGCGCCACGAAACACTCGTTGACCTCGCGGATATCGGCAAAGACCGAGTAGGTGCGAAACACCTCGTCCCGACCGAGCAGGTTACCGTCGGCGTCGAGCGTCGCCTGCATGATGCGGGTGTGCAGCGGGTGGTCGGCGTCGACCTGCGAATAATAGAGGGTCTGGCCGTCGCCCCAGCTCGGCCAGTAACCGTTGTCGTCGATGCGCATCTCTTCGCGGCCGTCGCCCACGCCGTGGATCGACACCAGGTAGAGCTTGAAGCGGTTGAAGTCGTGGTAGTCGGATTCGGGCAGCTTGGCCTTGGCGTAGGCCACCCACTTGCCATCCGGGCTGATCTGACACTCGACGTCCTCGCCGCTGGACAGCGCCTTGACGTCGCTCTGGTCCGGCAAGGTCATGCGATAGACCTGGCGGCTCGCGCGCACACCGGCGTCGCCCTTGATCCACACCAGATAGCCGGTCGGCAGCTCGGCCCGGACCGATGTCGGAGCACCGAGCAGCACAAGCGCCAAGGCGCAGCCACCCACACCGCTTCGCCACCAGTGCGCCGTGCTGCCGATCATTCAGCAGGATCTGCGCACAGGCACCAGTAGCGCGTGCTCTTGCGATCCGAGGCAAAGAAGTCGTCGATGGTCGCGCCCGCCCAGATCTTGTTGAGGTTTGGGTCGAGCCGCAGCTTGTGGGTAGCGCCGACCTTGAACCGCTTGAGGGTGCCGCTCACATAGTTCTTCTGGTCGTCTTTGATCTCTGAACGCGGCTGCCGCGGTTTGTAGTGCGCAACCAGAATCGTCTGCTTGTCCAGCGCGCCGCCCACCACCTCGTACCGCATCACATAGGCGTAATCGTACAGGTCGTCCGGCGGGAAGCTGCTGGGGATCTCGATCAACTTGGCAGTGACGTCGATGATCGCCGGAGCCGCTGGCGCGCTCTGTGGCGCGCTCTGCGGAACACTGGCGCCGAGACTCAGCAGACCGAACAGCAACAAGTTCATGGCCAGAGTCTCCTCGCGTCGCTGCCGACCTGCGCAACCTGAGATTCTGGCGCGACTGCGTATTGTACCCGCCACACCGCGGAGGAGACAACCAGATGACATCGGCTCACGCAGCTGCTGGTTGTCAGCCGCGCTCGCGCAGGTTCTACTCCTGCATCCGGCAGCCGTGGAGGGTGATATGCGCACACCGCTGTTCTTGGCCGCGATCGGATTCGCCGCGCTGCAGTGTGGCTGTGACGGTGGAGGCACGGGTCACGACGCGGGGCCCGCCGGGGACGCCGCGCAGCCCGACGCCGCGACCGAAGCCGACGCCGGCTTCGGGCCACCCATCCCCGGTCTAGGGGTTTCGCTCGACCAGCTGGACTTCTTTCTCGGCAACCGACGCGGCATCCTGGTCTGGGTCAACGCCGGTGGTCAGATCGAGATGCTTGATTTTCGATCCAGCGCGCCGCAGGTGACGACGCTGGTCAGCGATCCGGACAGCGTCAACCCGCTGATCTCACCCGACGGCACCCGTGTGGTCTACAGCCAGGGCTTGCCCAACGGGCCCAAGATCATCAAGGTCAAGCCGCTGCAGCCGGCCGCTGCGGCGCAGGTCATTGGCCTGGGCGACATCGGCTATTGGCATTTCGGCAGCGGCGAGGAGCACGTGGTCTACTGCGACTGGTCGGACAAGCTGCAAAACGGCTCCGACGGCGAGACGTTTCGCCAGCAGTTGGTGACCGGCGGGGTGGCGCTCGACGGCACGGCCAGCGCGATCCACAACCGCGCCATGGACGGCGGCGCCAACGCCGACCTCACCTGGCTGGGCCAGGTCTATGACCAGCTCTGGGCGCACGACCTGGCAAACGGCCTCGACTACCCGACGGCGAAGTTCTTCCAGCAGGATGGCACCGTCGCCGACCACCAGAGCTGTAACGGCTCGATGGCCCCGGACGGCGGTGCGCGGCTGCTGACCCTGGTCATCCCGCACGACTGGGTACGCATCTATTCCTACGCTGCCGACGACGATCGCTTCGAGGAGAGCTCGCGCTTCGAGCTGCCGCCCGGCATGGTCGAGTGGGAGTTCCCCGAGTGGTCGACCGACCCAAATTTCTTCACCGCGGTGCTGCGCCGGTCCGACTACCGCAACCGGTTGTTCCTGCTCAAGGTGCAGCCGGGCGATGTGGTGCCCGAGCAGGTCGAGATCACCGACGACACGGCCGACGTGTCCTATAGCCACCTGTGGCTGGCGCCCTGAACCGCGCTCGAAACTCCGTGCGCGCCATCCTGTCCCTCATCGGGGACGACATCCAAATCCGCCCCCATCGCCATATCAATGGGCGCACGCAGGTATTGCCGTACCTGATCTGGCCGCCTATATAGGCTGGCCGCGTCAGCCAATGCGCCAGCGGGGGATCGCGCTCGAATGCAGCACGCACAAAATAGCTACTGGGTCGGTGTCGACGTCGGGTCGGTGACCGTCAAGATCGCCGTGCTCGATCCGGCCAGCGGCGAGCTGCTGCACAGCGAATACCTGCGCCACAACTCGCACCAGGCACAGACCGTGCGCGACGTGCTCGAACGCGCGCAAACCACGCTGCCTGACCGCAAGTTCGCGGTCGCGGTCAGCGGATCCGGCGGCGACATCATCGCTGCGGCCATCGGCGCCTTCTTCGTGCAGGAGGTGGTAGCCAACTCGATCGCGGTGCGCGAACTCTACCCGCGCACCCGCGTCGCCATCGAGCTGGGCGGCCAGGACGCCAAGGTGGTCTTCTTCCACCAGGAGGAGAGCACCGGCCGGCTGGTCGCCAGCGACATGCGCATGAACGGCTCGTGCGCCGGCGGCACCGGCGCCTTCATCGACCAGATGGCCGAGCTGCTGGGCGTCAAGACCGAGCAATTCGGCGCGCTGGCCACCGCTGGCCACCACGTCTACGACATCTCGGGCCGCTGCGGCGTGTTTGCCAAGACCGACATCCAGCCGCTGCTCAACCAGTGCGTGGCCAAGGAGGACATCGCGCTGTCGGTGTTTCACGCCCTGGCCAAGCAGACCATCGGCGGCCTGGTGCAGGGCATGGAGATCCGGCCGCCGGTGATCTTCGAGGGCGGACCGCTGTTCTTCAATCCACGGCTGATCGAGGTCTTTGCCGAACGGCTCGGCCTGGTCGGCGACGACGTGATCGTGCCGGCACGGCCCGAGATCATCGTCGCCCATGGCACGGCGCTGGCAATCGGCTGCATGTTCAACGACCGGCCGTCGACCTACGACCCGGCGCAGCTGCCGCTGCTCGGCCGCACCGACCTCAGCGCCACCATCAAGACCGGCTTTCACGACGACCGCTTCTTCGCAAATGACGACGAGCGCACGGCGTTCGCGGCACGCCACGCGCGGCCGACCTTTGTCCGGCCGACCTATCCGGCCGGTACCGTGCTGCCGGTCTACCTGGGCATCGACGCCGGTTCGACCACCAGCAAGTTCGTGCTGCTCGACGAGCAGGAGCAGCTGGTCGACAAGTATTACTCGAGCAACCAGGGCGACCCGCTGCGGGTGGTGCAAAACGCGCTGATCGCCATGCGCGATCGCTGGCGCGCCAACGGCGTCGAACTGGACGTGCTTGGCGTCGGCACCACCGGCTACGGCGAGGCCCTTTTTGCGCGGGCCTTCAAGGCCGACTTCCATACCGTGGAAACGGTTGCGCACGCCGAGGCCGCGCTCAAGCTGCGGCCCGATGTCTCGTTCATCCTGGATATCGGCGGCCAGGACATGAAGGCGATCCAGATCGGCGGCGGCATCGTCACCGGCATCACCCTCAACGAGGCCTGCTCGGCCGGCTGCGGCTCGTTCGTCGAGACCTTTGCCCGGTCCATGGACATCCAGGTCGAGCAGATCGCGGAGCGCGCCTTCTCGTCGAGCAGCCCGTCGCGACTGGGTTCGCGTTGCACCGTGTTCATGAACAGCTCGGTCATCACCGAGCAGAAAAACGGCAAGACCGCGGCCGACATCATGGCCGGCGTGACGCGCTCGATCGTCGAGAACATCTTCACCAAGGTGGTGCGCGTCCCCAACTTTGACACGCTGGGAAAAATCTTCTTCGTCCAGGGCGGCACCTTTCTCAACGACGCGGTGCTGCGCGCGCTCGAGCAGTACACCGGCCGCACCGTGGTCCGGCCGCCCCACCCGGGCGAGATGGGCGCCATCGGCATCGCGCTGCTGGCCAAGAAGCACGCCTCGACCCGGTCCTCGACCTTCATCGGGCTCGATGCGCTGGAGGTGTTTGGCTACAGCAAGCAACCGGGCCTGGTCTGCCCGTTTTGCACCAACAACTGCTCGCGCACGCAGATCACGTTCAACGACGGCAGCGAGTACGTCACCGGCAACCGCTGCGAGCGCGGCGAGATCATCGGCGACCCGCACGACGACGCCACACGGGCGCGGCTGCGCACGACCGATGCCCGGCTCGACAGCGTGCCGGACATGATGAAGCTGCGGCACCGGCTGCTCTGGCAGAGCTATCAGCCCAAGCTGGTCGCCGAAAAAAAATCCAAGCGCATTGGCATCCCGCGCGCGCTCGAGTTCTTCAACAGCATGCCGTTCTGGCGCACCTTCTTCGAGGCGCTCGGCTACGACGCGGTGCTGTCGCGCAAGACCGACTCCCGGCTGTTCGAGAGCGGCCTGCGCTCGGTGCCGTCGGACACCATCTGCTTCCCGGCCAAGCTGGCGCACGGCCACGTGCAGGAGCTGATCGGCAAGCAGGTCGACCGCATCTTCATGCCGATGATGATCAAGATCCCGGCCGAGAACGGCAGCACCCACGGCGTGCACGTCTGCGCCGTGGTGCAGGGCTATCCGGTCATCGTCAACGAGTCGGACGAGCCGACCACCAAGCACGGCATCCCGTTCGACCGGCCGATTTTCCACTGGTACAACAACCAGCTGCGCGACCAGCAGATCGTCGACTACTTCAAGGCCGCCTGGGGCCTGCCCAAGCGCGAGATCAAGGCCGCCATCGTCGAGGCCGATCGCGCGCGGCAGAGCTTCAAGCAGCAGCTGCTCGACGCGGGCGCGGCCGTGCTCAAGTCAATCGAGAGCGGCGACCGGTTTGCAGTCATCGTCGCTTGCCGGCCTTACCACAGCGACGAGCTGGTCAACCACAACATCTCGGCCCACTTCACCCGGCTGGGCGTGCCGGTGCTGACCGTCGATTCGATCCCAGGTGTCGACCTGGTCGACCTGAAGAAGGTGCGCGCCGAGACGGTCAATCCTTTTCACGTCCGCATGTATTCCGCCACCGCCTTTGCCGCGCGCCACCCCAACCTCGAACTGGTGCAGCTGGTCTCGTTTGGCTGCGGCCACGACGCGATCATCACCGACGAGATGCAGCGTATCGCGCGCGCGATCAACGACCGCTCGGTGCTGGTACTCAAGCTCGACGAGGGCGAGGCCGCGGGCCCGCTCAACATCCGTATCAAGTCGTTTGTCGAGACCGTGCGCGCGCGCCGCCAGCGCGACCAGCAGCGCGGCCAGGCCCATGCGCCGCGCGAGCTGCCAGCGCCGTTCCCGGTCACCTTCGAGAAAAAGGACATCCCCCTCAAGACCATCCTGGCGCCCAACCTGTCGCGCGCCTTTTCCGAGGTGATCTCGGCGGTGGGCCGCCGCGTCGGCTTCAAGATCGAGCCGCTGCCGCTGGCCGACAGCCGCGCCATCGAGCTGGGCAAGAAGTACCTGCACAACGACATCTGCTTCCCGGCCCAGATCAATGTCGGCGAGATCCTGCGGCTGCTCGAGCAGGGCAAGGTCAAGCCGGACGAGGTGGTGCTGGGGCTGGCCAAGAACTGCGACGACTGCCGCGCCGGCCAGTATGCGGCGGTGGCGCGCAAGGCGCTGGACGACGCCGGCTACCCGCAGATCCCGATCCTGACCACTGGCGTTGACACCAAGCACATGCACCCCGGCTTCCAGATGGGCATGACCGAGCAGATCCAGGTGCTGTGGGGCCTGGCCATCAGCGACGCCATCGACGACATGCTGCTCAAGACCCGGCCGTACGAGCTCAACCCGGGCGATACCGCCGCCGTCTACGACCGCACCTTCAAGCAGATCATCAAGGGGCTCGAGGTCGACACCAAGTCCGGGCTCAAGGCGCTGGCAGACGCGGTCGACCAGTTCAACCGGATCCCGGTCGACCGCAGCGTGCGCAAGCCGCGCGTGCTGGTGATCGGCGAGATCCTGCTCAACTACCACCCGTCGTCCAATGGCCGCATCATCGACTATCTCGAGAGCAACGGCATGGAGACCATCCTGCCGGCGATGGTCGACTTTTTCTGGCGCGACTTGATCCGCGTCCGCGACGGCGCGCGCCGCCACCAGATCCCCAACCCGCTGCTGCAGGCGCTGCTGGGCAGCATCACCGACAAGGTGTTCAGGCACATCCTCAAGCACACCGGCCGCATCGTCGCCAAGTTCCGGTTCCACGAGGCGCACAAGGACGTCTACCAGCTGAGCGACAACATCAAGGACTTCATCGACCGTACCTACATGGTGGGCGAGGGTTGGCTGATCCCGGCCGAGATCATCGAGCTGTCCCAGCACGGCGTGAACTCGTTCGTGATCGTGCAGCCGTTTGGCTGCCTGCCCAACCACATCACCGGCCGCGGCCTGGTCAAGGCGATGAAGAAGCGGGCACCGCAGATCCAGATCGTATCGCTCGACTACGACCCGGACACCAGCTTTGCCAACGTCGAGAACCGGCTGCAGATGTTGATCATGCAGGCCAAGGAGATCGAGCGGGCGCGCGCCGGCCAGCGGGCCATGCCCGCAGTGCCGACGGAAAGCGCCCTCGAGCCGATGCTCGCGACCGGGACGCCGCCGATCAACAGCGACGAGCCGCTGGTCTAGTTTTTTCGCTACCCTTTGGCGAACACTTTGCGTAGGATGCAGCCCCGTCCGAAAAAGCCGACGCCTTCCCAGGACGTTGGGTGGAGGGTGATACCATGCGTTTCATCTTGCGGGCCGCTGCACTGCTGTCGACTCTTCTCACGACCATCGCCCTGGCCGAGCCACCGCCGCAGGTCGAGGTGGCGCCGGTGCTTGGCGCCCAGTTCTTCCGCGGCTTCAACGGCCCCGGCATGGGCCGCGACCAGACGATCCAGAACGGTGTGATCGTCGGCGCCCGCGGCGGCGCGCTGTTCGCCGACCGGCTGCGGCTCGACGTCGGGCTCGAGTTCACGCCCACCGTCGTGGTCGGCGCCGACCGCTTGACCTACGTGCTGCAACCCCACCTCGACGGCACCGTCGATCTGATGACCGGCTGGATCCGACCCTACGTCGGTGTCGGTGTCGGCCTGGTCGGCTTTGTCGACAACCAATGGCTCGGCGACAGCATCCAGTTCAAGTCCGAGCTGACTTCCAGGTCGCCCGACGTCGAGTTCTCCGGCTCGCTGATGACCGGCGTCCGCGTCTACATGGGCGAGCTGGCCGACATGCTCGAGGGTACGACGCTGCGGCTCGACGTGCGCGACGTCCTGTACGCGCCGCGCAACATCGCGGTCAACTACATGAACATCCAGCCCGGCGAGTTCAACGCATTTCACAACCTGCAGTTCAGCCTCGCCTTCGCCTGGACCTTCGACGCCTTTGGCGAGGCACCGCCCGCCGCCTCCAGCGGCACCACGCCGGTCTCGGTTCCGTAGCGCGACGACGCAGGTGGGCGCGTGCTCGACGACGATGGCCGCAACATGTTGCGGGATGGTTTCCGCATCTCGGCCATCGGCATCGAGATCGCGCTCTGCGTCGTGCTCGGCCTGGGCGGCGGGCTGTGGCTCGATCGACGGTTCGAGACCGCGCCGCTGCTGACGCTGCTGCTGGGCGCGGCGGGCGTCGCGGCCGCCGTCAAAGTGGTCATGCGATTGATCAAGCAGCAGAGGGATCTCGACTCGAAATGAGCGATGGCCAGAACAGCAAGACCGAGACTGCCCTGCTCGATGCCCGGCGCGATCTGCTGATCGCCAGCGGCGTCGCCGCGCTGCTGATGATCGGGGTCGGCCTGCTGTTCCCGCCGCAGCACCTGTGGGGCGTGGCGATCGGCGCGTTGCTCGCGCTGGTCAACCTGTCGGCGGTCGCGCGCCTGGGCGCGCACGTCCTGTCAGGCGTCGAACCCGGCTCGCGTCTCGTCGTGATGGCGCTGCTCAAGATGCTCGCGCTATTTGCAGTGGTGGTGGCAGTGCTGTATAGCAGGCCGCAGTACGCGCTTGGGTTGTGCATCGGTTTTGCGCTACCCGCCGTGGCCGGTCTGGTGCTGGTGTTGCGGGGCAGTGAACAGCGGCAGCGCATCTGGCGGTACCTGCGCAGCCGTCGACCGAGGGATTGAGATGCCGCACGGTATGACCTGGTTCAGTTTTCTTCCCGGCTCCGAACAGCTGGCCGCTTACCTGCGCCACGACTTTGCCCAGGCCGCGCTGGTCGGCCCGAGCGCGTTTGCCGTGCAGCACGTTTTTGGCGCCCTGCTGGTCCTGATCGTGCTGATGGTGATCGGACTCGCCGCCAACCGCCGGCTCGCCAACGTCGATGCCAACATCGTGCCCGACGGCAAGCTCGGCGTCCTGACCGTGCTCGAGCTGGTGATCGAGGCGCTGTACGGCATGATGAAGGACATCATCGGCCCCGACGCCAGGCGCTACTTTCCGCTG
>Ga0315268_10009414_pt1 | contig 10140 bp, 10 predicted proteins | sample C1_top_MG_FD_204535 | JGI IMG/M metagenome (GOLD analysis project Ga0315268, IMG submission 204535) | Sediment microbial communities from Yellowstone Lake, YNP, Wyoming, USA - C1_top | ecosystem: Environmental > Aquatic > Freshwater > Lake > Sediment | place: USA: Wyoming | collected 2017-08-01 | reverse complement strand
TGGAGGAACCGGTCCCACCCGATTCAATTGATGGGCTTGTCTCTGTACGTTCGCAGAGTCCAATTCCAATTTGCGCTGGTGAGAACGTGTATTCACGCTATCACTTTTACGACCTCATCAAAAGGGGTGCAGTCGACATCGTCATGCCAGATCTGGCAAAATGCGGCGGTATTATGGAAGGATATCGGATTGCCACAATAGCAGAAATCAATGGCCTTCCATTAGCCCCTCACAATGTCAGTAGTCCAGTTGCTACAATGGCTATGGCGCACGTTTGCGCAGCTATCCCGAACTTCTTAATCCTGGAATTTCATGCCATCGATCTGGATTTCTGGGAAGACCTGGTCACCTACGCAGGTGGGAGAGTCATCCAAAATGGAAGAATTCCATTGGTAGACGCACCTGGTTGGGGCCTTGAATTGAATGATGACGTAGCGCGACGACATATCCATCATAAGCTCAGCCAAGACTACTTCGGAGAGCCACTATGAAGCTTGCCCGTTTGCTTACAGATCAGGAACCCCGGTGGATTTTAAAAGACAAACTACTTCCGCCTTCCTTCGAACTCGGGCTTCTTCTCGAACTACCCGCACGTAAAATACCGACTGTATTGAAGAGTATGGCTACTAAATCGCATGCTGAAGGATTATTTCTCGCTCCCATTGAATCTAGTCAAGAAGTCTGGGCAGCCGGCGTTACTTACTTGCGCAGCCGCGAAGCCCGCATGCAAGAATCCGACACAGCTGATATCTATGATAGAGTTTACTTTGCTGATCGTCCGGAGTTATTCTTCAAATCTCTCGGGTGGCGAGTGATCAATCATAAAGGAGCCATCCGTATCCGAAAGGATTCAACCTGGAACGTCCCTGAGCCAGAATTAACCCTGATTATTAATCGTTATTCTGAAATAATAGGTTACACTGCTGGAAATGATATGTCTTCTCGTGATATTGAAGGCCAAAATCCTCTTTATCTTCCCCAAGCTAAAGTTTATAACGGTTCTTGTGCTCTTGGCCCAGTCATAGTTATGATACCATCAGACTTTGGAGCAATACCAGATCTGCCAATTCAACTTCACATATCTCGCCAGGGTACCCAGGTTTTTTCTGGCAATACTCGCACTTCACGCATGAAACGCCAGCTTAAGGAATTGGTTGATTTCCTTTTTTATGATCTTACTTTTCCCCAAGGAGTATTTCTCATGACAGGTACCGGAATTGTTCCCGATGCAAGTTTCAGCTTGCAGATCGGTGATATTGTAACGGTTACAGTTGGAGAAGTAATTCTGGAGAATATAGTAGCTTAGTAAACCAAATCCTTATTAAACCGATATTTTGATTGACAATTTCGATGAATACCGCTAGAATAACACCATTCTTAGGGCAGAGTATAAAATGGTCGCCAATTATTGGTGTGGTTATTACTTTTATTATCCCCTTCAAGAAGCATCTGCTTCACGAAGGGTGAATTCGGTTAAGGGATAACCGCCTCAACCAAAAACACCTGGCACTAATCAAACGTGGAGCAGAAAAGCTCCACGTTTTTTCTTTTATGGAGGTCAATACAGATATGCTTTGTAGAGGAATACGCGGTGCAATCACAATTGAAACCAATCAGGCCGACTCGATTATTCAAGCCTCCCAAATGCTGCTGGAAAAAATAACCTTGGCTAACCATCTATCTGTGGATGATATCGCCGGGGTATTTTTTACCTGCACCGATGACCTGGATGCAGCTTATCCTGCAGTTGGCGCGCGTCAATTGGGCTGGTCCCATACTCCATTATTGTGTATGCAAGAAATGAGAGTGACTGGCAGCCTTCCACGCTGTCTCCGAGTCTTAATACTATGGAATACCGATCTCCCCGCTGAACAAATTCGCCATATTTACCTTGGAGAAGCGCGTCAATTGAGACCAGATTTACAAGAGGAGAGTGAATTATGATTATCGTCATGAAACATAACGCAACAGGGGAGCATATCTATCGCGTTACCGAGCAAATTGAGAAATGGGGTTGTAAAGCATCCATTTCTAAGGGCAAGGAGTGCACCATTATCGGTGTGATTGGTGACGTTCGGATGGTTGACCGGGAAAGAATCGAATTGATGGATGGTGTAGAAAGAACAGTCAAGATTCTCCGGCCATTCAAACTGGCCAGCCGTGAATTTCATCCCCTCGATTCGGTCTTTAGGATTAATGGTGTTTCCATCGGCGGTAACCAGGTAATTGTGATGGCTGGTCCTTGCGCAGTCGAAAGTCGCGAACAATTGCTCGAAACAGCCTATGCTGTTAAGATGGCTGGAGCACATGCTCTGCGCGGTGGTGCATATAAACCTCGCAGTTCACCTTATAGCTTTCAAGGACTGGGAGAAAAAGGTCTTCAAATCCTGGCTGAAGCACGTCAAGAGACCGGGTTACCCATCGTGACAGAAGTGATGGATCCTCAAATGGTCCCTCTCGTTTCCGATTATGCCGATATCCTCCAGGTAGGCACACGCAACATGCAGAATTATGCACTGCTCAGTTCCTTAGGGACTGCAAAGAAACCGGTTCTACTTAAGCGAGGATTAATGTCCACAATGGAAGAATTACTCATGGCTGCAGAATATATTCTATCGAACGGAAATGAGCGCGTGATACTCTGCGAACGCGGTATCCGTACCTTTGAACCCTATACCCGAAATACTCTTGATATCAATGCTGTCCCTATGCTTAAACAACTCTCACACCTTCCTGTGATTGTCGATCCCAGTCATGGCACTGGGCGTTGGGAGCTCGTCGAACCTATCTCTCGAGCCACAGTCGCTGCTGGAGCCGATGGCTTGATCATTGAAGTACATCCACGGCCAGAAGAGGCACTTTCAGACGGAGCTCAATCGCTTAAACCGGAACGTTTTGCAAGCTTAATGAAGAGTTTGAAAGTAATAGCTCAAGCAGTTGATAGAACGATATGAATTCGACGAACGATTTCAAACAGCTGGGAAATTATTCTATTGCAATAATAGGCCTGGGATTGATCGGCGGTTCATTAGCCGGAGCTTTAAAGCCGCACTGTAACCTCATGACCGGAATCGACCAATCGGCCGAGGTCCTGCAGATTGCAAAGGATCGCCAACTCATCCACCGCGGAGAAACAAACCTGGTTTTCGGTGTTAACCGAGCAGACATTGTCATTCTTGCTACTCCGGTACGCACCATCCTGGACCTTCTCGACCAATTAGGCCCTGTGTTATCACCAGGTTGCTTGCTAATGGATGTGGGAAGCACCAAAAAAGAAATTGTTTCTAGAATGACCATATTGCCCTCTCATATCCAACCGTTGGGAGGTCACCCAATGTGCGGTAAAGAGATCTCAGGTGTTAAATCCGCTGACCCCAACCTGTTCCGAGATCAGACTTTTATCCTTACACCCCTGGCTCGTACCAGCTCCTATGCACTGCAAACAGGAAAGTTGATAACTCAAACAATAGGTGCAAAACCTTTGATAATTGAACCCGAAAGGCACGATCAGTTAGTCGCGGCAACAAGTCATCTTCCTTATCTTCTGGCTTGCGCTCTGGTCTCTACGATTATTGATCAATCCAAGCAGGATGATGGTGTCTTGCAAGTGGCAGCCTCAGGTTTCCGTGATACATCCCGCTTGGCAGCCAGCGACGTTACGATGATGCTGGATATCTTATTAACCAACCGCGATCAAGTAATTCGACAATTAGATCAATTCCAATCCTGCCTTCAGGAATTGGAAATTCTTCTCAAAGACCAGGATGAAAATACACTTCGTTCGAAATTATTATATCTAAACGAACGCAGGAGGAAGTTAACTCATTAGTAAGGATGTATTTTGGAATGAAACCATTGATAATCACCCCCAGTCCGAATCTACATGGCCAGATCCATGTGCCGGGCGATAAATCGATCTCACACCGGTCGTTATTGCTCGGAGCGTTAGCTCAGGGCGATTCTCATATCCAGGGTTTCCTTCCTGGAGGGGATTGTCTTGCTACCTTGAATTGCTTGCAAGAATTAGGAGTCAAAATCGACTTACATGGTGCCGATGCAGTGGTCGTGCATGGTAAGGGCACACATGGTCTGAGTGGATCCCAAACACATCTTAACTGCATCCGTTCCGGCACAACACTTCGTCTGATGACAGGACTCCTGGCTGGACAAATGTTTGATAGTATCTTGACCGGAGAAGAACAACTTTTACATCGCCCGATGCTGCGGGTGACACAACCATTATGTGAAATGGGGGCGGATATCCAAGATTCCAACGGAAAAGCTCCCCTATATATCCGCGGGATGCCTTTAGTAGGTCATGAACACTTTCTTAAAGTTGCCAGTGCTCAGGTAAAAAGCGCTTTGATTCTCGCTGGTCTTTATGCTGAAGGGAAAACGATCATTCATCAGCCTGGCCCGGCCCGTGATCACACAGAACGCATGCTAAGAGCAATGGGAGCCAATATTGAGACTTCGGGGCTTACTGTTGCAATATCTAGATCCAATACATTGACCCCTATCGACCTGGTAGTGCCAGGTGATATCTCTTCGGCTGCCTTTCCGATCATAGCTGGAATTATTTCACCAGGCTCAAAGGTTACAATCGAAAGGATTGGTGTCAACCCAACCCGTACAGGGCTCCTGGATATTCTGATGACAATGGGCGCTCGGATAGAAATCGAAAACCTGCCCGATCAAGGAGATGAACCCGTTGCAAATATCACTGTCTACTCATCCCAAATAAGTGGGGTGAACGTGTATGGGGATCTGGTTGTTCGGATGATTGACGAGTTTCCCGTCTTCGCAGTTGCTGCCACCCAAGCACATGGAACTACCGTTCTTAGAGATGCCAGCGAGCTTAGGGTGAAGGAGACAGACCGTATCGCCACTGTAGTGACCGAACTAAGCGCTATGGGAGCAAATATCCAAGCCCTTCCTGACGGATTCATCATTGAGGGTCCTACTCCCCTTCTCGGTGGAGCCGTCTCCAGTCATGGCGACCACCGCCTGGCTATGGCTCTGGCTATTGCCGGTCTGGTTAGTAAAGAGGAGACGATTGTAGATGATATTGAGTGCACATTTGATTCATTCCCTGGTTTTGTACAACTGATGAAGGTGATTGGCGCAAAATATGATTAATGGGAGTACTCGCCTGGTCGGTCTAATCGGCTATCCGGTGAAACACAGTCTTTCCCCGCAAATGCATAATGCCGCATTTGATGCCTTAGGGTTAAACTGGCGATATGTCGCTATGGAAGTTGCTCCCAGTCAGATTGTACAGGCGGTGCATGGATTGGCAGCCCTGGGATTTCGTGGTGTCAATGTGACCATCCCCCACAAGCAAACAGTGCTCCCACTTTTAGGATATATGTCCAACGAGGTGAAGATACTAGGAGCGGCCAACACACTGGTCTTCGAACCGGCCGTTGACTGTTCTGGCGATTTTCCATGGTTGATAATGGGCTACAATACAGACGAAGAGGGATTTTATCGTGCCTTGATCGGCGGCGGTTATGCTGCAAACCCTGATCATAGAGCTATAGTACTTGGAGCTGGAGGTGCTGCACGTTCAGTACTATCTACATTGATCCGACTGGGATTGAAGTCAATCCTTTTGTTAAATAGGTCAAAAGATCGCGCTGAAAAATTAATCCATGATTTGAAAAGCCTGGTTAATGATCAAACCACAATTCCTCAATTAGAAATAAATTCGCTCACTTCGCGGGTCTTAATCGAGAGTGTTCACCAAGCTAACCTTCTGGTAAACACAACCCCAGTCGGCATGTGGCCTGAAGTTACCCAATCCCTCTGGCCAGAAACAACTCCAATTCCTCGCCATCTGACTGTCTACGATCTGGTATACAACCCCCTTGAAACTCGTTTACTGCAACAAGCCCGAAAATCAGGCGCTCAAACCATATCGGGTCTGGATATGTTGGTTCATCAGGGAGCACTGGCTTTTGAATTATGGACTGGTCTCGAAGCACCTATAACGGCCTTGCGAGAGACCTGTATAAAACAGCTCCAATAAAGATAAGTTCTTACAAGGTTTTGCCTAGGAGGTTTACATGTTGAGATTTCTTACTGCTGGAGAATCCCATGGACCTTGTCTGACTGCTATCATCGAAGGTTTACCATCCGGGTTAACCCTGGATCTAGATGCCATAAACCACGACCTTGCTCGTCGCCAAAGCGGTTATGGCCGAAATTATCGGCAAAAAATTGAGCATGACCAGGTGGAAATCCTGAGTGGAATGGTTTATGGGAGGACGATAGGCGCTCCACTGACAATTCAGATCATTAACCGCGATTGGGAGAATTGGAAGGATCGTTGGGCTTCCGGATCTTTAACAAAGCTCACGGTTCCTCGCCCTGGTCACGCGGACTATGCCGGAATGGTTAAATATGACCTGGAGGATGCTCGCTTGATCTTGGAACGCGCAAGTGCTCGTGAAACTGCTGCTCGAGTAGCAGTTGGTGCAGTTGCCCGACAACTTCTTAAGATATACAACATTGCGATCGGTAGTTATGTCAGTGATATTGGCGATATTCATGCGAATATTCCAAATCTTCCTTACCCCGAGCTCTGGGCGTTGGCCGAAGCAAGCGAAGTGCGCTGTCCAGATTCAAAGGCTGAAACGGAAATGAAGAGATCCATCGATCATGCTCGTCGGACAGGTAATAGTCTTGGGGGAATCTTCATCGTCGCGGCTACTGGAGTCCCAGTCGGACTTGGTAGCCATGTACAATGGGATAGACGGTTAGATGCTCGTATGGCAGCGGCAGTAATCTCGATCCAGGCAGTAAAAGGCGTTGAGATTGGTCCAGCGTTTGAGATTGCAAGATTACCAGGCTCGCAAGCCCATGATGCAATATATCCCGCCGATAACAATCGCATCTATCGCCTCACAAACCGAGCTGGAGGAATTGAGGGCGGAATTTCAAATGGAGAGCCCATTGTGATTCGTGCAGCGATGAAACCTATTTCAACAATTGCCGAACCATACAATTCAGTCGACCTGACTACGGGCCATCCCGCCAAACCGCAATACCAGCGTTCTGACTATTGTGCTGTTCCATCAGCAGCCGTTATCGGGGAAGCCGTGGTTGCCTGGACTTTAGCCTGCGCTCTGGTTGAAAAATATGGCGGAGATAGTATCGGGGAGATGACACGATGAACCACGTAGTAATTACCGGCTTCATGGCAACCGGAAAGACAACCGTAGGCCGCCTGGTAGCCCATCGGTTAAATAGGCCTTTCATTGATATGGATAGGGTCATCGAGAATCGCTCCAACAAATCCATCGCCAGGATATTTCAAGAGGATGGTGAAGCATCCTTTCGTGCGTTGGAAAGCGAACTATGCGAGGAGTTGTGCCAGCAGGAAAATTTGGTGATTGCGACCGGTGGCGGAGCGTTAACCAATGCGAACAACCGTGCAATGTTTGGAGAATCAGATACTGTGATCTGTCTGACATCCTCACCCGAGGAAATTACTCGTCGCCTTGAGGTTAACAATTTTTATAACCGACCTTTACTGAATGTAGAAGACAAGAAAAAAGAAATCGAGCGACTACTTGAAAAGCGTCAACCCGCATACGCAACTATCCCCTATCATATTGATACGACAAAGCTACCGATCTCAGAAGTAGTTGATCGCGTCCTTTCTCTGGTGAATGTGCGTCATCTGCCAGTTCAATTTCCCAGCGGACAGTATCATGTCCAGATTGGACATGGATTGCTATCCCAAATTGGCGGATTAATCCAGGAAGCAGATTGCCCTGAAGGAAGTCGGGTCGCAATTGTTACTAACCCTGTAGTAGAACCTTTATATGCCAGGCGAATTCACCAAGCATTAGAATCCAAAGGATACCGATCTTTCATTTGCCTGGTTCAGGATGGGGAAAAACACAAAACTATGGCCACTCTCTCAAGTCTATTTGAGCAATTTCTGGATTTCCATTTGGATAGAAGAGATACTGTGTTGGCCTTAGGAGGTGGAGTCACAGGAGACTTAGCTGGATTTGCTGCCGCAATATACTTACGTGGGATTCGTCTAATCCAGGTTCCCACCACTTTATTATCGATGATCGATGCCAGTGTTGGCGGGAAGACCGCTATAGATCTTCCACGTGGAAAGAATTTGGTGGGCGCCTTCAAACAACCTCAAATAGTGATTATCGATCCCACAGTTCTATCTACATTAGCTCTTCCAGAGTTGCGATCTGGCATGGCTGAGGTGATCAAGCACTGCATGATTGACGACTCCAAGCTATTTGTCGAACTCGAAGAGCACCCTGGAGAGTTTGCTATTTTGTGGCAAGAGGGTCTAGGCATAGATTGGTTGCAGCGCGCACTTCAGGTCAAGATCAAAATTGTAGAGGAGGATCCCTTTGAACAGGGAAAACGAGCTTTCCTTAACCTTGGTCATACTATCGGTCATGCCTTGGAGCAGGTTAGCCAATACAAACTGCGGCATGGTGAAGCTGTAAGTATTGGATTGGTCGCAGAAACCCGAATTGCCCATAAACTGCAATTGGTTCCCGCAAGTTTGGTCTCCCGGGTAGAAAACCTGTTGGCAGCTTGGAACTTACCGATCCGCTCTCCTGCTTATAGTACCAAAAGAATGTTACAGGCTATGAAATATGATAAGAAACGCCAGGGGCGCGTAATCCGTTGGGCATTGCCACATGCTCAGGACCATATAGTTCTGCGAGAGGATGTGCCAATAGAGCTTGTCAAATCTGTTCTGACTTGGATGGGAGCTATAGGATAATGATATGAATCTGAGTAGAGCTAAATATAGAATACTTGTCTTGAACGGACCTAACCTAAACCTGCTTGGTGTGCGCGAGCCAAGTGTATATGGAAACATGACTTTAACTCAGATCAACCAAGTTCTCTTAGAAGAAGGTCTGAAGAATAGCGCGGAGCTACGCTTCTCCCAATCCAACCACGAAGGTGTATTGATTGATACGTTGCACGAAGCTCAAACCTGGGCTCATGGAATTATCATCAATCCAGGCGGTTATACGCACACCAGCATTTCTATCCGAGACGCGATAGTGGCTATCGGTTTACCAACTGTAGAGGTTCATCTCTCAAATATCTATACACGCGAGTCATTTCGTCACCAGTCTCTTATTGCTCCTGTATGTCTGGGACAAATATGTGGCTTCGGCTGGCGAAGCTATTGGCTTGCATTGCATGCTATTCTCGGTCATTTGGAGTAACATCGATGTTATTCACTTCATAAAAGTTTGTTATAATATCAATACTCTATTGAGCGGGTGTCGCCAAGCGGTAAGGCAGTAGCTTCCCAAGTTACCATTCGTGGGTTCGAGTCCCATCACCCGCTCCAATTTGTTACCTATCTTTTCCTGGCTTTTTTAAACGGAAAAGATAGTTTGTTTAAAATATTCGACTTTACAATTCTTTTATTTTTCTATCTCCCTACAAAACTGTAATGTCTAACCTGAGAATTACTATCCGAAACCCTGTATAATGGAAAATGCTAGGAAAGTATTAACTCAAGGAATCATACCAATGTCTGATTCTTATCTTATTTTTCATGTTGAAGACAATTTTGAAAACCGCATCCTGGTTAGGCGCCTGCTCCAAGCTACTGGTTACCAGGTTATTGAAGCAGAAAATGCTAATCAGGCCCTTGATATGCTAAATACCATCCAGCCAACGCTTATTTTATTGGATATGAACATGCCTGACATGGATGGGTATACGTTAACTAACAGGATTAAAAGTATCCCTAAATTGATGAACGTCCCAATTGTAGCTATTACCGCCAATGTTATGAAAGGAGATTGCGAGAAGGCTTTGCAGGTGGGTTGTGATGGGTATATAGAAAAACCGATCGACATTGATAAATTCCCCGAACAAATAGCTCGTTTCATTGGTTAGCTATGAAACCTTAGCTAGTTTCCGATTTGCAGTTCTTAGATTCCGACCACTAAATCGTAGTGCCTGGTTTTGCTTATGTCTGAATCCATATCTGATACTGAAGACCGTTCACCTCGTAAGCCTGTAGATCCCAAGGAAGCCACTGTTCTTGTAGTCGAGGACAATGTGTCGAATTTCGTCCTGATAGCCCGTATGTTAGGATTCCTTGGAGTTCATTGCGAA
>Ga0315268_10009413_pt1 | contig 10140 bp, 7 predicted proteins | sample C1_top_MG_FD_204535 | JGI IMG/M metagenome (GOLD analysis project Ga0315268, IMG submission 204535) | Sediment microbial communities from Yellowstone Lake, YNP, Wyoming, USA - C1_top | ecosystem: Environmental > Aquatic > Freshwater > Lake > Sediment | place: USA: Wyoming | collected 2017-08-01 | reverse complement strand
TCATCGACGACATTCTGGACTTCTCCCGCATTGAGGCCGGTAAGCTCAGCCTGGAGCCTGTGGAGTTTGATCTGCATGACGTCGTCAGGAGCGCGGCCAGCGCCTTGGCCGTACGGGCGCGGCAGAAGGGGCTGGAACTGGTTTGGCAGATCTCCCCTGCCATTGAGCGGGTGTTGGTGGGGGATCCCGGACGCCTACGGCAGATCATCCTGAACCTGGTTGGGAACGCCGTGAAGTTCACTGAGCAGGGCAAGGTGACCCTCAGCGTGGAGTTGGAGTCCCAGACCGACGAAGGCGTGACTCTGCACGTCAAGGTGGCCGACACGGGGATCGGCATTTCGGCCGACAAACAGAGATTGATCTTTGATGCCTTTGCCCAAGCCGACAGCTCAACGACGCGGAAGTACGGAGGCTCCGGTCTCGGCTTGGCCATCTCTTCCCGACTGGTAGAAATGATGGGCGGGCACATTTGGGTTGAGAGTCAGGTGGCAAATGGGAGCACGTTCCATTTGACCGCCCGCTTCCAGTGGCCGAAAGACCCAGCAGCGGGGACGACGCTGCGCGAGGCCTTCCGCCAGCCAGAACTGCCGGCCTCCCAGGCCGGGAACGACATCGAAGCAACGGGTTCGGCCACCGCGCGCACCTCACCAGCGAAGGGTGGCGGCGAGGCGTTCACCCGGCCGCCCGCCCGCAAGTTGCGCATCCTGGTGGGAGAGGACAACCGCGTCAGTCGCGCGTTGGTGGTGAGCCGGCTCAAGCAGCGTGGGCACACGGTTGTGGTGGCCACCACCGGCCGGGAAGTGCTGGAGGCGCTGGAGGAAGCTACCCCAGAACCCTTTGACCTAGTACTGATGGACGTGCAGATGCCGGAAATGGACGGCCTAGAGGCCACCGCCGCCATCCGCGCACGGGAAAAAGCCAATGGCAGCCATCTCCCCATTGTAGCCATGACGGCTCATGCCCTGAAGGGAGACCGGGAGCGTTTTCTAGCCGCAGGGATGGACGCTTACGTGCCCAAACCCCTGCGTGCCGATGAACTGGTCACGACTGTGGAGAGTGTCGTCTCTTCTTCCATGGGCTCCACGGAAGACATTCCGCAGGGGTGATCTGCGAACAACCTCCGCAACGCAGCCAGGGTCCTGAAGCAGGTGAGCAGCGAGGCACGCCTGCCGGGGCAGATCCCGAAGCTGTTCCTGGACGGTTGCCCCGGGCAACTGCCCGCCATCCGCAAGGCCCTGGCGCACGGCGACAGCAAGGCAGTCGTGGGAGCCCGCCCACAGGCCTGAAGGGCGCCTGTCAACCTCACAACCCGGCGGTGGCTGCGAATGGAGGCCCTCCCCCGCCCCTTCCTTGCTGCCCCCACTCCGCCACCCTAGCCTGTAGGCCCGCCCTCACTTCTACTTCGCTTGACTTCGTGCGGGTTTAGTCTTAACCTAAGATATTCTATTTGCCACCACGCGAGAGGGCCCATGGACTTCCAGATAGGAGATAAGGTCGTCTATCCGAATCAGGGTGTGGGAATCATCGAGCAGGTCTCAACTAGGAATGTTACCGGACAGCCGGAAATGTTTTACTTGCTGAGGCTCAACTCCAGCAGCCTCCGCGTCATGGTGCCGATGAGCAATGTTTCTAGCGTTGGTCTGCGGCGGGTAGCGAAAACGCGCGAGATCGACTCCATCCTGGACTACATGCAGAAGGGCCACTGCAAGGCGCCGCAGGACTGGAAGGGACGCTTCAAGGAAAACTCCGAGAAGATGCGGAGTGGCTCTCTGCAACAAGTGGCGGAGGTCTTGAAAAGCTTGCTCATGCTGAATCAGGCGAAGCCGCTCTCCTTCCGCGAGAAGAGAATGCTCGACCGGGCCTGGCAACTACTGGTGGACGAGATCGCCATGGCACGCGGGACGCCCAAGCAGGCCGTTGAAGGCCAACTGGTCAAGGCCCTCACCAAATCCAATCTTAAAGTCCCGCTCCCCAGTTAGCTCAACCAAGCAGCGGCAGGCACCCCGGCTGGGCGATGGGCAAATCTCTCCATCCAATCGCGTCGAGCTGGTAGCCACAGTTCGTGCGCTCCGAACCCTAGGCTTTTTCGCGCTGGCGAACCCACGGTAGGTTCAAAGAACGAACCCGCCGTGGCCACTGGCCATTATGGGAAAGAACCACTATGGGACACAGCAGGATGTCCCCTTCCCAAGATGTCCCCTTGTTGATGTGACACTCCTCGCTCCATTGCGTGCAGCCAAATGAGCTCCGCGGAATGTTGGCTGGAAACTGCTTGCTTGACGCTGGCGCGGTAAATCGTTCCTGACCAGATTGACTAATGGGTTTGTGCAAAGACGGTCTTCCAGAAGGTGAGCGCATCGAACGGAAGCCGCTGGAAGATTTCGTCATACCTATGCTGCGCGCCGGGCGCCACCACGAACTGATGGGCAATTTCCAGCGAGTCCAACAGCCGGCTGTACTTCTCAACCAGCGGCAAGAGCTTGTCTTCATCGCCAACCAGCAGACGCACGGCAGTGCGCCCCCGAATCGCGGCGGCGTGTTCCTTTACCACAGTCCACGGTCCGACAGCGTCGTAAAACGTCTGATCATTGCCGAACGGTTCGGTAACCACACAAGGCTCCTCTTTCATCTCTGTGATGCTCGGTGCAAGCGCGGATACGGCCCCGAAAAGTTCGGGATATTCGAAGCCTAAACGCAGCGCGCCGTACCCGCCCATGGACATTCCTTCAATGGCTCGGCCACTGCGAGATGCTATCGTCCGGTAGGTAGAGTCTACGTGTGGAATAAGGTCTTTAATGATCACATCCTCGACCGGCCGAGTGCCGTCCTTCGAGTTGATGTAGCGCACATCGGGCAACCCCTGCACGAGGATGACGAGAAAGGGTGGGATCTTCCCGCCTCGAATCTCCCTGTCGATCTTTTCCACCATCCATGCCCCGTCCCGCTGGCTGCCACCGCCGCCATGCAGCCAGTAAAGGACAGGAAAACGACGGGACTTGGAAGTTTCATAGTCTGGCGGCAGGTAAATCAAATAGCTCGCTTGCGTGTTTGGACCACGGGAAGGGGTCGAAAAGAGACGGTAATGCGTCCCGTCTGGTTCCTCTTTGACCGGGTCAATCCAGGCGTTTCCGCTCCGGACAGTGTCTCCGCACGGCCCTTGTGCTCCAGCCGCTGTTGTCACAAGGAGACAGGCGGCGAGCGCGAGCAAAACCTCTATGCTCGAGTTCGATTTCACTGTAAATGATACCTTACGTTCAAATGGGTCAGACACTAAAGAAGACGCTGGCGATTGAAGCAAGGTTACCCCGAATTCGTTATGACGGGGTTTCCAGATACAAACGCCCGCTGTCCTTGGGTGGTGTTTTCCGGTCAGGCGTGGGGACACGAATTCCTCCGTTTAGTGTTTGGACGTCTCTACCGCGAAAGAATGATGCCATCCTTCCCGATTCCGGAGCGCCGAATCCCGTAGTCCGCGCCGCCGACGGAGATGTGATGAACGACCGTCCCGCCTGCAACATCTTGGTTTTCCTCCCCTTAGGTTGGGCTGAAACGGCGGCCGGGGATTTCCACAGGCATGTGCAGGATTTCCACAACATCTTGGGGCAGCGCCAGAAAAAACCACCAAACCTAGTAGTTTTCCCTTGACAAGGGGATACCGCGGGCGATAAATAAGAGCCAGAGGCTGCGGGACCGGTCGCGGTACCGTGAGGGGACAGACCGGGGAGGGCGTTCGAGCCCGGCGCCAGACGGAACGAGCACACACCGCAAATTCCAGGGGCCCAGCGCCAAAGTTCGCAACCGGAGGAGATGATGGCGGAACGGGATGTTGTCTCCAAAGTAACCACTGGTGTGAGCCCCAACCCGGGGGCTACTGGGCGGCGAGCCCCGCGCGGCATCACCGTGAAACGCTTCTTCACCAAGCCCGGCGTCCATCCTTTCGAGGAAATCAGCTGGGAATTGCGCACCGCCTCGCTCCAGAACGAAAAGGGCCAGACGATCTTCGAGCAGCGCAACGTTGAGGTCCCCAAGGACTGGTCGCAGACGGCCACCAACATCGTGGCCTCCAAGTATTTCTATGGCAAGCTCGGCTCAGCCGAGCGCGAGTCGAGCGTACGGCAACTGATCAGCCGCGTGGCCGATACCGTTGCCCAGTGGGGCGTGGAGGGCGGCTACTTCCGGAGCGAGGAAGACGCCGAGACCTTTCATGCCGAATTGGTTCACCTGCTGGTGCGGCAGAAGGCATCTTTCAATTCCCCCGCGTGGTTCAATTGCGGCCTGTGGCACAAGTACCACCGCAGTACGGAAGGCGGGGGGTGGTACTGGGACCCCGCCACGGGCGGCGTGAAACAGGAGACCGAGGCCTACCGGCATCCCCAGTGCTCTGCCTGCTTTATCAACTCCGTCCAGGATAACCTCGAAAGCATCCTGCGGCTCGCCAGGACCGAGGGGATGCTCTTCAAGTGGGGTTCGGGTTCTGGGACGAACCTCTCACCACTCCGTTCCTCCCTGGAGCCGCTGTCGGGTGGCGGTAGAGCCTCGGGTCCCCTGTCGTTCATGCGCGGTTACGATGCCTTTGCGGGAGTCATCAAGTCCGGCGGCAAGACCCGGCGGGCCGCCAAGATGGTGATCCTGAATATCGAGCATCCCGACATCGTGGAGTTCATCGAGTGCAAGGCGAAAGAGGAACGCAAGGCCTGGGCGCTGATCGATGCCGGTTACGACGCCTCGCTCACCGGCGAAGCTTATAGCTCGATTTTCTTCCAGAATGCCAACAACAGCGTGCGCGCCACCGACGACTTCATGAAGGCGGTGGTGGAGGACAAAGACTGGACCACCCGGGCCGTCACTACCGGCGAGCCCATGAAAGCCTATCGGGCACGCGATTTGATGCGCCGGATCGCCGAAGCCGCCTGGCAGTGCGGCGACCCGGGCATGCAGTTCCACACCACCATCAACAAGTGGCACACCTGCAAGGCCAGTGCGCCCATTCACGCCTCCAATCCTTGCAGCGAATACATGTTCCTGGACGATTCGGCCTGCAACCTGGCCTCGTTGAACTTGATGAAGTTTCTCGGACCCGATGGCAAGCTGGACGTGGAGGCCTTCCGCCAGGCTGTGGACATCATGATCACGGCCCAGGAAATCATCGTCGATAACGCCAGCTATCCCACCGAGAAGGTGGCCCTCAATTCTCACGATTTTCGCGCGGTGGGCCTAGGGTACGCCAACCTGGGCGCGCTGCTCATGGCCAACGGACTGCCGTATGATTCCGACGCCGGCCGCGATTATGCCGCTGCCATCACCGCCCTCATGCACGGCCAAGCGTACTTGACCTCGTCCCGCCTGGCGGCGGAACTCGGCCCCTTCCCCGGCTACCCGGTGAACCGCGATGCGATGCTGGGGGTGATCTCCATGCACCGGCAGGCGCTTGCCAATATCAACCCGCGGAACGTGCCGGAGCAGATGTGGGAGACAACGAAGAAGATTTGGGACGAGTGCCTCGCTTACGGGATGAAATATGGCTATCGCAACGCCCAAGTGACGGTGCTCGCCCCCACCGGAACCATCGGCTTCATGATGGATTGCGACACCACCGGCATTGAGCCCGACTTGGCGCTGGTGAAATACAAGAAACTGGTGGAGGGCGGGCTCATCAAGATCGTCAACAGCGTCGTCCCCATGGCGTTGCTCAAGCTGGGGTATACAGAGCAGCAAGCCGCCGACATTGTGAATCACATCGACCAGCACGGCACCATCGAAGGCGCGCCGGGCCTGAAGCCCGAACACCTGCCTGTGTTTGACTGCTCGCTGCGACCCGCGGGCGGGAAACGCGCCATCCACTATATGGGCCACCTGCGCATGATGGCGGCGGTGCAGCCGTTTCTCTCCGGAGCTATTTCCAAGACTGTTAATCTCCCGGAGGAGGCCACGGTGGAAGACATCGTCAATGTTTACCTCGAAGCTTGGCGGCTGGGCCTCAAGGCCATTGCCATCTACCGCGACGGCTCCAAACGCATCCAGCCTCTTAATACCAGAGATGCAAAACCAAAGAGGGAGTCAGTCCGTCAGCCGACGGACAGAAATCAGAAGCCGGAAGAAGCCTCGAATACCTCGCCAGCCGGGCGTCCGCTGCGCCGCAAACTGCCTGACGAGCGTCGTGCCATAACCCACAAGTTCTCGGTGGGCGGCCACGAGGGCTACCTCACGGTGGGCTTGTATGAGGACGGGCTGCCGGGGGAAATCTTCATCACCATGGCCAAAGAGGGTTCGACCGTCTCCGGCCTGATGGATTCCTTTGCCACGGCGATTTCCCTGGCCCTGCAATACGGTGTGCCGCTCAAGGTGCTGTGCGACAAGTTCAGCCATTCGCGCTTTGAGCCCAGCGGTTACACGCCGAATCCGGAAATCCGCTATGCCAAGTCGGTGATGGATTACATCTTCCGCTGGCTGGCCCTGAAGTTTCTGCCCAAGGACGCCCAGCCGCGGGAAGATACCAGCCTCACGGCGCCGAACGGCAGCGAGGTAGAAAGCGCCGCCCAATTGGCCACGCAGTTCACCCGCGCCGCGGGCGGAAAGACTACCGTTTTCCCCAACGGTTCCATCCAGCCGAGTCTGGTGGGGGTCGAGCAGGCCGACGACGCACCCAGTTGCGCCGATTGCGGCGCCATCATGGTGCGTAACGGCGCTTGCTACAAGTGCATGAATTGCGGGTCAACTTCGGGTTGCTCGTGATGCCAAGGAAATGACAGACCGAGACTTGAATTCATCACGGGGCAGAATTCGAGGCTGCGGAAATCCAGCGGGCTGCTCTTACCTCTGGGCGGCTCGTTTCGTTTCGCGGGAGGGAATGCATGGACGTTTCTGAAGCTTTGCGCGCCATCTGCACCACGGGCGAAGGTTACTGCTGGTTCTGTGACCGGAGATTGCCGGCCGCGGAGGAGGCTATTCGGGATGGCTGGGATGTGCAGCGGCTGAACGGCGAACGCTTGGCCAGCATCATCCTAGTCTGCCCGACGTGCCAGCGGGAGAAGGCAGAGCTGGGCGAAGAGGGATTCCTCCGCAACCTCTCCCTGCGCGTCTGTAACTCGACCTGCTAGGCGCCCGTTGACACCAGGGATGGGTGGGCGAGTGGTGGCATGAATCGCTGGTCCGGCGGTAATGATGCCGGGCCGCTAATGGAAGGCTGGCCGAACGATGCAAGAGAAGGAAATCAAGTCCTACTTCATGCAGCAAGTGCGTCTGATACTCGAACGCAGCGCCGAGGAGCCGGAGGGCTTCCGCGCCTACTTTTCAGGACGCGACCCGAAGGACGATGAGATTCTGGGCATCCTCGCTGTCAACACCATGCTGAACGGGGAGTTTCAGATGGGCGACGGCTTCCCGACGCCTCTAGAGGCTCTCGCCGCGCTCTCCGGCGCCAGCCGCGCCGAGATTTGCCAGGAGTTCCGCCGGGGACTCAAGCACTGCCTCAGCGAACTGACAACCGTGTGAAAGGAAGTGACCGGTGACAAGTGACGAGAAGGCCGACCTCCGCTGCATGCTTGTGACTATTCACTTGTCACGCCTAGCTGCTTTGTTGAGCCAGACGTCCAGCCGTGGCGTGTCCCAATTATAGGGCTTGCCGAGGATATCGAGCGTCCCGTTGCCGTCCAAGTCCGCAATTCTCGACTCGTGGAGATCGAATCCTCGATCAACGATTGTGGTCTCGAAATTCCCACCTCCATCACCGAACAAGAGATAGATCTTAGCTTCGGGGTTCCCGCCATCCAGGCGCATCTCCGCGCAAAAGATATCGTGGTTTCCGTCGCCGTCGAAGTCCACGATGGCCAGGCTATGGCCGTTGGTGATGCCGAGCAACTTATAGCCGATCCAGGTGCCCTTCACCCACTCATACCACATTAGCGGACCTTCACCATCCCCCACCACGAGCACAACCTCGGGCCGTCCACCTTTCTTCAGTTGCCCGACTGCCACACGCGAAAACGAGTAGCTTGCGTCGATGAGGTTCTCCTGGAAGCGCAATCCGCCCAGGTTGCGAAACCAGCGGCCCCCGCCCACGATATCAAGCTTGCCATCACCATCCATATCAGCCTTGGCTAAGCCCTCGTGCTCGTTCACGGCTTTGAACGCCGCTGGCTTGCCGCGCGGCTCCGGTTCACTGTCTGCGCTGTAGGCATAAATCTCCCGCAAGGGCCACGGCTCGGTCTTCCTCGGGTCGTCCGGAATCTGGGCCAAAAACAGTCTGTGGGCCTCCTGGTTCCAGAAGACCAGTTCTTCTTTTCCGTCCCCATCGAAATCGCCGAAGATCTGATCGTGATGCTTGTTGGCGCCTGAATTCTTGATGAGGTGTCGTTTCCAGGGGACTCCGGGATCATAGTTGGGATATGGATTCTCCCACCACCAGACTTCGTTGCTTTTCCAGTCGCCCCCCAAGACGATGTCCAGGTCGCCATCCGCGTCGATATCCGTGATCGCTCCGCCGGCTTCGATGTGGAGAGGATCCTTTTCGACCACATACTTTGTCCAACTTGCGGGGCCGCGACGATACCAAACGGCCGCGGGCGCCGCGGTCCGTTCCGTAATCACAAAGTCGTTCACCCCATCCTTGTCCACGTCCAGGACCAGGCTCGCCGTCTGCTCAGTTCCGGAATTGGGTGCCGCCAGGTCGCCGTTCTTACTCGTTAGGTGAACCCATTTCGTACCGCCCAACTTCCCTTGGCTGCAATAGAGCGAAATCGCGAACGCCAGAGTCGCCACGGCGCAGGAAACAAGAAGGACTTGTCTCTTCATCGTTTTTCGTCCTTCCACAGAAATTCAAGACCAGAGAGCATACGCCGGCAGGAGAGGATTTCAAGTTGCGCCTTAACGGGGCGGCAGCAGCTCAGTGGTAGAATTCGGCCTCTGTCAGACGAGGGAGGAGGAACAATGAAGGTCACTGACCCTGTCTGCAAAATGGTGATCGATTCCGAGAAGGCCGTTGCCACGAGCGAATACAAAGGCCAGACCATCTACTTCTGCGCTCAGGGCTGCAAGATCGCCTTCGACAAGAGTCCCGGAAAATACATCGGCAAATGACCCCGCGGGGGACATCCTGCCAAGAGACTGAAGCACACACTGCTCTCAGAACGTGTCCTCCCGTCGCGCGGCCGGCCGCGAGGTGGCACGGCCTGTGGCGGCACTTATTCGGCTGCTGGTCGCCGCCGTGGTGCGAACGAGCACCACACCTGTGCCTGACGCCGTCGCTTCGTAGTAGCGCACAAAACGCTTCGGCTCCAGAGCGTCGTAGGGCTTCAGGTTCATCGCCCAGCGGTACGCGATCGGCTGATACCAAAGCTCCGCTTCTACCTGGAACCGACCCTCTGCGCCACTGACCGCCACTGAATAGCGGATGGTATCCCCGCCAGCCGTAAAGTCCGGGTCCCTTTCCGCGTCTCCATGCACGGCGACTTCTTTCTCCGCGGTCCGCTTGTCGAAACCGTGCGGAAGCAAGCGGTTGTCCTTAATAAACCGCAGACCGGTCAACAGTCCGGTGGTCACCCTGCCCTCCGGATCACCTATAATTGCCTCATAGATCTCGACCTGATCCGGGCGAGTTATCTCGGTGTAGTGGGGCTCGAACCGGGCGGCGTCGGCGTCGTTGTCGTTTCCCTCGATCGAGCCGTCGGAGTGGAGTGCGCCAGACTCGAACAGCACCTTATCGTTACGATCTCGCACGGTCACATGGAGCCACACGCGGCGGGAAGGGTATGCCGTGGGCAGCTTGTGACCTCCCAGGTTATCTATCGAGATTTCGGCTTCCAGGCAGCCGTTACGCACTTCGAAACTCTTGATGGCGAGCTTGGCAACCTCCGATTGCAGATGCGCGATGGTGCGGTTCGCCGCGCTATCGAGATCTTCCGGGGGCCCCGTGACCGCCAAATCGCCCCGGTAGCGATTCAGCAGCCTTTGCATGAAGAAGTTGCCACCGACGAAAGTGTGCCGCGAGAAGCCCGGACGAGGTTCACCGAACACCAAGGTGATCGGCACATCCTCTTGCACCTTCGGCATATGACAGTCCTGACAGCTCGTCGTATCATTGTACGTGCTGTGCAGCCATTCCTGATACGGAACTTGCTCGGGCAGTTCGCCGATCACCTGACC
>Ga0315268_10009412_pt1 | contig 10141 bp, 7 predicted proteins | sample C1_top_MG_FD_204535 | JGI IMG/M metagenome (GOLD analysis project Ga0315268, IMG submission 204535) | Sediment microbial communities from Yellowstone Lake, YNP, Wyoming, USA - C1_top | ecosystem: Environmental > Aquatic > Freshwater > Lake > Sediment | place: USA: Wyoming | collected 2017-08-01 | reverse complement strand
TGATGTGGATTCAGCCGGCCTCCTTGGCCGGGCGGTGGGCGATCATGTCGGCGACGCCGCGGAGAACGGCCATGGCATAGCGCCGGACGCGGAGGTTGGGATCGTCCTTGGCGAGATGGCCGACCTCGTGGATCATCTGCCACCAGCCGATCTGGCGCAGGGCCCAGAGGGCGGAGATGCGGTGCTCGGGGCGTTCATCCTTGAGCATGTTGAGCAACTGGGTGCTGGCGGTGCCGACGCGCATGCGGTGCAGGGCCTTGATGGCGTTGGCGCGTTCGCGATTGCTGGCGGCGCGGGCGCGATTCGTGAGCAGCGGCACGTACTGCTCGGTGCGGTGGTGTTCGAGCACCTCGATGGCGTTGGCGCGCACGCGGGAATCGCTGTCGGCGAGCGCTTTTTCGAGCACGACTTCCGGCGGAACCGACTTCAGCTCGCCCAGCAGGCCGACGGCCTTGCTGCGCAGCTTGGGGTGGGCATCCTGGCAGAGCTGCATGATGACGGGCGCCAGCGCATCGGCGGCGCCCAGTTCCTGGGCGATGGCAATCGCCTTGATGCGCTGCTCGATCGGGCCGCTGCGCAGGCGGCGTTCGAGGCGCGCGACGCTGTCGGGGAGGACCTTGAACATGGCCTTGCCGGCGGCCTTGCGCGCGGCGCGATCCATGCGGTCGAAACGCTGCCAGAAATGCTCGAAGCCGACCTGCCCGACGGATCGGCCGATGACGCGGCGGACGGACTCGGGGGCGGTGCTCATGAGTTGGATGAGCGTATTTTCAAATTCCGCAGGTCGGCGGCGGACGATTTCGCGGGCGGCCAGTCGCACGATGCGTTCGTCCGGGTCGTGAAGCAGGCTTTTCAGGAGCGACACGGAGGCATTCGGCGGGCGCCGCATTGCGATCCGCAGAAGGCGCAGCCGACCGGGAAAGTACGCGCCGAGGTGTCGGCGCAGCGACTCGAGGCGTTCATCCTGCACCACGTCGTGGACGCCGGAGGCGGCGATCCACTCGCCAATGCGGGCCGCGTCCTCGTTGTCGCGGCGATTGAGCTCCTTCTCAAGGTCCTCCTCGATCCACCACGGGCCGCGCGTGACCTGGCGCATGCACAGCAGGAGCTGCTGGTCCTTGAGCCAGTGCGTCTTGTGAAGCAGCGCATCGAGGACCGGCGGCTCGACAATGTGCGAAAAGACGATTCCAAAATGCCCGCGGATGCCGCCGTGGGTGGCACCCAGCAGAAACGCCTCGATGTGTTCGCTGTCGGGAGGCTGCTGGAGGCGGCGAATCATGGCGCTCTGGCCGCCATGCTTGGCCGTCTGGAGAATGGCCAGGGTCCTGCTCTGGGGCGAATCGGCCAGCAGCAGGGCTGCGCGGAGCAGTTCGTGCCCGTGCTTGCCGCGATGGACATCCATTGCGCGGGCGACGGCCTGCTCGATCTCGATGCGTTGACTGATGATGTGGCGATAGACGGCGTCGGGGCCGGCGTCGGCGGCGTCAACGGGGCTGTCGCGCGCGGCGGGATCGATCGGGCCGCCGCTCCTGGGGAGCTGCACGGGCGCGGGGGGTATCCGGCCTCGCTGCAGCCTGCGTGTTTCGGTGGCGACCCAGCGAGCCAGCGAGACCATGGCTTCAACGGCGGTGCGGGAAATGTCGTCATCCCCGCTGTGCAATCCCTCGGAGAGCAGGTACGTGAGCTTGCCCTGGCGGCCCATGGCAACAAGGCGAATGGCGGTGATGGCGGCGTCGGTCTGGTGGCTGCGGGCGCAGTCACGGAGGGCGGCATGAAAGAGCTTAACGTTCTGAAGAACCGAGCTCTGCAGGGCCGGAGAGAGCAGGTTGTAGCTCTGGATCACGCCGGAGAGGCCTTTAAGGGATTCGCGGCGCATCAGAGCGCCCAGCGCCAGGCTCTTTTCCAGGTCCGAGCCGAGGCGCAGGGCCTCGAGAAGGACCTCATCGGCCGCCTCATTTTTGGAGTTGACAAGCTGGCGAACGAGCTCGCTGAGCATCTATTGAATGATTATCGGACGGAAGCGGAGGCGGCCTTGAGGATGAATTGGGGCGTTCGGAAGAGGATCGAGGTGTAGGGTTTGGGGCCTAGGGCGTGGGGGCTGGAGATGCCAGCAGGTAGACGGGGCGGATGAGGCCGCCCAGCATGAGTTCCGTGATCCTGGAGTGATCGACGCGGACGGCCACGGTGTTTTTGCCAGGGCGGACGGCGGAACTGATATCTACCGCAAATGTGCTCCGTTCCTTGTCGCACGTGCCCACCTGCTGGCCATTGACGAAAACCGTTGCCGCGCCATCCACTTCAATGAACAGCAGCGAACACTTGCCGTCGACTCGCGGCACGTCAATGCTCGTGCGATACCAGAGAATGGTCTTTTCGTCGGGCAGCCCCTGGGCGTCCAGCGTGTCGGTATATGTGGCCACCTCGCGCCATTTCGAGTCGTCGAACTTCACATCCGCCCAGTTCTGCGCGATGCCGCGATCCTCCTTGTCGCAGGCCATGCGCATGCGGTCCGGCAGGACCGCCACGATGCGGTTGCCGTGGACCGCCGCCGCGGCGGCTTCGACAGGGGCGCCGAGGAACCGTTTGAGGTACTCAACCGCGTAATGATTGGCGTAACCCGACTGGACCTGTACTTGTGCGCGAGCGAGCAGTTCGCGGTATGTCTTCAGAGCATCGTCGATCCGGCCGGAGTTCAGAGCGTTTCGCAGGTCGATATACTGCGCTGCATTGCGAAAGCCCTGGGCATTCATGGCGACGCGGGGTCGGTGGAGGGGATGATCGCCGGCGGCCCGGGCAGCTTTCTCGAGGCTCTGGGAACACTTTTTCAGCAGGGCCGGCGTGTAGGCGCGATGAAGGGCGTAGAAACTGCCGGAATGCGTGTCGAGGTGCGCGAACGCATTGTCGATGTCCAGCCAATACTGCTTCATCGGCTCGGCGGCCGGGCCGAAAAAGCGGCTGAAGTAGTCGTCGATGATCGCGTCGGCGTCGGCGCTGGGGGAATACGCGAGGCGAATGCTCAGGTAGATGTGAGGGCCATAGATATTCCACGAGGGAAGCGTTTCGAGGTTGATGGCGATGCAGCGGTGGCTGTTCAGATAGGGGACGTCGTGTTTCCAGACGGAAAGCATGGAGAAAGGCACGAGGCATTCTGCGAGGTTGTAGTTATAGGTGCGGTAGGCGAGTCGGCGCGAGGATTTGCCCCAGTCGTTGAGCATCTGTTCGAGCTGCCGCCGGGTTGGGCAGTTGTCCTGGCCGATGCGGTGGAATCGGCAATACCGGATGGGCGCGATCCAGGCGACGAGGTTGTCCTCGGCTTTGAGTGCCCGCGTGGGCGCCTGGGTGTAGTCGGCATAGCAGTAGAAATCGAGCAGGGCGTTGGGGTGTTTCCGCGCCACGCGGCGGGCGACGTCGTTGAAGAAATCGAGATATCGATCGGTCATGCTGACCAGGCCGGATGAGGGCTCGATGCTGGCCGGATCATCCTGGGCGGCGCAGCGCTCGCACTGGCAATAGCCCACGCCGTCGGGAGGAGAGATGGAGATGTTGGCGGCATTCCTCGCTTCGATGGCGCGGATCACGCCCTGGGCGAAGATTTCGCGCAGGGTGGGGTTGGATGTGCAGTACCAATCGCCTTTGCGGCGCTGGCCGTTGCGCAGGGCGAAATACTGGGGGTGAGCGGCGAAGAGGTCCTGCGGGAGATAACGTCCCCAGGCGTGGCCGACATCCATCGAGTCGCCGCCGGCGCCGTTCCAGAGTTTCCACAGCGTGTTGGCCGTCCACTGCGAGCCCCAGATGGCGCGGCTGATCATGGCGGGCTTCTCGCGGATGTCGAGCCTGTCGATGCGCACGGTAGAGCTTTGCGGGTAGACCTCGCCAAGCGGCGAGTCCATGAAATAGCGGCAGCCGAGCTGCTCCAGCAGGCGGCAGACGGCCTTGACCGTTGCCGGCCCGCTCTGACCCGCCATGAGAACACGATCCTCGGTGGCGAAGATGCGCAGGCCCTCGCGTGTGGGGCTGTTGATGTCATCGAGCTTCAGGCCGGCGTCGAGCGCGGCCTGGCCGATGTAGATCGCAGCGCCGATTGCCGGAGGCCGCTGCCCGACGGGCAGGGTGGCGCCGCTGATCTTTCTGATCCAGTCGACGAACACCCGGGCGGCGGCCGCATCATCCCAGGCAGCGGCGCGTTTTCGGTCGCGGGACTGAGCGTCGCGGGCCGGAGCGGAAATGACGAGGGCGGCGGCCGGTTTGCCATCGAGGACGATGTCGAGGGCACGTGCGGGAAGAGCCATCGCAAGCAGGAGGAGGATGGGAAGTCGGCTCATGAGCACCTCCGAAGGAAGACAAGGCAAGTGGCGCGCAGCCTGAAATGGCTACCTGCGGCTATGGCGGACGTTTAAGGCGCGTCTTGTGCCTTGGAGGCATGCCTGCGGCGTGCTCCGAGCCAGCGCAATGACGAGGCGGCAGAGTGGTCTGCCGCCTCATGAAAAAGAGACCGGAAGGATGGCGTTAAACCTTCTTCAGCCAGAATGTGCCGCTAAGGGAACCGATCGCGGCACTGCCGCTGAAATTGCCCGTGATCCTGTTGCTGCCGCTCACCTTGCCGGAGAGCGTGCCGCTGATGCCGGACTGATTGAAGTTGAACTTGAAGCGCCCGCTCTTGTCGAGCTTGAACGGGACGCTGCCGCTGAGGGTGCGGCCGGCGACGGTGATGGTGCCGTAGAGGCGACTGTTGGTCTGTTTCCTGACCTGCGCGCTGATGCTGCCGGTGCGGCCCATTGCCGACCATCGGCCGGCCCATTTGCCCACCAGGTTGGGCCGCGAAACCTTGGCCAGCGCCGGCATGATGGGGGCGGCGTGGGCGAGGCCATCGCCGGCGACGACGCCCGCGGGAGCGGCGCTGAGGAAAGTCCTGGATTCAAGCGATTCAACGATCGGGGACGTGGGCCCGTTGCTGTGTGATTGCACGATTGCCTGCCTCCTGTGAATTACGCATGCCGAATACATGTGCCGACGATGCAGACAGTCTAACACAGGAAAAATTCGGAGCAACTGCTGATAACTGCCGTCTTATCGCCGCGGTCGGGCTGGTTGGACGATTCCCGGACGTCCGGGCCGGATGCGGGGCGATATACTTCTGGAGGAGGTGCCAATGCGAGCGATGACGCTGACGGCCGGCGGTCCGATCGAGAGCTTTCCGCTGGTGGAAAGCGAGCTGCCGCCGCCCGTGCCCGGCGCGGGAGAGGTGCGGGTGCGGGTGCATTGCTGCGCGATCTGCCGGACGGACCTGCACGTGGTCGAGGGCGACCTGCCGGCGGCGAAACGGCCGGTCGTTCCGGGGCACCAGATCGTGGGGACCGTCGATCAGGTCGGGCCGGCATGCGTGCGCCTGCGGGCTGGGATGCGCGTTGGGATCGCCTGGCTCAGGTCGACCGATGGGACCTGCGCGTACTGCCGCGGCGGGTCGGAGAATCTCTGCCCGGCTTCGCGATACACGGGATATCACGAGGATGGCGGCTATGCGGAATACGCGGTGGTGAGGGAGGATTTTGCGTACGAGATTCCGTCGGTCTTTTCGGATGCGCAGGCAGCGCCGCTGCTGTGCGCGGGGATCATTGGATACCGGGCGATGCGACGGGCGAATGTCGAGCGCGGGGGGAAGGTGGCGCTGCTGGGATTCGGATCGTCGGCCCATATCGTGCTTCAACTGGCGCGGCATCGGGGCTGCCGGGTGTACGTGGTCAGCCGCGGAGAGAATCACCGCAGGCTGGCGATGCAGATGGGGGCTGACTGGGCCGGGGCGGATGCCGGCGCGATGCCGGCGAAGGCCGACAGCGCGATTGTCTTCGCGCCGGCCGGAGAGGTGGTTCTGGCGGCGCTGTCGGCGCTGAAGCCGGGAGGGACGGCGGCGCTGGCGGGCATCCACATGAGCCCGATCCCGGCGATCGACTATGACAAGTACCTTTACGGCGAGAGGGACATGCACCCCGTGACGGCCAACACGCGCGAAGATGGTCGAAAGCTGCTGGCGGAGGCGGCCGCGGCGGGATTGAAGATGCACGTGAGGGAATATGCCCTGGCGGACGCCAACCGGGCGCTGGTCGATCTGAAGGCGGGGGGAATTGAGGGGACGGGGGTTCTTTTACTAGATAGTCGATAGTCGATAGTGGATAGTGGATGGTTCAGGGCGATCGTTGGGTCAAAAGGGACGCGGATTGCTGGGCGGATTCGTAGATCACGCGGATGGGAAGTCCTTTTGCGTCGGCGAGGCTCTTGCAGTCCTCGTATTCGGGCATGGCGCCGATGAGCTGGGCGTTGTGGAATCTGAGCTTGACGCGCACCGGCCCGTGGGGCGTCTGGACGGTGGTGAAGTCGCGCGTGGCCTCGTGGCGGTTGACGGGGTGAACGCGGACGCCCAGCGTGGTCGTTTCGCGCAGGAGAATTTCGGCGATGATGGCCTCGATGGCGGCGGGGCAGAGCACGCTGAGGGTGATGGCCGGGCGGTTCTTCTTCATCTGGATGGGCGTGGTCCAGACATCGACAGCGCCGGCGGCGAAGAGGCGTTCGGAGACGGCGGAGTAGAACTGGGGGTTCATGTCGTCGATATTGGTGTCGATCTGCACGAGCGGGCCGGCGTCTTCGGCTTCGCCCAGCCAAAGGCGGGCGACGTTGGGCCAAGCGAAGACGTGCTGGCCGGCCCCGACGCCGATGCGCAGGAGGCGCATCGAGGGTTGCTCGAACGTGGCCAGTTCGGCCAGGAGGGCCGCAGCGGTGGGGGTGACGAGCTCGGGCGGCGCGGCGGACGGAAGAGGGACGGGAGTTCTTTCCGTCCTGTGGACTGTGAACTCGGCGGACAGATCGATTTGCACATCGCACGCCGTGATGCTGGGCGCGGGGCGGACGGGGGCGCCAACCGATGACAGCAGCGCCAGGGTGGCCGGAGCGGGCAGGGGCAGTGCGCCGTGGGCGCTGGCGACCCAGCCGCCGGCCAGCGGGAGGGGCGAGGCGTAGAGGCGGTCGATGTGCATGGCATCCAGGCCGGCACAGACGCCGACGATGTCGGCGATGGAATCGAGCGCGCCGACCTCGTGGAAATGGACCTGGTCCGGGGCCGCGCCGTGGACGGCGGCTTCGGCGTGGGCCAGGCGGGTGAAGGTGGCGATGGCGCGGCTCTTGACGGTGGGCGGGAGGGGCGAGGATTCGACGATCTGGCGGACATCGTTGAGGTTTCGGCGGTGCTGCGTTCCCTGCGTTTTGACTGAGAGGAGCGTCGCCCGAAGCGGCCCGCGCATGGTGGATTGCGAGTCGATGGCGATGGCGCCCTGAGGGAGATTAAGGCCCGCGATGACGGCGCGGAGCTGGTCGATGCTCCAGCCGGCGTCGATGAGACAGGAGAGGAACATGTCTCCGGAGAGTCCGGAGGGGAGGTCGAGATAGGCGATGAGGGGCATGGCGGGGCTATTCTCGCGAGGAAGGGGTTTGGGGTCTAGGGACCGGGGTCTGGAAGGGTGGGGTATGGGCTCTGGGGTTGGGATGGGGACACGGCCCGCCACAGCAGCTTCGGGTTCGGCACGCGTGCAAGCCACTTGGCGAAGCCGCTGGAGTTCCCGACGTTCCGCCCCGGCCGTCTCCCTGGCAGGCAGAGGGAGAAGACCTTCAGCGGTTGGCGAGGATGACGATCGTCAGGATGGCCGCCAGGACCGTCATTACCAGGAAGAAGATCTTCCAGAAGCTGTAGGGGCGTTCGCCGGTGACCTGGCCGGTGCGGGCGTTGACCAGGAAGCGGTAGGTGTTTTCGCGGTAGCGGTAGGCACTGAGCCAGAGCGGCAGCAGGAGGTGCTTGAAGGTGATGTCGCGGTAATGAGTGCGAACGCTGTGGATGCGCTGGTGATCGCCGCCGATGTCGCGGCAGATCGTCTGGCGGATTACCGGGTCCATCACTGCTTTGGCCTGCTCGAAGCCCTGCTCGAGGCCGAGCTGGTAGCTCTCGGCGACGAAGCCGGCGAGGTAGTCATCGGTATAGGGGACCAGGTTCTCCAGGTCCCAGGGTTCGAGCTTGCGGGTGTATTTTGGCGGGAGACTCTCGCTGGCGGGGATGAGAAGGTCGTCAAAGCTGTTGTACACGCGCCCGGAGACCGGCCACCAGCGGGTCTTGGTGACGGTGCGGGTGCGGGTAACGGTCTGGCCGTTCTCGACGGTGGTGTAGGTTTCGGTTTCGGTGTAGTCCTCGCCGCGTTCGCCGGTGTAGTCGGAGATGGTGTTGCAGTCGTAGGTCCAGTAAGGGATGTAGACGCCGCGCAGGCCGCCGCGCTCGGCGAATCGCGAGAGGCCCGATGGGGCAAACCAGCGGGAGGAGATCCACTGGCGGAAGGCGTCCTTGGCCTGCTGGTCGGTGATGCGAAACGGCAGGAGCGAGCGGGGCTTGATGCTGCGCCTGGAGGCGGCCTCGGCGACGATCGGCTGGCCGCAGAACGGGCAGGTTCCGGCGACCGTGTCGCGCTCCAGCGTCGATTCAGCGCTGCAGGTGTTGCACTTGACGGTAAGGGCTTCGCGGGTGGCATCGGCCTCGCAGCGATTGGCCAGGGCGGCGAAGAAGTCGATTTCCTCGATGGCTTCGAGCGAGACGGCGATGGCATTTTCGGCCTTGCAGTAGGGGCAGACCAGCGACGCCTGGCCGGGATGGAACTGGAGCATGGCGCCGCACTGCTTGCAGGGGAACTGGCGTTGCTGCTGGTCGGTGGTGGTCATGGGGCATGCCCCGCAGGACGGCCGTTGGCCGGGCGATGTCCTCCTTACGCGCTGGAGCGAGCGTCGGCACCAGCCTGGCGAAGCTGACTCTTGATCTGGCCGACACGGGCCAGCGTGCGAATCCAGTTCAGAAGAAAGAAGGCGGCGATGCCCAGGGCGATGTACATGGTGAGGGCCCAGCGGCCTTTGGGGAGGGCCTTGAAGCGGCCGCCGAGGTATCCCGCGATCAGCGCCACGAGAAGGGCCAGGGCACAGCAGTATCGGAGCATGCCGGCAACGAAGCGTGAGGCGGCGAGGTTGTTGTGGAGGATGGCGACGCTGGGGAGCGGCTCGCCGGAGGCGGATGACGCCGTGCCGGCCGAAGCGGCGGCGCCGCACTGCGGGCAAAATTGTGCTTGGTCGGGGACGGGCTTGTGGCACTTGGGGCATTGGGTGGTCATGACGAGCACCTTGATCCTTTCGCAAACCGGCGGCGATGATCCCATCAGGCTTTCGGCGGCAGCGGGGGCGGAACCGCGGCGAACAGCGGCCCGAGTTCAACGACCTTTTCGGCCGGCATCCATTGGGGCATGCCCTGCTTCCAGACGAGTGTCTGGTGAGAGAGCTTGCCTGATCTGACCTGCTCCTGGAGCGCGGGCATGTCGAAGGGGCCGGCCTGCTGATTGTCGATGGCGATGTAATAGGCGACGGCCGGCGGAAGCGGCGGCGGCGTGGCGGGGCCTTGGGCGTTCGCCCCTCCCTGCATGCTCTGGCCGATCTGGTTGGCCATGGCATAGCCCATGCCGATGCCGATGCCGCCGGCGGCGAGGCCGCCGGCGGGGTTTTTGGCGGCGGCTTCCATGGCATTGGCGGCCTGGAACTGGGTGTAGGCGTTGAGATTTCCGATCACGCCCATGCTGGTGCGCTTGTCGATGGCGGCCTCGACTTCCGGCGGAAGCGAGATGTTCTCGACGACGAGGGCGACGATTTCGAGGCCGAACTGGCCGAAATCGGGCTTGATGCGATCCATGATGTACTTGCCCAGCTCGTCCTGATTGGAGGCCAGGTCGAGGGCGGGGATTTTGGATTCGCCGAGGATGTCGGCGAAGCGGGCGACGACCATGTCGCGGAGCTGGTCGGTGAGGTCTTCGACGGTGAATCGGCCGTCGGTGCCGATGAACTGGCGGAGGAAGGTGGCGGGCTCGGAGACGCGGATGCCGTAGACGCCGAAGGCGCGGAGGCGCACGGGGCCGAACTCGGCGTCGCGGAGCATGATGGGGTTTTTTGTGCCCCACTTGCGCCCGGTGAAGGTGCGCGTGGACATGAAATAGACTTCGGCCTTGAAGGGGCTTTCGAAGCCGTATTTCCAGCCGGCCAGCTTGGAGAGGATGGGGAGGTTCTTGGTTTCGAGCGTGTA
>Ga0315268_10009411_pt1 | contig 10142 bp, 9 predicted proteins | sample C1_top_MG_FD_204535 | JGI IMG/M metagenome (GOLD analysis project Ga0315268, IMG submission 204535) | Sediment microbial communities from Yellowstone Lake, YNP, Wyoming, USA - C1_top | ecosystem: Environmental > Aquatic > Freshwater > Lake > Sediment | place: USA: Wyoming | collected 2017-08-01 | reverse complement strand
AAATGGGGATACAAGAATGGCAAATATGGAAAAATGGGAAACCAGTTCTTGGCCATCAGAAGCTAAAGGTGTTGGTTTAGTTGAAGCTCCTCGTGGCGCCTTAAGTCATTGGATCGTAATAAAAGATGGTGTAACAGAAAACTACCAACAAGTGGTTCCATCAACATGGAATGCGTCTCCTAGAGATCCAAAAGGGCAACGTTCTCCTTATGAAAGTGCTTTATTAAACACTCCGGTGGCTAATTCTGAATTGCCTTTAGAAATCATAAGAACAATTCACTCATTCGACCCTTGTATTGCTTGCGCCGTGCATTTGTATGACGAAAATGGAAACATCATCAATGAATTCAATGATATCTCGGTTTGTAATGTGTAACCCTTTAAATTAATTTTTATGGCAATACAAGAATATAAAAGAGCCTATATTTGGCAACTGCCAGTTAGGATATTTCATTGGGCCAATGCAATTTCAATCACGGTTTTAATTGTAACAGGGCTTTTGATTGCGCATCCACCGGGGATAATTTCCAATGGTGAAGCCTCTACCCAATTCTGGTTTGGATACATTCGTAAAATTCATTTTATGAGTGCTTATGTGATGGTAACCGTTTTAATAATGAGAGTGTATTGGGCTTTCGTAGGCAATAAATATGCAAACTGGAAGGTGTTTGTCCCTTTCGATAAAGAAGGTTTATCAAGTGTTTGGCATACGCTGAAATATGATATTTTTCTTCAAAATGAAAAAGAATATGACTATAAAAAAAGCATCTTCGTGGGACATAATGACATTGCAGCACTTTCCTATCTTGTGATGTTTATAATGGCTTTTGTAATGATTTTTACTGGTTTTGGATTATATGCCAAAAATGCTACTTGGTTTTTTCCAAAACTATTTGCTTGGGTTCCGGAATTCTTAGGCGGTGATATGAACACCCGATTAATACATCACATAACAATGTGGGGATTCATATTGTTCTCATTAGTACATGTATATCTCGTATTTTTCCACGATTGGTTAGAAGGTCGAGGCGAATCATCTGCAATGGTAAGCGGATATAAATTTGTAAGAGCCGAAAGAACAAAAACGACACCAAAGAAAGAACCAGTAAAAGAACCCATAAAACAAAACTAATTATTAAATTCCCTGGATTGATTCAGGGAATTTTTTCCTAATTTTTGTTCTTAAAATTAAAACCATGCAAGAAGAAATTTTTCCACACAAATCCGATAATTTTCATACCAATGGAAATGAAATTTTAATCTTGGGAATTGGGAATTATTTAATGGGAGACGAAGGCGTTGGCGTGCATTTTGTCAATACAATTGACGAATCGGAATTTCCTAAAAACATCACCTTTATGGATGGTGGAACTGGTGGATTCTTACTTATTCCCTATCTTGAGAGTCATCGCGTTGCCATTATTGTTGACGCAACAATGGACGGCAAAGAAGCCGGAACTGTGTCACTTTTAAAACCAAAATTCTCCAATGATTTCCCTTTATCATTGAGCGGACATAACTTTGGATTAAAAGATATGGTCGAGATTTTAACAATGTTCGAAAGAATGCCGGACATATACCTTTACACCGTTTCCATTGACAATATGGATCCAATGGTTACTGCATTATCTCCAAAAGTAGAAGCTTCTCTACCAATTGTAAAAGCCAAAATACTAGATTTAATCGAAGAATTAAAAACCAAAAATAATATTTTAATTGAATCCTAGAATTTTAGAAATAACCGTTTCTGGAAGGGTTCAAGGTGTTGGATTCAGACCTTTTATATATAATTTGGCAAAAAAATACAATATAAAAGGTTTTGTAACCAATAATGAAAATGGCGTTTTAATCAATGCCGTGGCTGATGAAAGCAATCTAGATGCTTTTTATGAACAAATATTCATTCAAAAACCACGAAGTTCCGAGATTACTTTCTCTCAAAAACAACACATAGCTTCAACAGAAATATTTGATGATTTCTATATAAAACCCACTACTCCTAACCTACTCATTGATATTCCTCTAACTCCTGATTTTGCAATTTGTGAAAGCTGTTCCAATGAAATTCTGGATGCGGAAAACCCAAGATATTATTATCCTTTTACCACTTGCACCCAATGCGGTCCGCGTTATACCATTACCAAAAAATTCCCTTTCGAAAGAATAAACAATAGCATTGATGAATTCGTTATGTGCGAAAACTGTCAGCAGGAATACAAAAATAGCGACGACATTCGGTTTCATTCCCAAACAAATTCCTGCCCAAATTGTGGAATTATATTAAAATTCACCGACAATTCAGGAGCAATTTTATCCCAATCAAATAGGGAAATATTCCAGATTATTGGCGAAAAATTAGCCTTAGGAAATATAATTGCGCTAAAAAACACAGCTGGCTATGTTTTAATTTGTGATGCAACTAATGAAAAAGCCGTAAAAGAATTAAGAATCAGGAAAAAAAGACCAACAAAACCTTTTGCAGTGTTATTTAAAAACACGGAAAGCATAAGTAATTATTTATATATTAACGATTTAGAAGAAAATTTATTAAACTCAACAGAAGCTCCAATTGTAATTTTACCAATAAAAAATGAACTGGATTTAACCGTAAACCAAATAGCTCCAAACTTGGAAACCATTGGCGCAATGATTCCAAACTCTGGAACATTAAAATTGGTAATGGAAAATTTTGATAAACCCATCATTGCCACAAGCGCTAATTTTCACGGTTCGCCAATATGCCGTTCCGAAAAAGTAGCTATAAAAACATTAAAAGAAATAGCCGATTATTTCCTGCATAATTCCTTGAACATCCTTCATCCGCAAGATGATTCCGTGATGAAATTCACATATAACTATTCCAAAAAAATAATCTTGCGACGTTCTCGCGGTTTTGCTCCTAATGTATTGGAATTTAAAACCCCGGAAAGCAACGAGAAAATATTGTGTTTTGGCAGTGATTTGAAAAATACAATCACCATTTTACCTAATAGCAATTGCTACGTTAGCGAATACATTGGAGATCTGGCAAACTATGACACCTATTTAAGATTTGAAAAAATAATCGAAAACTATACTAAGATATTCAGTTTTGAACCCGAAATAGTATTATTCGATGCGCATCCAAAATATGTAAGTTCAAGATTAGCAGAAAGTTTTGTTGATCAGGAAAACAATATTCATTATCAAAAAATTCAGCATCACAAAGCTCATTTTGCAGCGATTCTTGGAGAAAAAAATCTCTGGAAATCAGAAGATAAAATCCTTGGAATCATTTGGGATGGAATTGGTTTTGGTGACGATGAGCACATTTGGGGAGGAGAATTTTTCGAATATCATAATAATGAAATCAACAGAATTGGTCATCTGGATTATTATCCATGGGTTCTTGGAGACAAAATGTCTAAAAATCCAAAGATTTCAGCTTTGTCCATCAGTGAATCCAATCCATATTTTAGAGATTATTTTGATGATAATGAATGGATTATTTATTCGAAAGCAATTCAAAATCCAAGCATACAAACGTCCTCAATGGGCAGATTATTTGATGCTGTCGGGTTTGTCCTCGGATTTCATCAACCTATTTATTTTGAGGGAGAAGCAGCCATTTATTTGGAAAAAATTGCCCAAAAACAGTATTCAATTGCTAAAAAAGAACGAATTGATTATCTGGAAAATAGAGATTTCAGCAATAATTGCATTCCAACAAAACTACTTTTTGACCGAATAATTGCAGCAAAAACAAATGGAATTCCTGTTGAAGAAATTGCCCTGAATTTCCACTATACACTAATTAAGTGCATCGAAAAGATTGCTGTAAGCAATAAAATTCATACTTTAGCCTTTAGTGGAGGCGTGTTTCAGAATTCAGTACTTGTCGATTTGATTATGGAATATTTATCAAAAGATTTTGACCTTCATTTACACGAAAACTTTTCTCCAAACGACGAAAATATTTCTTTTGGGCAATTGAATTATTACCTTAATATTAAAAATTAATTTCAAAATAATGAATATAAACGAACTATTGGGAACTATTGGAAAAACAGATGAGTCTGATAAAATATCCTATTCTGCAGGAGTAATTATGGCGCAAAGCCTGAAAGATATAGGGTTTGACGAAATAAAATACGATGATTACGTCGAAGGAATGAAATCCGTTTTTAATGATTCTTATCCAAAGATTACCCAAAAAAGAGCCATAGACATTTTTCAAAACTATGTGGCGCTGCTTCAGGAAGATTTGAAAGATAAAAATGCCGAATTAGGCAAAAAATTCTTGGAGGAAAATGCCAAAAAAGAAGGTGTTATCACACTCGAAAGTGGTTTGCAATTCGAAATTTTAGTACAAGGAACTGGCGAAATACCTACCATTAATGATACTGTAAAAGTTATTTATGAAGGTACTTTATTGAACGGTGACGTTTTTGATTCTACAAAAGACAACGGCGCAATAGACTTGCAATTGGTAGAAACCATTTTGGCTTGGCAAGAAGCATTGCTGCTGATGCCGGTTGGTTCGCGTTGGAAATTATACATTCCGCATCATTTAGCGTATGGAGAATTTGGCGCACAGCCAATGATTCAGCCGAATTCAACTTTGATTTTTATTATTGAATTGATTGAGATAGTTAAATTGGGGTTGTAATGGTCTAAAAATAGTATTGTTTATAAGCAGATTTGTCATTCCGACGAAGGAGGAATCACATAACGAGAGCAACTGATGAGATTTCTCCTTCGTCGAAATGACAAAAAATAACACTAATCATCGAATGAAATACCTAACCGAATACAGAAACCCTGAGCTTGTAAAGCATTATATCGCCGAGATTGGTAAAATCATTACCAAACCCTGGAACATTATGGAAATTTGTGGCGGTCAAACCCATTCATTGGTCAAAAATGGCTTGTTAGACTTGCTTCCCAAACAAGTCCGAATGATTCACGGACCAGGTTGCCCGGTTTGCGTTACCCCGATTTCATTGATTGACAAAGCGATTGAACTATTGAAACAAGGCATTATTGTTTGTTCTTTCGGCGATATGATTCGGGTTCCGGGTTCGACAAAAAGTTTACTCCAGGCAAAAGCCGATGGTGGCGATTTAAGAATTCTATATTCTCCACTCGAAGCCGTAAACATTGCTGCCGCAAACCCTGATAAAGAAGTGGTTTTCTTTGCTGTTGGTTTTGAAACTACCGCTCCAAGCAATGCACTATCTGTTATTCACGCTGATAAATTGGGTTTAAATAATTATTCTATTTTAGTTTCTCACGTTTTGGTTCCGCCAGCAATGGAAGCCATTTTATCGGACGAATTTTGTACTATCGATGCGTTTTTAGCAGCTGGTCATGTTTGCACGATTATGGGATTGGATGAATACCATCCCATTGCTGAAAAATATAAAATTCCACTTGTGGTTACAGGTTTCGAACCAGCCGATTTGGTTCAGGGAATTTATCACGCTGTGTTGCAATTGGAAAACGGCGATTATTTCGTGGACAATCAATACAAACGCATGGTCAAACCCGAAGGCAATCTCAAAGCCAAAGAAGTGATTTATGATGTGTTCGAAATTGGAGAACAAGAATGGCGTGGCATTGGAAAAATTCCGGAAAGTGGCTTTGTTATGACCGAAAAATACCAAAAATACGATGCTAATAAAAAATTCTCTATCGAAGTAACTCCAAGTGAAAAAGACAAAAAATGCATCGCTGGAGAAATCCTGAAAGGCATCAAAAAACCTCACGAATGCCCTGAATTTGGTAAAAATTGCAAGCCTTCGAATCCGCTTGGAGCTCCTATGGTTTCTTCCGAAGGAGCTTGTGCAGCTTATTATCACTATTCCATTTAAAAAAAGATGATAGGATTTATAATAACGGCTTATGCTGGTCTGGAACACGCTTTTGAAGCCGATCATTTACTGGCAGTCAACAGTTTGGTAACCAATAGAAATACACTCAAAGAATCCGTAAAAGATGGCGTGTTTTGGGGAATTGGCCACACGCTGACTATTTTTGTAGTAGCCGTTTTGATGATTGGATTTAAAGTGACCGTGAGTGAATCCGTTTTCAATTATCTCGAAGCGACTGTTGGGTTGATGTTGGTTTTTTTGGGCATTTATCGAATGTCGAAATTATTCAAAAAATATACCCATTCGCACACCTATTCTCACAGTCACACGCTTTCCAAAAACGATCCTAAAAGCCATTTGCATTGGCACACTTATTCACATTCTCATAGAATTACAACTTCAAATCACACGCATCCCAATACATCAAATAGTTTTAGTGCCGCTTTTGGAGTGGGTTTGGTTCACGGTTTGGCGGGAAGCGGAGCATTAGTCGTTTTGGTACTTTCGCAAATGAAAACCACAACCGAAGGGCTATTATACATATTAATTTTCGGTCTGGGTTCTATTATCGGAATGTTTATAGCCTCAGGATTGTTCAGTCTTCCTTATGGAAAAACAATTCTAAAATCTCAAAAACTACAAATGGGACTAATCATTGTTTCTTCTCTACTTTGTATTTTATATGGAGGAAAAGTGATTTATGAGAATCTTTTATAAAATTTTAGTTAATTCTATTTTTCTATATCTTCCAAAGTCAAGCCTGAAATAACAGATTTATTCTTTTTTAAAACATCGGTTTCACTTGCATACTGATCGTCTTTCTTTATCAAAAGCCAGGCATTTTTTTGTTTGATTTTCAATCTAACCAATGCAAATTCCCCTTTCAACTTTTTCCCTTTCAGAATAAAGCTCAAGTGTCCTTCTTTCAAATCTGATTTGAATTTGTTTGCAATTTTTCCCTCATCTTGCTCATTAGCCAAAGCATAGGTTCCACTATCCCAAACGATAACACTTCCAGCACCATAATTTCCTTCCGGAATAGTTCCTTCAAAATCCTTGTAATCATAAGGATGATCTTCGACCATAATAGCCAATCGCTTCTCTTCGGGATTCATCGAAGGCCCTTTTGGAATCGCCCAACTTTTCAGTACGCCATCCATTTCTAGACGAAAATCATAATGCAAATGAGAAGCGGCGTGTTTTTGTACTACAAAAATCAATTCATTTTTTGATTTTTTAATCTCACCTTTAGGTTCGGTGGTAGAATCAAAATCTCGTTTTTGATGATATTTACTTAAATCCATTGCTAATAGCGATTACATTTAAACTAGATTAAAGTTACAATTTTAAAATTAATTTCCTATAAGAAAACCAGATAGTTTAAAGGTAAAAACGAGGATGCTTTTAGAACATCCTCGTTTTGTAAAGTTAGTCAGGATTTTTAATTAATCCTTCACTCCTAATTTAGTCAAAATATCGTTCATCAAACACCATTTGGTTATAGAAGATTGCAATAAATTGGCTCCTACAAAAGCGGTAAACCATAACCAATTTTGGTTGACATAAATAGCCAATAATAAACTGATAAGTATAAAACTTCCTGCGATAGCTCTTACGATTCTGTTTTTCATATTTATAAATTTTAGATTATTATTTTAATTTGACTTTTCAATATTTAGCATTGCCAAGTGAATATGCGATGCCGATTTTTGTTTTTCATTGAATTCAGCCACTATGCTAAAAACGGTATCTACATTTTCTTTTTCTACAAAAGCATAAAATAAAACCGATTCGTTTTCTTGCATATTGGTGGCAAACCAATTAGCCTCCATCGAATCACCTGAACTGTCTTTGAAGCCACTTACATTCTTGTAAGAAAATGATTTAACTCCTGACTTTTTAAGAATTTGCTTAATGTCCTTTTCAAATTCTTTTACTGCGGTAATTAATAATAGTTTCATATTTATTTAGGTATTAGGTTCTTGGTCTTGGTTTTTAGGCAAATCAATTTCAGCAGTGGTTTCCCATTTTTTTCTTTCAGTAATGTAATAAATAATCGGCACTACAAGCAAAGTCAATACTGTAGAAACAATGGCTCCAAAAACCAATGATATCGCCAATCCTTGGAAAATTGGATCAAACAAAATAATCGATGCTCCAATCACGACCGCTCCTGTAGTCAATAAAATGGGCGTTGTTCTTACTGCACCAGCTTCTATAATCGCTTGTTTAAGCGGCTCACCTTCATTCAGTCGGATTTCGATAAAGTCAATCAATAATACCGAATTTCGAACCATAACTCCTGCCAAAGCAATCATTCCAATGAAAGACGTAGCTGTAAAAAATGCTCCTAACAACCAGTGTCCAAATACAATCCCGATTAACGAAAGTGGAATTGCCAACATCAGGACCATTGGTGTTTTAAAGTTTTGGAACCATCCTACAATCAACATATAAATGATGACAATAACAACCATAAAAGCAACTCCTAAATCACGGAAAACTTCCAATGTGATTTGCCATTCTCCATCCCATTTTACGGTAAAATCACTTTCGTCCGTAGGTTGTTCCATATAGAGTTCGTTGACTTTGTAGCCTTTGGGAACTTTCATTTTTTGAAGTTTTTCTGTCATTCCTAAAATCGCATACACTGGACTTTCTAAGGCTCCGGCCATATCAGCGGTAACATAAACCACGCGTTTTTGATCCTTGCGATAAATGGTTTTCTGCAAAGTGTCACGTTTTACTTTTACCAAATCACTCACGGGAATCATATTGCCTTGACTTCCTTTGATTTTTAGATTCTGAATGTCTTGCAAGCTCGTTTTGTCTTTGTCGTCAAGCGAAAGTACAATACCAACATTATCATTGGAATTTTCGTCATACAAATTCGAAACTGGATACTCTTTCAATAAATAAGTCAAATTTCCAACGACTTGCTGTGGTGCAATTCCATTCAGCATTGCTTTTTCTTTATCGACTTCGAGTTTATATTCCACTTGATTGTCTTCTACTGTCCAATCAATATCAACAATATCAGTTGTGTTTTTTAGAATGTCTTTCACCTGATTTGCCACTTTTATTTGATCCTTGTAATTGGGTCCGTAAATCTCGGCAACTAAAGTCGAAAAAACCGGAGGTCCTGGTGGCACTTCAATTAACTTCACATTCGCACCATATTTCTTAGCAATCTTCTGAATTTCAGGACGCATTTCTTTGGCAATTTGGTGGCTTTGCTCTTTTCTGTCTTCTTTGTGCAACAAATTCACCTGAATATCAGCCATATTACTTCCGCCACGCAAATCATAATGACGCACCAATCCATTAAAAGTAATCGGAGCCGAAGTTCCAATATAATTCTGATAATCTACCACTTCGGGTTTGGTCGAAAGATACTGTGCAATTTCTTTGGTCACCGCCGCAGTGCGTTCTAATGTGGTTCCTTCAGGCATATCAATTACTACTTGAAACTCGTTTTTGTTGTCAAAAGGCAGCATTTTCACAACAACCGATTTGGTAAAAAACATAGTAACAGAACCTATTAATAAAACGACAGTTACAAGTAAAAGAATTCTTCTTTTCGAACTGCTTTCTAATAAAGGACGTTCCAGTTTGTTGTAGATTTTGTAAACCCAACTGGTTTCCATTCCTTCTTCGTGTTTGTGCTCCTGAGATTCTTTTTCTTGTAATAAATGATACCCCAAATAAGGCGTTACCGTCAAAGCCACAAACAAAGACAAAATCATCGCAATCGAAGCCCCAATTGGCATTGGACTCATATAAGGTCCCATCATTCCAGACACAAAAGCCATAGGAAGTATCGCTGCAATTACGGTAAATGTTGCCAAAATCGTTGGATTTCCAACTTCATTTATTGCATAAATCGCAGCTTGCTTGAAAGGCAGTCGCTTCATTTTAAAATGCCGGTGCATATTTTCGGCAATGATAATACTATCGTCGACAACAATTCCTACTACAAAAACCAAAGCAAAAAGGGTGATTCTATTTAATGTATAACCCAATAAATAATAAGCAAACAAGGTCAAGGCAAACGTCAACGGAACAGAGAAAAACACGACTAATCCGCCTCTCCAACCCATTGCTAACATTACCAGAAATGTTACTGCCAAAATCGCAATGCCCAAGTGCATCAGCAACTCTCCTACTTTATCCGAAGCGGTTTCACCGTAATTTCTCGTTACTTCAACGTGAACATCACTTGGAATTAAATCTTTCTTCAACAGTTCCACTCTAGAAATGATTTTTTCAGAAATTTTCATCGCATCAGCG
>Ga0315268_10009410_pt1 | contig 10142 bp, 9 predicted proteins | sample C1_top_MG_FD_204535 | JGI IMG/M metagenome (GOLD analysis project Ga0315268, IMG submission 204535) | Sediment microbial communities from Yellowstone Lake, YNP, Wyoming, USA - C1_top | ecosystem: Environmental > Aquatic > Freshwater > Lake > Sediment | place: USA: Wyoming | collected 2017-08-01 | reverse complement strand
CTACCTAGTTGGAAAAAGGCTTGCGAAGTATGCTAGTAGATTCCTAAAAGGATACAGTTGGAAATTTTTAAAATGGTACTATTCACGTTGTGATGTGGTTACGTGTCCATCGATGGGCGTGACCAACCTATTGAAGGAAAAAGGCTTCAGAAACGTGGTATTCCTCAGTAATGGAATCGATACAACGAGGTTCGACACGGGTATTAACGGATCTAGATTCAGAGAGGCATATGGACTTAGTGATGATGAAAAAATTGTTCTGTATCTTGGGCGAATAGGTTTTGAGAAAAATATACAGCTCATAGTCCAAGCAGCCCCCCTCATTCTAAAAGAAGATAAGAAGGTAAAATTTGTTATTGCAGGAAGTGGTCCCGCTGAGAAAGACTTGGTATCCCTCGTCAAACTTGGGGGGCTTAGTGAGTACGTCATCTTTACCGGCTTCGTTCCAAATGAAATTTTAGCCGATGCATATGCAGCAGCTGACATCTTTGTCACCCTTTCTTGTACTGAGAATCAACCGTTAACAGTTTTAGAAGCCTTGTCAGCTGGAAAACCCCTGATAGTTGCACGAGCCAGCGTTCTAACGGAGTTTGTCAAAGATGGACAGAACGGCTTCGCCGTTAGGGATGTAGAAGAGTTCGCTGGGAGGGCGGTGCAAATTCTACGTAACGATACTCTTGGGCGTAAAATGGGTGAGGAATCGAGGAGAATAGCCGAGCAACATTCACTTGAAAAAATTGGGAATCAAATAGTCCAATTATATAGGTCCCTCAGCTCTGGCCGGCACAGTTAAGCGCTAGGAGTAGCTTTTAGTCGATTTGGAATTAGATGCGACCCATCACAGGTTCTTGCGCTTTGCAATTGAGGTAATCCTTCACGGCATGTGGCGTATGTCATTCCCTCTCTTTCAACAACATCCTTCAAGTTGGAGAGAGTCTCTTCTCTAATCGCCCTAGGCAAATATTGAGTTCTTCCAACACGTTCTCCGTCTATCCAGTAAAGTTGCGCTAGTTTCTCTTTAAACTCTGGAAATGCCGTTATAACCCGATGGAAACTGTCTCTCTTCGCCTTGTACGTCGATGCCACTATATGACTCGCACCTGACTTAGCAACCAACTTCACGAACCTTTCTAAATCACGATCGTTTATCCCTGGAATAATTGGGTCTATGCGTATGGAACAAGGAACACCTTCTCTAACAAGCCTCTGGATAGCTTTTAGCCTCTCATTTGGAGAAGGGGCATTAGGTTCCAGCCTCTTCGCCGAGGCTTCATCTAATGTTGTGATACTCATGCTGATGCTACAATTTCCCCTCCGAATCAGATCCAAATCTCTGAGCACCAGATCTGACTTAGTTATAAGTTGAACTCTGAACCCTCTACTCAACACGATTTGAAGTGCCTGCCTAGTCAATTGAAGCTCAGCTTCAAGGGGAGTGTAAGGATCCGAGCTATTAGCCATCGAAATATGCAACCTCGGGTTTACGCGCCCAAGATCATGCTGGAGTCTCGTAATAAAACCTGCTTTCACCCGACAACGAAATGCATCTGGAATATAGGCGCTGATATAACAATACCTACACGCATGTCCACACCCAGTATATGCGGATAAGCTGTACTTCTTAGGGCAAGTGCAGAGGGGGCTTCCCCAGGGGTCAAATAACGTAATGATTGGCATTGAAAAATTTTTCACCATAACCTATTTTTAATTCAAGTAACTTTTCTTGGTTTAGCTGCGGCCGTGGTCTAGCCTGGTCTAGGACGGGAGCCCCCCAAGCTCCTAACCCGGGTCCAAATCCCGGTGGCCGCACCAGATTTCAATTCAAACTTAGAGACACTCGTTCCATTTTTCTCCAGTATTTCCTTTGCCATTCTTTCCGCCTCCTGTTCCACGTATTCTATTAATTCTTCTACACTTTGGAATTCGCATTTCACACCATCACCTTAAGCTGAGGCTCAGGCTTAGACTGAACCTGAACTCGTGACATGAAACGGGCGCTAACAATAGCGGTTGCATTGATTCGTAGTCCTAAGCTCCTCTTCCTCGACGACTTTTATGCAAACAAACCTCCTTGATACAGGGGTGATAGACTTTGCATCATCTTCACCTAACAATAAATTCCCAATGGTGCTTGGAGTTAAGGTAGGATTTATTGTTTTAAGGAAACTGAAGCTTCAGAGATTTTCGTAGAGCCCAAATGTCAAACTATATGGTCGCTAAGAACCCTATACTATAAATCTCCTAGGAATCGTCACGTTTACGAATCATCTTTGTTCTTGAAGCCTTGAATTGGACGTACACCGTGCTTCCCATTTCAATGTCAAATTCGTCTAGTGAACTTGCACCTATCTCTGACCACAGCGGAATGCCTGCATCGACTGCGATTCTCGCTAAAGGCCCTGTCCTGCAGATCTCAGTGATAGAACCCTTGATGATGTTGCATTGACAATGTTGCCATTTTGGTTTCGAACCCTCGCTTTGGGATGAGAGGAAGACATCCTGGGGTTTCAAGACTACAGTAACATCCTCCCCTGGGGTGACATCGTTTCCCTCGGCTTGAATGACAATGCCTTCAACCTCAACAAATGCCATGTTGTCTTTCACTGAAATTACACGCCCATCGAAAACGTTGAATCCTAGAAATTCTGCTACGAACTTTGAGCGGGGGTTTTCTAATACTTCATCTCTGGAACCTACTTGTTCGATACTTCCATTATTCATGACTGCTATTTGGTCGCTCATCACTTGCGCTTCTAGTAGGTCGTGGGTCACGTAAATCACTGGCAAATCTAATGTGTGAAGAATCTCGGTCAGAGCACTTTTTAGTTCTTTTTGCAATTTCCTTCTTGCTAAGGGGTCGAGAGCGGAGAGGGGCTCATCGAGCAGAAGCCCCTTCGGGTTGACCGCCAGAGCTCTTGCCAAGGCCACCTTCTGTTTTTCTCCTGCACTTAGAGTTCGGACATCTCGCTCGACCAGATGCTCAATGCCCAGCAAATGCATAATCTTCCGGGCTTCATCCACGCGTTTACCGTTTGTGTCTCTCAGTCCGAATGCAATATTCTTATCGGCTGTCAAGTGAGGGAATAGCATAAAGTCTTGAGGTACGTACCCTATTCTTCGTTTTTCAGGTGGCAAATTGGTGACCTCAACCTCGTCGACAAGTATCCTCCCATCCAGTGGTCTGTGAAGTCCGGCAATGCACTCGAGGAGTATGGTCTTCCCGGATCCGTTGGGGCCGATTATTGTAAGGCATTTTCCATCGTCGACATAGAGGCTTATGTTCTTTAGGTTGAAATTACCTAGCCTTATGCCAAGACCTGAAACGCTTATCATGGAACGTAACCTTTGTACAAAGCCTTTCTTGTAATTAGAAGCGTTGGCACAGTGAGTGCTAAGAGGATGAGGATGACTGCCATAGCCTTCTCGATATCCGCTATTGCAAGGTTTAGGAACATGGCGATAGAAAGGGTCTCAGTCTTGAATCTAGTTGCTCCAGCCAAGGTAACTGTGGCCCCAAATTCACCTAGGGCTCTCGCCCAAGCGAGGATAGCGGCTCCAAAGATACCGCTCTTTGCTAAGGGCAGGGTCACTCGGAAAAATGATTGAAGTTCGGTATGTCCTAGGGTTCGGGCGATCTTCCCGTATCGAGGGTCGATGCCATCGAAGACTGACTTTAACAGCCTGACCGAGAGGGCGCTTACCACACCGAACTGGGCTAGGATTATCCCGGGAACTTCGAAGACGAACCTTATGATCGAGTTGTTGATGTAGATGCCTAGTGGTGTGTTTGTGAAGAAGATGAGCAATGCGGTGCCTAATGCTACAGGTGGTAGCGCGATTGGAATGTTGATCACAGCGTCCACGAGACCCTTGCCTGGAAAACTTGCCCGAGACAGCGCGTAGGCTGCTGGAATGGCCACGACTAGCGCGATGAGGGTAGAGACTGTGGCTGTAATGAGTGAAAGAAAGACAGCGAACTTCACCTCTTCAGAGGATAGGGCTGAAGCTAGAGCTAAAGGACTCGTGAAGAGGCATGCCGAGACCACAATGATCGATACGAAGAATGAAAGGAATGCTAAGCAACCACCGGCGATGAGCTTGAAAATGCTCAGCATAGAACCCTCCATCTAGCTTAAAGTCTCAATTTCGGCATTGGGCGCCCGCAGTTTTGCTTCCTGCTCTGTAGCGAAGTACCCATACTTGGTCCAAATAGTAGCCATATCGCTCGATGCAAGAAAGTCAAGGAATCTCTCGGCTGAGGCCGCATCGCTAGCGAAGGTAGATACAGCCCCAGCTATGTATGATATCCGCGGTATTTTGCTTGGTTGGATCCATACAATATCGGCCTTGTCTGGGGTCCAGTTTTTAAAGACGTGCCAGCCTATGATTGCATCAACAGACTTTGTCGGTATTAGCGCGGCTGTTGCATCACAGCTCTGTGCGTAAACCACAATATTTCCTTTTACACTCTCCCACAAACCATTCCTCTCCAGCAATTCCTTGGCGTACAGCCCCACACAGACCGATGCTGGGTCGCCAATCCCCACACGTAAACCTGGCTTGGCTAGATCTTCAATGCATGTCACGTTCTTGGGGTTACCCTTCTGTACGATGATCGCAGGGACGAGGTATACCAGTTTCTTTGCAGGGCTTGAAGTGAAGTTTACGACACCTAACCTGGTTGCGTCTAGAAGGTATTCAGGTGAACCTGGAACGAAGACGTCCCCGGTCTTCGCGATCCTCATAGCTGACAACACGCTACCTGAACCGCCTAGCCGAAGCTCAACCTTAACACCATACTTTGCTTCAAATAGGCGGGCGGCCTCCTCATATACGGGGGTAGCCGCCGCGCCTGCAAAGACTACGACTTTCCCTCCGGGGCGTGGAGTTAAAAGCGGGCTTACCATTAGTCCCCCCAGCGAGCCTAGGATGATGCCGACGATGAGGCCCAGAATAACTTTGTTATTCAATGCCCTGTACTCATCCCCTAATGGCATTTCTACATATTTTACTTACTTAAATTTTTTTGTAAACAATATTGCTTACTTAGGCAGAAGGCTGGTCGTGATGATGCTAATTAGGATGAACCCTGCCGCCAGCGCGTCCTCTACACTCGACATGACTCAGTTGGTCGATGTTCACTTTAAATTCAACAGAAAATTAGGAATGGGGAGGGGACTCCTTAATTGTGCGGTTCACTCTACCATGAGGCTACCATTCGGCAATACGCCTATTTCTATGGGTTTAATGACATGTTTGTTCCGGATCTTACGTCGGGCTCTAAACCTAATTTCTTCCAAGATCTCTATGCAACCTGCTTTCATTTTGAGATTTGCCTTGTCTGCCTGCTCTAAAACGAGTCTGGGGGCATCGAGTATGTATGTCTTAGGTTTGATTGTGATGCGTAGAGGAATCTCAAACTTGTCCAGCATCTCAAGCGTTTCTTTGGCACGTCTAATGTTTCTATAAGCTCTCTGTTCGAGTATGCAAATATTCTCACGGCTAGTGCGCATCTTCCTTGCCACATCTTCTTGTGTGAGACCCTGCCTCCTTAGCTTCAAAACCTCAAGTTGGCGGTCTGTTAGAATGGCCTGTGAACCTTTAACCATGGCTATCAATAACACTGTGAAATTTTCCATTATAATAACATTTATGACTGGATTACCTGGGGCTCCATCCTAGGGCTATCGCATCTTCTATACCGATAATAACAGATTACTCTACATTAAATTGATGAGGAGTGATTTCAATGCCCCTCCTAAGAAACGTTTCTGTGACTCCATTAGCCTTTGAAAGTTTTGGGGTTCGTTCGATGTGCACCTACGTTGAGACCCCTGATCTGAAAATACTAGTTGATGCGGGGATCTCTCTTGGCCAAAGGTTTGGTCTTCTTCCTCATCCCAAGGAGTATCAGGCCCTGGGAGAATGTAGGAGGCGGGTGGCTGAGGCAGCGGATAAGGCCGCTATAGTGACAATTTCTCATTGGCATTTTGATCACTATACTCCAAACTACATGGATACGGTTTGGAATGGAAGTGGCACAGAGGTAGCAAAACAGATCTACCAAGATAAGATTATTCTGGCTAAGGATATTAGGCGGTCAATTAACTTTAGTCAGAGGCGGCGAGGCTGGATTTTCCTGAAATTTGCTGAAAAAATTGCGAAGAGGATAGAAATGGCTGATGGTAAGGTTTTCGAATTTGGTGGAACTAAGCTGAAATTCTCTAAACCCGTCTTCCATGGAGAGGAGGACACTGCCTTGGGCTGGGTGTTAATGTTAAGCATTGAATATGATGGTGAGCGTGTGGCGTATGCTCCTGATGTTCAGGGTCCCATCTTCGACGAAACTCTTAAGTTGATTTTACGTGAAACTCCTGTCCTGATTATCATGGGTGGACCGCCTCTATATCTCGCGGGGTTTAAGATTAGTGTGGAAAAAATAAACCATAGCTTAGAAAACCTTTTGAAAGTAGCTGAGGACGTCCCCGTTATGATTTTGGATCATCACCTGCTTCGGGCTGAGAATTGGAGAGTCTTCTCGAAACCCGTGTATAGGCGAGCCAAAAAACTTGGACATAAAGTTCTAACAGCCGCTGAATATATGGGGAAACAAAATAATTTAATAGAATTTAACCGTGGAAAGCTCTACAAAACAGAACCGCCCAGCGAGAGTTTTCTAAAGTGGGCGAGGTTGCCTAGGACTAAACAAAGACAAATGTCGCCACCCATTTAGTTTACTTCACATAAAATTACTCTGGATAATTTGAAGTGAAGTTTTTAGGAGAGTGTTGCTATTTCTTATGTGGTGGGCGATGACGACTCTGGCCCATTTGAGTTGTGATCGAGATCTTGAGTGCGAGAGCCCACCTCTTTTCTGGTTGTTTGAGACGGATCCTGTGTAGGGTGGCCTGAGGATTTAGTTAAGCGTGACTCGTAATGGTGGTTTAGAGTGGGCATCGCATGATCGTTTTTAGATAAGGAGCTTGATTTTTACTTCCTATCTCAAAATGATTTTTGCAAGAATTATACTGGTCACTATAATGGTCCCAACCAGAATTATGAGTTTGGTTCGCCTGCCTAATAGGTGCAATATGGACCAAATAACTAATGCCGTAAATAGGAATTCAGAAAGGGTTATCCAAATTGTAGCGGTTGCAACATGCATGGATGGATATAGTGAGTAGGCATGGGTGATTGCTCGATCTATTAGCGGGGTAGAGATGAATGGTAATCCAGATAGGTTCTGAATAGCTGACGTAAGGAAGCTAAAGAGAACTTTTAGGAAACCGCTACTCTTGTAAAATGGCTTAGACGCATTGATCAACGATGATCCTCCAATTTTAGTTAGCTAAAAAAGGGAAGATTTGCGATAAAAACGTTGCATTATCACTTTCACTTATCTCTATACTTTAAAAACTTTTGAAAGAACAAAAATAATAAGTGAGGATTGAATTAAATCGTGGATGATGGAAAGTAAGGGTAACCTTGGGAATTAAAATTTTTGAGGAAGAAGTTCGGGTTCCCAGCGTGTTTAAAGATAGAAGTAAACTGTCCATCGATTATGTTCCCTCCTACCTTCCGCATCGGGAGGACGAGTATCGGCTTTTAGTTCAATATTTCCGTTCCGTTCTAGATAGTCCAGGAGAAGCGAGTCCAAGGGTTTTAATTAAGGGGAAAATTGGAACTGGGAAAACAGTTCTCACAAAGCGTTTCGGCTCGGATATTCAGAGTCTCGCCCGGCAGAGGGGGATAAACCTGCATTATGAGCATGTAAACTGCCGAGAAGACGGGAGCTTCTTTAACTTATTGAGAAACGTGATAACTAAGTTTGAAAGATCCTTTCCACAGCGAGGTTTTTCTTCTGAAGAAGTTCTTCAAACCTTACTTCAAGTTTTGGATGACAACAATGCGTATCTGGTATTAGCCCTAGATGAACTTGAAGCCCTCATCAGGAGGGAAGGATCTAACCCTCTCTATGATCTCACTAGGATCCAAGAAAGCAGGCTGGAAGCCAACCAACGGTTATCTATGATATGTATATTTAGGGAACCTGAGTGTGACGAGATAATTAAATTACTTGATAAGAGTACATTAAGCACCTTGCAACGCAACATCATTCATCTGAACGCGTATGCGCCAATCGAGCTTAAGGATATTCTTATGCATCGTATAAAAGAAGCATTTAAAGAAAATGTAGTTCGCATGGAAACCACGGGTCTAATCTCCGATATAGCTGGGGCTATTGGAGATGCTCGGTATGCAATTGAGCTACTGGAACGGGCGGGGGTCTTTGCGGATGCTGAGCGTTGCCGCGAGGTACTTCCAAGCCATGTTAGGAAGGCTAGGGCGGGTCTTCCCCCCGAAATTCGAAAGGAATACCTTAGGTATATGCCCCTTCATGAAAGACTCATACTCTTAGCTGTTGCGAGACACCTTGAACAGGGCGAACTAGATTATATGACAATGGGGGAGCTCGAGAAGGATTATCGTGTAATCTGCGAGGAGTACGGGGAAAAACCGCGAGGCTATACCCAGTTCTGGAAGTATGTCAAAGAGGTCTCTGACACTGGCATGGTTTCAGCTAAAATCTCAGGGGAAGGTTTCCGGGGAAAGACAACTCTAATAGGCCTACTTGTTCCCGCAGACAATTTGAAACGAGAACTTGAAAAGCTGATAGAGGCGAAGGCATGAGTGGAAATGAACCTCTGCTAGCTACTATAGAAGACATTTTCTCCTCGAAAGGACGTGTGCGGATCCTTAAAATCCTATCCGAGGCTGGGGAGCTAAACATATCTGAAATAGCTAGACGCGTCGAACTAAACTATACCACAACGAATCAACATCTCAACGTACTTAAAGGAGCTGGTTTAATTCAGGAGAAACGGTTCGGAAGAATTCGAATATTTAGGTTCAATTATGAGTATCCACGGGCTCAAGCCATTAAAAACCTAATCGATTTTTGGGAAACGAATAAACCAGTTAACAAAGTCTAAAATGTAAAGATGGTTAACTGAAGTTTAGAGCGACTGAGGGGTTGGAATGTCTGAGGAAGCTAAAGCACTGTTGCCGAGTTTTGAAAATGCCATTAACCAGGTGGCAATGGATATTACCAGCGGGACCCTCATTGAGAGGCTCCAACCCCAAGAACTATGGAGGCGGGCTGAGAAAAGGATAGCTGCTCTAGGCTCAATTGGCGCTAACCTAAAAGAAATGGCGCTAACCCTAAAACCTGAGGTCGCTCCAACAATTGAACGCCACCATGGAACGATGATGCAGAGGCTGAGTACATTTCGAGACATCTTATTACAGAAAACTACTGAACCTCTTACAAATTCAAGACTAGCATTGGAGCAGTTGAGACTCGCTTTGGTTGAAGCATCAGATTTTCTCGTATTAGTCAAGGATGCTCAAAATAATCCTAGCCCAGCTATGAAAGAGATATCGTTATTAAGAAATAAGACCACTGCGATACAAAATTTGGCTGAATTAGAAGCTAAAGTAGGTGACTTAACTAAAAGCATCCACGACTTGGAAAGGGTAAAGGCAGAGTTGGAGCAGAAGGTTGAGACTATTAAAATGGAGCGGGATGCGTCTGCTCAGGAAGCCAAAAAATTAGAGGCTAAAGCCATGGGGTTACAGACTGAGATTGAAAATTTGAGAAAAGAAAAGAGCGCTTGGATGGAAAAGGCTACGGAGAGAACTTTCACTAAGCTTGAGGAAATGGTTAATGCGCTAAGGGGGCAAATTGTTGCCCTTAGGGAAGAAAATGAAAGGCTTCGCAGACAGCTTCAAGAGCTTAGAAAATAACTAAGTTGAGGCGATTCAAATGTTTAAAATTAAGCGAGCCACGCCTTCAATGGTTGACATTACCGCTAAGCCCGAGGTGTATAGGGAAGCTACGGCGCGAGGTCAAATTAAGCTTAACCCCAACACCATCAAACTCATTAAGACAGGGAAAATCGAGAAGGGGGATCCTCTCTCTACAGCGAAAATCGCTGGAACATTGGCTGCGAAAAACACGAGTTCTCTAATACCCTTATGCCATCCTCTCCCGATCACAAGTGTGAAAATCGATACAAAAACTTTCAATGATATAGTTGAAGTAGAGGCAATTGTAAAAACGACAGCTAAAACTGGAGTTG
>Ga0315268_10009409_pt1 | contig 10143 bp, 5 predicted proteins | sample C1_top_MG_FD_204535 | JGI IMG/M metagenome (GOLD analysis project Ga0315268, IMG submission 204535) | Sediment microbial communities from Yellowstone Lake, YNP, Wyoming, USA - C1_top | ecosystem: Environmental > Aquatic > Freshwater > Lake > Sediment | place: USA: Wyoming | collected 2017-08-01 | reverse complement strand
CGGTGCAGAGGTTGGCTATCGCCCGCTTGGTTTCCGTAGCGGTGTACAGCGAGCTGTCAGATGTGTCCCCCTTGTACACGATTATCCCGAGCACGCTGAACGTCCTGCTGAGGGCGATGAACTGCTCATTGGTTTCGCCCGATGTGAGGATGCTGTCCTGGATCATGGCGACCTCCGAGGCCTTTTCCTGCATCCTGCACCTCACTGCCTGAAAAACCGAATCCATGGCGGTCGGGCTTGCCTTGTCTATGTGTATGCCTTGGCCCCCGCCGCAATAGACATCCCCTGCCACGTAGGACACGGCAAAGGTAGTGGCGGCCTGCAGCCCGAACACGAGAAACGCTGCCATGGCCGCAGTGGCCAGGGCCTGGAGGACCTCTGACTTGCCGAACGCCTCCAGCTCCCTTATGTTGAAAATCTGGCCGAGGACAAGGAGTATGGAATTCAGGATTATGGCTGCCACCACCGCAGGTATGACGAGCAGCGGCAGATAGCCATTGTCCCAATCCGGTCCCAGGAAGGTGAAAAGCGTCAAGTCCATAGATCACACCAGCTGCATTATCCTGCTCAAATCTATCTCCTCACCAAGGAGCCTTGTGGTATAGCCGATCGTCGCCAGGGTGGCCAGCATGGCGACGCTTGGCAGGAAGACCGCGGATACGAACGCATAGGCCGCGAACACGATCGCCCCCACCGGATTCTCTTCATTGCCGCCATAAAAATACTGCGCTTTTGTATAGTCCTCTCCCATCATGCTCTGCCCCAGCGCATTGCCCTCATATTGCGGGAAATTGTTCTCATTGTAGACGCTTGAAAGCGGAGTGAATCCGTTTTTCGCGTCGAGCAGCGTATCGCTCATCAGATAGAGCACCGAAAGCATGAGCGGATACACCACCATGAACGAAATGGCGAGCGAGATCAGCAGCGAGCCGAAGGTCCTCATGAACGGCATGGAGCGCATGAATATGCCGAATGGAATGAAGATGAACACGAGCCCCCCTAGCGTGGCCGAGAGGATCATGCTGAAATTCATGACGGTGAACAGGGTCATCAGCGCGGTGTTGAAGAAGACGTTCAGCGCACCCATGAGGGCGCCATAGCCTCCGAACGGCGGGAATCCCTGTCCGGAGTTGCCGAAAAGGCAGCCGAGCGCAAAGCGCCCGATAGGGAAATCGCATTGGAATTCATTGAAGCTGGACAGTACGCTGTACGCCTCCAGATGGTACCTGATCGCCGAAAGTGCCTTGTAGGCATAGGTCTGGGCATTTACCAGGTATGTATCTGCCGCGGCGTAGAGGTCCATATCGTTCCCGGCGCCGGGCAGGGGTTTGCTGAAGATCGTTGCCAGCTCGCCCACCTGGATGGTGCAGAAAAGGTTCATGAATCCGAGCAGCACCACCACGGAAGCGATCGAAATAACCATCTGCACCGCCTCTGTTTTTGACCAGAGCGTCAGCTTGGGATTTGAAAGGGCATTGCCCACCGCATAGGAAACGCCTATGATGGCGGCGAGGATGACACTGGTGTAGGCCGTAAGGGGCATCACCCCTTCCCAGATGAATTTTGATAGTTCCGTGCACACCTCTGTCATTACACAAACCTCGCTATCGCAGAAACATCAACTTCTGCACCCGCAGCCGCAGAGAAGGCCCTTATGCCCGCCATCACCATCAGCAGGGCGATGACCGGGCCAAGCGTTCCGTTGAGCAGTGCCCCGAAAAGGAATCCGCGTATCAGAAGGCGCAGCCCGAAATAGGTGGCTGCTGCCCTGTCCTCGTTGGTTTCCATGGACATCACACCGGCAACAACCGTCATGGGATCAGTGTTTACATCTTCAAGCACTGTCTTGGCGCCCTCCCATATGCTTGCCGGTCCGGGAATGGGAATGCCCGGTATCAGCGATGGAATGGCGTCAAGGGGCGTGCACTCCGGTATGGTCATTGTCGGCACTACCTCGGTTTTCGTGCCGAGGTCAATGTTTACCGGGAGGGCCGTAATCATCCCCGGCAATCTTATCCCCCCGGCCGCCACCGGCTTAGTAATTGGTATCCTGTATTCGGCCGACGCCTCATTACTGCGGAATTCCGAAACAAGCATGTTGTTGAAGAGGACCCCTGCCGGCAGGAGAAGATGGAGCGAAATGGCCACGGCTATTATGAATCCGCCTGCGCCCCTGGTGAACTTCAGCGTTCTCAGGAGAATGCCGAAGGGGAGCAGCAGCTGCATGCTGAATTCCACGGATATGGCCAGCAGCCTCTTCATGGCGCTCACCTCTCCTATGGAGAACCCAAGGATGCTGCCTGCAAGGGAAAGGGGCGGATTGACAAGGCTGAAGCCGCCGCAGCCGCTTACGCCGTATCCCACCTGCAAAACGTTGCATTGGCCGGATTTCGAACCTTCTATGGCTACCCGGTGATCGTAGTAGGAAAGAACCGCCATCTCGCCACTGAGATCCGTAAGTATGGAATTCAGGGTCGCGTTCGCCGCCTCCTGCATGGTTGATGTGCCGGTAACCTGTTCCCCTGCCAGCTGGGGATTCACGGATATGGCATTTATGATGCTGTCACTGCCCACCAGCACCACTACCAGCACGACCGTGGCGATGAGCTGGAACGCCTCCTCCTTTGCCAGCGCCTGCAGCTCGTTGATATTGAACCCGGATCCCACTCCGTATATTATACCCAGCAGAATCGCGGAGGTGACCAGCGCTATGGCTGCTATCTCCTGCCAGCTGGCGGCAAACGCCAGAGGAATCAGCAGCAGCAACAGCAGCAGTTTCTTCATCAGAACACCTTGGATATGCCCGGGATCTCTATGTCCCCTCCGATCATTGCGGATACGCCCCTTATGAACATGAATGTCGCCACCAGGTTGAACAGCGGCAGCACATAGGCCGGAATCATGAACCTTGATACATTCTGGGCCCCATTGGTTCCGACAAGGCCATCGGCTCCTATGCCGGTATAGGATCCTGGCGATTTTATCGGTGCGTTGTCCTTGGGCTTGCACATGTTTGCGCAGTTGGTGTTGAGGGGCGGCGAGTAGGCGTAGGATTCTTCTGTGAACAGGCAGTTCTCGCAGGTGCGCCTCGGTATGCCCACCCGGAAGTCCTTGGAGCAGTTCGCATAGGAACAGCCTCCTGTGATGTAATCGTCCGGCAGTTGCGAAGCTATGATCCTCTTTTCCAGCGGGCATGCCATGCATTGCTCTGCCTGCTGAGCTGCCTTGTCCAGCGCCTGGATGTTGCCCAGCGTTATGGAGCAGCTGTCCGGGCATACGGAGCACGCATAGGTGGCATTGCCAACAGAGCAGGATGTCGGTTTTTTGGACGGATCGGCAGAATAATCTATCCTGCATTCGTAGGGGCACTCGCCGCACAGATTATTGCAAAGGTCGTTCTGGGGAACGACATAGGCGCAGGAAAGGTTGGCGTTTTCGCTGGGGGTGCAGGCCTTGGCCTTGTTGCAGCGTGCGATGTTGCCTGTGTCCGGATTTGGAAGGAATTTGAACAGGCTCTCAGCATAGGCCGTGACCGTGTCGGTAGTTCTTACTACGTAATATGTCTTTCCGTCCGTTCCAACTGCATAGGCAGGCAGCCCCATGACTTTTGCTGTTTCCAGTGCTGCCCTATTCGCACTATCGAAATAAATGCCCAGACCGGAGAATGAAGCGAAGACAGGATTCCAATCAGGATTTTGGACATACTCCATGGGGACTCCAAACAGATAACTGCCCTGCTTACTTCCTCTCTCAAAGACCCGGCATTCGTATCTTGACTCAAGGCAGGTGGTGCTGCAATCACTTTTCATCGGTGCAACGACCTTGCACGATGCAGGACACTTCGCATACTCCTCCCAGTCTATGTTGGTTGCGAGCCTCTTCACCTTGCATGGCTCGGGTACATAGGCGCACAACTCCTGGACGGTTGTATTGGCGCAGGTCGGGGTTATACGATAGGGCAGTTCCCTGCAGGCCATGGGGCATTTGTCAGCGTTGACCATAAGACAGTTATATATGGTCGCTCCGCTTTTGTTCACCTGCGACGCAGAAAGACTCTTGAGGAGCGAAGTGGCCTTGTCCTGCTCATCCATATCGAAAGAACGGTAGAGATCGTTAGGCGTGGCGATGGGCACGGAGTTGCTGCCGTCCATGTAATAGGCCACCGGCGCGCCCATGGCGCATTCGGGCGGACAGTCGACCTGTTCGGAGTCAATTGCCTTATCCCCGTTGATGGTGGTCTCGAGGGTGACCCAGTCGAAAACAAACATGGCCGGAAGGAAAAACATCATGCCTGCAGCAAGGGCGATGAGCAGGCCTCCGAGCTTTCTTGTTATGAAAAAAGCCCTGGCCACAAAGCCTACCGCCAGGATTATGATCCCGGCTCCGTACGCTATGTTGTTTATGAAAAACAGCTGCGCCTCGAATGATGAGAGCAGGTTCGTGTAGTATTCGAAAACGATCATGTTGAGGTCCATGTCCAGGATTTGTATTCCGGTGAGCGACTGGCTGTATCCGATCTGGAGGCACAGAATGGAGATGCAGTTTCCGCCAACCCTTCGTCCTGCCCACGCACCCTGCTCCACATTATTTTTGACCACGTCCCGCGCCGCAGAATCGGCAGCGTCTATGTAACCGCCAAGATATCCATTTGCGACATTTTTGAGGCAGCTTTCGCCAAGCGGGCAGGAAACCGGTATGGAGCTTCCGGTAACGATCGCGTATACCATCAGGTCCACAAAGCCCATGAAAGCGATGAAAACCAGCAGTATGATGACATTGGCAAAAATCTGCGAGAGCTCCGCACCTGCCCATGCCTTCATCTCAGGCATTTCGAAACCTATGCCCACTGCATAGCCGATGGCCACGAGCACAACCGAAACCATGATCGAGATGACCGCAAGCAATTGCCAGTTTTTTATCAGTTCGAAGGCGGATGCCTGGGTTTTCTGTTCGAATGCCTCTGTGGTGCCGGCCGCGTGGCTAGTGGTCGCTGCCAGGACTATGAAAAGGAAGGCCACCAGCAGGGTTGCACATGGTTTTTTAATCCTCATCCGATCACCTTGAGGGCTTTGTTAAGCGACGTAAGGAACGTTATCACGATGGCGATGGTCAGGTTAGGAAGGAAAAATGCCTGGAGCATCAGCTTCCCAACTGTGGACAGGCTGGTCGGGTTGTAGCAACCGCCGGGGGAATAGCCGCCTGCGCTATCAGCAACGAAATCGCAGAGCCCGGGCGGCTTAACCACGTCGTACATCAAAAGGTTAACCGCGTACATGAACGGTACAAGGATATAGAGGGCCATGGACAGCGCTATGAGTATGTTGCCCATCTGGCGGGTCGGTGGGATCACCCTTAGAAGAAATCCGATGGGAAGTATCCAGGTCATGACGTTTTCGGTGATAAAGGTCAGCACAAGCTTCTGCATGGCAATGCTCATCATGGCTGGCACAAGGAACATGTTGAGTATGGTGTCGTACTGGGTCGCCTTTATCCTCCTGTAGGCCCCTGAAGTGGCGGTGTAGGAATTTAGAAGCGGGAACTGGATGCCGACCGAATAGGACGATGCCATCATCTCGCTAACGTAGCCATTGACGTAAGCTATGCTGACGGACTTTGCCTCCTTGTCTATTTTTTTGAGGTAGCAGAGGGAGATGACCTGGGGTCCAGAATCCGGCGAAAAACAGCCGGATGCGGGCACGTTAAGCTGGGTCATGGCCGGACGGATAAGGGCTTCCATGGCGTTGCAGGAGAGAACTACTATGGCGCTGAACCCCAACAGCAGGGCGATGGAAAATCCGAGGTGGAACAGCTCGTCCTTGGCAAACACGGTTGCGTGCTGGTCGCCTGTGACAGAACCGAAAACGTAGGCAAGGGCGATGGCCACGATGGTCACCCCCACGGCAGCGGCTATTCCGGTGCCCTGCTCGATGAGGATCGTGTCTGTGGCGTTCTCTATGCAGCCTGCTGACCATGCGGCACCCGCCAGCAGCAGCAAAGCAAACAGCAATCTCTTCATATCATATGAACCTCTGTATGCCCGGCATGTACCATTCGCCGCCCAGGGCTGCGGAAATGCTTCTGATGCCTGCTATGGTTATGAGCGTTATGAGCACCGTGTCGAGGTATATCACCAGCACGAAATTGTTGACATAGGTTAGGAACATTCTGACCATGTCGTAGGCTCCCGTGGCATAGCTTTTACCTATGATCCCCGTTGCATATGCGCTTTCCCACCCCGTGATGGCGGCCGTGTTGCCTAGCTGGAAGTAAAACAGTATGGCGGGATAAACCACGAACCAGACATATAAATGGCAGGCTTCATAATATGGTCCTATGGCGGGCAGGCATACGATGGCCGCGAATGCCGGATCGGTGAGGCCGGATATGAATCTTATGGGTTCTGATTCACAGGTTGGTTCCAGAACAACCATGGCCCAGGGATTTGCGTCAAGTTTGCTCAAATCAACGTCTGGCTGTGCTGGCATGACCCCCTGGTTGAGCTGGTCTGCGAGGATTGCCGAGAATGGGAAAATCACCATGGCCCCGAGGGAAACCGCTATCAGGGTATTGCCAAGGCGTCTTGTGAAAGGAATCAGCCTTATGGCCAGGGAAAGCGGCAGGAGGACCTTGGGAATCACCACACTGAAGAAACGGAGAAGCATCCGTAGGCCCTCCATAAGAAAGAGGGCGTTGCTGACAGGCTGGGTCGCACTGGTGAGCGGACCGAGAAGGATTCCCATGCCGCCAAGCGGATTAGTCGAATATGTGATCGACAGGAAATAGATGGGAATTCCGGTGTAGGGGGAGAAGGTGGCGGCAGTCCTTATCTTGCCTGCCATCCGGATCATGATCTTGAAGGCTTCGTCGCAGCGCAATATCATGGCATCCAGGGATTTCACCGCAACGTCGATGTAGTCCGGTGTGCCGGTGAGCGCCTCAGCAACCGCGTTTGAACCGATGAAGAACGTGACTATTATGATCACGAGTATGATGCCAAATACCAGCTCGCGGAGTTCGGTTTTGGCCCAGGCTTCCAGTCCTGGATTTGCTATGGCGTGGGCGAGGGCATTGGCCAGGGCTATGAAGATGATGACGCAAACTGCGGTAATGGGTACAAGGGCGGTGAAGTCTATCGCGAACGCCAGGGGGGTTAAGAGAAAAAGCAAAAGCGCCAGCCGGGATAGCTTCATGCCTCTATTTCCTGGTTAGCGATTTAAAAAGTTACCCCTCGGAATAGTAGCATGAAGCTGCACCTTCTCCCCGCGTTCGCGCTTCTGATTCTGATCGCATCAGGTTTTGCGGTGGAGCCCTGTGCCAGCTGCAAGGAATTTACCGGAAAGCCTACGGCCCGCCTCATTCCCCTTATGGACGAGGACAATCACACCCTGACCGTGTATGCCTCCTACGACAATTCGTCCAACATAACCAACCCGCGGCAGCCTTTGAGCAACACCATTCTCATTGTCCAGCTTACGAATGTCACGGGATTCAGGGAGATATATAAGATATATACGGACGACAACGGCAGCGCGTTTTTCGATTTCACCTTCAGGGCGAAAACCGGATGCACAAATTTCCGCATCCTCTATTGCCCGTTCTGCACCCCCGGCTCGCCCGAATGCGGTTTCGCCGAATGCATCAACTACTCGAAACTCGGCAACACCGGCTATACCAATCTTGTGGGCGGCAAGGCGGTCCTGGAAACGCTTGAGGACATAACCGACGGCCCCGGCACCGTGGTTCTCGCACCGGATCAGATCAGCACCGCGCGCTATCTGCCAGACCTCACACAGATCCCCTACTGCGCCCCGCCAGAACCCCTGAGTTCCACCCCTGCTTTCTGCCTCCCGCTTCTCCTGATCTTCGCCCTTCTGGGCGGCGCGCTTTTCGTGACCGGAAGGAATCCGTTCGCGGCCTTCAACATCGGAGGAGCAAGGGTGGGCCGCCATCTCCGCTACCAGGCGAGGGGAAGGTCGGATGGCTATAGCGCGATGGCATACCTACAGGCCGTTATGAGTGTGGGGATGGCCGCACAGCAAATCGGTACTTTAGGCGTTAAGGGCTTCGTAGGTCAGGAATGGCAGTCGGTCAAGGAGAGAGGAATGTTCTTCTCAGGGGAGTTCAGACGTGCTACAATCGGACGCAAGGCTTTTGCTGCAGCGCGTGCTGATGTTGCAAAGGCTGAGAAAGCAGCCGCGGCAAAAGGGAAGCCCCTGACTGCAGCCCAAAGCATGCAGCTATTGCAGCTTTCACTCCGTACCGCTCTGGTGAAGGAATCACAAGGCGGAGGCAAGGCCGGGGCAAGAATGGGCGGAGGCCCGCTTGGTGTAGGGGCCGGCCAGCAGGCCGGACCGCCGAGACAGGACATAGGCGCAGCGGCCCAGATGATACCCCACGTGGGGAATCTGATAAGCTCCGGACCCCTCGGGATTCTTTTCCTGCTTTTTACCCAAAGCAACATCGGAAGCATTTTCAACCAGGCATCCATGATAGCCACCGGGAAACAACTCGCAGAGCACGTTTCCGATGGGACGAAACTGGCCAAGCAGGAACGTGAAGCTTTGATGAAGCTGATTGACGTTTCGGTATCTCCGGACGGCCGCAAAGGGTTCGGGATGAGCTATGGCGGCATATTTGTGGTGGTCACCGGCGTCGTGACAAATAAGGACGGCTCCTACAAACTTGATGTGGCTCTGCCTGCGGGAGCCGGCGCAGCGAATACGCTGGATGGGAAAGGAACACTGCACATAAAGGCAGATGGCACGCTGGACCATTTCTCCTTTATTTCGAATATCCCGCTGAAAGGCATGGTTAATGATGCGAAGGACGGCGAGGCACGTAACGGCGAAGTCATAGTCAGATTCGGAGCCGGCGGCATGCCGGAATTTTTACTTAAATACGCTGCTGGAAAGGACGGGGTTGAGAAAACGGTTCAGGTAACAGATGTCAATACCTTATCGGCGCTGAACGCAACCCTTCAGTCCTTCCCGCCCGGAATGCTCGGAAAAGGCGCTGCAGGACTCCTCGATGCCTTCCTTGAGCAGAAGCAACTGCTGACAACCCTGGCTACAACCGTTCAGGGGGATTATCAAAAGCTGGCCAGCGAGGCCCGTGAAGCGCTTGCGGATAAGGCCGGGAGCGACCCTGAGCTCGCAAGGCAACTCCGTCCCGCTGCGGAGTCCAATCGTGATACGATTGCCAGGGATGCCCTCGTAGCTGCCCTTGGTTCATCAGGCGGAGCCTTTGGCCTTGATCCGGTATCAGCGAGGGTAGGCGGTCTTGTCACGGGCAAGGATAACAACACCGTTGTGGTCCTGGATGTTGGCAATGCCTATTCAGCTGCAGGCTTGAGGGATGAAAGGTCAGATCAAAATCCGCTGCCCGCCGCTGTCATAGGTGCAAGCGGCCTGAAAACCACAGATCCAAATATGAAAGGAGGCGAGAATTTCCGCGGGGATCATATCTCTTCGCCTATGGAAACCGCGGTTGGTGCACTGTTGGGTCTGACGCTGGAGCAGAGGGCAAACATGACCGCGGATGGTCTTCGTGATTTCCTTGCCAAGCAGGGGGTTTCTGTAGATGCTATAAAGCCGGCGAATCTTGAGAAGATGGCCTCAGCGGTCCGTGAAGCTCCTGTAGACTTCGAAAAGCGGTTAATCAGGGCAGGATGCGATCCTGATTTCGTTCGTGGCATCATGCAGGCGAATCCGAATAGCGTCAATGCGATTTCCAATACTGCCGATCAATTATTTAAGCCAAACGGCGATCCACGTGATCCTGTCTCCTTGCCTCCCCTCGGTGGTTCTTCCTTTAGAGGTGCTGCTGCAGAATCCGCGGATTTCCGGGCTTCGATGTTTGAAGCTGCTTCTTTTGAAGGCGTTGCGAAATCGCTGGGGAACATTACCAGGGCCCTTGAATCGGGCAATCTGGAAGGGTTCACTGGAACGGCTCCTCTTGTGTATGCTGCCGGAAATGTCCAGGATACCGCGACATGGACTGCTGCGTCCATTAATAGCAAGGATCCGCATATGGCTGCGCAGTTCACTTCAGAAAGCGGACAGAAACAAAGCGTGGCCGACTTTGCATTGAACGGAGTGGAGAAGCAAATAGAAGCGCATCAGAGAGCGCAGACCGAGGGGGTTA
>Ga0315268_10009408_pt1 | contig 10143 bp, 9 predicted proteins | sample C1_top_MG_FD_204535 | JGI IMG/M metagenome (GOLD analysis project Ga0315268, IMG submission 204535) | Sediment microbial communities from Yellowstone Lake, YNP, Wyoming, USA - C1_top | ecosystem: Environmental > Aquatic > Freshwater > Lake > Sediment | place: USA: Wyoming | collected 2017-08-01 | reverse complement strand
TGGTGTTAATTCGGGCAGCCGGGGAAAATATAATCGACTCTAACCACATCACTAACAACTTTGACATGATCTTTGCCAAAGACTTTTTTTGGCATATTGTTCCGTTCGGATTGAATCCCACCCAAATGTGCGCAACTGCCGATTGCTACTAAAGTCTTGCTCTGCTTACGGATATTTTTTAACAATTTAATTTCCCTCTCTGATTCCGGTGTTCCTTCAACCAACGACACATCGTATGGGCCCGCAATGTTATCTTCTTGCCCTAACCGAAAATTATTCACATCATATAAATCCCGTAATTTTTCAAAATCATCAAAAGTTTTTAAAATTTCAAACTGACAGCCCTCGCAACAGGTCAATGAAAAAATGGCGAGCGATTTCTTTTCTAAATTTTGGTGATTGTTGTTCATGTTCTTTTCACAAATGAATAGCTAATTTGAACCAATGGCTAATTTACGAATAAATTTCTGTTCATATTAGTATATTCGCTATTTGTACACATTCGCCATCCATTTCTATCTTTCAAGCTCTGGTTGGATCATGTCCCATCTAAAAACCGGTCCATCTTTGCAAACAAGATATTTTCCAATGTTACAATGTTGACATAAACCAATTCCGCACTCCATACGGCGCTCAAAAGAAATGTAAATTTGATTGTCAGGAATATCTTTTTTATTTAAAATATCGATGCAGAACTTAAACATAATTTCCGGCCCGCAGATTAAAACAAAGGTGTCTTTTTGCGAATATTTCATATTTTTAATTAAATCGGTTGGCGTACCGGTTTCACCCCACCAGTCGGAAGAAGATTTTTCTACTGCGACTTTGGCATAATTGAATTGTTTAAGCCATTTTGCATAATCGTCTTTAAAAGTAACAAATTCAGGAGTCTTGTAACCGGAAAGTAGTGTAATTTTTTTGAATTCTTTTTTGTATTTTAGGAGCTGAAAAATTAACGGTCGAATTGGAATAATCCCTATGCCGCCGGTGATTAGAACAACATTTTTGCCGATTAATTTGCCGGTTGGCCAGCCGTGGCCGTATGGACCTCGAACCTCCATAAAATCACCGGGTAAAAGTTCAACTAATCGATTTGTGGTGTTGCCGCATGCTCGAATTACTAATTCAAAGAAATCTTTTTCATCGGGATCAGAACAGGGGGCAAAAGTTGCTTCACCGAAATGGGGGAGGGAAACCTGGACAAATTGTCCGGGTTCAAATTTAAGCTTACCTTTTAATCGGAACAAAAAAGTCTCCGGAGCCAACTCCTCTTTTTTTAAGATTAAATATTTTTTGTAAAGATTGATTGATTTCATAAATATTGATTTTCCATCGCTTGCTCTTGTTAAATTTCTAGGCACTTTTTTCCGCGGACGGAAAGCGCTTGCGACCGTCGAAATTTAACAAAGAGCTCGCTCTCTAAAAAAAATTTCTGATGAATGATATCGCTCCTTCATTAATTGGAACTTTCTTCTAAAGAATGCAAAATGTTCTTTATATTAAGATGTGCCGGGCAAGCTTTAATACAACGGCCACAACCAACACAAAGCGGTTTGCTTAATTCCTTTTCTGCTCTAACGAATTTATGATGATACCAATTGTACAAACGATCAACATTTTCCGGCCGCAGGTCAAAGTGATTCTGAACTTCGGAAAACTCTTTGGCGAAACAGGAATCCCAATTTAAACATTGTGATTCTGTTCCGTTTATGGCATTTTTATAATCTTGCCGGAAACAGAAGCAGAGCGGGCAGACAGCGGTACAGGCGTCACAGCCGAAACAATTGTTGGCAACGCCTTGCCAAAAGTCTTGATGAAGACTTCTTGATTCAACATTTTCTTTTATTGATTCCTTATCAATTCCAGATTTTTCAATCTGAATGGGACGATAGCTATATTTTCCGGCAGATTCTTTAATACCAAGTTTTGCAAGATATTTTTTGCTTTTTGCTGTTAGAGCAAAAATTGAAATTCGATCGCTTTCTTTTTGCAAATAGAAATCAACCTCGCCCAGCTTATCGGCAGAAAAAATATCGCAAAAACAATCATCATTTGGTTTGCATTCAGAGCCAATAATCAGCAAGTCTTTTCTTGGCGGTAACAAATTACTGTTAGAAAATTGATGATAAAAAATCTCCAGAGCGGCGACATCGCAATGATGTAATCCGACGAGGGCGATTGGTTTCTTGAAAACAAAATTTTTAGCACGGTGATTTGGAAAAATAATTTTTTTAAAGGGTATTATTGTTTCAGAAAAAAAGCGAATATCAGACATGTTTTCCAGTAAATCAAAAACTATCTTGCCATCCTTTTTTTGTGGCAGATAAACCAAATAATCACACGCGACGAGTTCCAGAAGATGCTTTGTCTGATGACTATTTATTAAATATCCCTCCATTGTCCTCCATCTTTTAATTTTATCCTAAAGTCGTGGAAATTAAAAATGAAAGGTGATAAGATAGGTTTATAAAGTAATCCTAATCCGATATCAATTAACGAAGTTGCGAGGGAATGTGCTAAGTTTGAGAGATGCGCAAGTTGCGAACAAAAGAGTGCTTTTAAGGGTTGATTTTAATGTGCCGCTCGAAGATAAAAAGATCACAGATAATTTTAGAATGAGAAAAAGTTTGCCAACAATTGAATATTTGCTTCGCAATCGGGCCAAAGTAATCATTATTACTCATTTGGGCAAGCCTGACGGGCAGATTATTCCACAATTATCGACCATACCTTTAGCGCAAGAGCTGGCCAAGCTGTTAAAACGAAAAGTCTCTGCCACCGATCATGTAATTCACCCATTGGTTTCAGAAAAAATTCAGCAAATGGGTTATGGCGAAGTACTGGTTTTGGGTAATTTGCGCTGGCACCCTGAAGAGGAACTTAACAGCCGGGCATTTGCCAGAGATTTAGCAAGTTATGCGGATATCTATATCAACGATGCTTTTGGCGTTTCTCACCGAGCTCATGCTTCAGTAGATGCAATTACCGAATATTTGCCAAGCTACCCGGGTTATTTATTGGAAGCGGAAGTTGCTACTCTGTCACTATTGCTTAAAGATCCGATCAAACCTTTTGTCCTGATCATGGGTGGTGCCAAAATTAGGGATAAAACCGGTTTAATTAAAAATTTAGTAGAGAGAGCTGATAAAATTTTGATTGGCGGCGCTATCGGCAACACTTTTTTGGCGGCTTCAGGGCAAGATGTCGGCGAGTCAGTATATGAACCGGATATGGTTGATAATTGTCAAACTATTCTAGAGCGGTATGGCCAAAAAATAATTATGCCTATTGATTCGGTTAAAGAAGAAAGGGCTAACGGAAAATTTAGCATTATGGATATTGGAATGAAAACAGTAGATATTTTTTGTCAAGAAATATCTAGGGCAAATACGGTATTTTGGAACGGCAATTTAGGGTATTCCGAAAAAAAGCCTTTTGATGAAGGTACTAGAAGCATTGCAAAAGCAATGATGGAAAATCGCGGTACTACTGTCATATCCGGCGGCGACACAGTCGGTTTCGTTGACAATAACAACTTGATGACCGGTATCAATTTTATATCTACCGGCGGTGGTGCGACACTTAACTTTTTAGCCGGAGAAGATATGCCGGGAATTGAGGCGCTGAACCGAAATTCCTAATTCCTAATTTCAAATTACAAATGAAATATCAAAATCTAAATGTCCAAATATTTTGTAATTTAAGCATTAGTAATTTTATTTGACATTAGAAATTTGGATTTTGATATTAGAATAATTTTTAATACGGATAAAATATGTTCTTAGATTTGAAAAATGCATTGAAAGTTGCGCGCGACAAGGGCTTTGCCATTGGTGCTTTTAATGTCTTTGATTTGGAGGGCGCAAAAGCTGTGGCAAGTGCCGCAGAAGAGTTAAATGCGCCATTAATTTTTCAAACTACGCCCAAAGCGATTGAATACGCCGGGTTAGAACAAATATTTAGTATTGTTAAAAACGAGATTCATACCAGGAATTTGAAAGCAACAATTCATTTGGATCATGCCAAGGATTTTGGCTTGGTAAAAAAATGTATAGAGATTGGTTATAACTCGGTAATGATTGACGGGTCTGATCTGGATTTTGACGCCAACATCCATCTGACAAAAAAAACTGTTAATTACGCTAAAGAATATAATGTAAATGTTGAAGCAGAATTGGGAGCAATAGGCAAAGAGGCCGGAGAAAATGGCGCAAACTTTAAAGGTACAACCGATCAGTCATTGGTCAAAGAGTTTATTGAGTTGACCAAAATTGATGCTCTTGGAATATCGGTAGGAAATGCCCATGGAGCGCCAAAAGGCGAGAAGATTAATTTTGAACTACTGGAAAAAATATCAAACAAAACGAACATCCCGCTGGTTCTTCACGGATCTTCAGGGTTAAGGGAATCGGAGATCAAAAAAGCGATTAAATGCGGTGTCGCTAAGTTTAATATTGATACCAATTTGCGCAAAGCATTTATTAAAGAATTAAAAGATCAAGAAAACAACAATGATCCCAGAGATATTTTGAGTAAAATAATGTCCGCTCAAGAAGAAATTGTTAAAAAATATATCGAATTTTTTGGCACCAAAGGAAAGTATGAAGAAGTATGATGTTGTAACCATTGGCGACTCTTCGGAAGATATTTTTATCGGATTAAATAATCTAAAATCAGAAAAGTCTTTTAATTTTGCCTCGGGAAAATCAATCTCTTTTGAATTGGGAGAAAAAATTCCCATCAATAATGTTCAATACGAAATCGGTGGCACTGCCTGTAACACTGCCGTTGGTTTTGGGCGTTTTAATTTTAAGACAGCAACAATATCTGCCATTGGCAACGATTCTCCCGGAGAAAAAATTCGTTTAAAATTATCGCAAGAATCGATAGACTCTAGCATGGTTGTGAACAGTAAGTCGGGAAGTCACTTTTCCTTAATATTCAATTTGGGTGAAGAAAGAACAATTTTTGTTTATCGCACACTGGATGATTATTCAATTTTGACACCGAAAAAAGGTCTTAAAACCAAATGGATATATTTGGGACCGATTGGTCAAAATTCGGAAGCTGTTTTTAACCGATTGGTAGAATTGGCGGCAGAAAAAAGTCTAAAAATTGCTTGGAATCCCGGTTCCTTGCAAATTGAAAAGGGCGTTGGTCGGTTTAAACCATTACTTACAAACTTAGAAATATTGATACTTAACAAAGAGGAAGCTCAAAAGTTTTTAATGATGCCGGTTAAAAACAGCGTAGCCGACATGGCTCGACAACTTTGTCACTATGGACCAAAAATTGTGGTGATTACATTGGGGAAAGAAGGCGCTTGCGTTTGTGACGGGGTCAGGGGTTATAGAATAAATGCCTTGGACAAAAAAAGAATCGATGCCACCGGTGCCGGTGATAGTTTTGCTGTTGGTTTTGTCGGCAAGATGATGGGAAATAGCAAAGAAAGCAAAGAGGACAATGACGATATGGAGAAGATAAAAGATGCGCTAAAATGGGGAATTATTAATTCTACTTCGGTGGTAAATAAAATAGGAGCTCAAGCCGGTCTTTTGACAAAAGCAGAAGTGGATGAAGAACTCTCCAAACACCCGCGGCTATATGTTGAAATTTATTAGCATAGTGCTCTCTTCTAAATGTCATCTTAATTTTTTTATATTCTAATTAAATTACTTTGAGAACGCTTAGGGAGCGTTCAGGTGAGGTTCTTGTCTTTTTGCTCAGCTACGCAATCAGGGGTTAACACTTTGTGTGTGTTAGAGTAACACCCGCCAGCAGGCACTTTTACTAACATTTCAGATTCCTTCTTGGGGGTAACCACTATCGTATATTATCGTATATCGTATATAATCGTCTGTCAATATTGACAATATCAAACTAAGTAATATAATGAATGTGTGCTGATGAAATTTAGGAATATTGGGAAATTTATGGAAAGAAAAAAATTAACGGTTACAATTAAAAAAGATCTATTTCAAAAAATTGACTCAATTGTCGACGGGAAGAAAATTAGAAACCGCTCACATGCAACCGAGTATTTAATAGAAGCGGGTTTGGGCATCAACAAAGTTAAAAAAGCTATTATTTTGGTTGGTGGCGAAGGTACACGACTTCGACCGTTTACATATGAATTGCCAAAAGCACTGCTTCCGATACAGGGCAAACCGATGGTGATGCATGTAATGGATTTGTTAAAATCTCACGGAGTAACAAACATTTACTTGGCCATTGGTTATAAAGGGGAGAAGATTAAAGAGTACTTTGGCAACGGTTCTTTATTTGGGTTTAATATCAAATATATCGAAGAAAAAAAACCTCTTGGCACGGCAGGGCCCTTAAGATTAGCCAAAAAATATTTAGATGAGACTTTTTTTATTGTCTGGGGCGATATTTTATCTGAAATTGACCTGACTGATTTTATGCATTTTCATAAAAATAACGCAGGTTTGGCAACAGTTGCCCTAACAACGGTTGAAGATCCGTCAAGATACGGGGTGGCATCGCTAAAGGGTAACAAAATTGTCGGTTTTATTGAAAAACCAAAAAAGGAAGATGCGCCCAGCAATTTAATCAATGCCGGCATTGCCATAATGGAACCGGAAGTAATTACAGAGTATATACCAAAGCGGGGCAGAGCAATGGTTGAGTATGATGTCTATCCATTGTTGGCAAGCGAGGGAAAATTGTTTGGTTATCCGTTTGAAGGCCAATGGCTGGATACCGGAACTCATGAGGCCTACGAAAAAGCAATTAAAGAGTGGAAAATGAATTAAGATTTGAAAAAAACCATGAAAAAAGTTGTATTAAATATCCCGGTTCGCGCCGATTTAGCAGGCGCATCAACCGACATAAGCTATTACCTTGTTAAATGCAAAGCGGATCATGGCAGTGTGATAAATATTGCTTTGCCGGTAACCGTTAGGATTGAAGCCAAGATAAACTCTGGCAAAGGCATTAAACTATCACTTCCGGATTTAGGCCAGGAAATATCCGGAAATTTTGAAGATTTAAATAAACAGGAAAATAACAATATCAGTCAGATAGTCCGACATTTTATAAATTTGTTTAATATTGATCCAAACGGTTTAGAAATTTCCGTAACCAGCAAAGGCAAAATTCCACCGGCGTCCGGCTTAGGTACTTCATCTACGGTTGGGGTGGGAGTGATTATGGCTTTAGCCAAACTTTACAATAAACCGGGCATAAATGTGCCGGAGCTGAATTATTTGGTAGAAATGTCAATGGGAATATTGGGAGGCAAACAGGATTATTATGCCGCTTGGTTGGGAGGAGTAAATTATCTAACATTTGATGGTCCGGGATTTGGAAAAGTTAATGTAAAATCTCGCTTTGAAAGTAGCTCGGATACTTATAATTGGTTGGTTAAAGATATTTTTGTTTATTCATCCGGAGAATTAAGATCATCCGGCGTTTTAAATTCCCAGATGGAGGATCAATATAGCAGAGAACCAAATTTAATTAATAAAATTGCTAAAAATGCCGACGATCTCTGGCAGTCGATTGTTAAGAAAGATGAAAATAAAATTGCCGAATCAATTAATCGTGACAGAGAGCTAAGATACCACCTTTCAGATGCTTATTACACTAAAAATATGAAAATAATTTCCAAAGTAGCTGAAAAATGCGGCTATGTTCATCGAGCCTGCGGAGCCGGCGGGGGAGGATGTTTGCTCTTTTATGGACAAAAGAAAAATCACAGTAAATTGAATAACGCTTTAAAAAATTTTGCTGGCAGTAAAGTTTATTCCGGATAACTTTTTTAATCTTAGTTTATAAAATTACCTAAATCGCTCTCTCATGATTCAGGGTATTAATCAATATTTTTTTGCTCTTTTAAAAGAGCATTTTTTTTGATATGGTATTGAGTGTGAATTGCAAAACAATCATTTGGCGTAAAGGCAAAAAATGAAACTTACCAGAGAAGATTTGAAACAATCCAAAGTCAAAATTGCAGTTGTTATTGAGCCGAAAGAACTAATAAAATATTATAGGTCTGCTTATGAAAAAATGGCCGCCGATGTTTCAATTCCTGGTTTTAGACCGGGAAAAGCTCCATACAAAATTATTGCCGCCAAGTTAGGATATAATAAACTTTTGAATGAAGGGTTAGACCTAGCTGTCCGTGAAAGTTATCAAAGTGCAGTTACCGACCAAAAAATTGTTCCGCTTTCACATCCGGAAATTGTAGTGAAAAAAGCTCCAAATTTTTCAATTGATGCCGAAGAAATCAAAGACAATTTGGAATACGAACTATCTGTAGATATTATGCCGGAGATCAAACTGAAAGATTTCTCAAAATTAAAAATTAAGAAACCAAAAAAAGAAGAGGTTAAAAAAGACGATGTTGCTAAAATTGTTGAACACCTAAGAAAACAAAGAGCAACTTTTAAAGAAATAGATAGGGGAGCAAAAAAAGGCGACCGAGTGGAAATAAACTTTTCCGGCAAGATAAAAAATGTTGTCAAAGATAAGCTTTGTTCAAAGAATTTCCCGCTAGTTTTAGGTGAAGGCAATTTGATCCCCGGTTTTGAGGACAAATTGATAGGATTGAAAAAGACCGATAAAACAAGCCTTAAGATTAAGTTTCCCAAAGATTATTTTGATAAAGAATTTGCCGAGCAAGATGTTGAATTTGAAGTCGAGCTTCTTGATCTAAAAGAGGTAAGTTTACCGGAAGTTGATAACGCATTTGCCGAAGGCTTTGGCCGAAAGTCAAAAGATGATCTGGAAAAATCTATTCACGAGAGTTTAGAAAAAGAGATGGAACAAAATTATCAAAATAAGCTTGAACATGAGGTAATCAATAAAATTTTGCCGAATCTAGAAGTGGAAATACCTCAAATTTTGATTGACAATGAGTCGGACAGACTGGTTTTAGATATTAAAACAAGGGTAGAGAGTCAGGGATTAAAGTTTGAAAAATATTTAGAAAATATGAAAAAAGACGAAAAAAATTTGCGTGCGGATCTTCTAGAACAAGCAAAGAAAAATATCCGCATTGGTTTTCTTCTGGGCAAAATTATTGAAGAGAAAAAATGGGATGCTTCAAATAAAGATGCAAGTAAGAAGGCAGTGGATCACCTAGTGAGTGTGCTCACTAGGTAAATATCAAAATCCTAATTTCAAATGTCAAATGAAATTTCAAATGCTTAAATTTCAAAATTTATTTAGGAATTTGCTAATTAGACATTTCATTTGAAATTTGTAATTTGTAATTTGGAATTTTACCCATGGCATCGACTTTTGTCAGCATATTAAGGTATAAGGATTTCAAGAATATTTGGCTCTCGCAGCTACTTTCTCAAGTTGCGTTAAATATGCTGAATTTTGCTTTAATCCTGCATATTTATCAGTTAACCGGCTCAACAACATCAATATCTTTAGTTCTAATTGCTTCCGCCATACCGTCTGTAATATTTGGCCCCTTTTCCGGTGTTTTTGCCGACAGATTCAACTACAAAACAATTCTCACCGTTACCAATTTTTTAAGATTTTTGGCAGTGCTTTTATTGTTCTCTGGCAAAAATAATCTTTTAGCTATTTTAGAGATTGTTTTTATAATATCAACCTTTTCACAGTTTTTTGCGCCGGCGGAGTTATCATCTATCCCCCTAATTATTCCAAAAAAGCGGCTTGTCGGAGCCAACTCAATCATTATGACGACAATGTACGGCTCTCTCCTGATCGGTTACTCCGTGGCCGGTCCTCTAGTTTCCCTAATGTCTCTAAACGGATTATTTCTGTTCTGTTGTCTCCTATATCTAATATCGACAATTGCGGTTGCCCGTATGACGAATTACGACACCAAGGTAATTAAAAAGATTTCGATTACTACCTTGGCTCGTGATTTTGAAAGTATTTGGCATGAAACAATACAGGGCATCAAAAAAGTCCGTCTGACTCAAAAAATTTGGCAACCGATGTTAAAGATGGCAATTGCTTGGATGATACTCGGAGCATTTGTAGTTCTACTGCCGGCATTTAGTGAAACGAATTTGGGTATATCTACCAACTTGGTTGGTATCGCCGTCATTGCTCCTGCCGGTATTGGCATGCTGATTGGCGCTTTAATATTGGATAGGAAAAAGCTGTTTGATTTTATGAGAGCCATCAACAAAT
>Ga0315268_10009406_pt1 | contig 10145 bp, 11 predicted proteins | sample C1_top_MG_FD_204535 | JGI IMG/M metagenome (GOLD analysis project Ga0315268, IMG submission 204535) | Sediment microbial communities from Yellowstone Lake, YNP, Wyoming, USA - C1_top | ecosystem: Environmental > Aquatic > Freshwater > Lake > Sediment | place: USA: Wyoming | collected 2017-08-01 | reverse complement strand
CAACAATCAGCACTCTTGGCATTTATCGTCTCCTCTTATCCTTATCTCCGGCATCCCTTTCTCCCATGTCGGCGGCTTTCATAAAGTTGCAATTCTCGCATCTTCCGGAGATTGTGTGCTTTGAACTAACTATGTCATATATAAAATTCTTGACTCCGCCCTCACTTCTGAGAAATCATCCCAGCCGAGGGGGCGCAATCAAAATCAGAATTCGAAAACGCGCACAATCATTCAGAAGGTAATACTACCTGCAGTGAGATGATTCCGGCAATCTCTGCGCTGCTGCTCATCGAGAATGCGATTCATCCTGGATACAGGACTCCTGGATATGATATGAATGAAATCAGCAGACATATTGTCTGCTCACCTGTTTTTCGTCATTTACAGTCATTATGCAACTACTGGCAAACATATATATACCGACAACTGTATAACACTTCATTGTCAGACATTTGTCTGACTTAAAAGGGATGGGATCAGAGATGAGCCTCTTCGGCAAAGAGAAGGAGCGAGCGTCCAGCAATAGAAATCCGGCTGATGAATCCAAATGGGGATTCGCCTCATTTGCTAATCAGCATGAGGGAAAGAGAATCAAGGCCAGGAAGGTCTATAGCATCTGGGGCGCAATGAAATGCACTATGGTCTTGTCGCTCCTGCTATGGTGGCTGCCGCTTTTCGGCCAGATGATCGCAGGATATATCGGCGGGAGGAAAGCCGGGAGCCCGTTGAAGGGGGTCATCGCAGCGTTGATTCCCGTTGTGGCGCTGTTCGCATTCATGACGGCACTGGACCACTTCTTTTTACAGAGTGTCTCAATAAACGGCTCGGCATCGGCGTCCCTTTTTGCCGGATTCGCGACTGGTATGCCCATCATCGGCCCGTACCTCGATTTCACAAGAGACTATGTCATGAAGTTCATCGATTCGTTGGCTGGCTCGGCCCCCTATGGGATGAACAGCTACGTCATCACATTGGCTTTCGCCTACATAGGTGGCATACTTGCTACCCAGACCAGAAGGGAGATAGAGGCGGTATCTGGCGAAGCTGGGTCCCACACGACGGTGGTCGTGGCGCCCAATGAACGGGCTGATGCGGGGACAAACCAGGCAGCTAATACGCCCAATCACAACCCCCTGCAACTGGTTGGATCGTTCATCTCCGGTAAGATGTCGTCACTGAAGCCCTCCAATGGGATTGGGAGGAAGACAAGGGCAGACAGCTTCGATAAGATGGTCGCAATCAGAGACGTAGAAGGCGCGCAGGCGGAGGAGGAAGGCGACCAGGCGACCGACTCGACAGATGCGCATGACGGTAAGCAGAGGACAAGGAAGGTAAGGAAGCTGAAAGCGAAACCGGTCATGAGGACGGCGAGGGCTGCCCCAATTAGGCACGAGAGACCGGCCATGGTGGTCAGCTCCAACAGGCCGAACACATTCAGGACGGCACAGAGGAGGATTGAGAAGGAATGGGACCCCGCCAGGAAGACAAGGGCCGTCGGTTCTCCGCCGATCATTGCTCAGAAGCACCACATGAAGCACGATGCGAACAGCGTACAGGGTCAGGCAAGGTCGAACATCGTGAATAGACCGCCGACTAGGAACTTCGATACCATTTGAGATTATTCCGTGCTCTCCTATTTTCATAGGGTAGCCTGGAAAATTATTACTAGTATTACGCGAGTCCGTGCGCGGAGAGCTGTTTGACGTGTTCTGCCCGAAATGCAAATGTCTACTCTTCCCGAAAGATGGAATACCCACCTGCGGAAAATGTGGTTATCGGGAGGAAATCGACAAGAAAGAGAGCGGCGTCATCACGAAGAAAAAAGTCGATAGGGAGATTGCCGTGCTCGATAACATCTCCGGCACACTTCCGACAGAAGATGCCGAATGCCAGAAGTGCGGGAACAAGAAGGCATACTGGGTCTTTAGGCAGACTCGCGGTGCCGATGAGCCGGAGACAAGAATCTTCCGATGCACCAAGTGCTCCTATTCCTGGAGGGAGTACGCTTAGGGGACGCCGAGTGTGGACTACTCGTAGTCTCCGAGCATATCCAAAATCTTTTAACTCTATGACAAACTACGGGTAGACTACAGAAGGGGGGCACATGTTCCAGGCAAGAACCAAGGCGGACACCTTGAAGGAGCTCGTTTCGATTGTATCCACTCTCGTCGATGAGGCGAAGTTCTCGATAACACCGGATGGCATCCAATTGAGGGCCGTCGACCCGGCGCACGTCGCCATGGTCGACCTGAAGCTGAACAAGGGGGCTTTTGAGGAATACAAGGCCGATGATAGCGAGATCGGAATCGATGTGACGAAGCTCGACCAGTTCCTCAGGCTCGCGAAAGCGGGAGAGACCATCGACATTAGTAACGACGAGGACAAGAAGAGGCTCAATGTTGCCGTCGGGAACACTACCAAGAGGATGAGCGTCATCGACACGACCGGGATGAGCGAGCCGAAGGTCCCGAACCTGAACCTGCCGGCGAAGGTCTCGATGAAGATCGAGGACATATCGCAGGGAATAAAGGCTTCCGAGTCGGTTTCGGATCACATCGCCCTGACGGTAACCAAGGATTTTTTTGAGATGGTCTGCGAGGGGGACACTGACCAGGTGCAGATGAAGCTCCTCAAGGACCAGCTGCTCGAGCTGGAATGTAGCGACAAGGTGAAGAGCCTGTTCCCTCTGGAATACTTCTCCAACATGATGCGGGCTATACCGTCACAGTCGAAGATTACGCTGAACCTGGGGAACGACTACCCCGTCAAGATCGAGTTCCAGATCGCCGGCGGGAACGGTAGCGTGGTCTATCTGCTCGCTCCGAGGATAGAGAGCGGGGACTGAGCCTCGCTATATCTCTATCCTGTTCTTGATGATCTTCTTCTCCGCCCCTGCGATGAGCACTATCACCTTTATATCGCCGGCCAGGCGGGATTCGTCAATCCTCATGCGCAGCAGGTTGTCGATTTGGTAGATCCCCGCTGAGTTGTTCATTGTGATCTCTATCTCGACCGGTTTATCCTGCCCGCTGCGGACCTGCACTCTGTCCACCGCCATGGCGGAGACCGAATGGATGTTCACGCTGCCTGTGTGGAATGGTATCCTCGCCCGTCCCTTCTCCATGTCCAGCGCGTCCGCGACCTTTACGATTCCGGCCTCGAGCGTCTGCGGGGATATGCCTGATGTGTGGGAGATGATGCAATGGAGTACCTCGCCTCGCATGACCGTTAATGCTTCCTTATCGTAGAGGCCGTGAAGCATCCTGTCGATGATTGGTATCGCGAGCGGGATGGCGAGCTGCTCATGGCTCTCCCTGTGTACAATGTGGCCGATGTCATGGAGCAGCGAGGCCAGCACCACGATGACCTCCGCATCCTCCTGGTGCATAGAGTAGTCCTTCACGATGTTCGGGACCTTCCCTCCGGCCACGAGTATGCGCAACATCCTGAGGGATGTGTTCGCGACAATCTTCACATGCGTCGGGCCGTGGTCGTTGAAACCCATGCGGTCTATCGCCATGACGTTCGATGATTTCCATATCGTCGCCAGCTCGGCGTCGCCGTTCACTCGGGCGATGACGGCCTCTAGCTTCTTGTTTCCCTTTGTCGGTATCTGAAGGTTCATTTCGATAGAGGAGAAGCGTTGTCTCTCTAAAATAGTTGACACCGCTCCGCCCACCTGCGACAGGTTATTTACCATCCCGTTGCATTCACAGACGAGGCGGGCGATTGGGGAAGCTGAGAATAGGCGTTCTGGCCTCTGGAGGAGGGACCAACCTGCAGGCGATAATGGACGCCTGCGCCCGCGGCGAGATCGACGGCGATGTCGTGATAGTAATCTCCGACAAGGCGGATGCGTTCGCCTTGGAAAGGGCCAGGAAGAAGGGCATCCCTGCAGTCGTCATCGCTCCTAAGGGGCTCAATCGCGAGGAGCACGAGAAGCTCATTTACGAGTCGCTTTCGAAGGAGAAGACGGATCTCGTTGTACTGGCAGGCTACATGAGGATACTGACGCCATGGATCATCCAGAGGTACGAAGGAAAGATGATGAACATTCATCCCGCCCTGCTACCCTCATTCGGCGGGAGCGGTATGTACGGGGAGCGGGTGCACAAGGCCGTTCTCGATTACGGATGCAAAGTGTCAGGATGCACGGTCCACTTCGTCAGCACCGACATCGACGGCGGACCTATAGTACTGCAGGAGTCCGTCCCCGTGCTGGATAACGACACGCCGGAGTCGCTGGCGAATCGCATCCATCCGGTCGAGCATAGGCTTTACCCGAAGGCGATAGCGCTCCATGCCGCGGGCAGGCTCAAGATTGAGGGGCGCAGGGTGAGGATACTGCAGTAATCTCAGAAACGCTTTTGAGTCGAAAGCCGATTACCGCAAACATCAGCACTTCGACGGGGGGCAAGCATTTGGACCTTGTGAGCACGGACGAGCTTAATGAGATGATGGAGAGGGCGAGGAGGATCCGCCAACACATCATCAAGATGACAAATGCGGCTGGCTCAGGACATCCAGGGGGTTCCCTGTCCGCGGTGGAGATCCTGACCTGCATTTACTTCAAGATAATGAAGCACGACCCCAAAAATCCGGACTGGCCGGAAAGGGACAGATTCATCCTCTCGAAGGGGCACGCGGCGCCTGCGCTGTACGCGGTGTTGGCGGAGGCGGGTTACCTGCCGATCGAGGAGCTGATGACGCTCAGAAAGCTCGGCTGCAGGCTCCAGGGGCATCCTTCGATGAAAGCGACTCCTGGCGTAGAGATGTCCACGGGCTCGCTCGGGCACGGCCTTGCGGTCGCAAACGGGATGGCGTTGGCTGCGAAGCTCGACAGGAGGCTGAACCGCATCTATGTCCTTTGCGGTGACGGCGAGATGGACGTGGGGGAGATATGGGAGTCCGCTATGCTCGCGTCACATTTCAAGCTAGACAACGTTACAATGTATCTCGACAGGAACATGCTTCAATTAGACGGTCCCACTGAGAAGATAATGTCAATAGAGCCTCTGGCCGACAAGTGGAAGTCGTTCGGCTGGCATGTGCAGGAGATCGACGGGCACAACATCCGGGAGATCATCAATGCGACCGAGCACGCGAAGGAGACCCGCGGGAAGCCCTCGGTCGTTATATGCCATACCATGAAGGGGAAGGGCGTCAGCTTCATGGAGGGCGTCCTGAACTTCCATGGCAAGGCCCCCAATGACGAGGAGTGCGCGAAGGCCCTCGAGGAGCTGGGTGCATGCCGCCGTTAAACGGGAGCTGGAAGATGGAGAGCCAGCGCAAGACCTACGGCAAGACGCTGGTCGAGCTCGGCAAGACGAGGAAGGATATCGTCGTACTCGATGCCGACCTCTCGTCCTCGACCCAGACCGCCATGTTCGCGCAGGTTTTCCCGGAGAGGTTCTTCAACTGCGGGATCGCGGAAGCAAACATGATGGATACTGCCGCGGGCTTCGCCGCGAGCGGCAAGACTGTCTTCGCTTCCACGTTCGCGGTGTTCGGCACCGGCAGATGCTACGACCAGATACGCCAGTCGATCGCTTACCCCAAGCTCAATGTCAAGGTAGTCGTCTCGCACGCAGGCATCACGGTCGGCGGCGACGGCGCCTCCCACCAGATAGTGGAGGACATAGCCCTGATGAGGGTGCTCCCCAACATGACCGTGATAGTCCCGGCTGATGCGCCTGAGACCGCGAAGGTCATAGTGAAGATAGCGGAGAACAAGAACCCGACCTTCGTCAGGATTGGCAGGGCGGACGTGCCCACGATAACTATGCAAGAGGACGACTTCGAGATAGGAAGGGCGCCCGTCCTTAGGGAGGGGGGCGACATAACGCTCATCGGCACCGGGATAATGGTGTCCAGATGTCTGCTCGCGGCGGAAGAGCTCAGGAAGCACAAGATCGAAGCGCGGGTCATCAACATGAGCACGATCAAGCCGCTCGACGAGAAGGTTATTGTCAAGGCGGCCAGGGAGACCGGCGCAATCGTAACGGCCGAGGAGCACAGCATCCTGGAGGGACTCGGCAGCGCAGTCGCGATGACTCTGGGAGAGAACGCCTCCGTCCCGATGAGGAGGGTGGGCATACCCGACACATTCGGCGAATCGGGGGACTGCGAGGAGCTGATGACGAAGTACGGGCTCACGGCGGAGAACATAGTCGAAGCGGCGCATGAGGTGCTATCCAGGAAGAAGTGAGGAGGTGCAGCGGATGAAGATATTCCTCGACACAGCGAATGTTGAAGAGATAAGAGAGGCGAACAGCTGGGGGATAATCGACGGCATCACGACCAATCCGACATTGATGGCGAAGGAGAAGAGGCCCTACGAGGACATAGTGAAGGAGATAGTGTCCATAGTCGACGGGCCGATCAGCGCCGAGGCCATCTGCACGAAGGCCGACGATATCGTGAAGGAGGCAAGGGTGCTGTCGAAGATACACAAGAACATCGTCGTGAAGATACCCATGGGGGTGGAGGGACTTAAGGCGGTCAAGAGGCTCTCGGCGGAGGGAGTCAAGACAAACGTCACCCTGATTTTCTCTCCGAACCAGGCGCTACTGGCAGCGAAGGCCGGGGCGACCTACGTCTCGCCGTTCATCGGGAGGCTCGATGACATAGGCAGCCATGGGATGGACATCATAGAGCAGATAGTAATGATCTTCAGGAACTACGACATAAAAACGCAGCTCATTGTCGCCAGCATAAGGCACCCGATACATGTCATGCAGGCGGCGCTTCTTGGAGCTGATATCGCGACCGTCCCATTCGAGGTGCTGAAGAAGATGACGCAGCACTCTCTGACGGATGTCGGCATCGAGAAGTTCAAGTGCGACTACGAGAAGCTGCCGAAGAAGTAAGCCTCCCGCCTGTAAAACATCATATAGCGTCCTTGCCTCTTGCGTGGTTCGACCATGTATGACCTCACGATAATCGGTGGCGGGCCAGCAGGATGCCGCCTTGCCATGCTTCTGGCTAAAGAGCGCCGAGTCGTCGTTGTTGAGGAGCATGGCGCCGTTGGGAGGCCGGTCCAGTGCGCCGGTCTAGTTTCGCCGCGCACAATCGACGCCGTGACGAAACGATCGGCACTGCAACAGATCAGGGATTTCAAGCTGCACTCCCCCGGCGGAACCGTTCTGGAACTGCATTCTAAGGATGTTGGGGGCGTGGTCATCGACCGGAGCGAGTTCGACCTGTCGCTGGCCGGGAGGGCGTCCGACCTCGGGGCTGAAATCCTGTACGGCGCCAAGGCGACCGATCTCAAGGAATCCGTGGGTTCCGTCACGCTATCATGCAAATCCGATCAACGCCGGAGGGAGATTGAATCGCTCATTCTCGTAGGAGCCGACGGACCGAGGTCGGTTGTAAGGGGAAAGGTCACGAAGAAGCGGTTCGATATCCTATACAGAGGAGCGCAATTTGAGGGGAGAGATGCTTCCAGTGGCGATGGAACCGTCGAGATGTGGCTCGGCAACAAGATAGCGCCGGGGTTCTTCGCATGGAAGATTCCGACCGGAGATACCGTGAGAGTGGGCCTCTGCACCAACTCTGGGAGTCCGCCTATGCCGCTGCTCAAGGCATTCGCCAAGAAGGATTTCCCAGAATTGAGGATTGAGGACAAGCAGTCGGGACTGATACCGGTCGGACCGGTTGGAAAGCTGTCGAAGGACAGATTGGCGCTTCTCGGCGACGCTGGCGGTCAGACGAAGCCCATCACAGGCGGCGGGGTGTTCTTGGGAAAGAGGGCGGCGGAAATACTCGCAGAAAGCATAGGGAAGGATGGCGCCTCCCCTGAAGCTTTCAGCCGCTACGAGCGGCTGTACGGCGACGAATTCAACTCTCAGTTATCCCGCGCATGGCTCATCAGGAAGACGATCAACCGCCTTTCCGACAAGAAAATGGACAAGGTGATTGAGATTTTCTCCGATAGGCCCGTCGTGAGGATCCTTGAGCGCTCCGGGGACATAGACAATCCTGCGGGCATGGCTTCCGAGATACTGCTAAAGGCGCCGAGGCTGCTTCAGTTTGCACCTGTCGTCCTGCGGAGTCTTGGCTATCGCGACCGAATAAAAGAATGAAAATTAAGGGATTTTGGAAGAGGTTTGTCCTAGACGATTATGTCTTCGCCGCGTTCTTGACTATCTGGTTGAGCTTGTCCATCGTACTCTTGTCGAGCGGCGTCGGCTTGTGGTTCTTCAGGACCCAGTCCGCCTTCTCCTTCGCGACGGTCATGTCGTCCTTCTTCCCCTTCGCCTCCCACTGGTCGTACGGCTGGGTGTTGAAGAGCGTCGACTGGTAGAACTGGCGAGCCTCCTTCACCGTGGCCAGCGAGCCGAGGAAGTTGCCCTTCTTCGGACCCATGCCCAGTATGTTCGTCTCCTTGATTAGGTCCAGGTGTATGGTCTCCCTGTTGACTGGTATGTCGCGACAGATGTAGATCTACCTTCCGGCAATCTCGTTGTCGATCATCAGCTGCTCATAGGAGAGCATGGTCGAGCCATCGACGAGCCCTAGGCCGTTCATGACTTCGGCCGCAACGGACGCGCTCATGACGGAGAGCTGTGCGTTCTCGAGGCTCGCCTGCACGCCTGGCGTCCTTGTGCTAGGCCCGATGCCGCCACAGGACGAGGGCATCTTCACGTACTTGGCCATCTCGTGAGAACAGCAACCCAGGAGCACCGACTCGGGCGATCCTGCTGTATATGCGCCGGTCTTCGGGTCCATGCTCGAAAGGACTGAACCATATATGACTGGCGATCCTTTCTCGTGCGCCTGCATGGCGGCAGCCATTGCGAGCGTCTCGGCATGGTTGACGACCAGGTCCCCAGCAATCGTCGCCGGACCGCTGACGCCCATCATCGCCATCCCGGTTATGTGGACCGGTATGTGCGCCTCCGCCCAGATCATGCCTGCGTCCGTCGCATGCTCGTCCAGAGTCAGCGGGGACATCGTGCAGACCATCGCGGATATTATCGGCCTCTTCTTCAGCTCCTCGAGCCCGCCCACGATCTCCGTGGCCATCTGAATCTGCAGCTTGGCCTCTTCCTTCGTAGAGGTGGACTCCGATTCGATGTGCTTCCTGGACACCTCGAAGGCCTCCTTCATCCCGGTGATGACGTGGATCTTCGTCGAAATGTCCGAAGCGACGACCATCGGCTCGTATATGCTGAGATAAGGCAGCCAGTCGCTGATTATAGCCGTCTTCCTTATGTCATCTAGGACGGAGAGCCTCCTCGACTGGGTCTTCTGGTCCCAGACGGTGATGCCGGTTCCGTCCGTTGTATAATAGTGATGTGTTCCGTCCATCGGCAGGTCGAAAGCCTTGTCCCTGCCCGCAAGGACGATTTTCTCGGGCACCGTCGAGATCAGCTTCTTCGTCAGGTCCTTCTGGAACTTGACGACGTGCTGCTTCTCATCGACATTCGCCCCCGCCTTCTTGAGCGCTGCGCGCGCGATGCTGCTGTGGACCCTTATGCCCACGGTCTCCATCACTTCCAAGGCGGCTTCATGTATCTGTTTCTTATCTCCTTCCTTCAGTATCGGTCTTGGTGCTCCTACTTTGAATGTGTCGGCAAAGCTTGGCATTAAGCTCACCTCCCCGGCCCGAAATGTGTCGGACCCGTCTTGGGATAAAGGAAACATGATTAAATGGTTATCGCCCGCGTTTTCTGGTGCAATTCTCCGCGATTTCTTGAAAATCTGTCAATCTGATTAGACTGGCCCTGCAAACGGTTCAATCCAATAATTGCAAATAATTCAGAATGAATGCCGTTGCGGATGTTTGTCGCGGTTGTCCCAGCTCAGACGGCGGGAGAGGCCCTCGAAGAGCTGCTAGCCGGGGGTTTAGTCGATCGGACCATGAAGATACAGCGCTCGGAGTCTGAGGTGTTCGTGCCGCTCGCCTCGACCAATCTCCCGGGTAGGCTGGTCGAGAGATACCGCATCAGGATAGAGGAGTGGGACGACCGCAGGAGGATCTTCAGGGAGAGCCCGTTCAAGGAGATCGCGAACTCCCTCGAGAGCCGGGGGCTCGACCGTGCGCTGATTGAACTCCTCCCGGACAGGTGGGAGATGCACGGGGATGTCCTGATACTGAAACTGCATGATGCGCTCCTCTCTGACAAGGAGCGGATTGC
>Ga0315268_10009405_pt1 | contig 10146 bp, 10 predicted proteins | sample C1_top_MG_FD_204535 | JGI IMG/M metagenome (GOLD analysis project Ga0315268, IMG submission 204535) | Sediment microbial communities from Yellowstone Lake, YNP, Wyoming, USA - C1_top | ecosystem: Environmental > Aquatic > Freshwater > Lake > Sediment | place: USA: Wyoming | collected 2017-08-01 | reverse complement strand
TAATACCGTTCTTAGGGCTCGTCTTGATAGGCTTGGATGGCCTGGAGTGTCGACGAGCGCAGCGCCTGGGGTGGTGGGGGAGGCGGCTCCTACGCGGCGCGGCGGAGGCCGTCGTGATTCACGTCGCTGTCTGGGTCGTGGCGTCTTTCCTTTTTTACGCTCTCCTCGCGCTCCTGCCCGGATCGGACGTCAAAGGACGAGCGCTGTCAGACCCTGTAGTGCAGGGCCTAATTCTGTTTTGTGCGTTTCTCTCGCTGATTGTGGCTGGCCCCCTCACGGCAATTCTCGTCGCGGCTCGCGGCCAGGGGCTGAGAAGCCGCGGCGTCTTCCCTCCCACTCGCCTCGCGGCGTTGAATAACACCTGGGCGATTCTGCTCGTGCCGCTCCTGGTGCTCTGGATTGCCAGCGGGTATCCGCGGGAGACCCTGCGCCCGTTCGCGGCAGGCAAAGGAAGCGCAGGCAAAGAAGCAAGCATCGCCCTGGTTCTGGCAGCTCGGCAGGGTGAAACGGGGTCAGTGCAGGCATTGTTGCGACACGGCGCTCAACCGAATACAAAAGACGACGCGGGCACGACGGCGTTGATTGCGGCAGCCTCCAACGGCTACGGCGGAATCGTGAGGATTCTTGTCTCCGCCGGAGCCGACGTGAATGCCAGAAACAATTTCGGCAGGACTGCCCTGATGAGCGCGGCGGCAGACCGCTATCCCGATATTGTGCGTGCGCTCATCCAAGCTGGAGCGGACGTGAACGCGCAAGATGCCGAGGGCAAGACAGCCCTCAGGTTGGCCGCGGCGGCCGGGGACGAAGAAATCACGCAGGCCCTTATTCAGTCGGGAGCCGATGTCAACGCGAAATCCCTGAGTGGTGATACTGCCCTGATGTCCGCTGCCCGCGGAGGTCACACTGAGATCGTGCGCTTACTCGTCAAAGCCGGGGCAAAAGTCGAGGCGAAGGACAAGCATGGGAATTCGGCCCTGAAAATGGCCAGGGCCCTGAACCACCCAGAGACGGTGAAGATCCTGCGCGCAGCCGGCGCCCGGGATTAAGAAACGAGATAACAGCCAGCCAATCGCATAAAGTCCCCGGCGTTTTGGCCGCCCGTCACAAGAAGGATGTCCGTGATACCGACGTTCACGAGTGTCTGAATCGATAGAAGACCATCGGCTGATCGTACACGGGAAGTAAGTGCTTGTTCGTAACGAGCGTGAGCGGATGGAGCCGCCTTCCCAGCCCTGCTGTCGGAATCACACCTCTCATCGTGATGCGCTGCCCGCTTGCCAAACAGCAACCCTATAACAGCACCACTCAGATTATAGGCCCAAAGAGGAGCATTCCCCTGAGCCCATATCTGGGCTGACGCCAATCATCTTGCCGGAAGAATGTCTGAAAGTCGCTGAAAGGAATGGTGAGCCGTGAGGGAATCGAACCCCCAACCTACTGATTAAGAGTCAGTTGCTCTACCAATTGAGCTAACGGCCCATCAATGACTTACGGACTTCTGCGAACGCGCTGTAGTGGAAACTGTAGAGGGTAGCTGTCGTCTTCGATACTCCGGCAGGCGCTTCGCCCCCCACATCTCCAAGCTGTTCACGGCCCGCTCCACGGCCTCCGGTGTCGGGTGGACGCACCGTTGAGAAACTGCGACGCTTGAATGGCCCATGAGTCCCATGATCGTGAACGCATCGTCCCCGGCTTCACCCAACAGATCCCGCAGGTATGCCGCAGTCAGTGTACCACACAAACCCCTGGAAGCTGCAACGCTCCACGAAGTTTGCGGCGGACGGGTTCAGCGAATTGGCGAACCTCGGCCTTACGGAATGTCCTGCAAACACCCAAACGGTCCTTGCCCCGGTTTCCCTCGCTTCGAGCATCGTCCGCTCTGTCAGTGGGAGGTTGCGCCAAACTTTCAAGACGGAGCGCGGACTCGCACAGCGACTGGTACGGCAATTGGGAGGTCAGCAGTCGTCTCTGGCGACCCAAGTTTCCGGAGAGCGCCCACGGTGTCTCTCACGCGTTTCTCGCTCCGCGCGTCATTCTGCACAAAGACCTGACTGAGAATTACCGGCTGCACGGGCTGACGACTGGCCTGCAACTCAGCAAGAATCGATCTTTGATGCATTCTTCGAACGTGCGTGTCACCCAAGGATTCTGTTGAGAGAGTTACCATATTGACCTGAAACGGCTCGAACTCCAAGGTGTGCAGTTCAACTCGCTCGTTACTCTTGGGAGCGCCGCCGAGGCATGCCTTGAGCCGCAGGTTCATCGCCTGCCAGTGGCCCGAAAAAGGTATTGTTGAATGGGTGGGGCCAAGTTGTGGATCTGCTCCACGTCCAGTCCACTGAAACCTCCGTGGGGATCCACACGACGCAGCGATACATAGACAGCCGGCAATACTGCCCCCTCTAGAAAGCGGACAGCACACCCGGATATTGGTAGCAGATACCCAGCGAGGTCCCCACGTGGGCCCACCGGTAATTGATATCGAGGAAGTTCATTGGGGTATCACGATGCCGTCGCCCTTGTACGTAACTGAGCAGCGTTCCTGGACGTTGGTAGTCCGAAGCGGCGAAATCCAGACCCTGCACATCAGGCGGGTGGCGAGCTGCCCCCTTCGTAGGATCGGACGTCCTTTCTTGATGCCCGCGATCTCAAAGGTACTTAGAAGCAGAAACTTCCAGTGGCGAATCCCGGCGTCTGATCCCTGGCGAGTATCGACGCGTCTTCCCAATCGTAGAGTCTTCAGCAACTAAACACGCAGGCACATAGGGAGTCGGCTAGACTGCGGGAGGATATTGCCTTCCACTTGCCAAACAAGCGAATCCAATTCTTGGCGGACGCTGTTCTTCGCGACCCCACACATGGAAGGGCTAGGCGGCCATGTCGAGCAACTGCAAACGCGTCGCCACCAGCCGAGCCGCGATGACGTCGGTCAAGGCGCGGTGAAGTTCGAAACCGAGGCCTACATCCTCGCGGCAGAGGTCCATCAGAGCGCCACCCTTGATGCCCAGGACTTCGCTTTCCTCAACCGCCCGTGCGCCCGCCGTCTCAATGTGTGGCTCCACCAGCGCGGACCAGCTGAAGACGTCACCTGGGCCCACAGTCAAAGTTGTGCGCGTACCCTTGGACGGCACACGACCCTCAATCGCGATCTCTCCGCTTTTGACAATGTAAAGGTAGAGGCCGGGGTCGCCTTCGTGAAAGATGACCTCCCCTCTCATGTAGCGGAAGGGAACCGCCAACGCCAGTAACTTTTCCCGGACCCGCGGAGAGAGGCTCGCCAGAAAGTTCCCGTACCACGATGCTTGTTCAACCATAGTTTGGATTTCTCCTGACTCCCGGGTTCCCCACCTGAGGGATTGCCCGCTGCGGCAAGGTTCACGGACGGCCACTTCCGTCAGCGGCGCCCCGGGTGATGATCGGTACATGGCGGAAATACCCCTCGGGTAGGTTCCTCATCTTCCAGACACAATGGAAGCCTTCAGTTTCAGTGGGCCTCATTACGCCCGCCAAAAGATGATCAGGGCGGTCTGTGTGCGCCTTTGCAAGTCTTATCGGTGGCTCGTTTGCCGTGTGTATCTGATGTTCGTTGCTGTTAAGAACAATCCGGGTTTCTTCGAGGGTCCCCCATCGTCATCGGCCACTAGTGGTTTTTCGCCATTGCGCATCATGCTCGCCGAGCAAGGATTGATTTCCCCTGCGCCAACTCCTCCAGCGTCTCTTGCGTCAGCGTCTCCTCGGCTACCTTCTTCGGGACCAGGCCGAGTGCCAGCGCCACCCCGTAAAGGATGGCCTCCGGTCGCGGAGGGCAGCCCGGGATGTAGAAATCCACCGGAATTACTTTGTCCGCACCACCCAAGACGTTGTAACTGTCGAACCAAGAACCTCCGCCCGTGGCACAGGAACCGATGGCGAATGTGAGCTTGGGATTGGGAACAGCCTCCACCAATCTCTTCAGCGCCGGCGCAACCTGCCGCGTGACAGGGCCGCAAACTAAGAGTACATCTGCGTGCCGCGGAGATCCCACTAACTTGATCCCAAAACGCTCGACGTCATAGTAAGGAGTCAGAGCATTGATGACTTCTATATCGCACCCGTTGCACGCTCCGGCGTTCGCGTGGTACACCCAAAGCGCTCTGCCAAAGGCCTTTTTGCAGAGTTCTTTCAACATGATGGCACCTCAGCCCAACAGGTCAACCGCCATCGGCTCACTCGCAGGAACACAACATCAGTCCCCGCGTGAAAAAGGGCAGAGCTCTCACCCCACAAGGTCTCTGCGGCGGTCGAGCAATCACCTTTTGTTTCTTGCATCCCGCAAGTTGCCTCTGGCACTTCATAGTGAACGAGAGATAAATCTACTCGAGTTACCTGGCTAGGGTTGCCAAGACCGCCGCCGCACGATCCAGCAGCGGGTACGGCGCCTGGGGGTAAACGCCGAGTAATACGCACAATGCCGCCAAAACCACCATAGGCGCCCACATGAGCGCCGGCACCTCCTTCACATCTGACTCGGGGGTGCTGCTTGAGCGCCAGTCTCCCCAAAACACTCTGTAGCCGGCCCGCACCATGACGGCCATGGTCAAAATACTGGCCAGGATGGCAATGACTGCCGCCCACCACAGCCCGGCCCTGGCCAGGGCGAGATATACGGTCAGCTTGCTCCAGAATCCGTTGAGCGGCGGGAAACCTGCAATGGCCAAGGCTCCCAAGAAGAAGCAGGCGCTGGTGATGGGCATACGATTCCTGAGCCCACCGAGTTCGGTTATGCGCCGGGCGCCGGTGGCATAGATCACCGCACCCGCACACATGAACAACAGTGATTTGTAAAGCGCGTGGTTGAGCAGGTGAAAAAGTCCCCCGTAGCAGCCCAGATAAGTCCCCAGGCCGATTCCGACCAGCACGTAGCCCATCTGGCTCACGGATGAGTAAGCCAGCAACCGCTTGAGGTCACTTTGGGTCAAAGCCAAGATGATGCCGAGCAGCATCGTGAAAGTCCCCAGCGCCACCAGGAAGATCGTGACCTGAGGCCAGGCCGGGTAGAATATGCTCACCGTGCGGGCCAGCGCATAAAGCGCCATTTTTATCATCACGCCCGACAACAACACGCTAATCGGTGTCGGCGCCTCGGCGTGCGCATCAGGGAGCCAGGGATGAAACGGCGCAATCCCGGCTTTAGTCCCGAATCCGATCACCAAGAAAGCAATCGCAATCGCCGCCGTGCCGCCCGGTATGAATTGCACCACGTTGCGCACATCGCTGATAAGCAGAGCGCTCGCTCCTCCGAGCCGTTTCGTAGCGGCGGCGGCGGCGTAAACCAATACGCAGCCAAACAGAGCGAAGGTAATCCCAATGGTCAGTAACATGAGGTACTTGTAGCCTGCTTCCAGCGCGCGCCGATCCCAATAGAAGGCGACGAGGAGGCCGGAGGTCAGGGTGGTAGCTTCAATGGCGACGTAGAGCATTATCACGTTATTGGTAACGCACCCCCACAACATCGTTCCGAGAAACCACATGAGGAGGCCATAAAATGTGCTCATCCGGCGCGCGGCGACGTCTTCCCCTACTCGTTCGCTGAGGTAGCGCACAGAGTAAACCGAGGCGAGCAGTCCGATTCCGCCAATCATGACCACCATCAACGCGCTCAGAGCGTCGACGCGCAGCTCATTGCGCCACGTGGTGAGCACCACGCCGCCCAGGACCCTATATGCCATCCAAGCGCCCATGCCGGTGACCAGAGCTGCGGTCAGAACGGATAACCATTGTTGAAAGGCGGCACCCATTCGGCGCGCCGCGAACACTATGGCCCCCGCCAACACCGGCAAGAGGAATATAATCGCCGGCAGGATTGATCCCTCTACCAGTACCTCTCGGGCCATACCTACATCCCCTGCCCCAGCCGCTGGACCATAGTCACCACCTTAATTCCCGCAACTTGAACGTATCCGTCGAACCAAACTCTTGCCGCACTCCCCCGATCACATACAGGAGAAGAAAAACGGTCACGACCACTTCCGTGGCTACCCCAAAGAGCGCGGTCTCTGGCAGCTCGGGAGCCAGGCTCACCAGGCTCAGGTGCACCCCGTTCTCGAGCAGGCAGAGCCCAATCACGGTCTTGATTGCATCCCGTCGCGTCAGCACGGCATACAAGCCCAGGGCAAAAACTGTGGACGCCACAGCCAAATTCGTTCGGAAGACGCCGAGCTGCGCCATCTCGGTTGGCGCCAGAAGTGTCACCTGGCCGTGGGTGAGACGGAAGAAGCCCAACATCAGCAGCGCCGCAACAATGACCGACGGTCCAAAACCAATCACTGGCTTCAATTCCCGATCATCTGTGCCACGGATCGACCGGAAGAGGAACCAGGGTGTAAGAATCGCCTTGGTGACCAGTGCGGTGGCTGCCCACCAGTACAAAGCCCGGTTAACAGTGGCAAACCCCAGGAGCAGGCCGACGATCAGGAGTGCCTGACAGAGATAGGCGATGGCTGCAAACTTGAGGCGGCGCATCTCCACCGCCGCCACCGACGTGATGACCATGATCAGGCTCAGCGTCTCGATCAAACTGGCGTGCAGCGGTTCCGGATTCATGACACAGCACCGGTCAAAAGAAAATGGATGTGAAGATCGGGATAAGCCCGGAAGAATCGCCATGGAATCCATTCGGAGAAGCGATACGGTGGCAAACCTGCCTCACGTTCTTCCTCCCTCCAAACCATCCCGGAAACCGATCTTCATCATCCGCTCCAGCGGCGTGGGAGGTGGAAAGCACCTGCCACACCTTTGGCATGGTCCCATGAAAACCTCCAGCCGCAGGTACATGTCCTGCGGAAGGTTCGTGGCGGTTTCGAACTGCTGGCTGAGGTGGACCGCCTTCTCGGGGCAGACTTCCTCGCACTTGCCACAATACGTGCAGCGGCGCCAGAAGAACTCGAGCACGCGTTTGTGCTGTTCCTTGTCAGACACGACAATCGCTGCGGCCGGGCAGACGTTTGCGCAGCCGCCGCAGCCGAAGCACAGGTCCGCGTCCACGGTGATCTTGCCACGGAAGCCGGGTTTGGGCTCCTGGGGCGCAAAAGGGTAGCGGAGAGTCACGCGCCCGGCCTTCAGGCAAATCAGCGCCTCGCGCAGCTTGCTCAACAACACTGCGACCTCCTATTTACCAATCACCGCAAACGCCAGGGCGGCCAGCGAGGAAAACGCCACGCGGATGAAATAACCCATGGCCTGATCGATGCGCAGCCGTGGGTTCACAACATCTATAACAGCCACCAGCACGAGGACGACGAGCACTTTCCCCATCGCCATCATCAGATCGAGCAGAGGAATTCCCAAGCGAGGCCAAGGGAAGAACACTTCGACCAGCAAGAAGCAGAGAACAAGCTGCTTCGTCCACATAGCCCAGCGGAAAAGCGCGAGTCGCGGGCCGCTTTGCTCCACCAGCGGTCCCCCCATGATTTCCTGGTCAGCCTCGGCAATATCGAAGGGCAATTTCCCTGCCTGCGCTTGTAGGGCAAGGAAGAATGCCAAGCCGCCTATCGCCATACTTATGCTTGGCCCGTTCTGCACCTGCCAGTTGAGAATGCCGTCCAGGGCCAAGGTCCTGGCCTTGAATGCACCCACCGATAGGGCAATAGCCAGGATTGGCTCGACAGACAGAAGCAGCATCATTTCGCGCGAGCTCCCAATGGAGGCGTAGGGGCTGGCGCTGGCAAACCCCGTCAGCACGATCAGCACAGCGCTCATGGCTGCTACATAGAGCACGACGATCATGTCGCCGGCAAAGGCCAGCGGCGCGGCCGTTCCCATCGGGACCAGCGTAGCGAGAAGCAGCAGCGAAGCTAGCGTGAAAGCCGGCAGGCTGGCGTAAATTGCTCCGCCAGTGCTCCGCAGATCCTCTTTGCCCAAGAGCTTCAATAGATCCCAATATGGTTGCGTGATGGGGGGCCCAATTCGAGAGTGGATGGCGGCGCGCAGCTTGCGCATGATGCCTTCATAAAGCGGAGATAAGAACAGAGCAAGCGCCACGTTCAGCAAGCACGGCAGAAATACCGTGACCAACCAAGCTGTCATCGCGTACCTCCCCGGCGGATCTTTCCTCGGGAGATCTCCAGCAGCTCAGCGTGGGAATAAATCCTGACTTTGTTGGTCCTTCGATCGACTGTCTCGAGACGCTCGGTACAGGAAAAGCACGGGTCCAGACTCCCCAGGGTAATCGGGACGTCCGCTATCGTTCCCTTCATGACCGTAGCCGGCAGAGCCTGCAGGTTCGCGTACGTTGGAGCACGCACTCTCCACCGATACGGCCGGTTATCACCTCCCGTCATCACGAAGTGGATGGCCTCGCCCCTGGGTGCCTCGACCACCGAAACCCCCACTCTGTCTGGCGGGATTTCCTCCTTAATCTCCGCGCAGATCGGACCCTCAGGAATTGCCGCCAGCGCCTCACGCACCAGCCGAATGGATTCCAGCAACTCGGCGACTCGCACGACCACGCGCGCCCAGGTATCACCCGCATCTTGCGTGGCAATCCGAGGCGGCACTTCGTCGTACGCTGCATACGGGTGATCGATCCGTGCATCGACGGCCAGCCCAGAAGCCCTGGCCGGCGGGCCCACGACGCAGATTTTCTTGGCCCATTCGTTCGTCAACACGCCAACTCCTTTGGTCCTGGCATGCAACGTGGTGTCCCCCACGATCGCATTGCGAACTGCTATGGCCTCTTTTTCCACCGCAGCGAGCGTTTCGATGAGCTTTGGCTTCGCATGATTTGGGAGATCGCGCCTTAGCCCACCGATGGTATTCATCCCGTATGTCTTGCGGTTTCCAGAGATCTCCTCACAGATCCACATCACCGGCTCGCGAATCCGCCAAGTCTGCATAAGCACGGTATCGAAGCCGATGATGTGGCCGGCGATACCCAACCAGAGCAGATGCGAATGGATGCGTTCCAGCTCCAGCATGATCGTGCGGATGTATCTGCCCCGGCGCGGCACCTCGATGCCGGCCGCCTTCTCCACCGCCTGGCAATAGCAGGTCGAATGGATGAATCCGCAAATCCCGCATATTCTCTCGGCCAGGTAGGGGATCTCGTTGTAGGTCAAAACGCTGTCGCCGAGCTTCTCGATTCCCCGGTGGTTGTAAAATATGCGGGTATCGCATCCCACGATCGTCTCGCCTTCCACGAACAAGCGCCAATAGGAGGGCTCCTCCAAAACAGGGAAGAACGGCCCCATCGGCACCACACTTGCCCCCGCTGGGGGCTCCCGCAACTGCGGGCGCACATTAGGAGCAGGTGGAGGCTGGAAGTTATAAGGGAAATCTCTTCGCAGTGGATACGCGCCCTCAGGCCAGTCGTCTGCCAAGAGCAACCGGCGTGGATCCGGATGGCCCTCGGGATGGACACCGACGGCATCCTGGAATTCGCGCTCTGCCCAATCTGCGCCCGGGACGACTGGGGTGATAGATTCAATCCGTAGGTCATCTGCGGAAATGGGCGATTCGAGCAGAACGTAGAGATGCTCGCGGTCCAAAGAAAAAAGATGCAAGATGGCGAAATTACCCGTGACGGGCCTTCTATCGGTCCCCACCGAAATCATGAAGCGCGCTTGTAGCTCGTTGACCAGCCCATCCACAACATTTCGCATGGCCCTCTTATCGATTGCCAGATGGAGCGTGTCAGCGTGAGGTTGCGTTGCGGAAATTAGGGCACCGTCGCTGCGCGCGGCTGCCAGCTCTTTGATCCTCGCGACCGTTAGCTGATCTTGGTTATCCATAGCCCTGATCCTCAGCCCGCCACCAGCAGCAGGATGGCCGCCACGACGATGGCGCCAATCACGATCCACAAAAGATAGATCTGCGGGGTTCCAACGTGCGTTCTGCTGACCTGATCCGCGGCCGTCTCAACGACCTTGACCGTCGGCGTGTACAGCCACCGGTCAAAGTCGAGCAGGCGGCGGATGGGAGCCGGAAACTTCGGTGCCTGCACTCTTCCACTTGGATAAATCCCTTGAAACACCTGCTTGAATGGCAGGTAGAAGCTGCTGGCCGGATAACGCACGGCCGCTGAGGCGTGTTCCTCTCCGCAGTACCAGACCGGCACTGTCCTCACCTGGGCTCCACCTGCGCGCTGGATGCCATAACAGATCAACGCCA
>Ga0315268_10009404_pt1 | contig 10147 bp, 9 predicted proteins | sample C1_top_MG_FD_204535 | JGI IMG/M metagenome (GOLD analysis project Ga0315268, IMG submission 204535) | Sediment microbial communities from Yellowstone Lake, YNP, Wyoming, USA - C1_top | ecosystem: Environmental > Aquatic > Freshwater > Lake > Sediment | place: USA: Wyoming | collected 2017-08-01 | reverse complement strand
ATTGACGATGGGGCCTTCCACCAGAATTCCTGTATCGCGCCAACCCCTGCTTCGCCTCCGAAGGTGAAAACCACTATATTCATTGGCGATGTTGAGCCCACCGGTGAAAGCCTTTCTTGAATCGATAACAATGAGCTTCCTGTGATCTCGATGGACATAAGTAAAGGGTGCTTTCCATTTAAAGGGATAGGAGGCTCTGATCTGAATACCCGCCAACCTCAACTCTCTCCAAAAACTTCTTGGAGTTCCAATGGATCCAAAGTGGTCGTACAAGATATAGACCTTTGTTCCTTCACGGCTCTTCTTTTTTAGCAGTTCGGATATTACGATCCCGGTATCGTCATTTTTGAATATATAAAATTGGAGACAGATCAGTTTTCCTGCGCTGTTGATAGCATCAAAGAGGGTTTGGAAGGAATCTCTCTCCTTCCATAATAACTGGACATGGGTGGCAAAAGAGAATTTGTGTTTGAAAATTCTTTCAATGGATGGAATGGTAAATCGGTTTTCCATGCAAAGGGCCTCTTAGCTTAAATTTTATATGAAGTCGGGGAACTTGGGAAGAACTAAGTAGAGTGGTCAGTTTTTGTCCAAATTCTGAAAATTGTTCACTTCTTTTCTTTTGGACAATAAGAAAAGGCCTCGAAATCTGAAGATAAAAATTTATTTGTCTCGTGGCACATAAAATGCATTAGAACTCTATGTAATAGTTAAGGAAACCGTAAATCCAGGAGGTCTAAATGGTCATTTGCCCTCAATGTAGTATCGAACACGAGCCAGGTGAAGAATTTTGTAGAAAATGTGGAAAATTCCTTTTAGATGTAGAAGAGCCCACTCCTGAAGGGGAAAAAACAAAAGTGAAACTCATTTGTCCCAGGTGCCAAGTCCTTTATAAAAAAGGAAACTATTGCAGAAAATGCGGTTCTCTATTGATGGAGGGTCTACCCCCTCACGTCATGAATGTCCAATCATTGAATAAAAAATCTGTTAAAAGGAGCTCAAAAGAATGGCTGAGGCTATTGAGAGAGGAAAAAGAATTGGAATCCTGTATGAGCAATTTGGAATCACAGCGTGAGAGAGTCTCCAGTGATACCCTCCATCCTATATTCATTCGTTATAAGGATCGTTTGGAGTCTTTGTCACCCCTGCATCAAGAAATCGAAACGGAGCTTGAATCGGTTAGAAAAAGAGCATCAGAAGAAATCGATTTCCTGGAAAAAGAGTTGAAACCCATTCAAAAAAGGCTGGAGGAATTTCAATCTCTTTATAAGCTCGGTGCAATCACCCAGGCCGATTTTGTCAGAGAGAAGAAAGAATTGAAAAAGGAAATAAAATCGATAGAGATAAGTTTAAAAAAATATCAGCAAATCCTCTCTCTCTTGCCCGGTAAGACGGGAGGGAATCTCGTTTCCCCTGGATCATCGTGGATTCATCTCAGGCCCTTCACCTTGCTGACAGCGAGTGCCATCATACTTCTGATCATTGCAGGGGGGTACTTTTTCTGGCAAAAACCTTCTTCATCCAGCGAACCGACTTTAAAAGCAGCCGTCACATCCCCTTCTCCTCTACCCTCTCCACAAAGTCCACTTCCTGTTACGGAAGATCAAGAAGTCGAAAAGATAAAGTCCCTTTTTGAAAATATTAAACAGGCAAACCTTAAGAAGAATATTAACCTCTTTATGTCCTGTTACTCTCGGGATTTTAACGATAGGGAAGGAAAGCGTCTCGATGCACTCGAAACCTGGGGATTTTACAATTACCATGATCTCTCCTATGATTTGAAGGAACAAACGATATCCGGTGATACCGCTAATGTCAGATTGGAGTGGATGATCCGAATTTCCCAAAAAGTGGGTGGCAAGCGGGAGGACAAAAGGACCCTTCAGGACGTTACCTTAAAGAGAGAAGACGGAAGTTGGAAGATCAAAGAGATCAAAACCGCAAGTTAGGATTCTAAAAGATTAGGGGACGCAAATATGTTTTGCACAAATTGTGGTGCTTCCAGTAAGGACGATGCAACGTCCTGTATCCATTGTGGTGAATCGCTAAGTGAGGTCCAAATAGGGGAAAGTCTTTCACGCGCAAGAGGATTCAGGGATGTTTCCATCCTTAAGAAAATTGATTTGCTTCGGGCTCTTTTCAATTTTTCATTTAATCAGTTAGTGAGTCCAAAGATAGTGAAGTTTCTCTATGGCTTATCGATCTTATCTGCTGGTCTGATCGCCCTCTTTTTTATTATCATGGGGTTTAAAGTCTCCATGGGGTTTGGAATTTTTTCGCTTTTCATCGGGGCGCCTCTGATATTCCTTTTAACAGTGATTTACAGCAGGGTCCTTCTGGAAATGATTCTTGTGATTTTTCGTATGGCTGATCATATGACCGAAATAGGTATGGCGAAAATGGAAGAAAAATCGGATTCAAGAGATAGCATCCAATGGAATATATAAACTGACTTCACCCTTTCCTGCCCGTCCCACCTTTGTCCACTGTTAAATGAGAACAGGTCGATCAGATATTATCTGACTTCATAGAGGAGAGAGGGCGAGTGCCGCCTTGTTAGTGGCGCTCCCTCTCCGGGTGACCTCCAGGAATGAGGGTTACCGCGTCAGACTCGCCACCGAAGCTAAAAAAATATAGGATTGCAAATCGAATGGGAATGGTTCATCTTATATATTAAAAGGAGGGTCCTCATGAGAAAGATCAGAAAAATCAAAAAAATATTAAAAAGTAAACCGACCATTGAAGGAGCGGGTGTCCATTTAAAGAGGGCTTTTGGATATGTCCAGGTTCCTTTACTCGATCCTTTTCTCCTTCTCGACGATTTCCATTCGGACCATCCCGATGACTACATCAGAGGATTTCCTTGGCACCCCCATCGAGGGATCGAAACGATTACCTATATGCTTTATGGCAAGGTAGAACATGGGGACAGTATGGGAAACAAGGGGACCATTTCTTCTGGAGATGTCCAATGGATGACTGCTGGCAGTGGGATTATTCACCAGGAAATGCCCAAAGGACAGAAAGATGGGCTGATGTGGGGTTTCCAACTCTGGGCAAATCTCCCGGCCTCCCATAAAATGATGGATCCCCGTTATCGGGATGTCAAAAGCAAACAAATTCCGGAAGTGACATTGGATCATGGAGTAAAGGTGAATATTATTTGTGGGGAAGTGAACGGTGTGAAGGGTCCGGTCCAGGACATTGTCATCGATCCTGAATATTTGGATATGACTGTCCCATCCAAGACGAATTATACTCATCCTGTCAAAAAGGGACATACGGTCTTTGCCTATGTGATAGAGGGAAAAGGTTACTTCGATACCGAACGGGACTCATACGCTTATGAGGTGGAGGGGGCGAATTACTTCGACTTTAAGAGAGATTGTTTGATGAGTCCTGAAACTCTCATCCTATTCGATGAGGGGGATGAAGTGGCTATTTCCACTGAGGAGAAAGCAATAAGATTTCTTCTCATATCAGGAAAACCCATTGGAGAACCCGTGGCCTGGTATGGGCCCATTGTGATGAACACACAGGAGGAATTGAAAATCGCCTTTGAAGAATACCAAAATGGAACCTTCATCAAATATAAAAAGAAGTAAGTCTAAGAAAGGAGGGTGACGATGGGTGAAAAAATACCAACGCGCCAGGAAGCCTTAGAACTTTTACATCAATATAACGAAGGCGATAGCTTGCGCAAGCATGCCTATGCGGTCGAAGGGGTCATGCGTTATATCGCCAGGAAGCGGGGCGAGGACGAGGAGAAGTGGGGGATCATCGGTCTGATCCATGACCTCGATTATGAAAAGTTTCCCGATCAACACTGCTCCAAGACAGGAGAGATCCTCCGGGAGCAGGGGTGGCCAGAGGAATATATCCGAGGGGCTGTCTCTCACGGATGGGGGATATGCTCGGACGTCATGCCCCAGACATCCTTGGAAAAGGCCCTGTACGCCATCGATGAACTGACAGGACTTGTTGTGACCACCGCTTTAGTCCGCCCCTCAAAAAGTGTCCTGGATGTTCAGGTAAAGTCGGTGAAGAACAAATGGAAGGACAAGAGGTTTGCCGCCGGAGTCGATCGGTCGATCATCGAAAAGGGGGCGGAGATGCTGGGGGTTGGATTGGAGCAACTGATTGAGGATACCATCAAGGGAATGCAGGAGGTGGCTGAAGCCATAGGACTCAAAGGCAACCCGGGGTGAAGTTTTTCTCATCTACCATTCCAGCAATGTATGGGTTAATCCCTTCACCAATTCTGCCATCCTCTCAAAATCGAGAGTGTCAATTGTATCGGTCTCCTGATGATAATTCCTGTTCCTGAAGAAGGATGTATCCGTGATCATGACCGCTCTGTACCCATGATGCCAGAACGAGTAATGGTCAGAGAGGTTAATGCCCCCGAAAAATTCCGGTGCCGTTAAAGACTTTGCGTTGATATTCGAGTGCTTTCTTATTCCTTTCTTGAAAAAAGAGACGTATCGGGATGAATGAAAATTTCCTACCACCCCGATATAATTCCCTGTTTTAGGATAAAACAACCCCATTCCAGGGAGCGGATACCCCTGGATTCGTTCTTTGCTGAAAAAACCAATCATCTCCAGAGAAACCATCACTTCGATTGAAATCTTCCGGTCTTTCAGGTGTTTCGCGTAGACCATACTTCCCATATTCGTTGATCCAAAGCAAGGAGGCTCTTCATTGACAAAGGCGACAAAGACAAGGGTCTTCTTGTTCGATCTTTCTTTGAGCAATCTCCCCAGTTCCATTAGACCAGCGACAGCCGAAGCATTGTCATCTGCGCCGGGTGTTCCGGGAACCGTATCATAATGAGCACCAATGATCACAACCTCTTTGTTCTCTCCGGTTTTTTCGGCGATAAGATTTGAGACGGTTTTCCCATAGCATGAATAGGTCTGGCGCCCCACAGCATATCCATAACCGGCAAAGGCTGATTCAATATAATCTGCAGCCTTGTTGAGGGAGTCATCCTTCCACAGATGTCGATCCCCGATCTTCACAGAGAGATACTCCACATGTCGATAAAGGTTTCCCATGACCACTTGTTTTTCGAAATGATCGGACCCTTTAAGCATACCCACCCCTACCCTTCACGGATGATGTTAAGGAGTTTGACCAGCATTTCGTCTCTCCAGTGATTAATTTCTTCTAAAGTTTTTGTACGAATCACTTCCATCTCTCTGACGGCTCTGACCATCTTCTTCTCCGCTGAAGGAGGGATAGAGGTCCAGGTTTCCATCGTCTCCCATCGATTGCGGTAGGATTGAGAAAAATTTTCGATAAATCTTTCGACGCCACCTCCGGCTAAATGGATCCGCAAGAATGGACCAATGATGGGATCGCGAAGTCCTATCCCCATACAAAAGGCCTTATCCACATCTTCGGCACTCGCGACATCCTTGTCAACGAGATCAATGGCTTCACGCAATAACGCTGCCTGAAATCTGTTCACAATGTAACCGGGGACTTCCCGCTTAAGCAAGACGGGAATTTTCCCAAGCCTTTTCATGAAATCATAGGCGGCGCTCAATGTCTCACGAGAGGTTTGGTCGCCTCCGGCGATCTCCACAAGAGGGATAAGGTAAACCGGAAGAACGGGGTGGACTAACACACAACGCTGAGGCCTCGTCGTCGCCTTTTGGATTTTTGTCATCAGTAATCCCGATGAGCTACTTGCCAAAATGGCGTGCTCAGGAGCTGCGATATCCATTTCTCTGAAGACTTGTTTCTTAAAATCATAATCATCAGGAACGGATTCTTGAACATAGTCCGCATTTCGTACCGCTTCACCAATGAGCGTACTCATCTCTATCCTCTTCAGAGCGGCGTCCGCTTCACCTGGCTTGAGAAAGTGGTTTGCCTCAAAAAACAAAAGGTTTGACCTTATGCCTTTCACCGACTTCTCCAGGACCGTTTCCGTCACATCTTGAAGAATCACTTCAAGACCTGCCGAGGAAAATAGAGTCGCCCAACCTTGGCCGATGAGACCTGCTCCCACACAGGCAACCTTGTGAATATCCATTGGCGTTCCCCCTTCGATTGAATCGCTCGATATGAAAACCTCTCGGATGATTATATTCGGCTTTAAAAGAAAGATAAATGGTAATATTTTTTTTAATCTCAGAGGAAGCAAGAGGAGCGATGAAGTTGAAAAGTTTTGGCAAATATGATAATTTGTCCAGAGGATATCTCCAAGTTGGAAGAATGATTTGAGGAGTGACCCAAGGGTCAGGGAGAAGGAATGAGGACACTGATCATCGTCAACCCGCATTCAGCCGGCGGCCGCGCTCAAAGGATATTTAAAAAGATCGAAGGGAGGCTGTTCGATGCCTTTGGGGAGCTTTTAATTGCTGTCACCCAAAGGCCACAGGAAGTCGCTGAACATCTCGATGCGGCTGTGAAAGCCGACGTCAGCCGCCTGATTACCCTAGGCGGCGACGGAACCAATCATGTGGTGCTCAACGCTTTGGCGGAGCGGTCTGACCTGAAGGTCGCTTTTGGCAGCATCCCTTTAGGAACCGGCCACGATTGGTCGCGGTCATTGGGTGTGCCTGAAGACCCACAGGAGGCAGTCGACTGGCTGGCTCATGCCCGTCCTGTTCCTTGCGATCTTGGAACGGTTGAATATCTAAATATGCAAACGGGCGGCAAAACTTCATCGCGCATATTTCTCAACATCGCCAGCGCCGGTGTCAGCGGTGAGGTAGATCACCGGGTGAACCGGGCACACCGTCGTTCTTCTCTGACCTTTTTCCGGGCCACGATTGCCACGCTCATGAAGTATAGACCGCAGCGGATCAGCGTGCTCTGCGATGGGAAGGAATTTTATTCTAGAAGGTGTTATCTGGTGGCTATAGCCAACGGACAATATTTCGGGCGCGGGATGTGGATTGCCCCCAGGGCTTTCATCAATGACGGAATGTTTGACGTGATTGTGGTCGAGGGGATGTCTCGCCTTCGCATTCTCCTCGCCCTCAAATCGGTTTATAGCGGAACCCACCTTGAGCGAGAGGATGTCAAACACACGCGCGCAGCCTCGGTGCGGGTAGGCTCGGAAGACGGACCTTTAAAGCTTGATTTTGACGGCGAAGAAGCCTTGGGACAGGAACTCCGTTTTGCTGTGATGCCAGGAGCAGTGAATGTCCTGCTCGACCCTTCCACAGCAGCCGTACTCCCCTCTTCCATCCGCTATCTGTCATAAACTAAAATTCTTAAAAAAAATGATATAACCATTTTATTTTTGCCCCTATCTATTGTAAAATTAAAAATAGGATTGGACAAAACACCCTATTCCTCAACGGGTTGAAAGAAGAATGTTTGATGGAGAGGCTGGGAACTGAAATGTCAAATGGCGGGGTAACCTAAATGGGACTTCTGAAGCTGCTGACCACAGATCCATTGGCTTTTGCTCTGGTTGTTATTCCCCTTCTTTTTTCGATCATCATCCATGAGGTGGCACACGGCTGGGTTGCTTACAGGATGGGCGACCCGACCGCCAAATGGGCGGGTCGGTTGAGCCTCAATCCGCTCAAACACCTCGATCCTATCGGGACCCTCATGCTCTTTCTTGCGGGTTTTGGATGGGCGAGACCGGTTCCGGTCAACTTCAACAATATCTCGGACAGGCGGAAGGGACTCATCTTCGTCTCTTCAGCCGGGATCATTGCGAATATCCTCTTCGCTTTCATCGCTCAGTTGTTTATCCGGCTGTTTTCCACATCTTTCTCGGGGATGACCCTTATCCTCGTCTATAATGTGTGTAAAATTGTAGCCCATATCAACATCACGCTGGCCGCTCTTAATTTGATTCCTATTCCACCCCTGGACGGCTCAAAGATACTGATGGGAATCGTATGGCAAAGAACCCCGTATCTCCTCGCTCGCCTGGAGCCTTACGGGTTCTTCATCATCATCGGTTTCCTTTATCTGGGCATTCTGGACCCACTCATCAGACTCATCGGGTGGGTGATCGCGGCGTTGATCAAAATCCTGTTGCCCTGAAAATTCAATGGATACAAACGCCGATCAGTTGACCGAACGATTCAATCGCATTCACCCCTTCACCCTTCTGCAATCAGGGCTGACCCGACTTTTTTGCGGATGACATTTCAACTTCTCTTCGATTCTCATTGCGGTTCTCTTTGGAGGAGACATGACCTTCAGGTAACTGGGCTTTACTCCGTTCGAGCTCAATACGAATTGCATTGAGTTCGGCTGTGAGCTCTTCGATTTTCAATTGCAGATCCTCGCGAGACTGATTCACGGCGATCTTTTCTTTTCTGAGGGCAAAAATAGCAGGCATCCATTTCCAGAAGCCAATCGCAACGAAGATAAAACCGAAAAGGTACCCGACATCCTCCAGAAAATCCTCATATTTGGTCTTACCAATGATGACATATTTACTCAGACTGGGGAAATTATCGGTTATATCCAAAAGTGCACCAAAGAAGAGCAATCCAAAACCAATCACAATTAGGACCCAGCCCTTTCCTAAACGGAAAGGCTCTTTCCCTCGCATCGACCTTAGGTATAAGAATGTCGCCCCTATAATTGCAGCACGCAGGATCTCAATACCGGTTTCAAGCACTTCTTGTTATCCCTCCTTACAGGGAATAAAATAATACCAATTCCAGAATGGTTTTAATTTAAAAGTATTTATCCTCATTGACTCAATCGATTTGGAAGGGTTCCCTAGTTTCCATCCCTGGGGTGACGGAACCGGTGAAAGAGAACCGAAAAAGTCGTCCCTCCGGACTTCTTACAGCCCTCTAAGTCGCTGATATAAGGACATGACGATATTTCACCGCCACACTGATCCAGACGGGTACTCAGGTAGTAACATCGACGGCTTTCAAACGAAATATCGAAGGCCCCTTCCTCGGAAAGAATCTTCAAGTACAACAGTTCCAATCCCTTTCCGCCGGCGTTAAAATCAAAGGGCTTTCGTGTGGAGTACAGCTCCGTTTCCTGAGTGTGATAGAATGCATCAAAGATGAACTCTCGATCGCTCACTGTAATTCCCACTCCGTTATCCTGAACCTGTAACAGTATGCCCGACGGATGGTGGGCTAAGGAAATGATAATCTCTCCCCCATCAGGGGTGTTTTCCACCGCGTTCTTGACCAGGGTTCGAAGGATCTGTTCAAGCATGTTGGGATCAATGACATCCGTTTCTATCGCTTCCAGCCTCGTAAGAAGATTCACTTGCCGGTGAGCGCTTTTTTTGCGGAGATCATCGATGATCCCTTCAATGGCTGAATCCACCCGGAGAGGTTGGGGTTGATATTTACGTGGGACGATAATCCTCTCCACGATCGCCTGTAAATCTCCGAGTCGATCCAGATGCCTTTGAATTCTCTCTATGATCTGCTCCCTATGGGGCTCAGGCAGGTTCTGCCGATTCAACTGCTGCAAGGACGCCTGAATAATGACAAGAGGTGTCCGCAGTTCATGAGACAGGTGATCCACCGCCCTTCGCATGGTACGTTCGAGGGATTTGAGTGCGGTGATGTCCCGGAGGATGACCGACATTCCTGCGGGGTTACCCTCATAATCATGATAACAGGATGCACTGATGCTTACATCCAGGGTACCCCCATCTTTCGTATTCCGTTTGGTCTGAAAGTCTCTGAGGGCCTTCCCTTCTCCAACCACTCGGTCAAATAAAACCCTTTCGGAATCTTGCTCAGACTCCGGGACAAAGGTTATCTCTCCCCCCTTGACCTCTTCCTCGGTCCATCCGAATAAACGAATAAAAGACGGGCTCACATATTGTGCTTTTCCCTGTAAGTCGTAAACCATGATCGCATCCGCGGAGGAGTTCAAGAAAGAGAGGTAAAGATCTTCGCGCCTTTTGGATTCTTCATAGAGCTTTCTGTATCTCTCCTCACTCTCCTGAAGCCGTTCTTGCGAACGCTTACGCGCAATTTCAACAGCGGCAAAATTCCCGAATAGAAGCAAGGTGTCCAGATCCGTTTTGGAGAATTGGGTCTTGGTCCTATTAAAAGCGAAGAGGACCCCGTAATTGGTTTGGCCGATCTGGATCGGCACGGTGATGCCGGAGATCAGGCCTTCCTCGCGTGTGATGCCTTGGACATCAGACCCTATCTCTTTGAAATAGTCC
>Ga0315268_10009401_pt1 | contig 10148 bp, 10 predicted proteins | sample C1_top_MG_FD_204535 | JGI IMG/M metagenome (GOLD analysis project Ga0315268, IMG submission 204535) | Sediment microbial communities from Yellowstone Lake, YNP, Wyoming, USA - C1_top | ecosystem: Environmental > Aquatic > Freshwater > Lake > Sediment | place: USA: Wyoming | collected 2017-08-01 | reverse complement strand
GATTTTCATGGGATGCTGGTATTTATCGGGGGGAGGGTGATGCGTCCCCCCGGCCCTTCCCTTAAAAAACCGAAATGCTCCTCCATCCGGTGCAATACTTCTTCGGGGGTAAGTTCCGTGAGGCAGCGGCTGATCTTGGACCCGGAGCAGCCGTCGACCCCGCAGGGAATGCAGTCCCAGTCTTTTTTGATCACCAGATGGCCGTCTCCCCAGGGACGCCAGTTGAAGTCGCCGCTGGGGCCGAAGAGGGCCACCGCCGGGGTGTTGACCGCCGCGGCCAGGTGCATGGGGGCGCTGTCCACCCCGAAGAAGAAGCGGGCCTGGGAAATCAAGGCGCCCAATTCTTTGAGATTGAGCCGGCCTGCCAGATTGATGGGGGTGACCCCGGCCTCCCCGAGGATGGCGGCCAACAGCTCCTGTTCGTGGGGAGCCCGGGTCCCGGTGAGCACCACGGGCAGGCGCCGGTCGCCCTGGAGCGCCTCCAGGACCCGGGCATAGCCGGCAGGGGTCCAGCACTTGAAGCGCCAGCCGGCCCCGGGGTGCATGACCACAAAAGCGCCGGGGGCCAGCTTTAGGGAGCTGAGCAACTCCTGGATTCGGGTCTCCACCCGGGGGCTCCAGTAAAATTGCAGGCGGGGGTTTTGGGGCTCAAGGCCCAGGGCCCGCACGGCCTGCAGGTTGTAGTCCACCATGTGCATCTTCACCGGGGGGCGGGGCAGCAGCCGGGTAAAACTGAGGCGGCGCTGCCAGAGGGGCTGGCGGGGATGGGCAAAGCCGATTCTCTCCCGGGCCCCGGAAAGGAGAGCGTAAAACGCAGCCCGGTCACCGCCGGACAGCTCCAACACCAGGTCGAAGTGAGGCCGTCTGAGGTCCCTGACTGAGCCCCAGGCCTGCCTCCAGGTCGCCTCTCCCCGGTCCAAAATCAGGAGTCCGTCCAGGAGGGGGTGGTCAGCCACCATCTCTTCGGTCCCCCGGCGGACCAGATAGCTGACCCGAGCCTCGGGCCAGGCCTCTTTCAAGGCGGCGAGCACCGGGGTACTGACCAGGACATCTCCCGGCTGCTTCAATTTGATTACCAGGATGCGATTAAAGCTCGGCATCTTGGGAAGATTTGGGGCCCAGAGCCACACCCCGTTTGGAGGACTTGATGAATTCCAGGAGGTGCATGACTTCCGGGGTGAGGGGGACTTCCGCCTCTACCCTTTGGATGGCCAAGGAAAGGTTGCTGCGCTGGCCGAAGAGGAGGTGCACGGCTTGCCGCAGGGGGCGGATCTGCTCCGGGGTAAAACCGGCCCGGCGCAGTCCCACCAGGTTGAGGCCCCGCACCGTGTGCTCCCAATCATTGATGCAGTAAGGAGGCACGTCCCGGGAAGTGCGGGACCCGCCCCGCATGAAAGCCAGGGTGCCGATGCGACAGAACTGATGAATCACGCAATTGCCGGAGATGAAGGCCCGGTCCGCCACTTCCACATAGCCCCCCACCAGGGCGCCGTTGACCACAACGACGTGGTCGCCCACCGCGGCGTTATGGGCCAGGTGGCTCAGGGCCATGAGGAAATTATGGCTCCCCACCCGGGTGGCGCTACCGGGCTTGGACCCCCGGTGAATGGTGGCGTATTCCCGGATGAGGTTGTGGTCCCCGATGATGGTGTGGCTCTCTTCGCCCTGGAAGGCATAATCCTGGGGGTCATAGCCGATGACGGCCCCGAAGCCGATGAGGTTGTTTTTCCCCATGGTGGTATAAGGGCCGATGTAGGCGTGGGCCAGGATGCGGGTCCCGGCGCCGATGCGGCTGGGGCCGTCGATAATCACCCCGGGCCCCACCTCCACGTCCGGGGCCAGATCCACCTCAGGGGCGATCCGGGCGCTGGGGTCGATGGGCATTGATGGCGACTCCTCGGGATAGTTCCCGCAGGTAATAATATTTCAGGTAATTGTAGCGGCTGGACTCCTTTGCCAGGGAGAGTCCCAGGGACCCTTCCAGAAAGCCTTTTTTCCATAAAAATAATTTTAGAAACGTTAAAAACGGCCGCCAGAGCAGTTCCCCCGGCATAGGCCCCCGGCCCCGCCCGGCCATTTCCCTGGCCGCCAGGCGGGCATAGCGGTCCTGGCGGGCCGCATATTCCTTAAGGTCATGGTAAGAATAATGCTCCAGGGGGTTAGTCAAGGTCCCCACGGCTCCTTCCACTTCCACCTCTTCGTGGACTTCCCGGTCCCGGAAGCGGCCCTGGCTCCGCCTAAACAGGCGCAGGGTGTAGTCGGGATACCAACCCAGGTGCCTGACCCAGCGGCCGCCCACATAGTTCCTCCGGGGCACCCGGTAGCCGGCCAGGGGCCCGTCGGCCCGGACCACCGCCAGGATCTCCTCCTTTAACGCCGGCGGCACCCGTTCATCCGTATCCAGGCTAAGGACCCATTCCATCTGCGCCTGCTCCAGGGCGAAGTTCTTGGTGCCGGCAAAGCCTTGCCAGGGGATGGTAAAGATCCGGGGGGTAAAGCCCCGGGCCAGCTCCAGGGTGCGGTCCTGGCTCCCGGAGTCCACCAGGACAATCTCATCCGCGAAGCTCACCGACTTCAGGCAATGAACGATATGGGCCTCTTGATTGAGAGCGATGACGGTGACTGAGAGCCGAGGCATGGCGGTCAAGTCAGAGGTTTGGCCTCTTCCACGAGCATGACGGGGATGTCGTCCTTGATTTCGTACAACAGGCGGCAATGCTCACAGATGAGGCCGTCCCCCGTGTCGTTCAGGCGGATGTCCCCCCGGCATTTGGGGCAGGCCAGGATCTCCAGTAATTCCTTGCTGATGGCCATGGCGCCTCCGGTTGGGTGCGTTATTGGGGGAGGGCAGGTAGTTTTTTATAAGTGCTTCCTGCCCCCTATTTTCATCTTATCAATTAACGCCGTCTTCCGACAAGATTTTCTCGCAGGCGGCCTGCACGGCCTCCAGGGGCAGGTCGGTGAGGCACCGGGGCTCCGGGCAGTGGCGCTTAAAGCAGGGGCTGCAGTCCAGTCCCAGGCGGACGATTTCGTGCCCGATCCCGAAAGGACCGGTGCGCCAGGGGGCGGTGGGCCCGAAGAGGGCCACCACCCTGGTCCCCAGGGCCGCGGCCAGGTGCATGGGCCCCGTGTCGGTGGTGACCGCCAAACAGGCCTGCTCCAGAATCCCGGCAAGTTCCCCCAAGGAAGTGCGGCCCACCAGGTTGACGGCCTCTTCCTCCATCTGGGCGGTGATTTGCGCGGCCAACTCCCGGTCTGCGGCGCTACCCGTGAGAATCACCTTAAGACCGTGAGTGCGGCTGAGCCAATCCGCCAAACGGGCCCAGGACTCCGGGACCCACAGTTTGCTGGGCCACCGGGCCCGGGGATGGAGCACCACCATCTTGGGAAGCCCGTCTCCGGGGATGAGACGGGCCCGATCAAAAGAGGCGCTGAGGCCCAGGCGGAAGCGGGGCAAGGCAGGGGGGGCTCCCAGATAGTGGGCCAGGTTCAGCCAGCGCCAGACGGCATGGGCTTCCGGGTCATAGGGGGCCACCCGTTCCGTCAGGGCCAGAAAACTGCCCTCCCGGGAGCGGTCATAACCCACCTTGCGGGGGCTGCGGGACAGGGCCACCCACAGGGCGCTCTTCATCAGCCCATGCAAGTCGATGACCAGATCAAAGGGGCGCTCCCGGAGGCGGCGCAGGAGGCGGGCAATGTCCGACAGGTCCTTAAGGGTCCGCCCCCGGTTCAGGTGGAGGCTGGGAACCGTCCACACCTCGTTCAGCGCCGGGTGTCCCTCAAGCAAGGCCGCATACCCCGCCTCCACCAGCCAGGTGATGTGACCCCGGGGAAAGGCGGCGCGCAGGGCCTCCAGGGCAGGCAGCGCGTGGAGCACATCTCCGAAGGAGCTGAGTTTGACCAGCAGAATTCTGGGGCTGCCGGCGGTCAATTCTTCGGGCATAGGCCTGGCCTTCATTTAATTATCTTAGAAAAAACCAGCATTGGCTATTTCTCTCCCCCTGGAGAGACCTTCAACCTCAACGACAAGGGTGTCCCTGATCTTTATATTTTTATCAAAATTGAAGAATAAAAAACCTAAAATCCCCGGCTCACCATACCAAAACTATCCCAGATCCTCAATAATCCAGGCCGCCGCCGCCAGCAGGTCGGCCGCCACATGGACCGGCTCTACCCTCCTGGGGCCGGAAAGGTATTCGTATTCCCCCCGGCCATAGCCGGTGAGCACCAGGATGCCCTTCACCCCGGCCTGAACCGCGGTTTCCACGTCCAGGAAGCGATCCCCCACCAGATAGGAGCGGGACAAGTCCAGGTGAAGATCCTGGGCGGCTTGATGAATCAGGCCGGGCTTGGGTTTGCGACAGGAACAGCCATCATCCGGGCCGTGCAGACAGGTATAGATGCCGTCCAGCCGAACGCCGCCCTGGGCCAGGAGGTCTTTCAGGCGCTCATGAACCTGGGCCACCAGGTAAGGGGGGAAATACCCCCGGGCCGCCCCGGACTGGTTAGTGACCACCACCACCCGGCACCCGGCCTCATTAAGACGGCGGATGGCCGGGATGGCCTGGGGCAGCAGCATTAGCCGGCTCACGTGGTTGATATAGCCCATCTCTTCATTGATGGTGCCGTCCCGGTCCAGAAAGACCGCCGCCTTTCTCATGCGCCCTCCGTGAGATAGCGCCGGGCCGCGGCCATGACCTCGGCCACGCTGATGGCGGTGAGACAGGGATAGTCTTCCTCGCAGGTGCGCTTGAAACAGGGGCTGCAGGGGAGACGATGGTACAGCACCTGGGCCCTGGAGGTGAAGGGGCCCGTGGCCACGGGGTCGGTGGACCCGAACAGGGCCAGGAGCGGCACCCCCAAAGCTGCGGCCGCGTGCATCAATCCCGAGTCGTTGGTGATGAGCAGTTGAAGATGGGTGAGCACCCCCAGGGCCTGGCGCAGCCGGGTGCGCCCTATCAGGTCCAAGACCGGCCAGCGGAGCCGTTCCTTGAGCAGGGCTGCCGACTCCCGGTCCTCCGGCCCCCCCAGGAGAACGATGCGGGCCCCCAACTCCTCCTGGAGTTCGCCCGCCAGGGCCGCGAAGCGCTCCGGGCGCCAGCGTTTGGCCGGGCCGTAAGCCGCGCCCGGACTTAAACCCACCCAGGGGCCGGAAGCGGAGGTGGCGGCTGACGCCAGCAGTTCCCCGGCTGCCTCTATTTCCTGGGCCGTCAGGTAAAGGGCGGGAGGGGTGAAATAGGTAACTCCTCCGAAGGCCTGGAGCAGACCCAGGTAATAAAACACGGTGTGCACTCCCTTTAGATGGCGGCGACCGGATAAGGCCACGGTGAGGAAGGGACGCCGGGCATCCGCGTTGTACCCCACCCGGTTGGGCACGCCGGCCAGATACAACCCTAAGGCCGACGACAGGGAGTTGGGCAAGGCCAGGGCCAGATCAAAGCGCCCTCTAAGACCCCAGAGGGTTCGCCATCTTTCCCGGCCGGCAGGATAGGGCACAATCTCCGTCACTCCGGGGTGGGCCGAAAACAGGGGGGCCACCCGGGGGGCGGCCAGGACGGTAATCTTAGCCTGGGGAAAGAGCCGAGCCAGTCCGGCCAGCACCGGCAGGCTCATGACCACATCCCCCACCCAGTTGGGGGAACGCACCAGGATGCGCCCCACCGCCCCGGGGTCCCGGGAAAAGGAGCCCTTGATGCGGAGCTTTTGAAACCGCTGCCGGGCCTCGGGGGGGAGGGGCTGTTCACTGGCTGACAAATGCGACCTCATTATTAAAATTTTGCTTAAAGGGGCGTGATTTATCACGCCCTTTAAGGGCGCAATGAATTGCGCCCCTACAACAATTTTATCAATTTTGACCTCTATAAGCGCAACTTGGTATTATAGTTTTGGGCCAGGGGCCTCAGGTCCCTGGGCCTCCTTCGCCGATTCCTGCCAGGAATTCCCCGGGCAGGGGCTGATGCAGCCTGGCCTCCACCTCCAGCACCCACAGGGGCAGGCCGGCTTCCCACTTTTCTCCCAGGCGGGCCCAGTCCTTGGCGGAGGTGACCAGACCTGCGGCCCCATGGGAGTAAGCCTCCCCCAACAAAGTTTGCAAGTCTTGTTCCTTAAAAGCGTAATGGTCGGGAAAGGCATGGAAACCCTTCAAGTCCACTTCCAATTCGCTGAGGGTGCGGGTGAAGACTTCCGGCCGGGCTAGTCCCGCGAAGGCCAGCAAGGGCCGGCCTTTAAGGGTTGCCGGGGCCGATTCCTCTCCGGCAGGATAACACCGGACCTTGGTGGGTTCGATGGCGGCGGTCAACACGGTCTTTTGGGGGAACATCTCTCGCAGGGCCTGCAACCGGGCCAGGTGGCTTTCTTCCCGGAAGCGGGTCAGGATAAGGATGTGGGCCGCGGCCAGGGTGGACACCGGCTCCCTTAAGGGGCCCCGGGGCAGCAAGCAGCCGTTGCCGAAAGGGGACGCCGCGTCCAACAGCACCAGGTCCAGGTCCCGGTGGAGCCTAACATGCTGGAAGCCGTCGTCCAGCAAGAAGAGGTCGGGGTTCAGGTCCTCCCAGGCGGCCATCCCCGCGGCGTAGCGGCAAGCCCCGGTGTAAACCGCCACTCCCGGGAGAGTGCGCGCCAGCCAGTAGGCCTCTTCCCCCACTTCCGGGGGTTTAAAGTCCAGGCGCAAGCCGTCGGACAGCCGGGTGACGCCCCTATGCTTCCCGCCATAGCCCCGACTGAGGATGGCTACAAAATTGCCCCGGTCTTGAAAGAACCGGGCCAGGCAGGCCACCATGGGGGTCTTGCCGGTGCCGCCCACCGTGAGGTTGCCCACACTTACCACGGGGGCAGGAAGGCGCTTGGGGCTGAGCCACTTCCGGGCATATAGCCCGCGTCGGACTCTGACTCCCCAGCCATAAAGTCTCGCCCCTATTGCCGCTACCATCCGCAGGGGCATTGAGGGAGGGGCTGCGCCCTCCCATCCTTGCAAGCGCCCAAAAAGTTTTTGCCAGTAAGGCTCCATGCTCAACGGGCCAGAGTGCCCCACTGGGATTCGGCGGGGGTTTCCTGCTCCTCCTCCCTGGCGAACTGCATCTCGTAGAGGCGGCGGTAGAGACCGTCCTGCTTGAGAAGGTCGGCGTGGCTGCCCGTCTCCACGATGCGGCCTTCGTCCAGGACCACGATGCGGTGGGCGTTACGCACCGTGGAGAGGCGGTGGGCGATGACCAGGGTGGTGCGCCCTTTGATGAGCCGGTCCAGGGCCTGCTGCACCTCCCGCTCCGACTCCGAGTCCAGGGAGGAGGTGGCCTCGTCCAGGATGAGGATGGGCGGGTCCTTGAGCAAGGCCCGGGCAATGGCCAGCCGCTGGCGTTCCCCGCCGGAGAGGAGCACTCCCTGCTCGCCGATGAGGGTGTCCAATCCCTGGGGCAGGGCCATGACAAAGTCATGGGCATGAGCGTCTTTCAGCGCGGCGACAATTTCGGCTTCCGTAGCCTCCAGGCGGCCGTAGGCCACATTGTAGCGCACCGTGTCGTTGAAGAGGATGGTCTGCTGGGTGACCACCCCGATCTGGCCCCGGAGGGACTCGAGGGTGGCCTCCCGGATATCCTGGCCGTCAATGAGGATGGCCCCCCGGGCCACATCATAGAACCGGGGCAGTAGATTGAGCATGGTGGTTTTGCCCGCGCCGCTGGGACCCACCAGGGCCACCACCTCTCCCCGGCGCACCGTCAACTCGATGTTCTCCAGCACCTGGCGCTGGTCATAAGCAAAGGAAACCCCCCGGTAGGCGATCTCCCGGGAGAGGGGCTGGATGGGCCGGGCCCCGGGCAGGTTCTTAATCTCCGGTTCCAGGTCCATCAGGCCAAAGACCCGGTGGGCCGCGGCCAGACCTTCCTGGATGGTGTTGTGCACCTGGCTCAAGCCCTTGATGGGGGGGTAAAGCATCAACAATGCGGCCAGAAAAGAAAAGAAGGTGCCCGGGGTGGAATAGCCCTTAATGACGCTGTAGCCCCCGTAAAAGATGATGGCCGCCATCCCCAGGGACCCCAGGAGTTCGATCACCGGGGCGTTCAGTTCCCGGGTGACGGTCCATTTCATGCGCATGCGGAAATAATCGTAATTTACCCGGGAAAAACGCGCGGCCTCAAAATCCTCCCGGACAAAGGCCTTAACAATGCGATGCCCCATAATGCTTTCTTGGAGAGCGGCATAGAGGTTGGCATTGGCCACCTGGTTTCTGAGGGAAAGGCGCCGCAAGCGCCGCCCGAACTGGATGATAATGAGCACCGCCACGGGAAATACCACCGTGGCCAGCAGGGCCATCCGCCAGTCCCGATAAAAGATCACCGCGGTGAGGCCGATGACGGTGAAGCTGTCCATGAAAAAACTGGTTATGACCCGGGTCACCGAATCTTGCAGCAGGCTGACGTCAAAGGTGAGGCGGCTCATCAACACCCCGGTGGCCTCCCCGTCGAAAAAGGACAGAGGCTGCCGCTGCAAGGAGGAGAACAGTTCGTCCCGCATCTGGGTGATGGTGCCGATGCCGATGAGGCTCATCAGATAATTATGGAGGTAAGCCAGGGCCCCTTTAACGAGGTAAAGCAACACGATGAGGGGGGGCAGGAGATAAAGCATATTGATGCGTTTGGCAAAAAAGACGTCGTCCAGGACCGGCTTCACCATGTAGGCCAGCAGGGCGGTGAGCCCCGAGACCCCCAGCATGGCGACGATGGCCAGCGCCAGCCGGAGCCGATGGGGCTTCAGATAGCCAAGGAGACGCAGATATAAGCGCAGGTCTTGCTTCAGCATCAGGGAGTCGAAGGGAATATTCCTAATTTTTTTTAATATATACTCCATCCTACGAAAATTTTCCACCCAAATCCCGGGGGAGCCTGGGTGGGGAAGTGGTCAGTAGTCAGTAGCCAGTGGTCAATTATCAGTTATTATTCTCTGACTACTGGCTACTGGCTACTGGCTACTAAAATCGCGGCCCCTGGCTTGACACGCCGGGATGGGTGCGGTAAATGGTGAAAAAATTCATCAACCATTATTTTTGACCTGGATACCCCCATGATGCTCCTGCTCATTTTTTTCCTGGCCTCTTTTTGGCTGTGGCCCGCGGCCCCGGGTGCGGGTCAGGTCCCTGGCCCCCCGGAGACGGCCGCCGAGGTCATCCGCTGGCCCTATTATCGCGTGCCGGAGAACCTCACCTTATGCGGGGAGGCGGTGCCCCTGAACGAACCGGAAGTCCGGGAGGAACTGGACCGGGAGTTTACCATTGTGGTGTGGAGCCGGGCCCAGACCACCATGTGGCTCAAGCGGGCGCACCGCTACTTAGCAGAGGTGGAGCAGAAGCTCCGTTCCAGGCGGTTGCCCCAGGACCTGAAGTACGTGGTCGTGGTGGAAAGCGACCTGCGGGCCAGGGCCAGGTCCCCCGCCGGCGCGCTGGGCCCCTGGCAGTTCATGCAGCCCACCGCGCAGCGCCTACAGCTCAAGACCAATGAGACGGTGGACGAGCGCTTGGAGTTCGGAGCCGCCACCGACGCGGCCCTGCGCTATCTGAAGGACTTGCACCAAATCTTCCACAACTGGCCCCTGGCCCTGGCCGCTTACAATTGCGGGGAAGGGCGGGTCCAGAAAGAGATGGCGGCCCAGGGGGTGAATAATTTTTACCACCTGAGCCTTCCCGAGGAGACGGAGCGTTATGTTCACCGCATTCTGGCGGCCAAGGTCGTCCTGGAGGACCCGGCCCGTTACGGCTATGATATTCCCGGGGATCAGCTCTATCCGCCCCTGAACTATGATGAAGTGGGGTTTGCCGCCTCCCAGGAGGTGCCGGTGAAACGCCTGGCCGATGCCTGCGGCAGTTATTATAAGGCCATCAAAGGGCTCAATCCCTGGATCAGAGGGGCCACTCTGCCGCCCGGGAACTATCGCCTGAAAATACCCAAAGGCACTGCCCCCCGCTTCCAGGAAGCCTACCGCCAGGGGAAGCTGGGGGGAGGATAAGGGGAGGATGTTGAATTTGGGGGAGGAGGCTAAGGGCCGGTGGGCCCTTTGGTCGGCTGACTTTCAGCCAGCCGACAACAACTGACTAAGCCCCCCTCCCCCAAACCCCCGCCCCCAATCCCTTAAGTTTAGGCCGTGGAAGTCAGGGCCTTAAG
>Ga0315268_10009400_pt1 | contig 10149 bp, 9 predicted proteins | sample C1_top_MG_FD_204535 | JGI IMG/M metagenome (GOLD analysis project Ga0315268, IMG submission 204535) | Sediment microbial communities from Yellowstone Lake, YNP, Wyoming, USA - C1_top | ecosystem: Environmental > Aquatic > Freshwater > Lake > Sediment | place: USA: Wyoming | collected 2017-08-01 | reverse complement strand
AGGACTTTGTGGTTTTCCTGACCAATGGCCTGCCCAACGTGACCAGTACAGGTACACCCGCTAGCCCCACAGGAACGGTGCCTTTTTCTCAGACAGAGGTGACGAATGCGGTTGCCGCGGTTAGCACTCTCAAATCCGCGCCCCGCCCGGTCGGGACTTATGTCATCGGTTTTGCGCTGCCCGCGTTCACGGCAAATTACTTCACCCTCAACCCCCCCAATCCGCTGAACCAGATGGCTTTCGCTGGCACAACCGCCGCCATGACTGCCGCCGGCGCCAGCGGGTCGGCCTATTTCGCCAACAACCTGGTACAACTCAATTCCACCTTCAATAGCATTTTCAATAATATTCTGGCGCAATCGGGGGCAGCGGCGGCGGTGGCCTTGACCTCGGGCAAAGTGGTTGCCGGCGGCAAGGTGTTTCAGGGAAAATTCGATTCCGGGGACTGGTCGGGCGATCTGGTGGCGTACAATCAGAATCCCCTCACCGGGGCCCCCATCATGACCCCCACCGCATGGAACGCGGCAACTCAGTTGAACGGGCAGAACTACGATACCGGCCGCAGCATTATTACCATCAAGCCAAGCACCGGCGCAGGCATTGCTTTCCGCTGGCCGGCCATACCGGCGAGCCCCACTGCGTCGGAACTGGATGCAACGCAAGTGACGGCGCTGGATACCCCTCCTACGGGGCCTCCTACAGACACTAATGGCGGGAACCGCCTGAATTACATCCGCGGCGACACCAGCCAGCCCGGTATGCGTGCGCGGCCGGTGACGGTATTGGGTGATATCGTCGACTCCGCACCCTATTATGTGGGTGCACCGGCCGCCAATTATTCCGACTATCTTGAATCGGCGCCGTACTCGACCTTCCGCAACACTTATCTGAACCGCACGCCGATGATTTACGTGGGCGCCAATGACGGCATGCTGCACGGCTTCGATGCGACCACCGGGCAGGAGAAATTGGCCTACGTGCCAAGCCCGGTGTACGCCAATTTGACGCAACTCACTTCCACCCCCTATTCCCATTATTACTTCGTCGATGGCTCGCCCACGGTAATCGACGGCTTTTACGGCGGTGCCTGGCATACCGTGCTGGTGTCGGGTCTGGCGAGTGGCGGCCAGGGTTTCTTTGCGCTGGATGTGACCAACCCCGGCACTTTCAATGAAGCGAACGCGAATACGTTAGTGCAATGGGAGTTCACCGATGCCAATGATAAGGATCTCGGCTACAGCTATAGCCAGCCTTCCATCGTCAAGCTCAATAACGGCACGTGGGCCGCGATTTTCGGCAATGGCTATAACAACACCGTGGCCGACAGTTATGTCAGCAGCACCGGCAATGCCGTACTGTATATCGTCGATCTGCAGACCGGGGCGCTGATCAAGAAAATAGATACCGGTGTCGGCTGCGGCACATGCACGACCACGCCGCCCAACGGGCTGGCGACGCCGACGGTGAACGACGCCGACGGTAATGGCACGGCGGATTTCGTCTATGCGGGCGATTTGCAGGGAAACCTGTGGAAATTCGACATCAGCGGCAGCACCCCCGGCACTTGGAAGGTGGCTTACTCGGGGGCGCCGCTGTTCACGGCCAAGGACGGTTCGGGTACCCCGCAACCGATTACCGCTGCACCGGATGTAGTAGCGCATCCATCCGGCGCCTCCTATGGTTATATGATCCTGTTCGGCACCGGCAAGTATCTCGAGACGACCGATCTGGCCGATACCTCAAGCCAGACCTTCTATGGCATTCAGGACAACGGCGTTGCGGTAGGGGGACGCGCGTCCGGGCAACTGGTAGCGCAAACGGTCACCGCCGTCACCACCATAAGTGGCAACACCTATAGAAGCATCAGCAATAATGCGGTGAACTGGACCGGCGGAACCGTGCATGGCTGGTATCTCGACTTACCCAGCAGTGGAGAGCGCGCGGTGAGCGACTCCATCACCCAGGACAAGATCGTGAAGTTCACCACAATGATTCCCTCGACCGTTGTCTGTAGTTATGGGGGTACGGGTTATCTGATGGAACTGGATCTGTCGACTGGCGGTGCGATTAGCACACCCACCTTGGATGTGAATGGTGATGGGATAATCGACAGCGCGGATTGGGTGGGTGCTCCGGGCAACTATCCGGGCGGTATGGCATTGAATGGGGGGCTTCCGAGCGGGGTGCGTACGCAGGATAACCCGCCTCAAAAGTATAGAAATAAGATAATCAACCTGACCAACGGGACCACTGAAACGGTGAAAAATAAAATGAGCACGATAGGCCGCACCAGTTGGCACGAGATCACCCAATAAAATAAGGAGCCAATCATGAAACTAAGGTATGCAATACTGACCGTATTCATAGGCCTGCTGCTGGCGCAGGCGGCGAGCGCCGTAACCAGAGCCTATGTCCCGGGAGAAAAACCGAGACCCGGCGTGGCAGTGCCCGGTATGCAAGGCACAGGCAAAGTACGCTCGATCAATCTGCAGACGCATCGTATGCAAATCGATACCATCGAATATGCCTTCGATCCGCTGAATACGCGTTTCTCCAATGCGGCCGGCGTTGGCTTGATGCCAAGCCGCATGAAGATCGGCGAGGCAGTGAATTTCTCCGCCAAGCCGGCCGCCACATCCGGCTCGCCGCCCATGCTGGAAGCGGTGCACACCATGGCCAAGCCTTGAGGGGAATGGAATGAAACAAGCACACGGGTTCACGCTGATCGAACTGATGGTGACGGTGGCTATTATCGGCATTCTCGCCGCTATTGCCTATCCTTCCTACACACAATATGTGCAGCGTGCGAACCGCTCGGACGCCGAAGCCATCATGCAAGAAAATGCACAGTTCATGGAGCGCTACTTCACCACTAGCGGCACCTACGTGGGCGCGGTACTCCCCACGACGCAATCGCCGAAATCCGGCACCGCAAAGTTCGCCATTAGCCTGGCTGCGGCAGCCGCAACCTATACCATCACAGCCACACCCACCGGGGGCTATGTCGACTCACTCTGCGGCACGCTGACGATGGATCAACTAGGAGTAACCGGCAAATCCGGACCAGGCGCGCTCGCCGACTGCTGGAAGAATTAGGATTTTGGCGGGATTTTAGCGCTACGCCGGAAGCGCCCCCGCCAAGCCCTTAGGCAGCGGAAATACCACGGTTTCCGCGACACCCTGGGCTTCTTGCACCACGCTCGCGCCGAACGCGCGCAATTGATTCACCACTTCTTGCACCAGCACTTCCGGCGCGGACGCGCCGGCGCTTAAGCCGACGCGCGCTTTTCCCCTTACCCATTCGGGTTTGAGATCGGCCGCCGTATCCACGCGATAAGCCGGTACGCCCAGATGCTCGGCGACTTCCTGCAGGCGGTTGGAATTCGAGCTATTGGGCGAGCCCACCACGATCACCACATCGCACTGCCGCGCCAGGGCTTTTACCGCATCTTGCCGGTTTTGCGTGGCATAGCAGATGTCGTCTTTCTTCGGCCCTTGGATCGCGGGAAAGCGCTGCTTGAGGGCGTCGATAATCTTCGCCGCATCGTCCACCGACAGCGTGGTTTGCGTCACGAAAGCGAGACCGGCCGGGTTTTGCACCGTGAGCGCGGCCACGTCCTCGGGCGTTTCCACCAAATACATGCCGCCCGCGGCTTGGCCCATGGTGCCTTCGACTTCGGGGTGGCCTTTGTGGCCGATCATGATGATTTCCTTGCCGCTCGCGCGCATCTTGGCCACTTCGACATGCACTTTGGTCACCAGCGGGCAAGTGGCGTCGAATACTTTCAAGCCGCGCGATTCGGCCTCTTGGCGCACCGCTTGCGATACGCCGTGCGCGCTGAAAATCACGGTGGCGCCGCCGGGCACTGCGTCGAGCTGATCCACGAACACTGCCCCCTTGCGGCGCAAATCCTCCACCACGAATTTATTGTGCACGACTTCGTGCCGCACATAAATCGGCGCGCCGTACAAGGCGAGCGCGCGCTCCACGATGTCGATCGCGCGATCGACGCCGGCACAAAAGCCGCGCGGGTTGGCCAAGAACACTTGCATAAATTCACCAAATAGTTTATCAATATAGCCAATTACTCATAATAACAAGGTTTCCTGATTAGCAACAATCCTCAGACACTATGAACTCGTTATTGTTGAGCCCACCCCATTGTGCGTACTGGTAGCCTGGCCAACCTTGCCGGCTGGAAGCCGGCGCTACACATCGCACGGTATGGGGGCAGTGCAAAAAACGTAGCCCTACTGTGTAGCGCCGGCATCCTTGCCGGCAAATCGGTTTGGTTTAATCTGGCTGAGTTTCATCGCTAGTCAGGCAAGGTTTTAGGCAGCACAGAAGCAGGAGGAGGTTCCAAATGGCCAATGGCATCGTCAAATGGTTCAACAATAGCAAGGGGTACGGGTTTATCGCGCCGGAAGAAGGCGAAGACCTATTCGTGCACTACTCGTCCATTCACATGGATGGCTACCGCACCTTAAAAGGCGGGCAGCGCGTGGCGTTCGAAGTCGCGAAAGGGGAAAAAGGCGCGCACGCCATCAATGTGAGTCCGGTGGTCGAAGCGCCGCCGCCCCCGGCGTAATTTCCAGCACTTCCACTTCGAAGATCACCGGACAATCGCTCAAGGGGTGGTTAAAATCCACCACGGCATCGCTTGGACCAATTTCTTGAATCACGCCCGGCAGCGTAGTGCCATTGGGTAACTGAAATTCGACCATCACCTTCGGCGCGAGCGCCATTTCGGGCGGAAATTCCGCGCGCGGAATACGCTGTATCAGGCGCGCGTCGAAACAGCCAAACGCCTGCGCCGGCTCCAGCATGAAGACATGGCGTTCATGCAGCGGCAAACCGACGAGGCAGTTTTCTAAATTCGGCGCCAGCTCGCCCTGGCCCAAAATCAGCGTGACGGGCTCATCCTCGAACGTGCTCTCGAATACCGGTCCTGCCGGGCTGGACAGCCTGTAGTGCAGACGAATCGTAGCGCCATGCGCGACCCGCTTTTCCACCTCACGCCTCACGCTGCGCGGGATAGCCGAAGCGCTCTTCTCGCCATGGATCGGCGTCGTTGTGATAAGCACGCACCTCCCAAAAGCCGGGGCGATCTTGCGCATGAAACTCGATCGCCTCGAGCCATTTTGCGCTTTTCCAAGCATAGCGCTTAGGCACGACCAGCCGCACCGGCCCGCCATGTTCGTTTGGCAGTGGTTTACCTGACACGCCATGGGCGATCAATACATCGGCATCGAGCAGCGCTGCCAACGGTAAATTCGTGGTGTACTCATCGTAACTGTGGAGCGTGACGAAATGCGCTTCCGGCGCGGGTTGCGCCAGCATCACCAGCTCCCGCGCCGGCACGCCTTCCCAGTGCATATCGAGTTGGCTCCAGCGCGTCACGCAATGAAAATCCGACACCGCTGTTACTTGCGGCAAGCGCGACAGCGCGGCCCAATCCAGGGTGATTTCCCGCGGCACCAAGCCGAACAAACGCAAGCGCCAAGTATCGCGCGTAATCTTGGGATGCATGCCGAGATCGAGCACCGGAAAATTCGTGACTAAATGCTGGCCCGGCGGTGTGCGCGCATTCAGAGCGGCTGGAGACGGTGCCGCGCCCTTTCGCGCCAGCTTAATCTTGGCTTGGATAAATTTCGCCCAGTCCGTCATGCCGCATTTTTCTGCTTGCGCAAACTGTCTAAAATCAGCAGCGCCGCGCCCACGGTAATCGCCGAATCGGCCACGTTGAACGCGGGAAAATGCCAGCTTGCATAATAAAAATCCAGGAAGTCGATCACATAGCCGAGGCGCACCCGATCGATCAGGTTCCCCAGTGCGCCACCCAGAATCAAACTCAAGGCCACGCTAAACCAGCGCTCCGCCGCATGCTTTCTCAGGAAATGCACGATCAATATCGCAGCGGCCACGGCAATGCCGATGAAAAAGAAGCGCTGCCACCCCGCCGCGCCCGCCAAGAAGCTGAACGCGGCGCCGCTGTTATGCGCGAGCACCAGATTGAAGAACGGCCATACCGGCAAGCTTTCCCCATAATAGAAAGCGCCGACGATCCACGCCTTGCTCAGCTGATCGAGCACGATCACCGCGAAGCTGAGCAATAACCAACGCGCGATATTAGGCATGTTCGCGCGGCTCCCCCGTGCCGTACAAATTCGATACGCAGCGTCCGCACAATCCCGGATGCGCGGGGTCGGCGCCCACATCCGCGCGATAATGCCAGCAGCGTTCGCACTTCCGCTCCACGCTTGGCGTGACGACGATTTTTTCCTGCGCCGGATCGTCCACCTCCACTACCCGCGCTTGCGATGTGATCAGCGCAAAACGCAAATCGTCCTTGAGCGAAGCCAATACGGCATGCTTGGCGCCGCTGGCGTGAATCACCACTTCCGCTTGCAGCGAGGAGCCGATGTCTCCCGCCACTCGCAGCGCTTCCAGTTCTTTTTGCACCGTGACCCGCAGCTCGCGGAGCGCACCCCAGCGCGCGCGCAGCGCCGCCGCATCTTTCGGTGTATCGAAGCGATGCCAAGTATGCACGAACACGCTGTCGTCGGCATTGCCGCTTAAGGTGGCCCATACTTCCTCGCCGGTGAACGACAACACCGGCGCGAGCAGGCGGGTCAGCGCATGCGCGATGTGGTACAGCGCATTTTGCGCCGCGCGGCGCGCCCTTGAATTGGCGCCGGCGGTATAGAGCCTGTCCTTCAAAATATCCAGATAGAAACCGCCCAAGTCTTCCGAGCAAAACGTAGTGAGCTTTTGCACGATGTGATGAAATTCGTAAGCGGCGTAGTGCTGCTCCAGCGTGTGCTGCAAATCCGCCGTCATCACCCAGGCGTAACGGTCGATCTCCAGCCATTCGTCCACCGGCAGGCGATGTTGCCGGGGGTCGAAGTCGGCAATATTCGCGAGCAAAAACCGCAGCGTGTTGCGTACCCGGCGGTAGCTTTCCACCACGCGCTTTAAAATTTCGTCCGAGATCGACAACTCGCCGGAATAATCGGTCGCCGCCACCCACAGCCGCAAGATATCCGCGCCCAGGGTGTCGATCACTTTCTGCGGCGCGACTACGTTGCCCTTGGACTTGCTCATTTTATGGCCTTGGCCATCGACCACGAAGCCATGCGTGAGCAGCGCCGCGTAGGGTGCGCGGCCATCGGTGGCGCAACCGGTGAGCAGGCTGGATTGAAACCAGCCGCGGTGTTGATCCGAGCCTTCGAGATAGAGATCGGCCGGGTATTGCAATTCTTCGCGCTTGCGCAAGACCGCGGCATGCGTCACGCCGGAATCGAACCACACATCCAAGGTGTGCGAGAGTTTTTTATATTGGCTTGCCTCGGCGCCCAGCAACTCGGCGGCATCCAGGCTGAACCACGCCTCGATCCCCGCTTGCTCCACGCGCTGCGCGACTTGTTCGATCAAGGCCGCGGTGCGCGGATGCGGCTCGCCCGTTTCCTTATGCACGAACAAGGCCATCGGCACGCCCCAAAAGCGCTGGCGCGAGACGCACCAGTCGGGCCGGTTCTTGATCATCGCCTCCAGGCGCGCGCGGCCCCATGCCGGATAGAACGCGGTGGCCTCCACCGCCGACATCGCTTGCTCGCGCAGGGTCTCGCCAGGCTTGCCCGCATCCATGCCGATGAACCACTGGCTGGTAGCGCGAAAAATAATCGGCGTCTTGTGACGCCAGCAATGCGGATAGCTGTGCTTGAGTTTTTCTTCTTTCAGCAAGCGGCCCCGCTCGGCAAGCGTTGCGACCACCGTCTTGTTCGCGCCCCACACCAATTGCCCGCCCACCAGCGGCGTCTGGGCATAAAACTTGCCGTCGTCGCCGACCGGATTATCCACCGCCAACTTGTAGCGCGAGCCCACCACATAGTCGTCGAGACCATGGCCGGGCGCGGTATGCACCAGCCCGGTACCCGCATCGAGCGTGACGTGGTCACCGCAGATGATGGGCACCGCGCGCTCGTAGAAGGGGTGATGCAGCATGAGTCCTTCCAGCTCGCGGCCCTTCACGCTCTTCAGCACATTCCAAGTGTCGAAGCCGTAACGCCGCATGCTCGACTCGACCAGATCGCGCGCGAGTATCAGTACGCCTTGCGGCGTTTGCACCCAGTCGTAAAAAAAATCCGGGTGCACGCATACCGCTTGATTGGCGGGTAAAGTCCACGGCGTAGTGGTCCAGATCACGGCAAAGGCCGGCTGGTTCACGGCTAAGCCCAGCTTCGCGCTATCTTGCAACGCGAACATCACGTCGATCGCGGGGGAGACTTTATCCTCGTATTCCACTTCGGCCTCGGCCAGCGCCGAACCGCAATCGATGCACCAATGCACCGGCTTCGCGCCCTGGTACAGATAACCGTTTTCCAGAATGCGGCCGAGGGTGCGAATGATATCGGCCTCGACCTTGAAATCCATGGTGAGATAGGGATGCGCCCAATCGCCCAATACGCCGAGGCGAATGAAGTCTTGCTTCTGGCGTTCGATTTGCGCTTGGGCATAGTCGCGGCACAGCGCGCGGAATCGCGCCGGTTCGATCTGTTTGCCGTGCGTTTTCTCGACTTGATGTTCGATCGGCAAGCCATGGCAATCCCAGCCCGGCACATAGGGCGCATCGAACCCAGCCAAGGTTTTGCTCTTGACGATCATATCCTTGAGCACTTTGTTGACCGCATGGCCGATATGAATATCGCCGTTCGCATACGGCGGGCCATCGTGCAAAATAAATTTTGGCCGCCCCTTCGCCGCCTCGCGAATGCGCTGATACACGCGTTTGTCTTGCCAGGCTTTGAGCATGGCCGGTTCGCGCTTGGCGAGATCGCCTCGCATCGGGAAAGGCGTATCGAAAAGATTGAGCGTACTTTTGTAATCAGCCATGAGTGATATCGTTGTGTCGGGCGGCAAAAAAATCTTGGGCATCGGCCACGTCGCGCGCGATCTGCACGATCAAGGCCGGCAAGCCGGGGAATTTCTCTTCATCGCGCAGCTTATGCAGAAAATCCACCCGGACATGGGCGCCGTAGATACGATCGTGAAAATCCAAGAGGTGCACTTCCAGTGTCGGCGTGCCATTTTGTTTGACCGTGGGTCGCACGCCTAGGCTCGCGACTCCCTGCATCGGCAATCCGTCGAGTCCGCACAATTCTACCGCAAAGATGCCGGATAACGGCGGCTTGTTGTGCTTCATCTGGATATTCGCGGTGGGATAACCCAGCGCATGCCCGAGTTTATCGCCATGCACCACGCGCCCGCTGATGCTGTAAGGACGGCCGAGAAATTGCATGGCGCGCGTCATATCGCCATGCGCCAGTGCCTCGCGCACCGCGGTGGAAGACACGCGCACGCCATCGACCAGCACGCTGGGCAAGCTCTCCACTTCGAAGCCGTGCGCCGTACCGGCTTGCTGCAGCAGCGCGAAATCACCGGCACGCTGCGCGCCGAAACGAAAATCGTCCCCGATCAAAATCCAGCGCGCCTGGATGCCTGCGATCAAAATGCGCTCGATGAATTCCGGCGCGGTCAAGCGCGCGAAGCGCCGGCTAAAGCGCGCCAACACCGCACGGTCGATGCCGTGGCGCTTGAATAACTCCATTTTTTCGCGCAGGCTGGTAAGCCGCGCCGGGGCTTGTTCCGGCGTGAATACTTCGCGCGGGTGCGGTTCGAAAGTCATCACCGCGCTAGGCAAGCCGCGCTCCGCCGCGGCCGCCTTTAAGCGCGCGAACATCGCTTGGTGCCCACGGTGTACGCCATCGAAATTGCCGATCGTCACGGCGCAAGGGAACGCGCCTCTGGCGAGCACGGAATTCAAATTCAGTAAACTAAACATAAGCGTTGGATTCTAGCGGTTTAGGCGTGCGGCTTCTAGCGGGCCGGAATGTGCATTGTGAAACGCGAGGCACTACTCCGGCGCGCCGCGTTTCACGAATTGCTGCAGCCGCAGCCCCAGCGCGTAGAGCGTGATGAAATAAACGCTCGCGCCAATCGCCACCAGCGCCGCCAGATGCCCTACCTTCTCCCCTGCGCGCATATGCAGCCAGGCTTGCGTATCCCCCATCGCCCAAAACAATGCACCCCCCATCAACACCAAGGCTGCCGCTACTTTGAGAAAAAAACCATACCAGCCCGGCTGCGGC